>Ga0222713_10000195_pt1 | contig 66160 bp, 59 predicted proteins | sample C33_649DmetaG_FD_165061 | JGI IMG/M metagenome (GOLD analysis project Ga0222713, IMG submission 165061) | Estuarine water microbial communities from San Francisco Bay, California, United States - C33_649D | ecosystem: Environmental > Aquatic > Marine > Unclassified | place: USA: California...
GCTCAATAGTATGTAATTCAAGATCTTTAAAATATAATAAACCCGTGTTTTTTTCTTTAATATGAAAGATATTATGATAATTTTTTGTCTCTGTGATAGAAGTAAAATTAAGTATATGAATCCCTATTGCTTTCGATAGAGTGGAATAGTCCTGCGCTACTTGTAGCTGCTCGGTATATAATTTCGCCCAGTAATATAAGGCTCTTTTGTCGTAGTCTGCCTCGTCGCTAATTTGTATTTCAATATTAAATCTTTTGCCGTCCAACCCTTCGGCCTTAACATCCAATATTGATAATTTATCTTTTTTAAAACTTTTTGGATTATATGGATTAAGCAGAGTAACATCTTTAACCTGATCTTCCTCGCCAACAATTGAGTTTATTAGAGAAATTAGCAAATCCTTATTCTCTTCCACTCCGAAGATTTTCTTAAAGGCAATGTCAACTTTTGGAGAAATTTTTTCTGTCATAACTTTATATCATCCTTAACTTAAAGTTATTTTAACATAAAATCATAATTATTTCTAGAGGTTAAAAGAATTATGATTTTTTAAAAAACTATGTTGATCTATATTCGGCTCTCCTCTAAAATTTACTGCATTATTAAATTTATTACAGCAAGTTGTAAATTTTTTATCACATGCCGCTAGTAAAATTACTTCCTCTTTTTTTAAACATTCTTCAGAGAAATTTTTTTCTAATGTAATTTGATTATTGGAATGAGAGATAATTTTAAAAGAAATTATTCTTTCTAAATTATCCCAAAAAAACGCTTGCCCTAAATTATAATAGCCATTATTACAATCCATTTCTAATAATGTAGCAACATAAGATTTTATATTTTTAATTTTATATTTTTTTTTGTATTGATTAAGATTAACACCGCATTTAGCATCGCCAAAATTAGCTCTACATGATGTACTAAACAGAAGAAGCAAAGATTGATTATATTTTGTTATTTCAGGCTCGCATTTCAAATAAAAATCAAGATCATTTTTTTCAAATTCTGTAATAAAATAACTGACTAAAGCTGTTAAAACCCCATCTTTTAAAAAATAAATTTTTATTTGACACCCAGCTAATTCTATTTCATTATGAACGGCTCTAAGATCAAAAATACCCTTTAAAATAATAATATTTTCAGCTGAATCATTAAATTCACCCTTTTCTAAATTTATTGATGAAAATGGAAAAAATATTTTATTATTGATAATAATCTTGCAATCTGTGGAAGATAAAGACAAAACCTCTCCTGAAGATAAAAATATTTCATATAAATATGCAAAACTAATATCTTTTCTAGAATTTAATAATTTTTCATATTGCTCAGAAAAATTACAATACTCTGCTGTCATTCTACCACCTCCAACAAAGAAACATTTAATATTTCTATTGTTCCGTCAGATCTTAATTTGTAATCGAAACTATCATCAAAAAATCTAACTGTTATATAGAAATCAAAACTCGCTAATAAATTTACATCTTGCTCGGGTGGATTTTGCAAAATAACCATTCCTTTATCTTGAATAATTTTCCAATCCTTGATTTCTTTTTCTTCTAAGAAGATTTTCAAACTATTTTCTCTAATTCTAGTAATTTTTCTTATATATGGATATTCATCATCTTGATAAGATTTATAAAGCTGAAACTCTTTTTTAATCCCATCCCCTATCCCTATAGACTGTTTAATTACACTAAAATCAGCAAAATCTTTTAACAAAAAAGAAAATCTACTTCCTCTCCTTGCTTTAAAAAAATTATTAAAAATCTTAAACTCATCTTCAGACAAAAAACAATCTTTTAGCAAATACTTACCTTTACTATATTCGCAATCAAGACTCCTTATTTCTCTACCAGATAAAGAAATTACTCTTGAACTCGCAAAAAGAGATTTACCATTCAAAAACATTTCTAAACAAGATGGAAATAAAACATTATGAAAACTCATTTATTATCTCCTTTTTAATCATGCTTTTATAACTCATGGTGAGTTTATTATGTATAAGATCTCGTGATTCATCAAAAAACAGGTCGTTTAATTTAAGACCAGCAATAGTGTAACGAGGGATTTTTAGAGTATCTACTGATAAAAGATTTGATACCAACTCACTAATATTTAACAAACTTTTTTTATTTTGCTCTCTAGAAAAAATACAAATTTCAAATTCTAATAAATATATAGCTTGTATGGGAGATGAGTAATTATCAATTTTTATAAAATTTATTAAAACAAAAGGATAACACCCATCTTGCGCAACTGATATATATATTTTTCTTACATGAGTTTCTAGAAGAGTTTCCAGAGCTTCCAAAATCTTTAATTTAAATGTATAAATAAAATCTAGGGACATAAAATATATCTTTTTAGTTTACTTATAAAATTTCATGAGCAACAATATTAATTATCTTATCCTTCTCTCTAAGATTAATTATACGCTTGATAGAATATAATTTATCACGAAAAGAAATTCTAAAATCTTTACTGATCCCCTTTATATATCTAATTTTAAATAGATAATATTCTTCTGTAATTAAATTACCAAAACTCATCCCCTCAATAGATATATAATTACAATCAGTTAAAGGGGAAATCTCAGCAAAACAATTATATTTTTCTCGCCAATCTGGATCTTCTGAAATAGATTCAGCCAGATTTTCTAAAAAAGTAATATTATGAACTAATCTAGATATCAAAATTTTTTTGTTACTTTTGATCATAATCAATGCTAAATAATTAAATTTTAAGAGAACGATAAGGTATATAAATTTCTTTTATTTCCCATAAAATATTTCCTGAATTCTCACCAAAATCGTACATCATACCTATATGCATTAAAACTCCTTGTAAAACAGATTTAGGAATCTTATCTCCTAAACCTGCTTCATAATTTATTTCAAGATTCTTATACCAATATTCTTGTGCCATATATATTTTTTGCTTATCACAATCCATGTAACCATATTCTTTGGTAATATCTTTCTTTTCTTCATTACTAATCAGATGATAAACTTTATTTATTACAATTGGTTTGTATTTTAATTTTAGAAAATTTGGAACTTTAACTACTAAACAACAAATTTTTCTAATAAAAAATTTTATACCTAGAAATTGCTCAGCATAAACTATTGCCGCATCAATTAAATTAGTAATTAATTTATCATCATTATTGTGGGATACTCGAAGATAGTTTTTCACCTCGGCGAGTGACCATAATTCTTTTTTTTCAACTGCTATAATTTTATAATTAATATTATGCATTATAATCAATACCCTAAGATGAAAATTTTGCAAACTTTAAAGCTGACGGGAAAATAACATCACCACCAACTCTCTTTACAGCATAAAATTTAACAAATGGTTTTTCGGTATATTGATCTCTCATTACAGAAATATTTTCCCTATCAACTATCTTATAAGCAGTTTTGAAATCACCTATAGCTATTGCAAGACTTTGATCTTCTACATTTGGCATATATGAACTACATAATACAGGAATTCCAAAAATTGTTTGCTTTAAAGGTTCAGATAAAGATTGCTGCCAGATAAACCTACCTGTTTCATCTTTAAGACTCTGTATTACAGCAAGAGTCGACCTATTCATTAAAAAACTAGCGTTTTCTATATATTCTTCATCTAGTTTATTAATTAACTTTAGCAAAATATCAGCTGTTACTTCGGATCCTACTTCTATTTTTTCAACATCTGCATTTTTTAGAATTCCAAAAGGTTTTTTATCGCCATCACCATTAATAAATGCTTCATTTTCAGCTTTAACAAAACTATCTATTAATCTCTCTGATAACCAAGATTCGATATCTATAGACGCATCATCAATTAATTTTTGAGTGGCTTTTGGCTGAGCATATAATTCATGCACAAAGATCGTCTTCTTTTTTAATTTTGGCGTATTAGTTGTAACTCTCGCTTCTTCTTCTCCTATCCAACCAGAGTTAAATTTACCATCTTCAATTATCAAATCTAAGGCACTAGTCGAAATAGTGTCAATTGAAGAAATCTTCCTCATCACTGATCTAGCATTGACTTGATTAATTATTTTTGTATTTATACTATTCACTATCGAAACACCAGCTTCTCCAGCATTTGTACTAAGAGATTTGGTAATAAAATCTGACATTTTACCTTTTCTTAAATAATCACAAAAAGCTTTAGACTCATCCTTATCTTCAAAACAAGAGTTAAAAGGAGCAGTCATAGCATTCTGCAAATTATTAAATTTAGTTTCTAATTCTTTGATATTAGATATTTTTTTTGACTCATTATTTAAAATATCTTGAACGTTATTAGCTATTTCTTCGATTTTTTTATATTCGAGTTGCATATATTCTCTTATTTTAAGTTTGTTAATTTTTGTACTAGTAGAAAAAGTTTTTCTACCGATTTTTTCAATAAAATAGTATTTTGAGTTTTAAAATTAGTGATACCAGCACTTCTATTCGCTGGAAAAGTAACGATACTTACTTCCATTAGATCTATTTTTTTTATTATTCTAATTCCTTGATTATTGTAATCGAACTCTTTTGCACAAAACCCAATGCTTAAACCATCAACAGCGCCTTGTTTTATAAGTTCAATAGCCTCCATTCCGCAAAGTATTTTATTGTTTATTTCGGCTTCTATTTTAAGACCATAACTATCTTCATAGATTGTTTTAACGATACCAATAGGTTTTGCAATATCATGTTGCCAAAGCAATTTCACTTTCTCCGAAGATACATTTTCAAAAGCGCCTCTTTCGATCAAATCATTCTGACTATCAATAACATTAAATACACTGGCATAACCATCTATTATCCTATTATCCAAATTGCTGGATTTTAGTAAAAAATTGTTAGACACCTTTCCTATTTCCAATTCATACCTCCTAGATCAGAATACATAACTTGTAGTTGTATATATATCTCTTAAATAACCGACCACTAAGCATAAAATTAAAAAAATAAGATAACTTTATAGAAAACTTGTTCTAAAGAATAAAATAATGTAGTTTTCATTTAGGCAATAATTATATTCAAACTCTCAAAGTTCAATGATATATGTAGGATTTATTTTTATAGCTATAGGTATGTGGTTTATTATTTCTGGCATATTAGGTTTATTTAGATTTCGTGATTTCTATACAAAGCTTCATGCAGCAAGTGTTATTGAATGTTGTGGAATACCATTTTGCTTGATAGGTCTTAGTTTTATCCAAGTAAATTTTACTTCCTCTTTTAAGCTAGTATTAATATTGTTGTTAATACTAATACTTAACCCCGTCTCAACCCACGCATTAGCTAGAGCTTCCGTTCTTTATAAGATAGATAAAGATGGTAGGATAAAATGATAGAATTTTTTACTATTCCTGTTGCAATCGATTCCAAATTAAATTTTTTTCTGCTTTGCGTTATTTTGATTACTTTATTAATTACCTGCTTTAAATTAACAACCTCCAAAAATTTAATAGAATCAGTTGTGTTAATGTCTGCATTCAGTTTATTAATATCTATTTCCTATCTATTAATGGATGCACCAGATGTTGCTATGACTGAAACCGCTCTTGGCGCTTGCTTATCTACTTGCGTTTTACTCAATTTAATAAAAATATGTGGCAATGAAAATGCCGAATCACCTAATAAAATTAGAAAGATCTGGGCAATTATTATATGCGGGATTTTTGTGGGGTTTTTAACTTTTGCTAGCTTTGATTTAGCTTTGTACGGAGAACAAAACACCGAGGTACATAAACATCTTAGTAAATATTATTTAGAAAATACTAAAGATGATATAGGTATACCATCTGTTGTAGCTGCAATTCTTGCAAGTTACAGAGGCTACGATACTTTAGGCGAAACAAGTGTGATTTTAATCGCAGGTCTTGCTGTTATTTTAATTTTAGCCAAAAGGAAAGAATGATGCTCAAGAAATTTTCGGTCCTAAAAATAGTATTCTCATTTATAATTCCTTATATAGTTTTATATGCAATTTATATTCAATTAAATGGTGAGATATCTCCAGGTGGGGGCTTTCAAGCTGGAGTAATTTTTGCTACAGCAGTCATAGCTTTTGATTTGATAAATGGTGGTAAAAAAACTCATCAGTTCTTTTTGGAAAAAGCTTTAACTATTTGTGGAGTAATTGGTGTATTGATTTACGCTACCACAGGAATCATTTCACTTTTGTTTGATGATAATTATTTAGATTATAATTCAATTGCTAAAAATTCTTTGATAACAGATCAACTTACTGGTCAACATGTCGGTATATTTTCTATTGAAATCGGAGTTGGACTAACTGTTGCTTCAATTATGTGTTTAATTTACTTAATTTTAAGGGAGAATTAATTATTCATAATGCAAAATATTATTTATTTTTTTGCGGTTCTAGTTCTAGCAACTGGACTTTTTATAATGTTAACAAGCGATAATTACTTACGCAAAATAATTGGTCTTGGAGTATTCCAAAGCTCAGTTTTACTTTTTTATATAGCACTTGGAAAAATGAGTGCTGGAATTTTGCCGATTGATATATGCGCTAAATTAACTGAATGCCCTTATAGTTTCTCAAGTCCATTACCTCAAGTTCTTATGCTTACAGCAATTGTAGTAGGTTTTTCTACTATGTCGGTAGGGCTTGCTTTAATATATCAAATCTACAAAGAATATAACACCATATTAGAAAGCGATATAAACAAAAAAGAGGATACTATAATATAAATGAGTTTAATTAAGCATATAAACGCTCTGCAAGTTCTGATACCATTTTTTGCAGCATTATTTTGCACATTAACATTCCATAAGTTCACTTCTTGGATTATAGCAACTATTGCCATTGCTTTTAATCTGATGATCGGAATTTATGCAATATTTGCACTACAAACACCAATTATTTATTTCTTTGGCAACTGGTCTGCTCCTATTGGAATAGAATATCGGTTAGATTATTTAAATCAACCAATCATACTATATATCAATGGCGTGCTGTTATTTTTTCTAGTTTTCGGTAAACAACTTATTAACAAGACAATTACTAGATATATAGATAATAAAAAACACCACATCTTCTACAGCTTACTCTTATTTGCCCATGCTGGATATATTGGCGTGCTCAGTACTAATGATTTATTTAATCTTTATGTATTTATTGAGATTTCATCTTTAGCAACTTACGTTTTGTTTTCAAAAGGAAATAATCCAAAGGCGCTAATTGGAGCTTTTGATTATTTAATAATGGGAACAATCGGTGCAACCCTTATACTTATTTCCATTGGATTCTTTTTTTCTCTTACTGGCAGTCTTAACATTACTGATATTTTTAGTATCTTAAAAAATAACTTTACTTCTACTGAAATAGTCTCAAATAGATTAAATATACTAATCACAGCTATAGTATTTTTTTTAGTTGGAGTAATTTTAAAAATGGCATTTTTTCCTTTGCATTTTTGGATGATGAGAGCTTATTCCTCTTCCGCTCCTTTCATTCTTACTTATATAGCTGCTATTTCTAGTTTAATTGGCGTGTATATGATAATGCGTTTTATGTATTTTACTATAGAAGCAGAACTAATTTATATACCTGTTTCTATGATCTTGAGATATATGGCAATTATTGCAATAATTAGTTGTTCTTACTTAGCTTTAAAATCACAAGATATTAAAAGAATTATTATTTATTCCACATCTTTACAAATAGGATATGTTTTTCTCCTTTTATCAATCTACCCAGCTAAATCTTTGCTATTCCAATTGCTAATTATTGATAGTATCAATAAAATTGGCTTATTTACTATGCTTTCTCATATAGAAAACAAAACAAATGAATTTCATGTAAATTCTATGAAGCAAATACAAGATTCTTTTCTATTTAAATGTTTAGCAGCTTTGATAATTCTTTTTAGCTCTAGTTTACCAATAACCAGTATGTTTATAATAAAAGTTAAGATATTCGATTTGTTAATTCAACAAAAATTAATTTTAGAATTGATTATTGTAATAATTTCTTCAATTTTTGGAATTTTATACCATCTGAAATTTGCTAAAGCTATTTTTTTTAGTAAAGCAGAAAATGGTATCATGAAAATAGATACAAATTTATTGGGATTAATATTTATCGTGGTTATACATATTATTACATTGATATATATGAATGTAATAACAGAAATTATGGGCTATATTAGTTCTACAATTACAAGTTAAATAATAATGATATAATGACTACTACTCCAGCACCTTTAAACTTTTTAATTATTTCTACTATCATTCTTGGCATGATTAACCTTGTTGTGCCATTTTTTACCAAAGAAGATAGTAAAATCAGAAATTTTTTTTTAATAACTGTGAGTGGTTTTTTTTTAATTAATATAATTCTTATTGATTATTTATATGTCAATTTAATTGATATAAACTTTACTTTATTAAATATTGGAAAATATTCAATAGCCTTTGGCTTAGAACCTTTAGGACTAATTTTTCTAACAATGATTGCAGTTTTATGGATCCCTTCCCTCTTATATACAACAAAATTTTTAAAAATTAATCATTTTTTACATTCTAGTAAATATTTATTTTTTGTTAATAGCTGCATCGTAATAGGATGTATAGTAGCTATATCTGCAAATTTAATTACCATGTTTGTTGCTTATGAAATACTAACTTTATGCACCATTCCATTGATAGCTCATCATGCTGACAAAAAGACTCTTGCCGGTTTACATAAATATCTTGCAATTTTATTATTAAGTGGCGTTGTTTTGTTTTTACCAGCAATTATAGTTATATATTCTAAAGTAGGAACTGGTGCATTTATAGCTGGTGGATTTATAAAACAAAATTTTTCAAACAGCGCCTCTATATTTTTACTACTTGCTTTTATCTTTGGCATTAGTAAAACTGCTATTTTTCCTCTGCACGGTTGGCTACCAGCCGCCATGGTTGCATCTTACCCTGTTAGCGCTCTACTCCATGCTGTTATTGTAGTAAAAACAGGTTTATTTTGTATATATAAAATTCTTTTTTATGTTTTTGGTCTTGCATATCTACAGTCCTTGTTTAATGATTATAATTGGCTGGTAATATTGCCAGCTATCACAATTTTATATAGCTCTTTTTCAGCATTAAGAAGTTCTGAAATTAAAATGTTATTAGCTTACTCTACTATAAATCAAATATCTATTGCACTGATCAGCGCCTTTTTACTAACACCTAAGGGCTTAATTGCTGCTGTTATCCACATGGTATCACACTCATTTACAAAAATTTGTCTTTTTTATTCTGCTGGTAATTTTTATAGTTTTAAAAAAACTTATTATATAAGCGATCTTGCTGGAATTCACAAAATAATGCCTAAAACCAGCTTAATATTATTAATCGCAACTTTATCTTTAATAGGAATTCCTCCCTTTGCTGGTTTCATAAGTAAATTTTATATAATGATAGCAGCGGCGGATCAGCAAAATTTCTTTGTAATGATAATTCTTATTTTTAGCAGTATATTTTCATTTCTTTATATGTCTAAAATAATTCTTGCTATATACAAACCAATAAAAAATGAAAATAATATTGAAAAAAAGTTTTTACCAATTTCAATGTTTATAAGTTTGTTTTTGTGTATCAGCTTTGTTATTGGTTTCTTTTTTATTCAGAAAATCATCAGTATTTTTTTAACTTTTATGTAAAACAGGATATAAAAAAATGATTTTCCATCCAGTATTTTCAATAATATTTTTTACATTAATAATGTTTCTTGTTAAAAAACAATCAACATTATTTAAGTTTATTGCTCTTGCTTCTCCTATCCTAAGTTTAATATTTTTAATATTATCACAAGGTGAATATTCATATGAATTATATAATGTAAAATTAATATGGTTAATTGATGATTATAACAAATTAATAGGGACAGCATTTTTAATAGTGTTATTAGTGTCTAATTCTTATGCACTTGGTCAAAAAAAATATTATGAAATAATATTTGGCTCTGCATATGGTGCATCTATATTTGTTAGCTTGTTAGCTAAAGATTTTATTTCAATGTTTGTAGGTCTTGAAATAATGATGATCACTTCTTCTATTATTATTTTTATAGGCAATACAGCAAAAAGCGGGCAAGCCGCAAAAAAATATTTTTTAACACATTTAATTAGCAGTAGTATGATTTTAATTGGTATTACTCATATTATATCCAAAAGCAATTCAACGGAAATGAAACTAGTTACTGATTTATTCAATAATCCTGAATATTCAAGTATCATACTATACACTATGTTTATTGGCATGATAATCAACATTGCTGCTTTTCCATTTTCTGGGTGGATGGTTAATTATTATAAAGAAGCATCATCTTCTGGATCATTATATTTAATTAATTTTACTACAAAACTTTCTATAATCTTGCTCATTAAGGTTTTTGCTGGATTTGAAATTTTAAAGTACATAAGCTTAATAATGGTTATATATGCAGGGGCTAAAGCATTATATGAAGATAATATATTTGCTTTATTATGTTATCTATCAATAATTTCTATGGGAATAATGATTCTTGGCATTTCATCTGGAGATAAAACCACTCTTTTACCATTATTTTACTATTTATTTATTCATATTATCTATAAATGTCTATTCACTATTATTTCAGCCACTTTGCGAGATAGAATAAAAATTACACTATGTTCCGAACTTGCTAAGTTCCAAAATAAAACATTACTCATATCTGCATTAATCGGTGTGTCTTTGATGCTAAATATTCCTTTTAGCTTAAGCTTCTATAGCAAAATTGAATTAACACATTTATTTTCTAATAGTTTTTTCTATATAATAATATTACTAGCTAGTATCGTAAATATAGTTTCTATACCTTGGCAAGAATTGACAAAAACATCCAAAATCATTAAGTTAAGGATAGATTTTTATAACAAACTAAGCCTAATTTTAATAAGCATTATAGCCATTATTGCAGGATTTGGATGGCTTTTAGTGCCATTCTCTAATTCTCTATCAACATATAAAATTAATATTTATTTTTATGAGATTATAAAACAAGCTGCTATCTATGCTATTTCTGGAATTATAGTTTTTAGCTTCAAACGAAAAAGAAAAACAGGTAAAGATTTTAATATTTTAGAATATATTGATGATTTTGCTTGTTATTTATATAAATCTCGCAAAAAATACGATACAGAGAAATTAGTTCAAGAAAAATGGCGATTAGATGTTCTGGAGGAGCAAATAATAAAAAAACTCTCAATTTTTCACAATCAACAAACAGCTATCTTTTTTGTAATATCTCTGTTAATTACTATACTATATATCCTGATTTTTAATCCACATTAAACATATGAAAGATTTATACACAACTCATAATAAACATATTGAATTATGGCTAAAAATAATATGCTTTGCTATCATTTGCATGATTTTTATAGGTGGGTTTACTCGCTTAACCAATTCTGGTTTATCAATAACAGAGTGGAAGCCGATAACAGGTATTTTTCCACCTTTAACGGAAGAATCGTGGAATCAAGAATTCGATAAATATAAAGAATCGCCAGAATATTTAAAAATAAATAATTCCATTGAAATAAAAGAATTTAAGTCCATTTTTTGGGTTGAATTTATTCATAGAATTGCGGGACGTATTACTGGAATATTATATTTATTACCTTTGCTATATTTTTTAGTTAATAGAACTATTTCTGGCAATAACATTTTCATATATCTTGTAGGGGTGATTCTACTTTTTGCTCAAGGTTTTGCTGGATGGTATATGGTAAAAAGCGGTCTTAAATCTAACCCTCATGTAAGCCATTTTAGATTAGCAATACATCTATTACTAGCAATATTCTTATACTCTGTATTATTTTGGCAATTAATGAAAAATTCTTTTGACATATTAATTCTTAGTACAAAGATAAACCTATCTAGAATAAATTTATGTTTAAATATTTCTCTGATATTATTATTCACTCAAATAACATTTGGAGCATTTGTTGCGGGTCTTGATGCTGGTCTTGTATATAATAGTTTTCCTTTAATGGGGGAGTCATTTGTACCGAATGAACTTAACTCCAGTGCTTTAAGTTTACAAAGTTTTTATGATCCTGTTTTTGTACAATTTATACATAGAATTCTTGCCTATGTTACTACTACAGCAATTTTAATCAGCTGTTTTATAGGTTTTAAAATACAAAATTTTTTACTATCTAAAACTTTAGTTTATACAATTATTGCTCTAATATTTCAAATGATAGCAGGGATTTTAACCCTCATTAACCAAGTACCAATTACGATAGCACTGATTCATCAATTAGGAGCTGTTATTCTACTTTCCTGTTTGCTATGGAGCAAATATTTAGTAAACACTGTAGATAAGTAAAATGACAAAATTATTAGTCGAAGAATTAAGAGAAACAAGGTTAGATAGATTATTAAGACAAAAATTTATTTATCTAACCCAAGGAATTATTGAAAAAAACTTGCGCAAAGGTAATATTAAAGTAAATGAGAAAATTGCAAAATCAAGCACAAGGGTTTGTAAAGGTGATGTGATACTTATAGCTGATCACCTTATTAATAATGATTTAAATCATCCCATACCCTCAAAAAAATATTTTTCCCCTGCTATTATTTCATTAGCTAATAAAATGCTTAAGGAATATCTGATCTTCTCATGCGAAGAATTCATTGCCATCAACAAGCCAAATGGCATTGCAGCTCAAGGTGGTAGTAAAATAAACATCAGTATCGATCATTCTCTACAATATCTAAATGAAACTGAAAAAAGTGAATATAGGTTAGTTCATCGATTAGATAAAGATACTAGCGGAATTTTTATTATAGCTAAAAATTTAAATAGTGCAATTTTGCTTACAGAAGCTTTTAGGGAAAAGGAAATAAAAAAAACATATATAGCAATAATTTCGGGAGATACATCTTTCATTCCCAGAGAAGGCAATATTGAAAGTTACATTAGTAAGGAAAAATCTGGACCATATGAAACTGTTAAGGAAAACAAAGATGGAAAATTTGCCAATACTTCCTATAAAATATTAGCTGCCGATGAAAATATTGCTGTAATAAAATATAACCCTCTAACTGGTAGAATGCACCAATTAAGATATCATAGCAAGCAGCTGGGATTTCCAATTTTAGGTGACATGAAATATGGAAACTCAAATTTTAAAAGAATGATGCTACATGCATTGGAAATAACCATTCCCAAAAAAATCTTTGGTCAAGAATATATAATTAAAGCAGATTTAGATAAGGATTTTTACAGCTATTACCCATTATTTGAATTCAACATTGAATAATCTCTGCGTCATGTATCATTAAATACAAGCAATAAACTTTATGAAAAGCTTTTTGTGTATTATTAACACACTAATTTAAATTCTGTTTTATTGAAAATCTATAGAATGAATCAACTATTACAGAAAAATAAGAGATAAAAATCTATATGATATATAAATTGTGTAGAATAATATTAATTTATTTTCAACTATTAGGAGAAAAAGATTCTTGAAACTTTTTGTAAATTATGAAGATATATTTATTTGTGTAATTATAAAAAATAGGTTGTTATGAGTGATAAGAAAAAGGATGATACTCCTAAAAAATGGTATCAAAAAGCTTGGAATGGTGTCAAAAAAGGTTCAGTAGCTACTTACGAGGCATTAACAAGCAACACGGGAGCTCTGATTACCTCCTCTGTTGGACTAGGTCTTGGTATAGCAACAGGGGGAGTCGGTCTTATAGCAATTGGAGCTGTTGTTTTAGGAGTAAAAGCAGTAAAAACTGGTTTTGATGCAGCAAAAGCAGTAAAAATGCGTAATTTAGACATGGAAAACAAGGCAATAATTGATTATGCCAAAGCATTATGTGTAAAACAAATAATCTTAGATAAACAACCTAAATTACAAGAAATTGACAAAGCTGTTAATAAAACGGTTTCTTCCGACTCAAAAAAAAGTAAAAACGAAGAGCTAAAACATAATCATTCTTTAGAGACAGCATCGAAAATTGTTAATCTAATAAATGCTGGTCTTGATATTACTACTTTCGCTTTAGATCCAACAAAAGGAATACATGCAATTAAGGGCTTAAAAGAAGCAGCAAAAACAGCTGAAAAAATAAAAAGTGGAATTGAAGTGGCTACTAGTGCCTCAGAAGCAATCGGAGCTATCGATGCTGTTAAAGAATTGAGTCATGAGTTAGGACATAAATTATCAAAACATACATCAAGTCCAAATATCCAAAAACAAATGATCGATTTAATCAATACAGATAGAAAAAGGTCTGATGTAGGCTACGATAATATTCAAGAATTACTCAGTCAAACACAGGAGATGAAGAATCAAAATAAAGCATTTGTTAAAATGATTGGTGAAAAAGATCCTACTGAGCAATCATTTAAATTAAAATTGGAAAAGGTTACTACTCCACAAGAGAAAACTAAAAATTCTATATGGCAAGGTATAAAAGATGCTTTAAACCCTTATAGTCAATATAACCCTAACAACCATAAAGAATTAGAGACTGGGCATTCTGTTATGACTAATATTATGCGAGGTGGAACTGATGACATCCTTAAAGAAAAAGAAGAAGCTAGTAAACATAGAGTAGCTGGTCTTGACCTGAGTAATCAGAAAGCAGAAATAGCACTCCTTAAGTCCGCTCAAAAAATCTCTAGCGAGATTGATACTACTCATATTATTCATGGTGATAAAAATAACAATAATCATGCTCGTTCTAATAGCATTAATATCAAAAAGACTGAAAATCTACCAGTTCATTAATTTTCAGGCTTTTTATTTTTAAAATTGCCAATAACTCTCTCTATAGAGAGAGTTATTGCATCTTAATAAAATCTTTTTTGTTACATAAGATTCAAACTTGAATGCTCAACTTCATTACTTCCCGATAACTCCACTGGATGATCTCCTTCTAAATTGTCAAGTTGCGGTGAAGTTATACTTAAAGTACTATTTATAGATTCAGCTACAAAAATATCATTTTCTAAATTATCTAGTTGTGTTGAAATTATAATGCTTTGTACTCCTTCACTTAAAGTACTATTTGTAGATTCAGCTACAAGTTGTGGTGAAATTACAATGTTTTGAACTGTTTCATTTACAGCGAGATTTATAGATGAAGATAGATGATTAGCTATTATTTCTTGTAAATTAGCTTCTTCAGCATTCTTTTCGATTGATTCTGCTAATTGATTTCCAAAATCTTTTATAGTGTGATTTAAATTTTCACCTATTTCTTTAGCAATTTCGCCATCAAAATGACTTTCTATAGCTTTTTCAATAAAATCAGCAGATAGATTTACTAATTTTATAACAATCTTACTAAAAATTGGCGCTAATGTAGACCATATTACATGGAAACTATCAAGAATTATACCCTTAATAGATGTTAATCCTGAATTACCTATATGTAAATCATGTTTTAAAGCATCTTTTAAATCGGATTTTTCATCGCTAGTCAAATTTTTTATATGCTCAATCGTTTCTTCAGGTAAGCCATATTCTGCGTTTTCAGGATGTTTTAGAAAAAGCTCTAAACTTCTTTTAGAAACAATTTTTACCCCTTCTTCTATTATGATTTCATGAGCTAACTCTTCAGCATTTTGTTTTCCTAATGTTTTTTGAACATTCTCCTTTACCACTTTCCATCCAGCTCTTTTTGCCTGAGGTGATAATTCTTTAATACTTTGTATTACTTCTGCTTCAAGTTCAAAGTTTTCAGGATTGCTCATCAATAATTGATAATTCTTTTTTAAAGACGCTTCGATATGAGAAAATTCAACTGTTCCAGTTTTAGTAAGAGATTCTTTTTGCATAGATTAATACCTAATATAATTATTGTCTGATTAAAACTACGTAAAAACTCATTTTTTAATAAAAAGACTGAGTTAATTTACGCAATATGAATTATTGCATAAATTAAGTAAATAAATAGTTAACAGCTTATGTATAAATTCATAAAAAGATAAAAAATTTAATTTCCATTTGATTCTTCCATTTAAATTGGAATTGTTACGACCTAATATTAGGTTAATTTGTTCTTGACTAATAAGATTTCTAGCTATATTTTAAAGAAAGTTATTTATAGAGATTTTTAATAGGGTTTTATAAGTCGTGTCTAAAAAAAGAAACAAAAATCTTTTAGTAAAGTTAGTTAGCACAGCCGGTACTGGGTATTTTTTAGTAAAAAAACGTAATCCAAAAACTGTGACTGAGAAGCTTTCTTTCAAAAAGTACGATCCAAAAGTGCGTAAGCATGTTGATTTTAAAGAAGAAAAAATTAAGTAGTTTAGAGTTTATAATTTATGGCAGTTAAGATTCGTTTAGCAAGAGGTGGAGCAAAAAAAGTTCCTTATTATAGAGTAGTAGTTGCTGATGCACGCGCTCCAAGAGATGGTGATTTTATTGAGAAAGTTGGAACATACAACCCTCTTCTTAAAAAAGAAGATGAAAATCGTGTTGTTTTTAAAAAAGAAAGGATAGAATATTGGCTTGCTCAGGGCGCACAACCTACAGATCGTGTTGCTAAATTTATTCAAGCCGCAGGTATTAAATTACCTTTAGCTATTACAAATAAACTTGCCACTAAAGTTAAGGGGCAAGTAAAAAAGCCTTCAAAAAAAGAATTAAAGAATTCTGCGCAGTAAGATTATTAATATAAAAAATTAAAAATCTTACTTAGTTATTTTTTTGCTACTTTATTAAATCACAAAAATATTTTAATTATTATTGCTGTAATTAATTTTTTTTAACATGTAATTTAATATAAATATTGCCGGATTAGCTCAGTGGTAGAGCAACCGCCTTGTAAGCGGTCGGTCGTCAGTTCAAATCCGACATCCGGCACCATCCATTTCTTCACAAATAATGGTTTGTGGGTTAGTTCTTTTCTAGTTTTAATTATCAATTTTAGATATAAGCTAAATGCAAGCTAACTTCTGTTAAATCTTTTTGATTGACTTACATTACAGATGCTGGCGTTTTAACAGTACGAAATGCAGAAAAAATGGACTACACATCTTAAGGATTGGTCTTGTAGTATTAAATCAATTTGAAATTTTATGCGGATATTTTAAATATGATTTATTAAAGACTAAAAACAGAAATTACACAAAGAAAATTATAGACTCCTATTTTTACAGCTTACATACCTTATTTAAGACAAAACCTACCCCTTTAACCAATCTCCCATTGAAACCCAGCCACTGTCTTTATAGGTTCTTGCTGGGGTTGTCGGAATATTATCGGGCCTCTGAGTGCTTTGGCTATACTTCTTCCAGTCAGCACCTGATTTTAAGCCTAATTTACGTACAAAATTTCTTGCTTCCTTAAATGGAAGAAATTGTTTATTCTTATCAGCAATTCTTCCAGTCCCCAGCCAATCGCCCCACGAAACCCAGCCTTTATCTTTATAAATTTTGTCTGGCCCTGTAGGAATATCATCTGGTTTATCTCCGCTTTTGTAATATTTTTCCCAATCTTTGTGTTTTTTTAAACCCAATGTATGCACAAAATTTCTTGCTTCCTCGAATAATCTCCACGGCATTCTCGCTTTATCTATTACCTGAGAAAATAAGCTATCCGCCAATGAGTTTTCAAAGTTTTCGAAGCTAATAATCTTCTCTTCTGCTATTTCTATTGAAATATGCTCTGTTCCAGCAGTTTTTTTACCTTTACCAAGTTTGATAGATTTAATTTCGTCCATCAATCTTGCATCATGCTCAGACATTGATTCAATAATAGCAACAAGATTTTTGAACGGGCTATCTTCAATCATCTGCTCTAATTCATTTGTTTCACGATGATAAATCGGCACTATAATATAACCTTTTATTTTATTCTTAGCTCTTCTTAGCACTCTACCAGCCGCCTGTACTATGTCTATTGTTGAGTTTTTAGGATCGCAAAAATAAATAGCATCAATAGCTGGAACATCAATCCCTTCTGTTAAACATCGCGCATTTGTTATTATCGATTTTGTAGAATCTACAAAATCCTTCATTAATTGATTTCTGTAATTAGTGGTTTGTGTCCCGTTAACATGAAAACTCTCCACTTCTGGAAAAAGCTTTTCATGCCTATTTTTGAAAGATTCTGCATTTAAAATAGAGGAATGAACCGTAATAGCATGACGAGAATCATGTTTATTCATGAATTTATCTAGTGCGTAATTATTTGCCATTTCGTCGAGTGTTGTATCATCTGCTATAAATATACGCTCTAGTATTGCTTCTTGAATTTCTTTATCGCTAACTCCAATGGCTATTATTTTATAGTCTACCAATATCTCTTTATCGATAGCTTCCCTAAATGACATTCTATAAAATTCTAAACCATAAATCTCAGGGTTGCTCATATCTGCAATATATTGCAATTCCTCTAGTTTCCGATTTTTTAAACTCTTTGAAATAATTCTAGGAGTTGCCGTCATATATAAGCGTTTACTAACTGGAATATTTTTATCCTCATGGATAAGCCCAAAATGACTTCGTTTACTAACTGAGGTTTTATGCGCTTCATCGCATATGGCTAGATCAAATCTAAAGTTCAAAGATTTTACAGCTTCAGAAACTACATTCAAGCTTTGATAAGTTGAATAAACTATTGTCTTAGGATATTCCGAGAGAAATGATTTGATTTCTTCAACATCAGTTGAAACTCTGCCATTAATTTCATATGTATGAGTTGTTATTTGATCTTTTTTTTTATCAATATCATTCTCTGAACAGATACATATATAAGGGATGTATTCTTTCTGATTTGCAGCCCATTCGTTTTTTGTTTGCCTTAAAAGAGCAAGAGATGGAAAAAGTATAATTGTGTGATTGGACAACATCTCTTCTTTAATCCATAATGACACCATGGTTTTTCTGCGCCACATGGAAGGATTAATTGCCTCTAGAAGATTCTTTAAATCCGTTTACAACATCTTTGATTGCTGATTTCTGATAATCGCGAGGTTCTTTCTTTGTAGTTTTAGGTTTGATTTTGCCTAAAATATAGTTCTTAATTGATTGAATAGTAGCGTTGGAAATATCTATTAAATCTCCGAATGTTACAAGCTTTAATTTGCTCTTTTTTTTAGTCAGCGAGTGATTATCAATAGCTGAGCTGTTAGTAAAAACTACAAAATAATCCGCTTCACCACCATCAGCAAATAAGTTGGCAATTTTATCTTTACTCCAGCCAAGTTTAGATCCTTGCTCTTCTTTAAATTTACATTGAACTACAGAAAATTCACTTTCTTGATTTTCAAGAACTAAATCTACACCATGATCTATTTTTCCAAGATTTAGCTTTGCCTTTACTTCAAGAGGGATTTCGGAGAAAAGCCAAACATTTTTATATTCAGATGATACTGATGGTTCACATAGATAATAGTACTTACAAAACTCTTCAAATAGCCTACCTGATGATTGATCAGATAGTAGCAAATTTTCATACACTTCATTCCAGCTAGTAGCTTTTTCAACAATATTAAGAATTGTGATCATAAATGCCCCAAAAAACTGATTGATATTCGCTTGAATTTATATACAAAACCTCAAAACATTGCAACTTAAATATATATTTGTATTTAAATTGCAATCAAAGGTTGTTTGTAATTTTTCTATTTTCTTCTTAAATCTTCAATCGTACGTTTGGATCTTATACCCACTTGACTAGTTTTTTGTTTTATTTCATTTTCATGCACACCAGCTTTTTTCCTATATTCATTGATGCCATCAATATGTTTATCAACCTCTTGAGTAATATGTTGTTTTCTCTGATCAATCTCTTGAAGTATATTCTGAAGATTTTGGAATTGTTCTAATGACTCTTGAAGAGATTTTTCTTCAATTATTCTTGTCCTAAAATCAACATTATTTTCAATATTATATTTTTCTAACATCTCTGGCAGTTTTTCTAAAGAAATCTCTGTTTTATAATGCTCTTCTAGTTTATTAATTTGATTTGCAATATTTGCTTCAGATTGATGAAGATTAACTTCGTAACCATTCTCTCTAGCTATAAAAGAATCATCATTTATCATTTGAGCTTTCACGCGCTCAGCCTTATCAACCATATCCCTCATATACGCCATATCGGCCATTTCCCCCATTTCCGCCATTTCATTAGCATGTTCTTTCATAAATTTATCTCCCATAAGAACCGGTTCATTACCACTACTTAAATTCTGATAGACCTTATGCTCTATTTCTTTCCTTGCAAGATCACGATACTTTTCCAATTTTGAATCGCCAGAAATTTTAGCTCTTGCAATAAATTCTGGTGATATCACTTTATCTCCTTTAATTTTACTCAAAGATTCAATTTCCATCTTAACAGGTTTATATGACAACTCCCTTTCTCTGTCAGCTAGTTGCTCATTATATGTTTGCATACGATAATTTCTAGCCTCTTCACTCGCATCAATATTATTCCAGGCACCGCCCGCAAAACTATTGCCAAGAGCTTTCACCGTTTCATTTTCAGTTTCACCAACAACTTTTTGAAAAGCATCATGTTTTAAATTTTGATAGCCAGAATATAATTCTTCACCAATTTGTTGTCTTTTTGCTTCTTCAAACTCTTGTTTAGTTTTGATCTTATGATTGATCTCTTCAAGGGATCTAATAACAGAACTATTTTTACCCAAAATCCCTACACCTCTATCTGATAAAGCTTGATATGCATCAACATAAGCATTTTTATATTGCCTTGCATATTCAGCATCAGCCGCAAGCTCTCTAAGAGTCTTTTGGTTTTTCTCTGATTTTTCTAAATTATCAATCTTTACCCTTTCTTCTGGATTAAGTTTTTCATAAGATTTTTTATATTGATGTTTTGCTAATTGCTCTACAGATTTATCTTGATGCTTGCTATCAATAATAGATTTAATTAAGTTTTGTTCTTCAAGTTTTAATTCAGAAAATTTCTTATTATATTTTCTTTTAGCAATTTCTTCATCTAAATTTTTAAAGTTCTTCTTGGAAATAGATTTTAGCAATTCACTTGCTTGCTTATCATCAAGCTCTAGTTTCTTTTGAATTTCAGATTTTAAAGCCTTTTTATAATCAATAATTGCATCATGTTTTACCCTGCTATGATCAAGACCTGTGGATTTTTTAACTTCAGCTACTATTGCCTTATTTGGACTACTAGATAAAGCATCTTTTTTCAAAGATTTAATTCTTATTTTATCAACAAATTTAGATGGCGATTGTTTTATATTTTCAACATAATTAGAGAATGTCGATTTTATTTCCTTGATTTTTCTACCGACTCCGGTCTTGGCAAATTTATTTCTCACTTTTTCACCAACTTGTTTATCAAAATATTTACTCATGCCAGATTGAGTTTTATTAGCAACATTTTTTATGTTGGTTAAATTACCAGAACTACCTGATATAAACTTAGCAATAGAAACAGCAGTGCCATTAAATTTATCCAGTAAGTAAATTGCAACAAAAATTAGTAACATACCATCTAGCTGTACAAAATTTCCATTCCAAAATTGACTAATCCTACTTTGGTCTCTCACTGGATCTAAGAAAGGTAAATCTACATATCTCTCTCCAACACAAGCATATGCTTCGCAAAAAGAACCATCATCTGCTCCTGTTATAATATTATCTCCTGAAGCAAAATGATCTATTGGTATTGGTATATTGCTAGTAACCCTAGTAAATTGCTCACCTTTCATTGGCTGCGGGAACCACCAATAAAAAATTGAATCTCCCATATCAAAACCAAGACTTTCTTTTGTAGCATCACTAATTACCTCACCTCCATTATTGCTCATTTTAGGAAAAGTATGCTTGCATATTCTAAAACCAAGAGCTCCGTATATCTCTTGACGCAAAATCATAGAAATAAACACAAGACCTGTAAATAATATAATTGGCTGAACAGCATAAGATATAAGCTGTCTTAACCAATTTTCAAACAAGGATCTTGTAATTCCAAATAGCATGAAACATATGAATATTGGACCCATAGTTATTATCATACCAATAGCAAGTAAAGCTGTAAGATAAATGACGGAGGCATCAAAGAATATTATAATAATAAAATATAAAGCGTAGAAAAACAGGATAATATAAATAAATCCCATCCAATCAACAAATAATAGAGAAAATAGTTTCGATAAAGTCTGCGGAGCCATCATCATTCCAATTATTCCAGAAGATCCAGGACCAGTCGCTCCTGCTTCTGTTATCATCTCCAAAATTTGTTCTACTCCGCCAACAAACCAAACAAATAGATAATCATTAAAAAAACTCCAGCTATATTCAGAACTAAGCAAAGCTGAAACCACAGCAATTTTCATTACTCTCACTATTAGTTCAGTATGTGTAATTTGAACATTTCCCACTAAATAACTAAGAGCAGTCCAAATAACATAAAGTGTCAATACAGCAGAAACTGACATTTTATAACCAGGGTTATTCACTACTCCCATGTAAATATTTCTTATCAGACCATAATCATCGTTAGTACCAAAAAGAAAATTCTTAACTAAATCAGTAACAAAAGTAATCGGATCAGGGCTAGTATCGCTGATGCCAGATTTTATTGTAACACGATATTGACCACTATTATCATCATAAAATTTATCTAATATTTTAAAATACAAAACCCCGTTGTTATATTCTCTTTTTAAAGAATCATCATCGTTGTATTGATAAACCAAACCGCCTGCTTTTCGAGTGTTACCATTTCTGTCAATATCTAACATCTCGTAACCCGTTGTTGGGTCACCCAAATGAAAAGTAATACCTTGTGGATTCTTTTGACTTGAAAAAGACTCATTAGGATCAGTTCCTATCGCTGCTATTAAGGCATATAACCCTACACCTTTTTTAAATATACATGGTGCATTAGTAATTTGCGCATCCTTAGTATCGGTGCACATTATATCATCAACAAAAGTACATTCTGGTAATCTTTCACAAAATTTAGTTAATTTATAATCTTCACCACTTGATCCATACCAAGCACACCAAGCTGAAAGTTCTGAAGAATAATTTCTGTCACTTCCTTGCGTCCACCCCCGAACTAAAACCACTAAAGGTCGACCATTAACAGTATAATTTGATTTTCTCCATGGCGCAATTTGCTGCTCTCCTGTCTGTTTAGACATTTCGTCTTGAGTGTATCTTGATGACACAACAAAATTAGCAAAACCAAAATCATCCGCTTCTATGCAACGATCACCAGTACAAGCTGAAAGACAAAATAAAACAACAAGATGTAACCAAAATTTACCCATTAAATCTATCCAAATTATCAATTTTCTTAAAATAAAATTTCATCTAAAATAACCAAAATTCTCCCTACTCATCCTTTTTGTCAGTAATATTTTTATCAGATCTATCTACTGTTTTACTTTTATCCACATCTTCAGAATTAGAACTTACAGCTTCATTCCTTTCTATTTGATTGTTTTTTTCATCAGAAGAAGGCAATTGATCTGAAGAAGCAGGAGAATTTTCATGGTTAGATCTGTTCTGAATATTATCATTTCCTCTAGATGAATCAGATAATTTACCTTTTTCAGACAAGATATTTGTATTTTCAATTTCTTCATTATCTGATTTTTGACTCGATCCTTTAGAAGATTCTAAGCCAGATAAACCACTTCTCTTTGAGCTGTCTTTATCATCATCATTACTTCCTGATCCCATTTCTTCATTATCTTGATGTTTATTGTTATGGGTAATTTTTTGGTCAATGAATTTTTCTTTTACAAAACTACCAACGCCTCTAGCAGTAGACGTAACAGGTCTAGCAAGTCTCCCCATATCATTCATTACATCTTTAACTGGATTAGCTGCTCTTTGCAATTCTCCTTCTTGTCTAGCTGCTAAAACATTAGTCAAAAACTGAGTAACAAGCGTTACATACTCTACTGATCCAGATGAAAGTTTGCAATATATAAAAAATATAAACCCAGTAGTTGAAATTCTTACAAACGTTCCATGAGCAGCAAAGAAATCTCCAATAGAAGAAATATTTGTAACCTCTGGTATATAAAAAGGAATACCAGGTAAGAACGGCAATGTAAAAGAAAAGCTAATTGGTATTCCAATATTACTTAAATCAAGAGATATTTTAAGTGGAATTAAAATACCCCAGCAGGCTCTAATCACTAGATCTTTTATATACTCTGCCATCATTTGATCTATAAGAAGAAAAAATATTAATAATATTGTTGGTTGCATCATATAGCTAAACAGAGTTGACAACCAACTATCAAACATACTTTTTGTCTGTTCAAAAAGCATCAGTATAATGAAAAATGGAGCAAGAGATATCATTACCGCAAGACCAAGAAATGCTAAACAATAGCTTATTATCACTTCAATCACAGCTCTCAAATAAATAATTATTGAATACATTGCCAAGCAGGCAAAAAAAGCTAATCCATTCGTTAATTGCAACAATTGAATAAATAATAAAGACCAGAAATTACTATCAGTATATCTCTCAAAAATCGGATCGACAAATCCAAATATATTACCCACATTACTAGTGATACCTATAACTGAATTTAATAAATAATCGCTTCCTGAAATAAACATTTGAAATAAATTATCATTAAAAAATGTCCAACTTGTCTCACTAAACAACGCACCTATTACTCCTACTTTTATAACCCTAGTAACTATGTCTGTTGCTGTTATTTGAATCGAACCAGCTAAAAATGCCAAACCGTATATTATTATATACAAAACAAGGCAACTTTTTGCTATATTTTGCAAAGTTGTATTGCTTACTAATTTTTCATAAATTATACGACTCAACTCATTATATTTATCCCGAAGAGGAGAAACTAATTGATTATAAACAACACTAGAAAACAGAGTAGATCCCGTATAGTTAGCTATTTTCACATTCAAAGATCCAGATAATTCCGAATCAGCAGAAACCTTTAACCACAACCATCCGCTATCATAAGCATTTGCTTTAAAATCTTGAGAAGCAGAATTACTTACAGAATTAACATTGGGAGTAACAGAATCAGAAATAAAATAATCAAGTTTTACAGAATTCAAATCACTTGCGGAAATAGACTCAGCTGTCCCAATTTCTATTTCCATAGTATAAACACCAAAATGAAAAAAATTAACAGGAGCTGTAACTTTGCTTTGCAAGTAAGAAACAAGAGATCGATAATTAGTCTGATCATCAGTGCCAATAGTAAAATTATTCCAATCACTCATGTTTTGTAAAAAATCATCATACATACCATTAATTGGCCAGTTAGATGTAAAATCTAGGTCTCCTACAGAATCAGAATAATGATATAAAAAATATTTATTGCTAAAAGGTGAATAAATAAATTTTTCTTTGTGATTCTTAATAGTTAAACCACCAACATTAACATTAAATCCTCGACCATTATCATAAAAACATACTGGGTCATTATTAGCACCATCAGAATTATCAGGACATGATGGTATAGATATAATTTTAGAAGTAAAATAACTATCAGATGTTTGACCTATTAACAAATTGGTCTGATCCGCACTATTAATAATGTATTTATTAGGTATTGATAAACATCGAGATGGATAATCAGATACAGAAGAGGGAACAATAATATCTTTGCACCAGCTAGCAGCAGATGCATACATAATCTTATTTCTTAGCCCAGAACTATCTGTCACAATAGCTAATTCTTTGTTTAAAGAACTAATAAGTCCACCTTGCATATCACCTTCTGAACCAAAAAATTTACCCGTACTATCAAGAGTGATGTTAATAACATCCCCCTTTTTTACCTTTATTTTCTGTCTTCCAGAGAAAGCAAAATAGTTATTATAATCCTGTATTCTTTCTAAAGAAAATATATCTGGTTTTTGCTGATAAAAAAGTAAAGACCCAGAATTATAAGTATTAAAATCGGTTATGTATTTATTTTTACTATAATCATATTTTTGGATAAAAATTTGAGGATTACTAAACCTTGGATCAACTCGGTATAATACGCGATATTTTTGTGGCTTTAATGAAATTCCTCCCAAGTTCCATGACATTGCAAGTAATTTGCCCTCTTCAACTCTAACACCAGTTGGAACCCAAACACCTTGACTTTCAACATTTAGAGATGTACTAGATTGATTCATACCAGAAATAGCTGGCACCTCAATACATGGTGGGGAAAATGTAATTACATTTTCATTCATCCAATCAAATTGATCATCCCCATCTGCGCTATAAGCATTATATATAACGCTTTGCAACAGTAATATATTAATTAATATGATCTTTTGAATGAAATTCATTTTCTTTTAACTAAATAATTTTTATTACTAATAATATCATTTTCAAATAACCCACTTTTTTATTCATCCTTTTTGTTTGGAGCTTTTGGCAATTCATCTAAAGTTTTTGATAACTTTTTAGTAGATTCCTTTTTCGCTTCCTCAGATTCATCTTTTTTACCACCTGTTTCAGAATTTTTTTTATCTTTATCAGTAGAGTCATCTCCTTTTTCTAGCTTTTGATCTCGTTTTCTCTTTTTATCTTCATCCATATTTTTTAACCTTTCTTTTGCCGCCCCCATTATTCTATCTCTATTTTCTTTGTCCAATCCAACTTTTGATAAAGCTTTAGTCTCTATAGCACTAGACATAGACTCGCCCATAGCAGTTGCTGAAGGTCCGCCCATTCCACCCGCAAGTTTTGCAACTATTTTGCCAGAATATTCAATGTATCCCCACATACAATATGAAATCATCAATAATATTATAATATTCTGCATATTTGCCCCCATAGAAGTACTTCTGTAATCAAATCCCCACGGAGTAAACCAATTAAAGCAAAAAAGAGGTACATCTAAAAAGGCTGGATTAAATCCAGGTATAGCAGGAAAAGGTATTGTAAATGGAATCCCACATTTCCAACATACGCTATAACCAATTATAGAATCTAAAAATATTGTAAATAACTGAGTAAGAATAATTATGCCAGCTAACATAATTGTAGGCTCCATCATATATCTAAAAGTAAATTTCATCCAATTATCAAAAAGATATCTCGTTCTTTCAAATAAAACAAATGTCAAAAATAACGGAGCTATACCAATTAATACTGCAATAGCCACATAAGCCATTAAATAGACAGCAATTGCTCTAAAACCCACTATTATTACTATAGCTAAACAAACAAACATAAGTATAAAGTAAATAACTCCATTAATACCCAAAGATAAAAGAGCCATCATCTGAGCAGCAAAAGTAGGACTCAAGAATATTTTTGTAAAAACCTCATCCATAAACTTGAATGGGTTTGAAAGATTTGCAGCACCAGAAAACATGCTATAACCACTCATATTAGAAATTATAGAATCAGAAAATCCTGTGACAAAATCAAAAACATAATTATTGAAAAAGTCAAAAGTACCATCATTCATTAAACCAGAAACAAAAGCCACTTTTACTACTCTAACAACGATATCTGTTTGACTTATTTTTACCATACCAAGTAAAAACATAGCGCCATAAAACATGATATATAGATTTAACATGCCTTTAATATAATTAAAGAAATTAGTGCAATTACCTTCACCACCTATACCCTGATAACAAGTCATGTTTTTAAAAATCGTTATGGAAGCAGTTTTTATTTTTGTCTTTAAACCTTCAAATAAAGGGTTTAATACATCATTAAAAAAACCAGCATGTCCTACGCTAGTCAAGAAAGAAACTGTATACTGACCAAAACTATCTTTATAATCTTCGGGTGAATTATTTATTTTTAGCCACAAATAACCTCCTCCTTGATCGCCAGATTGGGATGTTATCGAAGCTTTGCCATCAGCATCGGCAATAATATTGTTAACACTAGATGGTGCAACGATATTTGGATTCACACCATAATCAGCAATAACATACTGAACAACTCCCCTTCCTTGGATCGAATCATTCATACCATTACCGTTACTTCTAACACATTTAGTTTGCTTTATATTTAAGACAAAACCACCTGTATTATTACCATAAGCACCATCAGTATCTGCTAATTTATATTGTAAGTAACCAACGTCACTAGCATTATAACCAACTGTTTCTATTTTTATTATTTGATATTCAGCATTATTATTATAAAAACTCTGATCAAATTCAATCTGTACAGGCGTAAAATTACTGCCAGCGCTTGCAGCATTTGTAGGATTAACGCTACTATCAATCCTACTTACAAGACCAACTGGATCATTAGCACTAAACCAAAAATATTTTTGTTTTTGAAAATCACCATTAATATAATTTGATTCTGATGCACAATCATGAGAAGTAACAACAGAAAGATCGGCTATATTACCGCTCCAAGGAGCTGGGTATGTATATGTACCATTATTTAAATAAGGCTCTGGGATGGCACTATAAACATTCTTCCAACATGAACACCAATCACATACTGTCACTTTATCAGAAAATGCACACCAACCCCAAATATCCACAGTATCGCACTCTTGTCGGCAATTACATTGATAACATTTTGTATCTAATGTACATGACGAAGGATATGTATCAGCCCCATTCCACAAACTATATCTACCACAAACAGGGTTATATTGCCTTTTACCTTCTGTACAATCAGCTGGCATAGTCATAGTTTTTGTAAAATAATTATAAATTGAAACAGCATTAGATTGGGTCTTTTTTTCACGATAAAGAGCTACATAATATTTATCATTTCTATATAACTCAGTCAGATTTTTCCAATTTGCAGTTGTTGCATCAAGTATTAAAGAAACTGGTGGAGTTGTTTTATCCTCCACTCTTGGTATCTCAATTCTATTGCCAGAATTGTCCAAATTACTATCTTGTTGTAAATTATTTATAGGTATATAAGCTTTACATAAACTAACCTCACCTTTAATATAAAATTGTACAAATTGACTAGGTTTAAGCATTAAATTAGTATTTAACCATTTACCATACGAATTTGGATCAAGAACTACACCCTCACCCCCAGTGCCAGATACTCCGCTATCTGACCCCGTGTAATTAGCATTAGCTTTTAATGTTACACTATCACTTATAGCATCTGAGCTAGATAAATTATTATTTTCTATATTATAACGATAAAAGCAACCACTGGTTAAATCCATTGAGCCAATAATTAATGTTATCCATAATATTATACAAACCAAAATAGCAAGACCTAGCATAGCAAGCAAGAAAGCAAATTTTCCACCTTTTTTACCCATCACTTACCTCCACCCATTCCACCAGCGCCTTGTCCTACAGAAGCTTTATCTGCTAAACCAGCATCACCTTTTCCTGTAGAGGCTTTATCTTCAGAACCAGCATCACCTTGTCCTGTAGAGGCTTTATCTTCGGAACCAGATTCACCTTCGCCTTGTTTTTTATCATCCTTGAGCGCTTCTTGCCCAGCTTCTGGATCTTTAGACACAGCAGCTTTAATCAATTTTGCTGCTTGTATAGCCTTATCCATAATAGCGGTAGGAGAAACCGTAACCGATGCCATACTCGGACCACTTGTTAAATCAGAAATAAATTCATTGATTGATTGTACGGCATAATAAAATATAAATACGTAAGCAATTAAATACATCATACTTAAGCCTAAATCTAAAATATCCCTAATAGTAATAACCTCAAATATAATAGCACCCTTTTTTTCCCAACCTTCACCTAAATAATATTTTATTAATTTATAACCTGCGCTGTTTGTACATTTTTTTGGTTCACTAGCTGGCTCTCTAAGTTCAAAAGTACTAAAATTTATTCCAGATGAATTATAATCACGTCTAAAATATTCACAATTGCCAAAAAATACAGAATCATACATAGTAAGTAACAGAGCTACAAAACAACCAACAACAGCTGGTTGCAACGCACAAGAAACTATAACTTTTACCCAAGAATCAAAATAAGATTTTGTTCTCTCAAACAATAACATAGGAACAAAAATCGGTGATACATACATCATCACATAAAGCGTAACCATGGAGACTAAATAAACATTTAAAAAATAAAAAATTACTGATATAAAAACTATTCCAAAAATCATCCCACATAAAACAATAATTATGTTTCCAGCCATGAAAAATCCAAACATTACCACAAAATATGCAAGGACTCCTACCGTACTCAGATCCTCAAATGCATTAGTTGTATTATCAGGCGTAGAAACATTGTTATATATAGAAACACCACTATCAGCTATATTATTATATGCAGAGCCAGATCCAGAACTAAAAAACCCAGCGCTTCCAATATTGTATAGCACTTGCATACCAAAATAATAACCAACTCTGCAATCTACAGCATCCCAAACTTTGTAAAACTCATAACCCGGCTGATATCTACTAGAGTCATAATTACATAAACCTTGTGATCCCCCAGCAAGAAAAACCATTTCCGTAAAATCAGATGTCATTTGCAAAAGCATAGGCAGCACTGTTTCCGTCATACCATTATGACTAATACTTGTATTATTTTTATCATAATATTGACCAAGCCCCACAGAGAAATAAACTACAAAAATAAATTTCAAAATAAATGTTGCAACTTTATTTAAATGAACATATTCATTATTTAATACGATCTTAAATCCATAAAACATTACGTATAGAATCAAAGCAGCCCTTACAGAATTTTTTAAAGCAGCTTGAAAAGTTGGAAATGGGCTAAGCATTGAAAATGCTACATCATTTTCTGACTGAACACATCCGTTACCAGTATAAAACACTTTATCCAAAGTTTCGCGAACACAATTAATAGTCACACCAGAAAAACTAAGCAAAGACTGGCTTTTCGATCCACCGTCATAACATGATGAACCAAGATTTTGACAAACCTTTTGTTCTATACCAGTAAGATTATTATTAGCATTATAATTGCGACAAATTAGCGACATCTCCCCTCTGGAAGTAGGCATCATAAGACATAACTTACTATCTAACACTTTAACGAAAAGCTGAATATCTGATAGCAATGGGTTTGCTCCAAGATCAGGATTTACACTAATATCTCTTAGCTTTACTACATCACCTAAATTTAGAGATTTAGATGTGCAGCTAGATAATGCGTTACTATCTCTTATACAAAATCTCAAAATATCTCCATCTTGAACGCATCCATTAGTAACATTAGGAATATTAATGGTCATATCAAGATTTTTTGCTAAATATCCGTAAGCTGTATCTGTTACTAAATAACCAGTACTATCAATTTTTGGTAGAGAAACACAAGAATCACCAAAATTAGCTTCAGCACTAAAAAAGCACAATTGCAGAAATAATAAAACTAAAATTTTTGATTTTAGATTAATCATTACCATCCTCTTTATCAGCACTTGTAGTAGAACTAACATCTTTAGGACCCTTAGAAGAAATAGCAGAAGTTTTATCAGCTGATCCTTTATCATTCTTACCATCAGTAGAAAATTTATCACCACCAGCTTTTAGCCCTTGAGATAACTTATCACTAGCCCCGGCACCACCGGCACTAGCTTTATCCTTTGCACCACCGGCACTAGCTTTATCCTTTGCACCACCGGCACCACCGGCACTAGCTTTATCCTTTGCACCACCGGCACCACCGGCAGCAGAGAGGGCAGCCATTCCAGCTTTATAAATCGCCTGAGGTTTGATTGCCATATTACCTATTGAAACACCTTCCGTCATATCAGCGGCAAATTCAGCTAATGTTTCACTAAAATTCTGAAGCAAATATAACGTAAAACAAGCAACCAAAAGCGCCAATGCAAATGTTTTTATTTTTTCAAATATCACTTCTATAGTACCAAAAAACATTCCTGGGGAAGATTGAATTGGCCCCAAAACATCAGGGTAACGTTTTTGATTGATTTCACCAGAGGGGTCGTCAATCCATGGCATACTGTCATTTGTTACAATATCTGAACTTATATTAAACAACCAAGCAAGAGGATTATTCAATATAAACCCTAAACTATTAATACAACCTTCTTTATCTTCTGATGAATATCGGTTCCAATCATTATCAAGATAATAATATCTAATTGCTCTACCCCCTCCATTCTCCCCCGGTACATAAGTACCTAAAGTGCCATTTAATGTGATCATTTGCATTTCAGTTCCAGAAAAAGCAATCTCTTTATACTGGTACTTACAAGTGCCATAAAAACCAAAATCATAAACCGAAAGCATTGTAGTCATAAACACAACTGCAACCATTGGTTGAAGCATAAAAGAAATAAGTAACTTAACCCAAGATTCGAAATAACCTTTAGTATATTGAAATAAATACATAGGCACAAAAAGAGGAGCTAACACTCCTAGAATTACTATTGATATCATACAAACAACAGTAGCATTAACAACAAAAGCAGCAACAGATATTATCATTAATGGATACATTAATGCCAAAGAAATTAAAGTAAAATTACCTGATATCACAGCTGGTACTAGCAAATAAATATAAGGAGGAATAGGAAAGCTAAGAAAGTCTAATTTTGCAAAATCATGATTTCTGGATGCATTCTCAACAACCATAGTTTGAATCATATCAAGACCTAAGTAATGACTAACTCTACAATCTAAAGAATCCCAAAGAGCCATATGACTCATACCAATAGCATAGTCGGTTGAATAAAATTTACATAATTCTGAAGGACTTGCACTGATTATCCAACTAGCAAGATCTGTCATACCATCTAATAAAAATGGAAAAGCCCATTCTATCATACCGTCCAATCTATCTAAATCATTATCACTATTTTGATTTATGTTAATCCCAACAGAAAAATAAACAACAAAGATAAATTTGACCACGAAGTTTACAAGCTCTGATTTTGGCGGTATATCTCCAGCCAGAACAATTTTAAATCCAAATAAAATAACATATATAGTTAATAATGCCGCAACAGTTTTATGCATATTAACTTGAAACTGAAACAAGGCGCTAGATGTTCTCGTACTACTATTTAAAATATCTTTAACATCAGTAAAATTACAAACAGCATTACTCACCATTAATTTAGCTATCATGTCCCTCACGCATTCTATTACAGGTCCACTCATTACTATACCCGTTTTAGAATTATCTATTGCTCTTTTGTAGCAACCACCTGCATTTGAGCATTTTGTTAACGATAAAACATTATTATAATCTTGAATTACTTGCTCAGGGTTTATATCCATAAAATCAGAATAAATTGAAATTGGATAAGGTTCTTTTATATATTTACAACCAATAGGAATCCACCCACTAAAGCTTTGAGTAGCAACACACATTGCATCTTTTTCTTTTATGACTTTCCAAGGGAAAACTGGTATTATACCAATATCAACCATCATCCCACTATCACCCTCTTTTTTATCAATAAACATATCATGATAGTCTGACTTTGGAGTGGTCCAAGATTTTTTTATATCATCCCAAGGGTCTTTTCCTGTAAACATAGATCCAGCAATATATACAGCTGATTGCCCTATTGCCGAAGCCCTAGCAGCTGCAAGCTTTATATTATTACACATAGCAAAACTTAGTTTTTGATCATTAAAATCAATTCTACTTGCTCGTTTACAAGCACCTGGGAATAGATCTTGATCATTAATTTTAACTCTAAGCATAGTATTGGCATAAAGACCTGGCGACACTAAATTCGCCACTAAAAATGTAAAAAATGGAGCTGGGTTACATGTGTGCGAAAATTCAGATCTAAGTAAATCTCCTACACCTTGAGTTTCACAAGTTAATGCAGATAAAGTACTTATTATGGTATCCATGGTATCGTCATCAGCTTTCACATTAAGCATATTAATGCAAAGCAATATCAACAAACTCGCTAAAAATGAACGAATATTTACAAAAAAATTATAAATAAGATTTTTAATAATCACAAGTAACCATACTTTGTTGCAAGATAAACTTATTAAGTATTCTCAATTTTTCTTTTTCTAATTCCATCAGCTTAATAATTTCACTTCTTCATAAAAAATAGGCAACCATTTTTTAGGATCATTTCCATATTTTTCAATAATTCTATCCAGTAATAAAACACTATCAGCTCTACCAGATAGAACATTAATAATATTATCCATACCACTTAAATTTACCTTAGCCACAACTGCATTAACACCTTGTTTTATTAAAAAATACCTTGAAGCTGGGTCGGTTGTTTTGATTAACATATACTCCCTTTGGGATAACATAAATGCACTTTTATAAATATCAGTTGCTTTAAGATTTGGTAAAAATATTTGTGTAGCAGTTTGTTGAATCAAAGTATCACTAATTCTACTTTTACTTGCATCTTCAACGCTTTGAGTAGCAAAGATTATAAAAGTATTTAATTTTCTTAAAACCTTTAACCAGTCCTTGATTTTTGGAGCAAATACTGGGTTATCTATTAAAGCCCAAGCTTCATCAAGAACTATCATTGTTCTTGAACCATCCAGAGATATATTAATTCGATGAAATACATAAAGAAGCACAGGCGCCAAACTTACTGGATCTTTCAATAATTCTGCCATTTCAAAACCAAATACTCTAGCTCGAGCAAAGTCGATCTTATCTTCATCATTATCAAAAATTTTAGCATGCGAACCTTTTCCATGCCACATAGCAATCCTACTTGCAAGAGTTCCAGGACCATCCATTCCAAGAAAAGGAGCTATATTATTAAGTTTTCTATCTCTTTGATCCAGCTTATAATTACCATCCACTGCTTGGGTTAAAATCTTAATATCCTCAGCATCTAAAGTTTCTCCATTAGAAGTGACTAAAACTTTAAGTAACTCTAATAAAAAAGATCTATTTTCTCCATTGTTTGCGAGTTTAAAAGGATTAAAACCACAATTGGCAGAAGGGTCAATTATAGTATAGATTCCACCTAAAGCTCTAATGAAAATCTCAGCACCTCTATCTTTATCAAAGAAAAATGTTCGTGGACGAAACTTTTGAGCCTGAGCGCAAAGAAAATTCATAAGCACAGTTTTACCAGCGCCAGTTGGACCTATAATTAGTGTATGCCCAACATCTCTAAGGTGATAATTAAAATAAAATGGAGTGCCAGAAGTTGTATCAAGCACCGTTACATAATCTCCCCAATGATTTCCAGATATTTTTCCTAATGGATAATTATGCATAGAGGCAAATCCAGACAGATTTAGAGTATTAATTACCGATCTCCTTATAATATAACTTATATTGCCCGGTAACTGCCCCCAATAGGTTGGTTCCATATTGACCTTTTCTCGCACTGGCTGCATACCACAATTTGAAAACTCTACAGACGCCATAGAAAGACTGTTTTCCAAAGCTTTTAAGTCGCTATCAATACATAATACAGAGATATGATGCTCTCCAAAACCTATCTCACCACTCATAGCCATATCAAGAGCTTGTGAAATTTCAGCTATTTGAGAAACAGCCTTATCTTCGGATTGTATCATCCTATTTTGTTGCAATTGCATTTTATTAATAGCAATAGTACGATTAGAAAAAACAAAACTTTGAGTCATAACAAACTCAAAAGGCATTTGTAAAAACCCATCAAAAACTCCAGCAGATGTCGATGGTCCATATTCCCTAACACTGACAATACCAGCGTACCTTCTGCCCCTTGGACCCCTTGATTCCATTGAACGAGAACCAAAAAAAAGACGATTTGTTGGTAAATAATTATCTAATTTTCCTCTTGTAACCATCATGGATGTTGTATCACCACAATTGATTAAGACACCTAAAAACTCACTAATTTCACAAAAATTACCATTCTTTGTTTTTTTTATACCCAATAATTTAGCATCATAATCTCTAAAAGTATTAAGCATTCTATTAGTCATTTCTTGAATATTTTCATGCATTTCACGCATATCATTTTCCCAAATAGACTTGTCAGATTTTTGTCTAATTTTATTAAGAAAATATTCTATCGAAGCTGCACCTTCTTTATCAGGTTCGTATAAAATACTAACATATAATTCATTGAAATAAGAATCTGAATGTGCATTTTTTGCACACCACTCAGTTTCAAGATAACTAATAAAATCTTTAGCAGTTATATTAGTCGGATCAACATCAAAATTATCTCCAAACTGCAGCACCGCCTTCTTTCTTCTTATGGTATGAAAATACAAAATGATATTCCCAGAAGCCATATTTTTAAACATAGAATTACGTATGTTTTTGCGAATATCTAAATCAATATCATCAGCTGTTTCAAATGAAAAACCACCTATTTTTATAACTTGAAGCAACCCATTGGATTTCGTTATAATAGTGTTTTTATCCCAATGGCACTTATACGGTATAAAACTAGAAACAGGTTTTTCTTTTTTTGCTTTAGAATCATTAGCCGCAGCAGCTTTAAATAACTTCAACATATATATTCAAACACTATAAGAATTAGCTCCCCAGAAGCTCTTGTTTGGACAATGATTACACTTTCCACTATAATTGAGATAAAGCTCCATGAAGCGAGGTTCTTTAAAACACAGAATATATCCTACCATATGCACTACAAGAGCAACAAAAATAATATAAATACTAGCTTTTTGAATAAATATCGTAACTGATATCATCAAGTTAAGCATAGCATATTGAATACTTACACCAAAAATCATTGATGATCTTGTAAGACCTACAAACAAAGGGTCAGAAGCAACTTGACCTGACATAATACTCTCCTTAATTATCTTGTTAAAAAAAAGTCCATTTATCAGTTAAGTTTAATTGAAATTGTTACAACAAATCAAACCTATAATACTAGTTATGTAAAAAGTTTTTAAAATCAGATACTTTGGAGCATCATAACAACAGATTTTTTATGAAATAAAAAGAAATTTACTATTATTTACTATAATTTTGTAGTTTTTCTTTCAATATCTTAATTGATACGCCAAGTATGTTAGCAGCTTTTGTTAAATCACCGAGACAATAACCAAGAGTATTAAACACTAATTGTTTTTCGCCTGAATTATCACAAATATCACCAGAATTTACATTAACTATTTTTTCTTTAATATGGATATCATCAGCTTTAATTTTATCGGATGAAGACATCAGAACTGCTCGATGCAGAATATTCTCAAGTTCGCGAACATTACCTGGCCAAAAATAATTTTGCATTTTCACAATAGCATCTTTGGAAAGTTTTTTTTGACTCAAACCATTACTTTCTGAATATTTTTTAATAAAAAACTCACTCAAAGCTTCAATATCTTCTATTCTGTCTTTCAGAGAAGGTAATTCTATATTAATGATATTTAGCCTAAAATATAAATCTTCTCTAAAATTACCTTTTTCAATTTCTTTTAGCAAATCACGATTTGAAGTAGCGATAATCCTTAAATCAATCTTAACAGGAACATTTCCGCCTACTCTATCTATTTCTTTTTCTTGAATAGCCCTGAGTAATTTTGCTTGCAGACGAACATCCATTTCACTAATTTCATCAAGAAGTAAAGTGCCCCCTGAAGACTCTTCAAATTTACCAATTCTACGACTTAGAGCACCTGTAAATGCCCCTTTTTCATGACCAAATAATTCAGATTCAAGCAAATTTTCTGGAATAGCCGCGCAATTAACTGAAACAAAATGATTCTCCCTTCTTTTACTTTTGTCATGAATATATTGAGAAAAAACCTCTTTGCCAGTACCAGACTGACCAGTTATTAGTACATTCGCATCTGAACCCGCAATTTTATCAGCAATCTTTATTGCCTCTTTCATTAATTCTGATTCACCAATAATTTTTACTGACTCATCGCAAATGGAAGTAAATATTGCGGCAATTAACCTCTCATCTGGCGGCAAAGGCAAAAATTCTTTTGCCCCGGATTTAATAGCATTAACCGCCTCTTTTGTAGAACAATGAACTCCATAAGCAATAACCGGAGTTGATATTTTTTCATTTTTCATAGAAGAAATAAGTAATTTAATATCGAATTTAACATCAATTAATAGTAAATCAGCACCCTTTCCCTGACATAAGAAATCCACAGCCTGTTCACAAGATTCCACCATAACGACTTTTGCCTTTCTGGATTTTGCTATGTCAATAGCTGTCTTTATTTCAGTATTAATATCACCAATAATTAATAGTCTCATGAATCAATATATCTCTAAAAATTTAACTTAAACTAATTAATCTCTCCAATCTGGTTTTGAAATCAAAGCCTCCTGCACACCATTTATGATAGCAATTTTTTTATCAAGTCCAAGATATTTTTCACACATTAACAACGCTATACCAATATTATTGTAACTTGAACAAAAAATACCAATTTTATTTCCTTTTAAATCAAGCAATTCGCTCCCAAGATCTGCATTTTATTTCCTTTTAAATCAAGCAATTCGCTCCCAAGATCTGCATAGGAAATTTCCTTACCAGAACTTAGTTTAAATAGTTTTTTCTATAGAATTAAATATAGCATTAGCTACCTTATTAATTACATTAATTGGCACGCTATTACCAAACTGCTTGTAGGCTTGGATATCTGATACTTTAATTATAAAATCATCTGGAAAACCTTGTAAACGTGCGCATTCTCTTGGAGTTAACTTTCTAGGATTTAGGTTGTTTTCTCTATCAACTAATATTTCACTTCCATCTTTATAGTAACGTGCGGACAAAGTATTTACATATTGAGCTTGTTTAGAAAACAAACCATAACCAAATCCATTACCTTTTTTTTGATGTTGTAATTTTCTTCGTTGATGACCATCCCATAATTTATCCGAAATAATATACTTCTTATCAAACGACTCCATAAGAATATCATCAAGCTTGGTTTGCAAACTAGATGATATTGGAAATTTAAATATTATATCGTTATTTAAAAATCCAACTATAAACAACCTTTCTCTATTTTGAGGCAACCCAAAATCTCTAGCATTAAGTATCGTATGATATACTTTGTAACCAAGTTTTTCAAGTGATTGGATAATAATTTTAAATGTTCTGCCCTGATCATGACCCTTTAAATGTTTGACGTTTTCTAATAAAAACACCTCTGGTTTTTTGTGTTTTATAATTTGTTCAATATTAAAAAATAACGTTCCTCTTGTATCATTAAATCCATTTTTTAGACCCGCTTGCGAAAAAGGTTGACATGGAAAACCAGCTAGTAATATATCATGGTTTGGCACATCTATTGGATCTATACTACATATATCACCATATATGTTAGTATTTCCAAAATTAGCCATATAACTAATTTGACAATATTTATCTATTTCGCTGGTAAAATTACACTGAATTGGGATGTTTAAATGCGCTGCTGCTTGTTCAAAGCCCAACCTTATTCCCCCTATACCAGCAAATAAATCTATTATTTTATATGTTTTCATAACCCCAATATTTTAATATATGAGGCACTTCAATATTAAAAAAACTTTCAAAAGACATAATATTGTTGTGATTCGAATGTTTTTTTTGAATATCTTTATACACAACAAGTGTAATATTATGGTTCTCAAGCGTGTTCAACAAATTACTTGAAATTTCCTGATCCAAGGTAAGTAAATGTATACTTGGTACATTAGTGCGTTGCAATTCCTCTACTACTTCTTGCCATCTTTCTCGTAATGTTGTTTTCATAGTAACTACTAAACATTTTTGTCTTTTTTGTTCATATGACTCAATATTAGGTAAAATTCCATCTACAATTTTACCTAAACCTTTTTGTTTAAACAATCTAGCGCCTAAAGACTGCTGATCTTGATATTGATAGCCAAATTTAATCATTAGTTGTTGTATTATGACTTCAAAAGCAGTGCCAGCTCTAGATCTTCTAGATTGGGTTACGCTTTTTCCTAGTTCATAAAAATAAGGAAAAATTCTAGCTGAAAAATCCCCAAAAATATCTCGAATAATATTCTTCATTTCATTCGTTGATTGAGAATTACGAATTTCACTTACTTTTTTATCATCTATCAAATGTATTAAAATTTTCTTAGGATCTTTTTCATCACTTAATAATAACTTGATAGCTTGACGATAAAAATTTAATTCGTCTTCTATATACATATCCCATGTAATATCTCGGATTTTAACAATTAAGTTTGATACGTCATTCTTTTTATTGGTCAAATCAGTTAAGTTTGTTTCTACAAAATATCTATTGATGTAGATCGCCGGTTTACAAATAGTTTTTTGTCTAATATTTAATAGATTATTCCGCCACCACTTCAGTTCATCATCAGAAAGAGATGTTACAACTCTCATTTCTTCATATCCTAAATTTTTCATTATTATAATAGTTTAAATTTACCAAATTATCTTCTATTGCTAAATAAACGAAGCATAAATAGAACCAAATTAATCAAATCAAGATATACTAAGTAAATGCTGCAATAACAGCAATCTTTTTATCCATCTTGTAGCCACGAGAAAACAATCAATATATCTCTAAAAACTTAACTTAAACTAATTAATCTCTCCAATCTGGTTTTGAAATCAAAGCCTCCTGCACACCATTTATGATAGCAATTTTTTTATCAAGTCCAAGATATTTTTCACACATTAACAATGCTATACCAATATCATTGCAACTTGAACAAAAAATACCAATTTTATTTCCTTTTAAATCAAGCAATTCGCTCCCAAGATCTGCATAGGAAATTTCCTTACCAGAACTTAGTTTAAATAGTTTTTTTCTGACAGAAGCTTGATACTTGAACCTTGAAATCACCTCTTGACCCACGTAACACCCTTTAGAAAAACTAACTGCCGACAACTCTTCCACGCCAAATTGAGATACTAGAGATTTGTCAAAAACCAGATCTGTTACTCCATCTGGAATGGTATATTCATACTTATCCTTAATATATAGATCATCATCCTCTAGCATCGATTTATTGATATATTCTGATTTTACTAAAGACCTAAAACCCAATTTAAAAAATCTTGGATCTCTATTGGAAGAAAGAACTAGATCACTAATTTCCAATTTTTCTTTGGAATATAAAATAGAGTAACCATCTGTTACATCCTTTATTTCTATTTCTTTTCTTAATTTATACAAATTTAACTTTGTTAAGAATGATGAACTAGCGCCAGAATCTATATCAATAAATAATTGATTATTTAAAAATTTAAGCACAAAAAAATCATATAAATACCTCCCCTGACTAGAAAGTAGATAGTTATATGAATATATATTATTAATTAAATCATTCGTTGTAATATTTTGCAAAAACATTACAGAATCATTACCAGTAACACTTAAAATTGAACGATTTTTTAATAGCTGAACCATATAATATATGAAATATTTTTTATTTAACTATTTTATGAAAAATATCTTCAAGATCTGGTTCCTTAATACTAAAGTTTTTGATTTTTAAGTTCATTGCACTTACTATTCTTAAAATCTGTTGAAAATCGTTGTTTTCCGTATGAAGGTCGAATCTTATTTTATTTTCACTTAAAACTTGGTAATTTAAACTTTCAGATTTTGATAAAATATCTAAATTTAAAATATCCTCAAATTCAATATCAAAATATCTAGATCCAAGATCTTCAAGCAATTTTTTTTTCGAGTCTTGTTTTATAATTTTGCCATGATTAATAAATGCAATATTATCGCATAATTCCTGAGCTTCTGCCAAGTAGTGAGTAGTAATAATAATTGTAACTCCTTCCTTGTTTAATTTTTTTACATAATCCCAAAGCTGCGTCCTGAGTTCGATATCAACTCCCGCTGTTGGTTCATCAAGTATTAAAATTCGAGGAGAGTGAACCATAGCTTTAGCAATCAAAAAACGTCTCTTCATTCCACCAGATAATCTTTGTGGTGGACTATTTCTTTTATTATAGAGACTTAATGTTTTTAATAATTGATCAGTAATGCGATCTTCTGGCCTGATGCCAAAATAACCAGCTGTAAATTCAAGAGCACTCCAAAGAGGGAAGAAAGTATCTGTAACTATTTCCTGAGGAACAATTCCTATTAAAGATCTAGCTTTTTTAGGATGATCATCAATATCCACCCCCATAATTCTAACTTTTCCAGAGGTTTTAATCACTGTTCCAGCCAATATGTTGATTAAAGTTGATTTACCAGCTCCGTTAGGACCAAGTAAACCAAATATAGACCCAACTTCAATACTTAAATTTAAGTCATTTAAAGCAATTTTTTTTTCTTGCCCATCTTTACCAGACACATATTGTTTTGTAAGATTATTTACATCAATAGCGTAGCTCATAAAATTATGTAACCTAATTTATTTAATTATTAATTGCTTTAATTACTTAACTTTTCATTTACTTTCTGAATTTGTTAAATGCTTATCATGATAAATACCACCTCCATAAGCTTGGAGATTTTTTATTAATTCAAGTAACGAGCCATTTTCATACATTTCCTTTACTATATCACAACCACCAACAAATTCTCCTTTAATATATAATTGAGGAATTGTTGGCCAATCAGAAAAATCTTTTATTCCCTGCCTTAGCTCTTCGTTTGCCAAAACATCATGATCTTTGAATTTTACTCCTACTGATCGTAAAATATTAGTAACCATTGCTGAAAAACCGCACATAGGAAACTCCGCTTTTCCCTTCATAAATAAAACTACTTCATGTTCATTTATTTCATTTTTTATAAAGTCAAAAATTTTTTTTTGTGTCATAGTATCAATTCCTATAAAGCTAGTTATAATTAATTTCAAAAAATATTATTAATAAAATATGGATTTAAATAGAGTCAATCAAATTTTTACCATTTTTAGTTCTTTAAGTAAAGAACCGAAAACAGAACTTAAATATATTAATAGTTTTACCCTAACTATTGCTGTTATTTTATCAGCGCAAGCTACTGATATTTCAGTTAATAAAGCTAGTTCTGAATTATTCAAAAACTATAATAACCCAAAAGATTTTTTACAACTTGGCGAAAATAATCTAAAAAAATATATAAAAACTATTGGATTATATAACACAAAAGCAAAAAATATTATTGCACTTTCCAAAATTTTAGTCGATAAATACAACTCGAATATTCCGGAAAATTTTGATGATCTAGTAAATCTACCTGGCATAGGAAGAAAAACGGCTAATGTGATATTAAATTGTGCATTCGGTCATAAAACAATGGCAGTCGACACACATGTTGCTAGAGTATCTAATAGAATTGGGTTAACATCGGAGAAAATTCCAAAAAAAATAGAGTTAAACTTGCTAAAACAAATTCCAGAAAAATGGTTGCAACACGCTCATCATTGGCTAATTCTTCATGGAAGATATATTTGTAAAGCTAGAAAACCAGAATGCAAAAAATGTCCTATTTGTCATTTGTGCAATTACAAAGATAAAAATTTATAAATTGAAATTATGTTAGAAAATTATTTTTTAGATTATCCTGAAGTAACATCACTCACATCACCAGCAAAAAAACTTATTGTCATGCTTCATGGCGTTGGTTCAGATGGTAACGACTTAATAAGCCTAGCTCCTTATTTTCAACAGTCATTACCAACATGTCATTTTATTTCACCGCATGGTGTAGAAGCTTACGACATGGCTCCTTTTGGTAGACAATGGTTTAGCCTGCAAGACAGAAGTCCAGATAAAATATTACCCCTAATAGATGCTAATAGCTTGTTAGTTAGAAATTTAATAGAAGAAAAACAAAAGATTCTTGATTTAAGCAATAAGGATACTATTTTACTTGGTTTTTCTCAAGGCGCTATGATGGGATTATATTTAACCCTCACTACTAAAGATCCATATGCATCAATGATTGCATTTTCAGGAAAATTAATACCACCTATAAATTTATCGAACAATCAAACAGCTATTTGTTTGATTCACGGCAAAGAAGATGACGTGCTAAGCTATAAAGAAGTTGAAATCTCAGCAAATTATTTTTCTAAAAACAATATTAAACACGAAAAACTAATAATAGATAATCTCACCCACTCTATTGATTATGAAGGAATAAAATTTGCAATTAAATTTTTGCAAAAAAATACGAATGTTTAAAAATAGATATTTTGATTAAGAGGTAATTATGAATCATACTAACAAAACACTTATAGATATTGACCAAGAAATTCACGACATAATAAAGCTAGAGAGTAAAAGACAGGAAGAATGTATAGAATTAATCGCTTCTGAAAATTTTGTCAGCAAAGCTGTTTTAGAAGCGCAAGGCTCCGCAATGACTAATAAATATGCCGAAGGTTACCCTGGAAAAAGATATTATTGCGGTTGTCACGAAGTTGACAAAGCTGAGATTTTAGCTATCGATCGCGCTAAAAAATTATTTAATTGTGGTTACGCAAATGTTCAACCTCATTCTGGATCGCAAGCTAATCAATGCGTCTATCTTGCTCTGCTTACACCGGGCGACACAATACTTGGAATGTCTTTAGATAGTGGCGGGCATTTAACACACGGTGCAGCACCAAACATTTCTGGAAAATGGTTTAAACCCGTTTTATATAACGTTAATCCAAAAACATATCTCATTGATTATGATGAGTTAGAAAAATTAGCTCTTGAGCATAAACCAAAATTAATCATTGCTGGATTTTCTTGTTATACACAAATACTAGATTTTGCAAGATTTAGAGCAATTGCTGACAAGGTAGGTGCTTATCTTTTAGCTGATATTGCACATATTTCTGGTTTAGTGGCAGTAGGCGAACATCCGAGCCCATTCCCACATGCTCATATTGTAACCTCGACTACTCATAAAACCCTAAGAGGTCCAAGAGGTGGTATTATACTGTCAGATGACCAAGAAATTGCTAAAAAAATCGACAAAGCCATGTTTCCTGGTCTGCAAGGCGGTCCATTAATGCATGTTATTGCCGCAAAAGCCGTTGCTTTCAAGGAAGCATTGACTGACGAGTATAAAAACTATATTAAGCAAGTGGTAAAAAACGCACAAATGCTCGGCAGGACGCTTGAAAATCGTGGTTATGATATATTAACTCATAGCACAACAAACCATATGGTTGTTTTGGATTTGAGAAAACATAAAATTACAGGTAAACTAGCTGCTGAATCTTTAGATCGTTCTGGTATAACTTCAAACAAAAACAGTGTGCCTTTTGATGATACATCACCATTTGTTACTTCAGGAGTAAGACTTGGTACGCCAGCTTGCACTACTAGAGGATTCAAAGAAAAAGAATTTGAAATGGTAGGTAATTTAATTTCTGACATTCTGGATTCACTAAAAATATCAGAAAATAATTCTGATACAGAAAAAATGATATTATCTAAAGTGAAAGAATTAACAGCTAAATTTCCAGTTTATAGTTAATAAATTAATTTATGAAATGTCCATTTTGCGATAGTCCTGATACTAATGTCAAAGATTCAAGAAACACAGATGAAGGAAAAATAGTAAGACGCAGACGCAATTGTGATAATTGTGGCATTCGTTTTACTACTTTCGAACGATTTCAGACAAGAGAATTAAGTGTGCTTAAAAGATCTGGCGTAAAAAGACCGTTCGATCGTACAAAGATTGAAAAGTCAATCACAACAGCTGTTAGAAAAAGAAATTTTTCTGATAAAGAAATTGAAACTCTAAGCAATAAAATAATTTTAGAACTAGAAAGTACTAGCACTAAAGAAATACCAACTAGAAAAATTGGAAAACTGATAATGAGCGAACTTGCAAAAATTGATCCAATTGCTTACATCAGATTCGCGTCTGTTTATAAAGATTTTACCAGCATTAAAGATTTCACCAAATTTATTAGTAAATTGCAGAATGATTAATCTATCATACTATTATTGAGCAGTCCAACCACCATCAATAGACAAAGAAGCCCCTGTAATTGAAGAGGCCACATCAGAAGATAGAAAATAAACAAATTCTGCTACTTCTTCAATTTCAACGAATTTTTTTGTTGCTTGCACACCTAAGATAACATTTTTAATTACGTCTTCTTCTGACATAGACCTAGCTTTCGCCGTATCAGCAATCTGGTTCATCACAAGCGGAGTTTTTACATAACCAGGACAAATAGAATTAACAGTTATCCCATCTTGAGCAACTTCTAAGGCTACAGATTTTGTTAAACCAATAAGTCCGTGTTTAGCGGCTACATAAGCAGATTTAAATGGGGATGCCACCAAAGCGTGAGCTGAAGCTATATTAATTACCCTGCCCCATTTTTGTTTTTTCATTACAGGTATAACATTTTTTATCGTATAAAAAGCAGCAATTAAGTCCACACGGATTATCATTTCCCATTTTTCCGCTGGAAAAGTTTCTATAGGAGATACAAATTGAATACCTGCATTATTAACCAAAACGTCGATTCTTTGATATTTTTGAATTATCTTATTAAACATATTATCAATTTCCAAAGGCTTAGAAAGATCACCTCCTAAAAATAACACATCAACCGCCCCTAGAGCTAATAAATCTTTAGAAATCTTATTTATTTCAGAATCCGAGGCAAAACCATTTATAACTAATTTTACACCATCTTTAGCAAATTTTGAGGCTATGCCAAAACCTATACCACTTGTTGAACCTGTTATCACAACTACTTTATCTTTCATATCATAAGCCTATTATTTATATTTGATAAACACACATTTATAATATATAATTTATTAATATATTATAAATTTTCTAAAAAATTGGTATGAAATCTTACGAAATAGAAAAAATAGAATCCTCATCTGTGTCTTGCATGGGAAAAGAGATTCCATATGATCATCCAAAGGTCTATCTAGAAATAAACCCAGAAAATAATGAAATTGATTGCCCATATTGCAGTAAAAAATTTATTCTAGAGAAAAAAATATAGATATTACTTCTCCAGATCAGTTTTTTATTAGATAGCAATAGAAGATTTTATCCCCATTAATTGCATCGTAGCTCCTTTTGCAACATCCATCAAATTTGCATGATCAGCACCTAGCATTTTTTTTGCAAAATCTTTTACTTGGGGATTTTTCACCTGCTTATCTATCTGAGCCACATCACCTCGCAAACGATCTTTAATTCCATTTTGCAACGCTTCAACATAAGCATTCTTAACAAGAGCAGCATTTTTATGATCTGACATATTTAAGTTGATAGTATTAAATACACCCTTTACAGAGTCACTAATTTTATTTGCAGAATTTTGCTGAATTTTAATTTTATTAAACAGGTCAATAGCAGGATCTAGGGTTTTTTGCAAAGACTCTTTTGCTCCTAATATATGTTTATCTATTTGTTGCTCTATTTTTTTGGCAAGCTCTTTACCGGCACCTGCTTTTTCTATAGCTGAAATTGCTGACTTTTTTACATACTCTAGAGTATCATCTATCGCTTTTTGGCTTTGAGGAAATACTTGATCAGCATAACTAATTAAATCCTTCACAAATGTTTTTAAGACAGGGATTTCTACGACCCCTTGAACAACCTTTCCCAATATTTCATACTTAAGATTTAGCTTGGCAATTTTTGTAGGCAAGGCAGCTGTTTCAACTGATAGATCAACAGTTTTAGCAATAACTTCAAGCCCTTTTTGTTCACTAAACACTTCTAAAGTACTTTTTAATATATGAATTGTTGACTTCAAGTTATCATCTCGCAGAGATGATGCAGCTATCTCTAAAATAGACATGTTTTTTAAAGTTAAACCTACACCAGGCGCGCAAATATCTATAACCATATACAAGATTGGGATAACATATTTTATTATTTTATCACATGTTATAGGCAAAACTTTATCAATTTTTTTCTTGAAATCTTGAATAATCTCCAAAACGTTAATTACCGCTTTTAGCAAGTTAACAGTGAATGGAAATTTCTCCTTCTTTTCCAAAGAAGGTTTTAGTATTTTTATTTCTACTTCTTCGAGACCTTGCAAAATTGTTTTTTCAAATACTTCTTTTGTTTTATTTTTATCTTCGAGATTTAAATCTGATTCCTCTAAAATTTCTTCTAGAGTTTTAGCAGCATTTTTTTTTACATTTTTTAAACTCAAAAGAAATTTTTCCAGTTCTTGTTTAGATTCTTCTTCTAATAAAAAAACTTCTTTTTGCAATTCCGGAGAAAAAGAGACGTTATCAAGTGTGTTTTTTGAAATATCTTTTTTCATAACATAAATACCAAATAAATTAACAAGATTTTTTGCATTATTGCGTTAATATATCACTTAGTTATAAATCAACACTATTTAAGTAGTAAAACAAATTACAAAATAATAATCTACTATTAACCTAGATATCTATTGATAAATATATAGATTTTGATAATCTAAGTGCCAGAATTAACGCAATATTTTTAAAACTCACTTTTGCAAAAGAATCATTTCATTGCATAAATAGGATTGATTGAATATATTATTTTTAATGATAAATGATACTAACGAATGTTTCAGATAGCCAAAATCTTATCAAATAAACTTTTAAACTTAATATGTATAATAAACTAGTTTTTTTTCTAATTTTTACACTCAATTTATCTATTAGCCAAGCTGTAGATCTAGAAGAGGCTTTAAAAAATGGTTATAATAACGATGAACAACTTAAAATTATTAGATCAGATTTTTTAAATGAGATAGAGCAATTCCCAAGAGCTCTTGCTGGTTTTATGCCAAAAGTCTCGGCTGGAATTAATGCAACAGATTCAAAAATCAAAAGCAACAATCCTCTTGCTCAAAACGCATCATCAAATGGTTCGGGATATTCAAAAAATCTAATGTTAGAGCAACAAATATTTAATGGCGGTAGTAATGTTGCCGAACTAAAAGCTGCGCAATCTTCATTCAGATCTTCCAAAGGTGCTTATTATGCTAAAGAACAAAGTATATTTCTAGATGAAATTACTTCATATTTAAATTGTGTAGAAGCTTTAGAAAAATACAATATTTCAAAAATAAGTGTTAAATCAAACAAAACTCAGCTAGAAGCTATTAAAGAAAAGTTTAAACTTGGTGAATCAACAGAAACTGAAGTAGCAAGCGCTGTATCTGCTCTTGCCAGTGCAGAGTCTGATGAATCTTTAGCATACGCGAATCTCGAAGCAAACAAGGCTAATTTTACAAGAATATTTGCATTAGAACCTATTGATATTAAAATGCCTGTATTAGCATCTGATATACCAGATAGCTTGGAGGAATTCACTGAAAAAGCAATTATCTCTAATCCTAACATATTATCCTCACAACACTCAACCAAAGCTTCTAAAGCGAATGAATATGTTGCAAAAGGAGCTTTATTACCTCAAGTATCTTTTAGAGTTCAAACTGGTGATAATAGATATAATCCGGAAGATTCTAGTACTAATTCATTTAATAATGATAGCGTGACATCCACACTATCTGTTAATATTCCTATTTTATCTAGAGGGGGTGTGGAATATTCGGATATAAGAAGAGCAAAATACCAAACCAAAAAAACTGTTTTGCAGCTAGAAGCTCAGATAAAACAGGTTAAATCCAATTGCAAAGCTACTTGGGAAGCATTTTCAGCTTCAAAAACAAGATTAAGCGCTTCTTTAGAGGGTGTTAAAGCTGCAGAAATAGCTTATGAAGGAGCGATGCAAGAAGAGAAATTAGGTTCCAAAACTTTAGTTGATGTTCAAATTTACGAAGAAAGATTGAATGACGCAAGGCAAACAAAGGTTGAAGCTCAAAAAGCACTGGTGCTTATTAGTTATCAAATAAAATCTTTGATAGGGGAATTAACAGCAGAAAAAATGAATTTAAAAGTTGATTATTTTGATCCGGATGCAGAATTTAAAAAACTTAAATTACGTATTGTAGGTTTTTGATAATTATGCAATCTAAAAGCAAGAATAATACTGATGTAAGAGAAGAAAAACTTGAGGATATATTACGCTCAATTAAGGGAATAATTTACAATCATAATGACTCTACAGACAGAATAATAGATACTGATGATCAAGAAGATGATTTAGATGATTCAATTTTAGAATTAACAGATGAAGTTAAAGAAAACAGAAGAAGTAATAGTGATTTTATCTCCAAAGATACTGCTGAAAAAATTTTAATAGCAATAAATGATTTTACTAAAAAAATAAATAGTAATCAGTTAAAACAAAAGGAAAAAAAAGTTGATATAGAGATTAATTTTTTAATAAAACCTATGTTAAAAGATTGGATAGATAACAATTTACCAAGGTTAGTTGAAAAAATAGTAGCAGAAGAATTAAAGAAATTGATACAAAAAAATAGCAATGTTAGCTAAAACTTAATATTCACCAATTTCGTTAAGATATTTTACTTGGAATAATAAATGAAAAAGAAAATTTTACCACTTGTCTGTATTTTACTTCTGCATTCCACTTTATATGCTAAGTCAGAAAATGATTTGCCACCATTACCTATTTCACAATCTCCAATAACTGAATCACAAAACACCCAATCTCTTTGGAAAAGAACTTTAATTTTTTTTGGCTTAGATAAGCAAGAAAAAAAAGATAAACCTGCAGATTTGAAATTACCAGATGTTGAACCTGAAAAGGAAACATCAGCTTCTACAGCAAAAACTGATGCTATTATTACCAAAGATAAACCTGCAGATTTGAAATTACCAGATGTTGAACCTGAAAAAGAAACACCAGCTTCTACAGCAAAAACTGATCCTGTTATTACCAAAGATAAACCTGCAGATTTGAAATTACCAGCCATTGAACCTGAAAAAGAAACACCAGCTTCTACAGCAAAAACTGATCCTGTTATTACCAAAGATAAACCTGCAGATTTGAAATTACCAGATGTTCAAAGATCTACAGAATATAATAATAAATCCCAACCCAACTTGTCGGAAAAAAAATCAGAGACAAAAACATCATCCGAAATGTTAACTGAGCCACAAGGATTAAAAAACATTGATGGTTTAAATGTTAAAAACTATCGACAAAATTTAAAAGACCGCTTAAACAAGCCAATACAAATATCAAAAATATCAAAAGATGATCTTATTAATACTAATTTAAAACAAGATCCTGCACAGTTCAAATTTATAAATGATGAGTCACAAGTACTATTATTGCCAAACGACGAAGTAGTTCTTGGTGAAGTAACAAGAGAAACTCAGTTAAATTTAATGGACTTAAGCTCTTATATTAAAATTTTCTGGGATAATTACTACAATATAAAAGATGAACCAGCAAGACAAGCCATAGATAATTTTGTTAATAATTATGATAGTAATTTTAATAAGCAATCGTACACTCCTAAACAAATAGAATCTGTTATTGCAGAAGCTTTTAAAGCAATAGATAGGAATAGTATTTATGATTTAATGAATCTATTAGATAATTATCCTATATTACAGCTTTCTGATCATCAAGGAAATACTCTACTTCACAAATCAGTTTATAAAAACAACTATTCAGCAGCAAAATTTTTAATTATGAAAGGGATTGATATATCAGTCCAAAATAACCAAAATCTTACGGCTCTTAATATAGCTATTTCGCAAAAAAAAGCTAATTTAGAAAATCTTTTAAGAGCAGCTGGCGCAAAATTGTAATAAAAATCATTTAATTTTTATTACAAAGATTAGTTGATTCATTAATAATATCTTAATAATAAAATAAGCAGTTAGCTTGACCACTTAGTTAATTTATGTTATTTATATTTTTACATATTTTTAACTATAAATTAATTCATAAAAACTAACAATTTTTTTTCAAATGATTCTTTTGCAGCCCAAAATAGACGTAGTTCTTTTAGAAGTTTTGGAGATTATATGCAAATAATCAACCCTTTTTTTGCTGCTGGACTTGCTTCTCAGGAAAAAGGATTTGGTCATTTTGCAATAATTTATAGCCAAACATTTATAATTATGCATGGTACAAAATTAATTGCAAAAAGCGGTAAATGGCAAATTAGCAAAAGACCTCATATTGATAATAAAAAGGGCAGATACGAAGAATTACCATCGGGTCATGCAGCATCAGCTTTTGCGGGTGCATCATATGTCAGGACTTTTTCAGATGAATATAAATTTCTCTCCATTCCGTTATATATAGCAGCTGCTGTTACAGGATATAGCCGAATCAAAGCAAAGGAACATACCAATTTACAAGTATTAGCAGGTGCTGCTCTCGCTGAAATTGTTACTTTTGTAAATAGTAAACTAGATTGGAGCAATGAATATAGATCAACTAATTTTCAAATTTTTCCACATGGTGGATCAATAAGCTTTGAATTTAAATTTTAGATTTTTAATCTTTTATTAGAAAGGTCTGAAAGTTTCATTAAACACACAAACAATCTTTTTACCAGAGCGCAAAGTAAGTTTTTGGAATACTTGTTCAATAATAATCAAATTGCTATTATTTGGGTCTAATTTAAAATTTACCATCGATTCTCTAAGATTTTCATCGACAGCAAAAATAGCTGGTATTTCCATATTTTTATCTCTGAATTGCATATAAGTAAACTCACCATCATCAAAGATTTTAATTGGTGCAACTTCCTCATTACCACTAATTGAATAGTAAAAATTAAATTTTTCTGGATGATCAAGATCTGGCTCAGCGATTCCTGTAGCAGCGCTACTAGAAAAGGTTTTTATATGGTCTTCCTCTTCCTCGTCTGGATATAAAAATTTGACATTAAACACCATGTCAGGATCTCTTATATCCGTTGTTTCTTGAGCATATAGTTCAAAGAAATAAGTTCTTTTATTAGTAATAAGGGTCATATTTGTTGTAGCATCTTGTTCCATAGGTTTTATAAAAATCCTAGACCCAGAAGGAACTATTTGCCAAGAAGTTGTGTCCCCCATTGAAATACTTACAACTTCTTCACCCTGAGCAAGCTCAATACTTGCTTGATAACCATAATAACCAGTAAATTTAAAAACATCATTGGGATGGTATACCATCACTCTAATTCTAGAATCAATAGGAGTAGGTCTAGATTCTCTGATAGCGTAAGCATTTACGAAAAAAAATAATAATATGGTAAAAGTTAAAATGTTCTTCATGCTATTTGTTTTTTTTATCTTCTAATAATTTTAACTGATAATCAGTGACTGTAAAATTAAATCTTGAACCATCAGGGAGACCTGTATTTATTGGTTCAATTTCGTAATCTACTATTACTTCCCAAATCTTATTTTCAAAAATCTCACCCATATCATCTTTAGCAATTGACTGAAATTTTACTTTAGATCTTGTACTTGCAAGAAAACTTGATGATATAAGATAGTAGCTTCTTTTTATATCTTTTTGATATAATAATACTGGAGAAGATGGATTGTTTATGTTCATATAATTATAAAATCTTCTAAAAACCATCCTAGTTGAAGTATTTTTAATATAAATAAATTGTTTTTTTAGATCATTATAATCATATGTCTCTCTTTGACTAACATAGTTTTTTATCATTATTTCAGCAATTGAATCTAACGGATCATTATTTCCATGATTCACTCTAATAATTTGAGCAGACTTATGTTCACTAGAATTAGTATTAGTAGAATATCTTACTGACATTACCATTGGAAGTAAGCTATTAATATTTAAAACAATACCAAAAAATAAAGCTACTACTATAGAACTCAATATAAACAAAAATGATCTATGACAAAATGGGTTTATATACTTAGATTTGTACCATTTTAAAGCATCAATGAAATAATCCCCAGATTCAACATAGTTTTTTGCCGATTTATACAAAGGTTCCATAAACTCAATATTTCAAATATCAATAGACAATCATGCACCCTTTAGAAATTGACATTTAGCAACTGTTTTGAGTACAAGATAACATCTTATAAAACTTTTGAATTAAAAGCCTACATATTTATACAACTAGGTTTTTAATTTGATAAAATAACTTATCATTGTTGCAAGCACAGCATATAAATACCTACTACAAGTTTTTTGTGCTGAAAAATACTTAAATAAGATATTAATACCCATCCAAAGTTTTTTCCAAGACTTATTTAGATACAGTATTTGCTCTAGAGATTGCTTCTTCAATGATACTCAAGGCTTTCTGGGCATTTTCCCATCCAATAATTTTAACCCATTTACCTTTTTCAAGTTTTTTATAATGCTCAAAAAAATGATTTATTCTATCTTTTATCATTTGAGGTACATCTTCAATATCTTTAATATTTTCAAATGTTACATCTATTTCACTAGCAGGCACAGCAAGAATTTTTTCGTCCATTCCAGACTCATCCTCCATTATCAGCACCCCAACAGGCTTTACTTTAATAATTGCTCCAGAGATAACAGGATATTGTGTTATTACAAGTACATCAGCTGGATCACCATCTTGTGATAAACTATGCGGAATAAATCCATAATTACATGGATAAGACATCGAAACTTGCATGAATCTATCAACCATCAATGCCCCCACCTCCTTGTCAAACTCATATTTCACAGGGTTATCATTCATTGATATTTCGATAATTACATTAAAAGCATTATCCTTAGTTTTTGCTGGAATTTTATCTATAAACATATAAAAAAATAAATAATATTAAAATAATTCAAAATGTATATTAAACAATGTAAGATATCAATCAAATATTACTAATATAACTTTAAAGCTTTTAAACTTTTGCCTTGCAAAAGTCAATATACTGTATTTTTCTGATACAAAACAACCCTAAAATTTACACCTTAATTAAAATATGTTTCTTTTTCCCTGAAGATATTTTAATCACTTGATTTTTCAAATTATTTGAAGTTATTATCAAATTCTCGTTTTCAACCAAAATATCATTAATTTTTACTCCCATACCTCTTATCAGCCTTCTAGCTTCGCCTTTAGAAGAGCTAATCCCAGCATGACATAATAAATTAATACACATTATTCCTTGGGATAAAATCTTTTCATCTATTTGCACAGATGGTAAATTATTGCTAATTAAACCTTGTTCAAAAAGTTTAATAGCAGTCTCCATAGATTCCTCGGCTTTTTCTTGACCATGACAAAGCTCTGTTACTCTGTAAGCCAGTTTTTTCTTTGCTTCATTAATATTCTTATCAATTAAAGATTGAAAATTCTCTTCTTCTTCAATAGAAAATTCACAATATAATTTAGCAAATTTAGCAACATCTGCATCTTCTATATTGCGCCAATATTGGTAGTAATCATAAGGTGATAAATATTCCTCATTTATCCACACAGCTCCGCCAACAGATTTCCCCATTTTTGCACCTGAAGAAGTTGTAAGAAGTGGAGTGGTAAGACCAAAAGATTCATTTTTAAGCATTTTTCTTATTAAATCAACTCCAGTAACAATATTACCCCATTGATCACTCCCACCCAATTGCAACGAACAATTTTGAGTTTTATTAAGATAATAAAAATCGAATGCCTGTAAGAGCATGTAATTAAATTCAAGAAAAGTAAGAGATTGTTCACGTTCAAGCCTAGTTTTAACTGAATCCATCGTTAACATACGATTGATTGAGAAATTTCTGCCATACTCACGTAAAAACTCGATATAACCTATTTTATCAAGCCAATCAGCATTATTTAGCATGATTGCATCGCTTGCACCATTACCGAATTTAATAAATTTAGATAAAGATTTCTTAATACCAGCCATATTTCTCGCAATATCTTCATCTGTAATATATTTTCTCGCTTCTTCTTTACCAGTTGGATCTCCTATCTTTGTAGTTCCTCCTCCTATCAAAACAATAGGCTTGTGACCATGATTTTGCAAAAGACGCAGTATCATAATTTGCATTAAATTCCCTACGTGCAGAGATTCAGCCGTGCAATCAAAACCTATATATGCCACTATTTTTTCTTGAGTCATTTTTTTCTCTAACTCTTCAATGTTAGTAGATTGATAAAAATAACCGCGCCTTTTAAATTCTTCTATGAATGTCATGTGTTTTTATTTTTTTGATGAGTTTTTTGTTTGTTTCCGTATTTTGCAAATTATAAAGAAAAGTTTTCTTAAGAACAATTCATATTATGAGCGAATAAAGATTTTTTGAATATCTACAAGGTTAGTGGTTTATTGAACGAACAATAATTCATCAAACCACATCATCTACCAACAGACTCTTAAAATCATCACAATTAAATAAGTACAATTTATTCTGATGAGTGGACAAAATATTAAAGTAATGCAGACCAAGATTAGCAACATGATTTACCAAAATACTTAAGCTCTCATTGTTTTAATGATATATAGTTTTTTTTTATTTTATATTTTTTGGTTATTTTGTATATAACAAATTATAGTTACTTTATAGTTTACTTGTTAAGTAAATATTTATATATTTTACCCAATGTGCAAGTTTTTAATTTTTTTGGTTATTTTTTCATTGACTGGATGTGTTGATAAAAAAATACCAAAGGATTTTGATAAGAATATAAATGATTTCAATGATTTTTATCATTCAAATAAAGAAAGTTTAGAAAATCAGACTTTAGTTTTTTCTCAAAATGAAAAAGAAGAAATACGTGATTGTAAAAAGGGAAATATTTTAGCTGATAACATTGATTTAAAAGCTCTAGTAAAGCTTTTAAGCAATTTATACAATACAAATATTAACTACTCATCTGACATTAATATTGACTCCAAAATCGCACCAGAAGCTCATAAACCACAACAAAATGATCAAAAAAACCTAGAACCACCACCGCAAATAAATAATAATATATATTTAAATATGAATGATGTTTGTTTAGAAGATATATTTAAAAATTTAACAGAAACATATGACATCGGTATAGAACAATTTCCATATGGATACGTCATTTATCCAAAACAACTAAGAACCGAAACATTTGTTGTTGATTACCACAATTTTTATCGTAAAGGAAAATCTTCTACAGCAATAGTTAATAGCCAACTAAAAACAAAAGATGCTCAAGATAATAAAAGCTATTCCTTGGTTAGTAGTGAGTCGAATGAAACTTTTTGGAACAGTATTACAAAAACAATAAGAAGTATTCTTAGCACAGATAAAGAAAGGAAATTATCGCCTCCAACTAACACAGAAACAGACCAGTTTTTAGAAGATTTTTATGTATATAAAGAAAGTGGCTTAGTAGTAGTAACAGCTTATCCAAAGCAATTAAGTTATATTAGGAATTTTATATCAAAAATAAATAATGACTCTACAAGGCAAGTTTTAATAGAAGCAAAAATACTGGAAGTTGAATTAAAAGAAGAATTTAATAATGGAATTCAGTGGGATTTACTAAGAAAACACCTTACTTATTCTTCGTTTGGAGCAGCAGATGCTGTTTTTCCTAAAATTGCCGATATACACAATAATCAATATATAGATGCAGGTAATGATTTAAAATCAAGTGTACTTAGTACAAAATTAAATAATAACAATAATTTTAATATTGTTATGCAAGCACTCGCATCACAAGGCAAGATATCTGTCATGTCATCGCCTAGAATATTAGTATTAAACAATCAAAGAGCATTGATAAAAAGTGGCGAGGAAAAATATTTTGTTACCAACGTTAAAAACGTAACATTGGCTAACCCTAATTACACAACAAATGTGGCGTCTCAATCTGGTTTCGACTTAGAGCCATTTTTTTCTGGTCTTGCCCTTGATACTACAGCTAGAATTATTAATGATAGAGAAGTTTTATTACATATTCATCCAATGATTAGCAGAGTAACCGATGAAAATAAACTAATCACTATTGATGATAAAAATACTAAAATACCAGTTGCTAAGATTCAATCGCGGGAAGCAGATACTGTTGTTAAGGCATTTAGTGGAGATATAATAATATTAGGAGGGATGACTCAGAACCTTGTGCGGCTTGATGAAACTGGATTGCCTATTAGCAAAGAATCTGCAATTTTTTCTAAAATTTTAAATCTTTTTTCTGTAAAAACACACTCTAGTAATAAAGTGGAATTAATAATTTTATTAAAACCAACAATTGTTGATATTAATAATTTAAATAGCCGTGAAGATATAGGAACGTTTAAAATATAAATATGCTTTTAAACATTATTATTTTTTGAAAAATAAATATTGAATCATGGTAACCTTTTTTTGTAGCCTAGCTTTTGTGTTTTTGAATATTTTGCATTTATGAAAAATAAAAGAATATTTATAATACTTGTTGTTTTATGCACTATAAGCATTTTAACCGATAAATTATGGCTGAAGACACAATTAGAAGAGGTAAGATCACAAAAATCATCAATTATAGCCAGAAAATTTGAAGAAATCGATAATCTGACCGTTCAAGAAACAATAGAAATACTAAAGTCATTTGCGCTTGTTAATAACAATGGTTTATGGATGGATAGTATTAAAATTGAACAAAATACTATAAATGTTACAATCAGAGCTTTTGATGCACAGGTGATAGAAAAATATATTTATGAAGTTGCCAAAATAACTAATTTAAAATTAATTACTATGTTAACTAAAAATTTAAATTACAAAGAAGTTGTAAATAATAAAACAGAAGATAACTCAAAACCACTTCCTTTTTCTGTTAAACTCTATTTAGATAGTATAAAAAACAATGTTTCGGATAATAAACAAAGCGAAAATGAAGAAAATAAGGACTACATTAAAAAAAATAAAATATTTTTTACTTACGAAGCTCAAATTACACTACTTGCGCATGCTAAATAACTTTGTGGTATTAAATGTAGTATTTATAAGTATTTTTATACTCACCGCCATTCATAATATTAAACAATTTAAAAGCTATTTAGAAATAAAAGATTATGTGCAAAAGAACTCTCTCCCGATATACAATGTTGCCTCTAGTAGAATGCAGGATGATTTTGATACAATAATTTCCGAATGTGGGTTAATTATTAATAATAAAAATGTTGTATACTCATCTTTTGAAGAAAAAAATGATGTAATAATGGGAACTTATGAATTATCAGCAAAAGGACAATATTTACTACATATAAAATATTTAGAGACTTTGCAAAAACAAAATATGTTATATAAAATTAATTTATTATCTTTAAAAATTAATTCTTTAGACGAGATAAATATCAATTTAAATATAGAAAGTTTGTATGAAGTTAAATAGTTATTGGCTAATATATGTATTAACCTCCTTGTTATTTATTTTAGATAATAATGCTCTGGCTATTAGCAACAATGATGAAAATCTTGTTGATCCTATGGTTCCAAAAATTCTAGACCAAAAAAAACCAGCCATACAACAGAACGCTGAGTCTATTGTACCAGCGGCAGAGCAATTTATTTTAACTGCGATAGGATATAATGATTACGCAATATATTGCATTATCAATAGTAATATCTTATCCATAGATGATACAATAGATGCTTATACAATTCAAGATATTCAAAAAGATACAGTAATTTTGATTAACAAAGAAAAAACAATAAAAAAATTAACTATTAATTAACTAATTAATTAAACAGCAATAAGGGTAATAAAGAAAATACTTAAAATATATTTAATTAATTAACTTTTTATTAATTAAATATATGGTAGATTAGAATCTGCAATAAGTTATTTTACAAGATTTTTTGCATTTGTTATTTTATTAATATTTAAAATTAAGGATAGTTTTATGTTTACAAAATTAAAAGTTTTATCAGCTATAAGTTTGTTATATGCATCATCAGCAATGGCTGATTTAGCAGGTGCAAAAGGTACGTTAAACAACGTAGACAGCGCAGTGAACGACACTGTAACAAAAGCCATGCGTTTGTTTGAGGAAAACCACGGAACTGCTATGGGTTCTTCATTTAGTAACCTAGCAAGCACAGTAACAGAACCAGGAATAACAAACCCTTATTTACAAGTGCTAAGAATTACCACAGACTATAAAGTGGAAATAAAATTTGCCTCAGGTGCTAAATCAGCCATAAATCCAGTCAGGTGCTAAATCAGCCATAAATCCAGGTAGCACTAGCACTACATCATTTAATGTTCCTGTAGCAAAAGGTTTACTTGGTATAGATATTGTTTTAATTCCTGTATACAATCAAGGCGACGAAAAGATTAGTGCTTGGGAATGTGTAACTAATGCTGATAACAATATTCAGGAATTTATCGGCGCTACTGCAAAAGAATATTCCGCATCATATATTAGGGAAGCAACAAGCAATCCATATTTATCTCTTTGTACTTACATTAAGCAAAACACGCTAGTAACACCTTAATAATAGATCAAATAACTCCATGCTAACTCCTCATGGAGTTATTTGATCTTAACTTAAATTAAGTTAAGATTTATGAAAAGATGTGATATTGCGAAGAAAAAATGCCAGCATCATATAGTCAATTGGTAAAAATATATCAAACAGAGTCTCCTTTTATCCTGACAATATCCGCTCCACAAGCAGATAATTTTTTCTCGAGCGATTGATATCCACGATCTAAATGATAAACCCTTCTAACCTTAGTTATTCCATTAGCAGCAAGACCAGCAAGAATTAGAGAAACAGAAGCTCTAAGATCACTTGCCATCACTTCTGCTCCGCTTAATTTTTCTACCCCTCTAACAACAGCATGGTTCCCATCAACAATAATATTTGCTCCCATCCGGCATAATTCTGGTACATGCATGAATCTATTTTCAAATATATTTTCAATGATAACTGAAGAATCATTCGCTAATGTCATTAAACTCATAAACTGAGCCTGTAAATCTGTAGCAAAACCAGGATAAGCACTAGTGGATAAATCAACTGATTTTAAAATTCCATTATATTTAACTTTAATAACATTATTTGAATTAATCACCTCTACACCAACCTGCATAAGTTTAAGAGCGATATTTTCGATAATATCATAATCAACACCATGAATATTCAAATCTCCCCGTGTAATTGCAGCTGCAATCATATAAGTTCCAGCTTCAATTCTATCTGGTAAAATACTATGTTTTGTTCCCTGTAATTCTTCTTGACCTATGATTTTTAAATCATCTGTTCCAACCCCTTCAATCAAAGCTCCCATTTTTATCAAACAATTGCATAAATCCTTTATTTCAGGCTCTCTAGCGCAATTTGATAAATGTGTTGTCCCATCTGCTAAAGTAGCTGCCAAAATAGCGTTAATAGTCGCTCCTACTGACACTCTAGGAAAAACAAAACTACATGCATTTAAACGTTTTTGGGTGCGACGAGCATAAATATAACCATCTAAAATTTCTATCTCCACTCCCATAGCTTCTAAAACAGCAATATGCAAATCCACTTGCCTCGCACCAATTGCGCATCCACCAGGAAAGGACACCATTGCGCTACCATATTTAGCAACAAGAGGTCCAAGTACCCATATTGAAGCTCTCATTTTTCGAACAATCTCGTAAGGAGCTTTATAATTATTAATATTAGAACATGATATCTTTAAAGTTAAACTATCATTATTTTCTATTTTTCTATCAATTTTGCTGCCATGATTTAACAGAAGCTCTTCCATAGTACTAATATCCGATAAAACAGGCAGGTTACTTAATTCTAAAACTCCATCTGTTAGCAAAGAAGCAGCCATAATTGGCAGAGAAGCATTCTTGGATCCACTTATATAGATATTACCCTTTAAAGCATTGCCACCATTGATAATAATGCTGTCCATATATTTATAAATACCTTTTATTATTTGTTATATTTTTTATTATTACTAATCTTGTTCTATAAATTTAATAATAGAAATCAGTAATTACGATTTACAGCAAAATCCACTAATAGTTTTAAATATTCTTTACTTCTACTGTCAATATTAATCTTATCAAGTAATTGATTTGCTTCTGTCTTAATATCTTGCAAATATTCAATTATTTCATTTTTTATATTAAAATTAATTAATAACTTTTTAACCCATTTAAAATCATCAAAACTTCTTTCTAATGATTCAATTAAGTTATTCAATTTTTTCTTATCATCTACAGGTAATTTATTAGCTAAAAAAATTATAGGTAAAGTAACCTTTCCTTCAGTAAAATCATCTCCTATATTCTTGCCGCTAACTCCAACTTCAGCAAAATAATCCAGCAAATCATCTGTTATCTGAAAAATAATACCAAGCTTTTTTCCGAAATTTCTTAAAAGCATGCAATATTCAACTGACTGACCAGATATCACCCCCCCTACTTCACAAGCAGCTCCAAAAAGAGCAGCTGTTTTAGCATTAATTACTTGAAAATACTCAGTTTCGGTAATTAACCTACGCTCCTCTAACTTAGCAAGCTGAGATACCTCACCTTCAACAATAACAGCGGAAGATTCAGCTAAAATTGACATAGCAGATATAGACCCACTAGAAACTATTAATTTAAATGATTGACTAAATAAAAAATCTCCCACCAAAATACTTGCCTTACTACCCCAAACAACATTGGCAGACGGAAGAAATCTTCTCATTTTGCTACCATCCACGACATCATCATGTAATAACGTAGCCATATGAATAAACTCAACAGCTGTAGCAAGCTTTAATCTCTCATCGTTTTTGCAATTGAATATTTTAGAAGATAATAAAGTAAGAATAGGTCTTATTCTTTTTCCACCAGATTTTGAAATATAATTACTAACAAGGCGTACTAACTCTTCTTCAACTGACAAACTTTCTAAAATCAATTTATTCATCTCATCAATTTCTATTTTCAAAAAATGATGTATTTCTTTTATTATATCCAATTTATTATCCTATAATATTAAAGACTTATGTATTAAAACTCTTATCTTGTCTTATTTTATTTTTCCAATGATTTAGCATTTTCTTTGATTTTAATATAGGAGAGTAAATTTTTAAACTCACTAACCTCTAGATCCGGAAAGATTTTTTTTATTTGAATAATTGGATCACCGTGCGAATCAATTATACTCAATAATTTTTTATAAAATGTAAATTTATATAACTCTGGGATTTGTTCCATTTTCACACTCCCCATCTTTGATTTTAATAAATTCTTTGAATCAATTTCATAATCAAAACTAAGATCACTGGAAGTGGAGGCTGGATAATCTGAGATTTGTTTTGCAAATTCTTTGTTTAACACAAAATAAAAATCTCTAGCCTGATCTGTTAACAATCTAAATTTGCCGAATCTGTAAACATATCTCGAAATAAAATCAATTACTGAAGAGTAATTTGTTAAAAGCAAAACTCCTTTCACATCACATTTTTTTTGATCAAGTAATTTAATTGTCAATTCATTACTTAATTTGAAACCAGATTGACCAGAATAGATACTAAAATTTTCTAAATTAATCAATGAATTATTTTTATTATATAAAGATGTTACATCTAAATTTACAAGATATTCACTATTTTCTAAATTTTTGAACTTAAATAAATCTTGATTATTTATTATATATACTAATTCCTGATTAATTAAGTTGCCACCAGGAATCTTAAGGACTTTTGGTCTAATAAATTCATATTTTTTAAATAAACTTTCAAATAAACCACTTTTTAAGCTTATTACACTATTTATTAATAATTTAATACGCCTTTTATTGGAATCGTCCAAACTACTTTTAAAATCCAGTTTAAAGGAATTTAAATCAGCCATCGAAGTAGAAAAAACTAAATCTAATTTTATATCTGAATTTAACCTTACTTCCTCGGTTTTCATGGCTTTGGTTTTTATAACCAACTCCCCAGAAGCAGAAAAATTTGATGGTAGATATGGAAATCCATAAAATAAACTAACAGGTATCTGTCTAAACAAAAATTTCACTGGTTTTGTTTTAACATTATAAAGAATATTATATTCCTTTGGTATATCACTTAATAAATCTTGTAAATCTTTATAGTATTTTGATGACACAAAAGAAAATTTAAAATTTTCATATTCTTTATCAAAAAACAATTCTTTTTCTTGTTTATCTATTATTTGAACTTCTTTAGTCGAAACGCTAATATCTTTTATGTAATTTACTATTTCTACTGCATTTTTCATCTTAGCAAGATTAAAAAATAACGACCTATTTAAAGGAATGTTTATTTTAATTAGATAATCTTTTATTTTTAATATAGCTCCAAATCCAGCATTCACAGGTTTATAAGAAGAGTCAATATCACCATTATATGAAATATAGGCTGATTGAGAAAACAGACTATAACCCATTATTATAGGAGAATTATAACAAATTACAGAACTCCTACTTTCTTCTTTCCATCCATGCACCATAAAAGCTATATCAAATGGAAATCCAGACAAAGTAACTTTATCAAAACTAGTAAAATATTCTTCGCTATTTACCAAAGCTTTTATATAATTTTTTTTGCCTGCATATTGGGAATTTACCTCATTTGCCATTTTATTGACTATATAATACCAAGCAACACAATAAATAAGACACAAACTCAGTAATAGAATAAGAAAATATTTGGCTATCTTCATTCTTTATCACCTTTGATTTTATTATATTCTTGATCTAATTTTCTAATATCCCATACCCATAAAATTATGATTAATATAAAAATTAGCATTAAATATATGGTGACTGAATCAAAACTAGCACTAGGCATTAAAATAAACATAAATGACTGTGAAAAAGCACCAAGTGATTTGCCAAATTTCAAACCTACAACCTCAACCGCCGCTTTTCCCTTCGTGCGAAGCTCAAGAGAAAGAGGAATATATGCCATTTCTTTAGTCGAATCAAATAAAGAATATTTTGTTGATTTACTTAAAATATTCTGTATAGCACCTATCACCACTGCCAAATATATTGGGCTAAAAGCACCTAAATATCCTATATCATTAGAATAAATAACAAAAATAAAAAATATAATTCCAGTACAACTAAGAATAAAAGGAGTAATTAAAGCTGCAACAACCCAATTAAACTTTCTTAATATATTACTACCAATTAATGCAAATACAACGCAAGATACTCCCATCCAAATATTAAACTTGCCCATAAAATTAATATAGTCAACAGTATTGGGATAAAGCTCACTTACTCTTGCCTTCCAAGGACCTTCAAGAATATTAATTGCAAGACCATAGCATAAAAGTAAAATAACAATGTGACCAATATATTTTGATTTTAAAATTAGCTTTATACTGTCTGAGATAGATAATTTAGTCCTCGTATCATTGCTATTATTGGACAAAAAACTTTGAACTTGTTTAGTTTTTATCAAATATTTATTAATATATCGATAAAGCATCATTGCCAAAAAGCCAGAAATAATTATAGTGCCCATAATTGGCTGTAGCACCATATCAGTATTCTGACTTGCGTATTTATCTAAAATTTCACCATCTAAATCTATCGGTACATCCGAAAAAGTTACTAATACAGTACCAGCCATAATGAGTCCTATATTACCTACCATACCTAAAATAGGATAAAATCTTTTTGCTGATTTAGTATCAAATATATTATTAGCGTATTGCCAAAAAAGCAGATTGATTACAACAGCACTCCATAATTCACAAAAAACATACATCAGAGCATAACTCCACTTACTCATCATCAAGATAAACCACTTGAAATGAGGATAAAGTTCTACCAATCTTTTTATATATTCAGTATCTGGGTGATAAAAATCTTGATCAGGATATAAAATATAAGTAAAAACAAGAAAAAATCCTAAGAAAAAAGATACTATGATATAAAACAAATGCTCATAATCAAACATATTACTCAGTTTTACATAGATCAAAGTAAAAATTATCGTAGATGGAAGAACCAACCATAATTTTAAAAAACTAATTACCTCTGCTCCGATATTAGGAACTACTAGACTATCTTTAATCGAACGCAAGGCGCCGAAATTAAATAATATACAAAGCATCATTAAAGACATTGGCACGAACAGTTTTAACTCTGATCGCTCAATTGGCCAAATAACCTCTTTTAGACTTGATAAAAACTGTTTTTTTTTATGATTCATTTGCGAGTGAATAAAACTGTTTGCAACAGTATTTACTTACATAGCTGTAAATACCTAATAGTTCTATTACTTCTTCATATAAAAGTCAATAAGATCTGATAGATCAGAATAAACCCATCTATTAATCTTTAAAATCAGCTTCAAAATGATAACAATTTAGTAATAATAAATCATATTAATTTTAGCTTATCTATTTGCTGTTTAGATAAGCCAGTAGCTTTGGTAATTGAATCAAGTGGCAAATCTAGTTTTAACATAGACATTGCCACTTTCTCGATTCCCCTAGTTTCTCCAATAGCAATACCTTCCTCTCTTCCTTCTTTTCTCCCTTTTGCTTCTCCTTCAGCTAGGCTTTTTTCTCTTGTTTTTTTGAGTGTATTAGTTTCTATTCTAAGCCATT
>Ga0222713_10000196_pt1 | contig 66055 bp, 61 predicted proteins | sample C33_649DmetaG_FD_165061 | JGI IMG/M metagenome (GOLD analysis project Ga0222713, IMG submission 165061) | Estuarine water microbial communities from San Francisco Bay, California, United States - C33_649D | ecosystem: Environmental > Aquatic > Marine > Unclassified | place: USA: California...
ACTTAAGGAGATTATCTATCAAACTTGTATTCTACGTCGTGGTAAGGTTATTATTCCTGCATTTAGTGTTGGCCGTACTCAAGAATTACTGTATTCATTAAATGATCTTGAGATAAGGGGAATTCTTCCAGATGTAAAATATTACGTTGACAGTCCTTTATCAATAAAGGCTACCAATGTTGTAAAAAGTCATCCTGAAAATTTCAACAAACATGTTCAGGAACTCATGCTTCATGATGATGACCCATTTAATTTTAAAAAATTGACTTTTATACAGGATACTACTGCGTCTATTGCATTAAATAGTGATTCTGATCCATGTGTTATTATTTCTGCTTCTGGCATGGCAGAAGCCGGTAGGGTAAAACACCATATTAAGAATACTATATCTGATGAAAAAAATACAATTTTGATGGTTGGTTATTGTGAACCTAATTCTTTAGGTGGGCGATTAATGGCAGGACATACCTCTGTAACTATATTTGGAGAAGAGTATACCGTAAAAGCTGAAGTTAGAACCATACGATCAATGAGTGCACATGGTGATTATGAAGATCTCTTGAAATTTTTGGAATGTCAAGATTCGTCAAAAGTGAAGAAGCTTTTTTTGGTTCATGGAGAATATAATGTACAGGAAGTATTTAAAGAGAAAATCCTAGCAAAGGGATTCAATTCTGTAGAGATTCCCGAAAGGCATCAGGAATTTATTCTTATTTAAAATTGTTTTGAATTACCTATTTTTCAACTATAAATTAAATAATTATACTTATAACATGAGATACCTAGTATCATTTATTTTAATTGCATCAGGTTTCAATAGCTGGTCGCAAACTACAATTATTAGGCAAGATCAGCAGATCAAAACAATGGTTGAAGAGGTTTCTTCTCAAAACATTGAATCCATAGTCAGGAAATTAGTGAGTTTTCAAACCCGCCATAGTATGAGCGATACCTTAAGTGCAACTACTGGCATTGGTGCAGCTCGTAATTGGATTAAATCAGAGTTAGAACGTTATTCTGCAGCCTCAGGAGGGAGGCTTAAGGTTGAGTTTGATACATTCACTCAGGCTGCTGATGGCAGAAGGATTGCTACTCCTATGGTTATGAAAAATGTATTGGGTATACTTCCTGGAACTGACCCTGCAGATAACCGTGTATTTATTGTTTCAGGCCATTATGATTCTAGAGCATCAGATGTAAACGATTCTAAAATTTTTGCTCCTGGTGCCAATGATGATGCTTCAGGAACAGCTGCTGCTATGGAGCTGGCCAGGGTAATGAGTAAGTTTAAGTTTAATTGCACCTTGATTTTTGTGGCTATGGTTGCTGAGGAGCAAGGTTTATATGGTGCTGCCAATCTTGCAAAACGAGCAAAAGCAGAAGGTTGGAATGTAGCTGGCATGATTACCAATGATATTGTGGGTAATACCTATGGTATTGAAACTGGTTTAAAGGATAATAACAGTGTAAGGATATTCAGTGAGGGAGTGTCAGTTGTAGAAAGCCCTGAAGAAGCGGTTCGACGTGCAAGTACAGGATCAGAGAATGATGGTAATGCGAGGCAATTTGCAAGGTATTTTAAGGAAGTTGGCGAACGATATGTGGAACAATTAGATGTTAAGTTGATTTATCGTCGCGACAGGTATCTTAGGGGTGGTGACCATACGCCTTTTTCTCAGCTTGGTTTCGCAGGAATAAGGGTTACCGAAATGAATGAAAATTTTGATCGTCAGCATCAAACAGTCCGTAAAGAAAATGGAACTGATTATGGTGATTTACCTGATTTTGTAGATTATGAATATACCCGCAAGGTAACTCGCATGAATTTGGCATCGCTTGCTAATCTAGCTTTAGCACCAAGAGAACCTCAAAAGGTGGGCATTGTAACCAGTGGTTTGACCAATAAAACTGAACTTAGGTGGGAACTCCCTGCCGGTGAAAGACCTATTGGTTATTATGTGGTGATGAGAGAAACAAGTAGTCCTGTTTGGCAGAAAAAGTTTTTTGTAACCGATACAAAAGCAATTCTCAATTATTCAAAAGATAACTATTACTTCGGTGTACAATCAGTTGATAGTGATGGACATGAAAGTCTGGTGGTGATTCCCCGCTCAGTACGTTAATTATTTAATCACTGCTTTTATTATTGTCTTGACTGATGGAACCTGTAATTTTAAACCCGCATTTTGTTTTTCAATAGGAATTTCATTTTTTACACTTAATAAAAGAATTCCAATTAGAAGGAATAATGGGACTAACAACATGATGAATGGAGAAATACAGTTCGTCAACTTTTTCATTTTATCTATTTTGATAGAACAAATAAATACCTATTTATTATCAATCTGAAATGTATTAGACCAAAATGCCTATTTACAAGACAAACAGTACATTTTTCCTCCCTAAAGTTTAATAGCTTAAATTAGGTGTTTGGCAGAGTGCTTTTGCCTGTTGGTCGAAACCAATGCCCTTAAAAAGTTTGAACCAATACTTTTAGCTTATGAACAAATTGAAGCAGATAATTCTTCATGCCATTATTTGGATAGCAATTGTACTATACTTTATGTATAATAATGGCAGAACTGAATATTCAACTGTAGTGAATTTTGTTTATTTCGGAGTTGTTAATATTTCACTTTTTTATATTAATTACCTCATTATTCTTCCAACTTTTCTAAATCGAAAGAAATATTTATGGTGTGCTCTTTCCATATTTTTTGTTGTAATGATATTCTCATTTATAAAATGTGGCTTAGCCTATTATTTCTATGATATTGTAATAAAAAGAGGCGGAAGTAAGGTTGTGATTGACTTCTGGTATTATTACTCAAGTGCTGCATTTGTTAGTTGTTTCTTTATTTTACTGAGTACGGTTTTAAAATTTATACAAGATTGGTTTTTAAATGAAAAAGTTAAAAGCAATCTAGAAAACGAAAATTTGATTGCCGAGCTCGCATTTTTGAAATCTCAAATAAACCCTCATTTTTTATTTAACTCTCTAAATAATATCTATTCGCTCGCCTATCAAAAATCAGAGAAAACCCCCGAAGCCATACTAAAGCTTTCTGAGATTATGAGATATATGCTTTATGAAAGCAATGAGGATAAAGTAGAACTATCTAATGAGATCAGATATCTTGAAAATTATATTGAACTGCAAAAGCTTAGATTCAAAGACAATATTTACATTAAGTTTGAGATAAATGGCGATCCTTTGGGGCTAATGATTACTCCACTGGTACTGATCTCTTTTGTAGAAAATGCCTTTAAACACGGCATTGCAACTGATAGTGAAAATCCAATAAGCATTGTACTCAATCTTTCAGACGGTAAACTTTTGTTTCATGTAAGCAATATAAAGAGTGCAATGAATAAGGATATAACTGGGGGAATTGGATTGCAGAATGTACAAAGGCGACTTTCTCTTATATATAAAGATCAGTATTGCCTTCAAATTGATGATAATAATGATATTTATACTTGTGAATTATATCTAAATTTATAGGATGATACGCTGTCTGGTTGTTGACGATGAGCCACTTGCTCTAGATATTTTAGAAGATTATATCAGTAAGGTTCCATTTCTGACTCTTGTAAAGACTACTACTAGTGCCATTGAGGGCTTGTCTCTTGTGCAAAGCGATGCTATAGACCTGGTTTTTCTTGATGTGCAGATGCCCGAGCTGACCGGCATACAGTTTTTAAAGATCATCAATGGTAAATGTGATGTAATACTCACAACTGCATATTCTCAGTATGCTCTTGATGGATATGAACTTGATGTAGTAGATTATTTATTAAAGCCAATTGCATTTGATCGATTTTATAAGGCCGCACAAAAAGTGCTTCAAAGTACAGTAAATACTAACTCTTCGGCTCCTAAAGTACTTTCAGTTCAAAAAAATCACGACTTTATTTTTGTAAAAACCGAACACAAAATTCAAAAGATTTATCTTGATGATATACTTTATATTGAAGGGCTAAAAGATTACATTTCCATATTTACTAGGTCTGAACGGATTATTACCCTCCAAAATATGAAAAAAATGGAAGAATCCTTACCTTCAAAATCGTTTATTAGAGTCCATAAATCTTACATAATTGCGCTAGGTAAAATAGAAAGTATAGAACGTAGCCGAATCCAGATCGGTGAAAAGATAATACCAATTGGGGATACCTATCGGGAGTATTTTTTTAAGCAGATTGAAAATACGAATATTGGGTAAAACACTATAGACACTAATTATAATGCCTTTCTGATTGCTTTTTCTGCAGCCTCAACAATTTCTTCCATTGTTTTATTGCCCGCCTCAAATGGTTCTAGAACCTCCCATGTTATTTTTTGTCCGGTGCTTAATGGATATTTGCCATATTGGACTAACTGCCATGAGCCATTAATTGCAATAGGGACTAGTAGTGCGTCAGGTACTTTTTTTAATAATGTGGCTACCCCACCTACTGCAAAAGGTTTTATTAGTCCATTCTTTGCTCTCGTTCCTTCTGGAAAAATAACTGTTGACCAGTTGAATTTTTTCATTTTTTCGGCCAATTTTATGATTTCCGAAACGGCTTGTTTACTGTCTTTTCTGTCAATATTTGCACCACCGCCGTATTTCAAATTAAATGATATGCTAGGTATACCCTTTGTCAATTCTATTTTTGAAATGAACTTTGCATGGTAACTTCTTAAAAACCAAATCAATGCGGGGATATCATACATACTCTGGTGATTAGCAATAAAGATGATTGGCCTATTGGTTGGTAAATTATATGGATTTTTAAATTGTATTCTACTACCCAATATATAATAGGTGCCTAATAGAAAGAAATTTAATACATCCACAGATTTTTTATGCCCTTCTTGGCCTCCCAATTTTAAACAAAGCCATTGTATTGGATGGAATAAAAAGAGTAACATGCCAAATAGTAAATAATGAATTGGAGTGAGTATATAGCCAAATAGTTTATTCATATATCTTAATTTACTTGGTAAAGTTTTTCTACCTCAATTTTTATGAACTAAAGTGCGTAATCTTTAGTTTTAAGATGGCAGCAACACTAAGTGAGTCAGTTATTTCTCCATTCAAAACCATTTCATATGCCTGCATAAATGGTATTTTTTTAAGAGCTAGCTCTTCACTTTCTTCTGGTTTTGATTCACCAAAATTTAAATTCTGAGCAAGGAATATGATGCCAAGTTCATCACTCACAGAATTAGAAAGATGTATCCTTTGGATTTCTGTCCACGATTCTGCTTCAATACCTGTTTCTTCTAGAAGTTCGCGTTTTGCTGAAATCAGGGGGTCAATGTTTTCTTGCCCGCCGCCTTCAGGAATTTCCCAACTGTATGATTTCAAAGGAAAGCGATATTGACCAACAAGCCAGGTATTATTAGAATCATCTAAAACAATGATCCCAATTGCCAGGTTTTTGAAATGAACTTCTCCATAAATACCATTTCCTCCGCCCGGATTGATTACCTGGTGCTCTGTTAAACTGATCCATGGGTTATCATAGATCTTTTTACTAGAAAGTGTTTGCCATGGGTTAATGTCTTGTTCTTTCATCCATACAATATTAAAAAAAAAGCCTTCATTCTGGAAAGAAAGAAGGCTTTTAGACATAAAAAAAATGATTAAGCCAAGTTGAAGGCTTTTTTTACTTTATCTGTATAATCAAGTTTTTCCCAAGTAAATAACTCAACATTTACGGTCTTTTCTTCGCCGTTTGAACCTTTAAAGGTTTTGCTTACTACTTCATTTGTACGGCCCATATGTCCATAAGCTGCAGTTTCAGAATAGATTGGATTACGAAGTTTTAAACGGTTTTCAATTCCGTAAGGAGTCATATCAAAAATTGAAGCTATTTTTTGTGCGATTTCACCATCGTTGAAATTAACTTTTGCAGTTCCGTAAGTATCTACAAAGATTCCCATTGGGTCTTTAACTCCGATTGCATAAGATACCTGCACAAGGATTTCACTACAAACTCCTGCTGCAACAAGATTTTTAGCAATGTGACGGGTAGCATAAGCAGCAGAACGATCCACTTTTGACGGGTCTTTTCCTGAGAATGCGCCACCGCCATGTGCACCTTTTCCACCATAAGTATCAACTATGATCTTGCGACCCGTTAAACCTGTATCTCCATGAGGTCCACCAATTACGAATTTTCCAGTTGGGTTAATATGGTATTTTATTGCATCAGTAAATAAAGCCTGAAGTTCGGGTTTAAGCTGTGCTTTAATCCTAGGAATTAATATTGAAACAATATCCTGCTGAATCTTTTTCTGCATATTTCCCTCTGAATCGAAATCGTCATGCTGAGTAGATACAACTATGGCATCGATACGAACAGGCTTATGATCATCGCTATATTCAATGGTTACCTGCGATTTTGCATCTGGACGAAGATATTTAATAGATGAATTCTCTCTTCTTAGAATCGCAAGTTCTGTCAAGATTTTATGAGCCAAATCTAATGCGAGCGGCATGTAGTTTTCAGTCTCATTAGTTGCATAACCAAACATCATACCTTGATCACCGGCACCTTGATCTTGTTTATTTACACGATCAACGCCTTGGTTGATATCTGCTGATTGCTCATGGATTGCTGAAATAACACCACATGAATCAGCTTCGAACATATATTCTGCTTTTGTATAGCCAATTTTACGTATAACATCACGTGCAATTTTCTGAACATCCAGATAAACTTGAGATTTTACTTCGCCGGCTAATACAACTAGTCCGGTGGTTACTAAAGTTTCACAGGCTACTTTGGATTCTGCATCCCAAGCAAGAAAATTATCAATTAATGCATCTGAAATCTGATCAGCTACCTTGTCTGGGTGACCTTCGGATACAGATTCTGAGGTAAATAAATAAGGCATAGAAGTTTGATTTAATATTAAAAATAAATAGACAGTTATATCAGTGCAGTAAAATGGAAATTGAATTGACCGGAGTAAAAATTGGCAGAATGTTTTAGCACTTTTTTTTACGTGGTTGCAATCAACGCAAATCGATCCACTTTTTTGCATAGCAAAAGTAGGATTAATATTATGTTCTAAAAAATTTAAGAGTATTTTTGATGTTTAATTCTAAATTAAATTGAAAAGAAAAATTTTATTCGTTATCAATCCAATTTCTGGTGTAAAGACCAAATATAATTTCCCGTTTAAGATTGATAAATATCTGGATAAGAGCAAATTTGATTCTGAATGTGTGTTTACAGAGTATCGTGGACATGGTTCTCAAATAGCAGCTGAGGCGATCAGAAATGGAGTGGATATTTTGGTAGCTGTAGGGGGTGATGGCACAATAAATGAGGTGGCATCTGAAGTTGAGGGAACTAATAAATTAATGGGAATAATCCCGTTTGGATCAGGTAATGGCTTGGCCAGATCTTTGGGGATTCCAATTCATGCTATTCAAGCTATTAAAAGAATAAATAAACTCAATATCAGTAAAATCGATTCAGGTACGTTTAACGGTAAAAAATTCTTTAATATGGCTGGTTTAGGATTCGATGCGCAAATTAGTGCACGCTTTGCTGAAAATGTTAAACGCGGTCTGATTAACTATGCTAAAATCGCTTTCTCAGAAGTTTTCAATTATCAATCTCAACATTATCATTTGAATATAGATGGAAAAGAATATGCACATCAGGCTTTTATGATTAGCATTGCTAACTCTTCGCAATATGGTAATAATGCTCATATTTCTCCTTTAGCATCGCTAAATGACGGCATGCTGGATATTTGTATTGTAAAGCCATTTCCTCTTTATAAATTTCCGGCATTGGTTTTTAGAATGTTTAGAAAGAATACTCATAAATCAAACTACTTGGAGATAATACAGGGTAGTAAAATTATAATTACGCGAGAGAGTGCTGCAGTAATTCATCTGGATGGAGATCCTATTGATATGGGAAATACACTTACTATCGGAATTAACCCACATTCATTAAATATCCTCAATTAAATTATGTCTAAAAAAAATAAGGGATATCAGGGCGTAGTGTTTTCAACCGATCCTGATTTTGGCTATATTTCAACAAACTCAGAGCCACTTGAAACTCTGGAAGCTCGATATCAAGATCTGAGAGTTCAGCTTGACAGAAAACAGCGCGGCGGTAAAGCGGTAACATTGATTACCGGTTTTATTGGAACTCAAGAAGATTTAGAGAGTCTGGGTAAAAAATTAAAACAAAAATGTGGAGTGGGCGGTACTGCCAAAGATGCCGAAATTATTATTCAAGGAGATTTTCGAGAAAAAGTGATTGCATTACTCTCGGCAGATGGTTTTAAAGTAAAAAAAATCGGATCTTAATAATTCTTTCAATCATTAGTTTTATTCCTTATAATAACTGAAAAAATTTAGAAGCTATGATTTGAGAGTTTCAAGCTTAGTAAAAGCTTTTGTATCAAATTTTAAACAATATCATCAATATACTGATAATGAATTACTTATGTCTAAACCGAGAATAAATGTGCGTACTTAATTTTTAAAATCTTAAGGTAAATTTGCATTTACAATAAAAAATAGTTTTCATTGTAAAATGATTGCCAGATTGTGAAGGCGATCTTCTTTTAGAGAGGCATAATTCTTGCTTCATTCTAGGGATGGTATTGACAGGAATTAATAGAATTAATAAATTCACAAATAATTTTTTATTAAGTCGAAAATTATATTTTTGTTAACCTTTTAATTTTTAGGTGACAAAAATATTTTATAATTATATATTTATCATAGATTACATTTAAAAAGCATTACCAAATAAAAATCAATTAACTTCTATTATTTAATCAACAACTAAAAACTAAAATTTAAAAAAATGGCGAACGCACCAAAACCAACAACAGCTAAGAAAGAAAGCTCTGGTTCAAGCATTTTTGCAAGTCTATCTATCGTGATGTGTATTCTTGTCGGAACACTTTTATGGAAATTCGTAATGGGAGATCCATCGAATTTCGAAGGCGGAGATGCTGAAACAGGTCATCCACTGCCAGGAAATTATTTCGGCATGGTTTATAAAGGTGGTTATATAGTTCCAGTGCTTATGGGATTATTCCTTATGGTAATTGTATTTTCATTCGAGCGTTACTTTGTTATCAACAAAGCAACAGGTAAAGGAAATGTTGACTCATTTGTTAAAAAAATTCAGGCTTTCATCAGTGCTGGAAACATTGATTCAGCTATTTCTGAATGCGATAAGCAGGAAGGTTCTGTTGCAAATGTGATCAAGTCAGGTTTGAAGAAATATAAAGACATGGAAACTGAAACAAAAATGGATACAGAGCAAAAATGTCTTGCTATTCAAAAGGATATTGAAGAAGCGACTGCTTTAGAGATGCCTATGCTTGAACAAAATCTTACTGTAATTGCAACTCTTGTATCTATTGGTACTTTAATGGGTCTATTAGGTACGGTAACTGGTATGATCAAAGCTTTCGCGGCTTTATCTACTGCAGGTTCTCCTGACCAGGCTGCATTAGCAAATGGTATTTCTGAAGCATTGATTAACACTGCAACAGGTATCGCTACGTCTGCACTTGCAATTGTTATGTATAATGTATTTACTTCTAAAATTGATAAATTGACATATGCGATCGATGAGGCTGGTTTCTCTATCGTTCAAACCTATGCAAGTACTCATAAATAATAGTTTTTGAATTAATATTCCGGGTTTTATAATATTCCCGGAATAGTTTCATCTCTATAGTAAATCGTTATTAATTAAAAAATAAGCAATGCCTAGAATTAAAGTTGCCAGAAAAAGTACAGCTATCGACATGACAGCAATGTGTGATGTGGCGTTTTTGTTGCTTACGTTCTTTATCCTTACAGCAACAGCCCGTCAGCCTGAACCGCTACCAGTAGATACTCCGGCATCAACTGTAAAGTTTAAGTTGCCTGATATTGATATTGCTACGCTTACTGTTGGTCAAGAAAAAGTATTTTTTGGAGTACCGGGACAACCTATCAGGATTCGCACATTGGAATTAATGAGTGAAAAATACCAGATTACATTTACGGACGAAGAAAAATTACGTTTCTCATTAATGGAAAGTTTTGGAGTTCCAATTGGAAATCTTAAGCAGATCATCATGTTAAAAGGCGATGAGCGTAATGCGGCCGGGTTACAACCTGGAATTCCTACAGATTCAGTAGGTCAACGTCCATCCGAATTGCACAACTGGATATTATCAGCACGTTATGCAACTAAAGAATTAAATAATGTTGATATGCGTGTCAGTATTAAAGGTGATTCAAGGGAAGAATATCCCTCAATCAAGAAAATATTGGGAATCCTTCAGGAGCAGAATATTAACAAATTTAGTCTGATTACCTCTTTGAGGGCAGACGAGAAGTAATTCGTATAATAAATATAAAACGCGATGGCAGAATTAGATACCTCCGGCGGGGGTAAGAATAAAGGCGGGAAAGTAAGAAGTAAGAAGCAATCAACACGTGTAGATTTAACTGCGATGGTTGATTTGGCTTTCCTTCTAATTACCTTCTTCATGCTTACCACTACGCTGGCAAAACCTCAGGCAATGGATTTAGCCATGCCTGATAAGGAAAAAGATGATCAGCAGGAATTGACAGTTGCTGATAATAGAACAATGACCATACTTTTAGGTGATAATAATCGCATAGAATGGTATATGGGACTTGTTGATAAGCCCCTAACTCCTCCTCAGGTTGATAATTATGGAAGGAATGGCATCAGAAAAGCTTTAGTCGAATATGCTAAAAAGGTTATTGCAACTACTGGTGATCCAAGTAAAGGATTAATCGTTTTGATAAAACCTAGTGATCAGTCAAATTATAGAAATTTTGTTGATATTCTTGATGAAATGAAAGTTTCAAACATAGATAGGTACGCGATCGTTGAGATATCTCAACCCGATATCGCTTTATTGAAGCGTGATGGCCTCTACAAATAGTTATATTAAACAATTATTAACCCTTTAAAGAATTAAATATGTTAGGGTCTAAAATAGATTTATTCAAACCGGAATGGCTGGATGTTGTATTCACCGGGAGAAATAAAAGCTATGGTGCGTATGAATTAAGGAAAGATAATTCCAAAACCACAAGCCGTGCTATTATTATTGGTTCTATACTTTTTATTTTAGTGGTTTCATTGCCATTAATTGTAAGGTATATCTCCGGAATATTGCCAGAGGATGATCAGTTAAAGATGACGGAAGTTGTTCTTGCACCTCCTCCACCAATTAACAAAGAAGAGCTTCCACCTCCTCCACCTGAACCACCTAAGCCAAAGATCGATCAGATTAAATTTCCTCCTCCGGTAGTTGTACCAGCAGAAGAAGTTCGAGATGAAGAGCCACCTACAATTGAAGAATTGAAAGTTGCTGATCCTGGTCAAAAGACTATTGAGGGTGATCCAAATGCAGACATCGTTATCGATGAGCCAGTTGGCGAAGCTCCAAAAGAAGTTGAAGTTACCGAGGATAATAGTATCAAGGATTTTGCAAGTGTAGAAGTACTTCCAGAGTTTAATGGCGGTATGGCTGGATGGGGCAAGTATCTTCAGAAAAACTTGAAGTATCCTCCTATGGCTCGTGAAAATAACATTACAGGTCGCGTTATTATGAGTTTTGTTGTTGAAAAAAATGGACAACTGACTGATATTAAAGTACTTCGTGGTATTGGCGGTGGATGCGATGAAGAAGCATCTCGTGTATTGAAAAATGCACCAGCCTGGAAACCTGGTATTCAAAATGGTCGCCCTGTTAGGGTTGCCTATACAATGCCTATATTCTTCCAGTTGGCAGGACAATAGGTTTGATGTCATTTTCTGAAATTGAACAGAACAAACAGAAATCGCCCGCAAAGCGATTTCTGTTTATTTTAGGGCTGGGGATGTTTTCCCTTTATTTTGTATTAGGAGTCACGATTATCTTTTGGAAAGATTTTCCAATTGACCTTTCTTTTGAATACAGACTTGCGTTTGCTATACTCTTGATAGTATATTCATTTATCAGATTTGTGCGTCTACTTCGTTCTTAGTTATAGAAGATATGAAAAGGTTGGGGCTCTTACTTTATTTACCAATACTATTAATGCTTGTATCTTGCAAGGGTAAACCTTCTGAGCAGCAAACATATACTAGTGGTAAAGAGCAAATTTTAGTGGATGAAACTTTTGCACCAATAATTGAAGACCAGACTTACTTATTTGAAAGTACGTATTCAGATGCAAATATTGATCTGGTAATGAAATCTGAAAATGAATTATTAAATTTGTTTTTAAGTGATAGTATCCAGGTTGCGATAGTATCCAGGCTACTAAATGCTCAGGAAACTAAGCATTTTGAATCAAAAAATATTAAAATTCGAATTAATCGATTTGCTATTGATGGAATTGCACTAATAACTCACAATTCATCAAATTATGTTAATCTAGATGTTTCGGATATTATTAAAATCCTCAAAGGTGAAAAGTCATCTTTGAACAGTTTAGTTTTTGATAATGCAAATTCCAGTACAATTAGGTACTTTAAGGAACTTGCAGGAATAAAAAATCTTCCTCAGGAAGGAATTTATGCTCTGAAATCAAATTCTGATGTTATTAAATATGTAAATGATAACCCTGGATCGATTGGAGTTGTGGGTGTAAACTGGATGGTTCAACCACCTATAGAGCTTGAAAAAATTGTTGAAGATTTAAAAATATTGGGTGTTAAGAATAGTAGTGGTAAACCCGGTTCGGATGCGTATTATAAGCCAACCCAAAATGACATTGCAATAGGAATGTATCCTCTGACAAGGTCGTTATATGTTATAAATTGTGAAGGTGGCACAGGTTTGGGAACAGGTTTTGCTTCCTTTATAGCTGGTGAACGCGGACAAAGAGTTGTGCTAAAATCGGGACTTTTGCCTGATAGTATCCCGTCTCGTGAAATAAATATTGTAAATTAAATTATATTGAAAATGATGAAAAAGGCAATTAAGGTAACACTGAGTTTTATATTAATAGGTTCAGCAGTTTTTGCTCAGAGTTTAACAGATGCCAGAAAAGCTATTGATGCTGAACAGTATCAAAAGGGTAAGGCTTTATTGAACACTTTAACAAGTACACAGCCAACTAATAGCGAAAACTTTTTTTATTTAGGTAATTTATATCTTACAACATCGCCTATTTATATCAGGCCTGATTATATAGATTCTGCTAAAGCAGCATTTAATAAAGGGATCACTGCAAATGCAGAATTTCCTTTGAATTATGTTGGGTTAGGTGCAGTTGAACTTGCAAAAAAGGGGAATCCTGCTGTAAATTTTGATAAGGCAATTTCGCTGACCAAAAAGAAAGATCATGTTACTGACTTATATATTGGTAGAGCCTATGTAAATGCTCCTGTACCAAAGATCGCTGAAGGTTTGGTTCATCTTAATAAATCAAAACTACTAAACGAAAAAGATGCTCAACTATTTTTGGTATTAGGTGATGCTTATCGTTCAGAGATGAAAAATAGTGAAGCTTTCAGCGCCTATAGAACTGCATTTGAACTGGATAAAACCTTTTTAAGATCAAAAGTTGAATTAGGTAAGATTAATAAGATGTCAAAAGCATTTCCGGAGGCTATAGAGGAGTTTAATAGTGTAATTGCACTAGATGCAAGTTATGGTCCTGCATACCGTGAATTGGCTGAGTCTTATTATCAATGGGCATGGACTTCACAAAAAGAATATGGTGGTCGGATTAAGCAAGCATTGCAGTATTACGAAAAATATATGGATCTAACTGATCGATCATTAGATTCCCGTTTACGTCATGCTGACTTTTTATACCTGACAAAGGACTTTAAAGCACTTGAAGCAGAAGCTAATGAAATGGCTAAGTTAGACAAAGTGAACCCAAGGGTATTGCGTTATCTGGCTTATTCTGCTTTTGAGAACGGCAATTTCATGGCAAGTTTACAGGCTTTAAAGGACTTTATATCAAAGGTTGAACCCACCCGTTTGATCTCTCAAGATTATTTGTATTTGGGTAGAGCTCAAATGAAAGATACGAGCATGTTTGTAGAAGGGTTGGCAAATATTAACAAGGCAGTAGAACTTGATTCTACGAATGCTGCTGTTATGAGTGAGATTGGTCAGGCATTATACAAGGGAAAAAAATATGTTGAGTCTGCTCAGGCTTATGAAATTGCAGTCAAGAATCCAGAAAGGGCCCTTCTTGATTATTACTATTTAGGAATGTCTTACTATTTTACTTACGGTGGACAGAAAGCGGCAAGCCTCAATCCTACCAAAGACTTGTTAGTTAAGGCAGATACTGCCTTTAGTTTCCTCGTAAAACGTTCTCCAACTACTCAGGCAGGATGGCAATATAGAGGAAGAATTAATCGGTTAATGGATGATGAAAATGATGGTCAGGGTTTGGCAGTTCCTTTTTATGAGGCCTATGTTAAGTTAATTACTGTAGATAAACCAGAACTTGCCGCAAAAAGTAGTGCAGGTTTGATTGAAGCCTATAATTATCTCGGATCTGTAGCAGCTAGAAAAGAATTAAATAATGTCAAGGCTAAAGAATATTTTGATAAAGTAATTATCCTTGATCCTACAAATGCAACGGCTACCCAGGCTATTGCAGCTATTAATAGCATTAAATAGAAAAAAAATATTTATGTAAAAAGAAGCCCCTGAACATTGTTTAGGGGCTTCTTTTGTTTATATTTGCATCGTAATATTAAAAAATGGAAGCACAGAGTACATCACTGAATTATCTGCCAATTATATTTCAAATTATTGTGGCCTTGGGCTTTGTGGTTCTTACTATGACTATTACTCATTTAGTTGGCCCAAAACGCAAAACATCTGATAAGTTGGTTGCATTCGAATCTGGAATTAAATCAGTAGGTAATGCTCGGCAACCATTTTCAATTAAATATTTTTTGGTCGCAATCTTATTCGTCCTTTTTGATATAGAGGTAATTTTCATGTATCCATGGGCTGTTAATTTCAGAGAATTTGGAGTAAATGGCCTGATTGAGATGTTTATATTTATGGGAACTCTTCTGCTTGGATTCGTGTATATCATAAAAAAGAAGGCGCTAGATTGGGAGTAACATTTAGACTGGTTCTAAATAATGGTTTAAACAATTGAAAACATTAAATTTCTTAAATTTGGGCTCATTTTAGACTTGTCTGAATTGAGCTTTTTCTTTTGAAAAATTATGAGTGAAGTAAAAATAGTTGAAGCACCTCCGGGTATTGAGGGATCGGGTTTTTTTGCAACATCAATGGATAAGGTGGTTGGGCTTGCGAGGTCACACTCCTTGTGGCCATTGCCATTTGCAACTTCTTGTTGTGGTATTGAGTTCATGGCTACCATGGGTTCACACTATGATTTTGCTCGTTTTGGATCAGAAAGGCCAAGTTTTTCACCACGCCAGGCAGATCTACTTATGGTGATGGGTACTATAGCCAAGAAAATGGGACCTGTTTTAAAACAGGTTTATCTTCAGATGGCAGAGCCGCGTTGGGTAATAGCTGTAGGTGCATGTGCAAGTAGTGGTGGTATATTTGATACCTATTCTGTTATGCAGGGTATTGATGAAATCATTCCGGTTGATGTTTATGTACCGGGTTGCCCTCCAAGACCTGAGGCGATCATTGATGGCTTCAATAAGATACAGGAACTGGTCAAGAATGAATCTCTTCGTAGGAGGGAATCAGTAGAATATAAAGAATTATTAGGCAGATACGGAATCCAGTAATGGGCAAAATAAGTAACCAGCAAGTAATACAAAGTTTAACTTTAAAGTTCGGAGATAGAATTTCCGTTCCTAATGAGCCTTTTGGTTTATTGACACTTGAAACTTCGGTTGATCATATCAGCGAAGTTTTACGATTTCTCAAAGAGGATAAAGAACTTAAATTTAATTACCTGACCGATATTACGGGAATTCATTTTCCGGAGCAGAAACTTTCTATAGGTGTAATTTATCACCTTCATAGCCTTTCAAATAATGTCCGTGTTAGAATAAAGGTTTTTTTGGATGGGAATGCTCCAAATATTCCAACTGCAACTACACTATGGGAAGGCGCAAACTGGATGGAACGCGAGACTTTCGATTTTTTTGGGATCATTTTCGACGGGCACCCTAATCTGATAAGAATATTAAATGTTGACGATATGACTGTTTTTCCGATGCGAAGAGAGCATCCGCTTGAAGACCCAAATCGTGTTGATAAAAAGGATTATTTCTTCGGAAGATGACGAATCACCCCATATTTACAGATAACGACCCTCAAAAAGAAACGATCACGTTAAACCTTGGTCCTACACATCCGGCAACGCATGGTGTTTTCCAGAATGTTTTGGAAATGGACGGAGAGAGAATAGTAAGTGGTGTTTCAACGATCGGTTATATACATCGTGCATTTGAAAAAATTGCAGAACATCGCCCCTTTTATCAAATAACCCCTTTAACAGATCGAATGAACTATTGTTCATCCCCTATTAATAATATGGGTTGGCATATGACTGTTGAAAAGCTACTTGGTATTGAAACTCCCAAAAGAGTTGATTATCTAAGAGTAATCGTCATGGAGCTTGCCCGCATTTCAGATCACTTGATCTGTAATGGAATTTTAGGGGTAGATACAGGAGCATTTACCGGTTTTCTTTACTTAATGGAAGAAAGAGAACATATTTACGAGATTTATGAGGAAATATGTGGTGCTCGTTTAACCACTAATATTGGTCGTATAGGGGGCTTTGAACGCGATTTTAATGATATAGCCTTTGCGAAAATTAAAAACTTTTTAGTAAAATTCCCTCCAATACTCAAAGAGTTTGAGGTGTTATTTAATCGTAACCGAATCTTTATTGAGCGTACCTCAGGTGTTGCTCCTGTTGATCCTGAAACAGCACTTAATTATAGCTGGAGTGGACCTATTTTACGCGCCACCGGGGTAGATTACGATGTTCGTGTTAATGAACCTTATTCGTCTTATCAGGATTTTGATTTTGATATCCCGGTTGGAACAAGTGGTGATGTTTATGATCGATACATTGTTCGTAACGAGGAAATGTGGCAGAGCTTAAGAATCATTGAACAAGCACTTCAAAAGATTGAGAAAGAACCAAAAGGAGTTTTCCATGCTAATGTTCCTGAGTTTTACCTTCCTCCAAAAGAAGAAGTTTATAATAATATGGAAGCATTAATCTACCATTTCAAAATTGTAATGGGTGAGATTGATACTCCTAAAACTGAAGTTTATCATGCCGTTGAAGGTGGAAATGGGGAACTAGGTTTTTATCTGGTGAACGATGGAGGTAGATCGCCTTATCGTTTGCACTTCAGAAGACCAAGTTTCATTAATTACCAAATGTATGCACCAATGAGTGCAGGCATGTTATTATCTGATGCCATTATCAATATGAGTAGCTTAAACGTAATTGCAGGAGAATTAGATGCTTAGTGTAACTGAACAAAAAGAAATTGAATTTTCAGCAGACTTGATTAGTAAGTTTGAAGAGATTGTAACGCGCTATCCTGAAGGAAAGCAAAAATCAGCCTTATTGCCCATATTACATCTTGTACAAGCTGAATATGGCTGGATTAGTCCTGAAGCAATGGATAAAATTGCTGCTTTTCTTCAAATCCAAGCAATTGAGGTGTATGAAGTAGCAACATTTTATACCATGTTCTTTATGCGTCCTCAGGGAAAATTTGTACTTGAGGTATGCCGTACAGGTCCATGTTGCCTTGTAGGTGCAGAAAAGATCATGCATCATATTGAAAAGACATTGGGTGTGAAAGAAGGCGAAGTTACAGCAGATGGTAATTTTAGTTGGAGAGGTGTAGAATGTTTAGCAGCCTGCGGTATGGCTCCTGTATTACAGATTGGACCTGAATACACTTTTTATGAGCATCTAACAGAAGAGAGTGTTGATAAATTGATAGAAAATTTAAAAAATAAAATATAAGATAGGTATTTGGAGGCTAGTTGAGGTTTTTTAATTAAAAATCTCGCATCTCACATCTCCTATCTCACATCTAAAAGAGAATGGCTCGCAAGTTATTATTAAACAATATTAATGTATCAGGAATTCATACTTTCGATGTGTATCGTCAGCATGGAGGATACCGTGCGGTTGAAAAAGCGTTGAAGACCATGACACCTGATGCTGTGGTTGAAGAGGTTAAAACTTCTGGATTGCGCGGACGTGGAGGTGCCGGTTTTCCAACCGGAATGAAGTGGAGTTTCTTGGCAAAGCCTGAAGGCAGAGAGCGATATCTGGTTTGTAATGCAGATGAATCTGAGCCGGGTACATTTAAAGATCGTTATCTAATGACTCATATTCCCCATCTTTTAATTGAGGGAATGATCGTTTCAAGTTTTGCTCTGGGCGCAAAAACATCTTATATCTATGTTCGTGGCGAAATGATGCCTCAGATCAGGATTTTGGAGCGAGCAATTGCCGAGGCTAAAAATGCCGGATTTCTAGGTAAAAATATACTTGGATCAGGATATGATCTTGAATTATATGTTCAGCCGGGTGGTGGAGCCTATATTTGCGGAGAAGAAACTGCATTAATTGAATCACTTGAAGGTAAACGTGGAAACCCACGAATCAAACCCCCTTTTCCGGCAATTTCAGGGGTTTGGGCATGCCCTACTGTTGTAAATAATGTTGAAACTATTGCAGCTGTTGTTCCAATCATTAATGATGGTGGTGAAGAATATTCTAAAGTAGGTATCGGTAGAAGTACAGGTACAAAACTAATTTCTGCTTCGGGCAATCTCAATAAACCAGGGGTATATGAAATAGAACTTGGTCTTCCTGTTGAGGAGTTTATCTATTCTGAAGAATATTGTGGTGGAATAGCTAATGGAAAAAGATTGAAGGCAGTAGTGGCAGGTGGTTCATCTGTTCCAATTTTACCAGCTAACTTGATCCTGAAAACAATCAATGGCCAGCCCCGTTTAATGAGTTATGAATCACTTTCAGATGGTGGTTTTGTAACGGGTTCAATGCTGGGATCAGGCGGATTTATAGCCTTTGACGAAGATCAGTGTATTGTTAGAAATACGTGGAATTTTGCCCGTTTTTACCATCATGAAAGCTGCGGACAATGTTCGCCTTGCCGTGAAGGTACAGGATGGATGGAGAAAGTGCTTCATAATTTAGAAAATGGGCATGGTAAAATGAGTGATATCGACCTGTTGGTTGATGTTTCTAAGAAAATTGAAGGCAATACGATTTGTCCTTTGGGCGACGCTGCTGCCTGGCCTGTTGCCAGTGCAATCCGTCATTTCAGAGATGAATTTGAATGGCATATTACTAATTCAAAAACAGCAATGGAACAAAATTATGGTTTGGCAAATTACGCTGATCCATTGCCAAAACTGGAAGAGGCAATTCAAAATTAAATGATTCTTTAACAATGAGCGATAAAGTTAAAGTAACAATAGACGGTATAACGGTTGAAGTTGAACCGGGTACAAGTATTCTCAATGCTGCGCGTCAGATAGGGGGAGATATTGTGCCGCCTGCTATGTGCTATTATTCTAAACTTGAGGGAAGTGGTGGTAAGTGTCGTACCTGTTTGGTGAAAGTGAGCAAAGGTTCTGAAAAAGATCCACGCCCTATGCCTAAGCTGGTCGCATCTTGCAGAACTGGTGTAATGGATGGAATGGAAGTACAGAACATTACTTCGCCCGAAGTAATAGAAGCACGCAAAGGTGTTGTTGAAATACTTTTGATTAATCACCCATTGGATTGTCCGGTTTGCGATCAGGCTGGTGAGTGTCATTTGCAGGATCTCTCTTTTGAGCATGGTGTTGCTGATACCCGCTACGAATTTGATCGGCGCACTTTCGAGAAAATAGATATTGGAGACAAGATACAATTGCATATGACGCGCTGTATTTTGTGTTACAGATGTGTTTATGTTGCAGACCAGATCACTGATAACCGTGTTCATGGCATTTTAGGCCGTGGGGATGCTTCTGAAATTTCAACTTATATTGAAAAAGCAATTGAAAATGATTTTTCAGGAAATGTAATTGATGTTTGTCCCGTAGGTGCTTTAACTGACAAAACTTTCCGCTTTAAAAACAGAGTATGGTTTACTAAACCTGTAGATGCTCATCGTGATTGCCCAAAATGTAAGGGCAAAGTAACACTTTGGTATAAGGGTGAAGAGGTATTAAGGGTAACAGGGCGTAAAGATCAATATGGAGAAGTTGAAGATTTTATATGTAATACCTGCCGCTTTGATACTAAAAATACAAGTGATTGGGTAATTGAAGGTCCACGTCATATTTCGCATACTTCAGTAATATCTTCTAATCATTATGAGATGACTCTTTTGCCAGTGATTAAAGAGAATCCAATATTGATTGAAGCTAATAAAATTGAATTCGACAGAGCAACTAAGGTTTAATGGAACTAGCATTTATAATTGAAAAATTCGCATTGGTAACGGTCATATTTATGATCAGCTTAACTGTAGCAGCATATTCTACGCTTGCTGAACGTAAAATAGCCGGTTATTTACAAGATAGGGTAGGCCCCAACAGAGCTGGTCCTGGAGGCATGTTTCAGCCATTGGCAGATGGATTAAAAATGTTTTTCAAGGAAGAGATTATCCCTACAGACTCAAGCAAAGCACTCTTTATTTTAGGACCTTCGCTTGCTTTATTAACTTCTTTAATTGGAAGTGCAGTAATTCCCTGGGGTGAAAGTATACAGATAGCTGACCGCCTAGTTAGTTTACAGATAGCTGATGTAAATGTTGGAATACTCTATATTTTTGGAGTGGTTTCACTTGGGGTTTATGGCATTATGATCGGTGGGTGGGCCTCTAACAATAAATTTTCGTTGATGGGGGCTATTAGAGCAGCTTCACAAAGTATCAGCTATGAAATTCCGATGGGGCTATCCATTATCGCATTATTGATGGCTACCAATACCTTGAGTATGAAAGAAATTGCCGAGCAGCAGCATGGCATGAATTGGAATATATTTTATCAGCCATTGGGTTTCATTATTTTCTTGGTTTGTTCTTTTGCTGAAACCAATAGAACACCTTTTGATTTGCCTGAATGTGAAACAGAACTAGTTGGAGGCTATCACACTGAATATTCCGGATTTAAAATGGGAGCATTTATGTTCGCTGAATATCTAAATATGTTCCTTGCTTCTGCTGTAATGTCAACGCTTTACTTTGGTGGTTACAACTATCCTGGTATGGATTGGGTGAATAGTTTACTTGGTCCATTGTTTGGTCCCTTGATTGGAATGGGAGTATTGCTATTTAAAATCTTTGCATTTATATTCTTTTTTATGTGGGTAAGGTGGACAGTACCACGTTTTAGATATGATCAGCTTATGAATCTGGGCTGGAAAGTGTTGATTCCTTTGGCAATTGCAAATATTGTTATAACAGGAATTGTGATTACAATTTTTGACAAACTTTAATTCTTCTGATATTTTACTAATCAGATTGATAAAATTAAAAAACCTTTTAGGAGGATTTAGGGTCTATGGAACCATTAAGTAACAGGAAAAAAGTATTAGAACAGAAACCAATGGATTTCTGGGAGCGTTTATATCTCCCGGCAATTTTTCAGGGCATGGGAGTTACTTTCAGACATATGTTCAAAAAGAAGGAAACTATTTTCTATCCTGAAGTTAAACGTGAGTTTTCTGAGAACTGGCGAGGAATGCACTCTCTTAAACGGGATGAACAAGGACGCGAACGTTGTACGGCTTGCGGACTATGTGCTCTTTCATGCCCTGCAGAAGCAATTACAATGATTGCTGCTGAGCGCCAGAAAGGCGAAGAGGAATTGTACCGTGAAGAGAAGTATGCGGCTGTATATGAGATCAATATGCTTCGTTGTATTTTCTGCGGATTGTGCGAAGAAGCTTGTCCGAAAGAAGCTATTTATCTGGATGGACCTATTGTTCCTGCAGATTACTTAAGAAAGGATTTTATTTACGGTAAAGACAAATTAGTTGAAGAGCCTCTTAAAGCTTAAAGACTGTATAAATTTATAATTGGGCAAGCTAGATCCTGTAAACAATTCGGCAGAAATTATACCTTTACCCCATATTTGGGCTAAAGATTAAATTACCTTATTAATGAGCATATCTCTATTTTATTTTGTTGCTTTCTTGTCCATTTTCTTTGCACTCCTGGTGATCTTTGCAAAGAACCCGGTGCATAGCGTTCTGTATCTCATTGTCACATTTTTTACGTTCACTATTCATTATATTTTATTGAATGCACAATTTCTGGCAATAGTGAATTTCATAGTATACATGGGGGCAATTATGGTCTTATTCTTATTTGTACTCATGCTTCTAAATCTTAATGAGGGATCAATGGGATCAAAATCTAATCTGATTAAAATGATCGGAGTAATTGCAGGAATGTGTCTAGTAATAACGCTGGTTGGTTCTGCCAGAGTTTTGACTGCCTCCGAACCTTTAGTACTTCAAACTCAGGATCTTGGATTGGTCAAAAACCTTGGCAAGGTTTTATTCAGCAAATTTCTCTTGCCTTTTGAGGTTTCATCTATCCTATTGCTTTCAGCTATGGTTGGAGCGGTTTTATTGGCTAAAAAAGAAATTAAACAGGTATAATAATGGAAAATGTAACTCAGGCTATTCAGGGCGTACCTTTAAATCATTATATCTTGTTATGTACCATCATTTTTTCGATTGGTGTGATTGGAGTATTGATTAGAAGAAATGCTATAGTAATTTTCATGTCTATAGAGTTAATGCTTAATGCAGTAAATTTATTGCTTACGGCATTTTCTGTTCAACATAATGATCCCTCCGGTCAGGTTTTTGTATTTTTTATTATGGCTTTGGCTGCAGCTGAAGTCGCTGTAGGTTTGGCAATCATCGTCATGATTTTCCGAAATACAAATTCAACAGATGTAAATATTTTGAATAAATTAAAGTGGTAATAAGGTAAGATCCTTTGCTTTTGCTTAGGACATATAGCATATAATAATGATAAATTTAGTTTGGTTAATTCCTTTATTCCCACTGTTAGGTTTCCTCATTAACGGGTTAGGTCGCAATATGCTATCTAAAACCATTGTAGGTTTTGTTGGATGTTTTTCTGTTCTAGCTTCTTTTGCAGTCAGTATAGGAATATTCCTTGAACTCAACGCTTCAGAAACAAAATCATTCATTATTCCAATTTTTGATTGGATCAGTGCCGGGACAATTACAATTCCGTTTTCTTTTCTAATTGATCCTCTGAGTGCATTAATGTTACTTATTATTACTGGAATTGGGTTTCTTATCCACGTATATTCTACCGGTTATATGAACCATGACGCAGGGTTCGGTAAGTTCTTTTCATACCTAAACCTGTTTATTTTCTTCATGCTTCTCTTAGTGCTTGGATCTAATTATGTAGTGATGTTCATAGGATGGGAAGGTGTGGGCTTATGCTCTTATCTGCTTATCGGTTTCTGGTTTAGCAATGCTGCCTATGCAAGTGCAGCCAAGAAGGCATTTATAATGAACCGAATTGGAGACCTTGGTTTCCTAATTGCGGTATTCCTGATATTCACAACTTTCAATAGTGTGGAGTTTGCCAATGTATTCCCGCAAGCTGCCAACATGGTTTCAGGTGATTCAACGTTAATTTTAATTACTGCTCTGCTATTTGTTGGTGCAATTGGTAAGTCAGCTCAAATTCCTTTGTTTACTTGGTTGCCAGATGCAATGGCTGGCCCGACTCCGGTTTCTGCATTAATTCATGCAGCTACCATGGTAACTGCAGGTATTTATATGATCGCAAGATCTAATATTCTGTTCACCCTGGCACCTGAAACTTTGGCCGTCGTTTCCATTATCGGTCTAGCTACTCTATTGATGGCTGCAGCAATTGCAGTTTCACAAACCGACATTAAAAAAGTATTGGCATATTCAACTGTTTCACAATTAGGTTATATGTTTTTAGGTTTAGGTGTTGGTGCTTATACCGGAGCATTTTTTCATGTGATTACTCATGCATTTTTTAAAGCGTTATTGTTCCTTGGAGCAGGTTCTGTTATTCATGCAATGAGCAATGAACAGGATATGAGAAACATGGGTGGTTTAAGAAAGAAATTACCACTTACCTTCCTCACTATGATGGTAGGTACTATTGCTATAGCCGGAATTCCTCCTTTTTCTGGTTTTTTCTCTAAGGATGAAATTTTAGCCCATGTATATGAGCACAATAAAGCATTTTGGGTGATAGCAGTTATTGGAGCAATGTTTACATCATTCTATATGTTCCGTATGATGTACCTGACTTTTAATGGCAGTTTCCGTGGTACTACAGATCAGGAGCATCATTTGCATGAATCACCAGCTTCAATGACCATTCCTTTAATTGCACTTGCAGTTTTATCTGCCTTAGGTGGCCTGATTGGAATTCCTGCAGTATTGGGTGGCGGTCATTGGTTAGAAAATTTCCTTGCACCAGTTTTTGAAGTTTCTACAACTAAAACAAGTGCTTTAAATCTTGATCATACCACTGAATATGTTTTAATGTCAATTTCTGTTACTGCTGCATTGTTATCTATGGTATATGCTTATGTTCGATATGTGAAGCAAGGGCATATTCCTGCCAGCGATCGTACAGACCGTGGTTTGCTTGCTCGTTTATCTTACAACAAATTTTACATCGACGAAGTATATAATTCTTTAATCACCCGTCCATTGGATACCTTATCAGGGTTTTTCTATAAAACAGTAGATAAAGCTGGAATTGATGGAATTGTGAACGGATTTGGAAAAGGGGCAGTTGAAGCCAGTAAAAGTTTTAGGTTACTTCAAACAGGTATGGTTGGCTTTTACATCTTTATGATGGTAGCCGGTATACTTGCATTACTGTTTTATAGTATGTATAAAATTTAATTTTAAAGAGTAGAACGAGATAAATGGAAATTTTACTAGTACAAATATTTATTCCGCTAATTGCTGCACTCATTATTCTTGCGTCAGGTAAAACTCTCGTGAGAGGTATAGCTGGTGCATTCTCTATAGTTTCACTACTCATCACTGTTTATCTGTATCTAAATTTTACACCCGATGCTACCACTCAGTTCCTTGTAGATCTGGCATGGATCCCTCAATTCGGAATTCATTTCAAAGCAGGTGTTGATGGAATAAGCATGGTTTTGTTAGTATTGACAAATCTTCTAATCCCAATTATAGTTTTATCTAGCTTCAAACAGGATCTTAAAGATCAACAGGCATTTTATGCTTTGATATTCTTTATGCAAAGTGGTTTGCTCATTGTATTTACAGCTCTTGATGCTTTTTTATTCTATGTAGGCTGGGAAGTAGCCCTGATTCCAGTATATTTTATCTGTGCTTTATGGGGTGGAGAAAATCGGATCAAGGCAAATCTTAAATTCTTTGTTTATACAATTGCCGGAAGTTTATTGATGCTGATTGCTATCATTTATCTTCATTTGCAAACTCCTGGTAATAGTTATGATATTTCAGAGTTTTATAAACTTGAGCTTGATTCAGTTACCCAGGGATGGATATTTTGGGCATTCTTTCTAGCCTTTGCCATAAAGATGCCGGTATTCCCATTTCATACCTGGCAGCCGGATACTTATACAGAAGCTCCAACAGCGGGTACCATGCTGCTAGCTGGCATAATGCTTAAAATGGGTATTTATGGTGTGATAAGATGGTTAATTCCTGTTGCTCCACTTGGCTTTCAGGATTGGGGTACAACAGCACTGATCTTATCTGTAATAGGCATTGTTTATGCTTCAATTATTGCATTTACACAAAATGATATTAAGCGATTGATTGCATATTCTTCAATTGCTCACGTAGGATTGATCTCTGCAGGGATATTTGCCTGGAATGTTCAGGGTTTACAGGGAGCCATGATACAGATGCTGAATCATGGGATCAATGTGGTTGGTATGTTCTTTATTGCAGATATAATTATTCGTAGAATGAATACCCGTGACTTAAGCCTGATGGGTGGCATAGCAAAGCCTGCTCCTATGTTGGCAATTGCCTTTCTAGTTGTTTTATTAGGCACAGTTGCATTACCCTTGACCAATGGTTTTGTTGGAGAGTTCCTCTTGCTAATGGGAGTTTATAACTACAATATATGGCTTGCAGCAATTGCTGGTTTGACCATAATCCTTGGAGCTGTATACATGCTCAGAATGTATCAAAAAGTAATGTTTGGTCAGCTTAATACCAGCACTTCAGTATTTACAGATTTAGATGTGACAGAGAAATCAGTATTACTGATCATTTCAGTTCTGATTATTTTTATAGGAGTATATCCACAGCCCATTCTGAATATTTCGGAGGCTGCAGTTATCAACCTGCTTGAACAGGTTAATCAAAAGATTTTAGTTAAATAAAAGCATGAACGCATTAATTACCCTGTCTGTTTTAGCCATTTTGGTACTTTACCTAGGCTTGTATAAGGCAAAAAATGCTTTGCTGCCTGTAATCTTATTAGGTTTGGGAGCTGCCCTGGTTTTGAGTATTCTAGAATGGAATTCTGGTGCGGCACCAATTTATAGCGGTATGATGCTGTTTGATAATTTTGCAGTAGCATTTACTTCGATCTGTATTGTTTCAACTATGCTTATCCTGCTTATTTCAAAAGATTATTTTGAGCATATCAGTGAACATGTGGCTGAATACTACACCATTATACTTTTCGCATTGATTGGAATTCTGATTATGGTTTCATTTCATAATCTTTCCATGTTGTTTATTGGCATAGAGATCATGTCAGTGAGTTTATATATTCTTGCTGGTATTAGAAAACATGATTTCAAATCGAATGAAGCTGCATTGAAGTATTTTTTAATGGGTGCGTTTTCAACAGGATTTCTATTACTTGGAATAGCATTTCTTTATGGAGCAAGTGGAAGTTTTGATCTGAGTACAATTAAAGAATATGTCATCTCAAACCCGATGGGTATTTCACCGCTTTTTTATAGTGGAGTTACGTTGATGATCATCGGACTAAGCTTTAAAATAGGAGCTGCTCCTTTCCATTTCTGGACACCGGATGTTTACGAGGGGGCTCCAACGCTGATCACTGCATTCATGAGCACAGTGGTTAAAACCGCTGGATTTGCTGCATTTCTTCGATTGTTCATGGTCTGTTTTGCACCTTTACATGATTTCTGGATGCCTTCGCTACTGGTTATCTCGGTATTGACTTTGTTTATAGGTAATGTTACAGCCCTGTATCAGCATAGTTTTAAAAGAATGCTAGCTTTTTCAAGCATCTCGCATGCAGGTTATATGCTTTTTGCTATCGTTGCTCTAGGACCGCTTTCTGGAAACTCGGTGTTTGTTTATGCAAGTGCTTATTCTATTGCATCAATTATTGCATTCGCAGTATTGATCCTTGTTAAGCGCCAAACCGGATCTGATAATTTTGAAAGTTTCAATGGACTGGCACGTAAGAATCCATTTATAGCCTTTACTTTAACAGTTGCAATGCTCTCTTTGGCAGGAATACCATTAACGGCAGGATTTATCGGCAAGTTCATGATGTTTTCAACTGCTCTTTCAGAGTATCATATCATCATGGTAATTCTTGCAGTAGTAAATGCAGTAATAGGCATTTTCTATTATTTAAAGGTTATTGTAGCCATGTATTTTAAATCTGCGGAACGAAATGAGGTACAGTCTTCGTCTTACTTTAATTTTGTACTCGGATTTTCTGCACTTCTTACTATCATAATTGGTGTGTATCCAGGTTTTATATCCAACCTTTTCTAGTCTAAAATATTCTATAAATAGTGTAGCTTTACGCTTATAGAACTATGCACGAGATTTGGGATTATCTTCAACATCTTATTGATCCGGTAAAACTACTGAGAGAAGGAGGATTTTATCTTCTTCTTTTCGTCATTTTTGCCGAGACTGGCTTATTTTTTGGATTTTTTCTTCCAGGAGATTATCTATTATTTCTTGCAGGCATGTTTGTAGCTACAGGAAAACTGGATGTATCTATCTTCATTTTAATCATAGGTTTAATTGCTGCAGCTGTTTGCGGAAATTTTGTTGGTTATTGGTTCGGCAATAAAACAGGACCTGTTTTATATCAGAAAGAAGATACTTTTTTCTTTAAAAAGAAATACCTAAAAGCAGCTGAGGCTTATTATCGGAAACAGGGAGCTTTTGCTTTGATAATGGGGAGGTTCATTCCTATTGTACGCACCTTCGCACCCATAATTGCAGGTATAGTAAAGCTTGATTTTAATAAATTTTCATTTTATAATATTGCCGGTGCTTTTCTTTGGATTACATCTTTAACTTTGCTGGGATTTTTTCTTGGTCGAAGTTTTGAAAAGGAGATCAATGATTACTTATTATACATCATTGTTGGCTTCATTTTAATTACAACTATTCCGCTTATTATAACCTATTTAAAAAGGAAAATCGGAAGAGACAGAAGCGATGATGAAGAGCCAAATCCTTAAAAAACATGAGTAAAGACCATCTCTGGCATAATGTTTCTCCTGGCGAAGAGTTCCCTTCTATTGTAAATGCGATCATAGAAATCCCTAAAGGATCAAAAGCTAAATATGAGATCGATAAAGAGTCGGGCCTAATCAAGCTTGACCGAGTATTATTCTCTTCAGTTATGTATCCTGCTAACTATGGCTTTATCCCACAAACCTATTGCGACGATAAAGATCCATTGGATATATTAGTATTATGTTCTGTGGATGTTTATCCTATGTCAATTGTTGAAGCGAATTTATTGGAGTAATGAAATATGGTTGATAATGGCGAACAAGATGATAAAATTATTGCTGTAGCTAAAAATGATATGTCAGTAAACTATATTGAAGGTCTTAAGGAAATCCCCCTCATACCATGACAGAAATTGTAAGATTTTTTCAGGATTATAAGGCATTTGAACGAAAAAATGTAAGCATTGAACATTTGCTTGGCAAGAATTATGCTCATAAAGTAATTAGAGAAAGTTTAGAATTATATAAGACCAATTTGTAAATTTATAGTCATCATGGGTTTCGCGTTATTTTTTACTTTCTTTCTTGTTTTTCTTAATGGATTTTTCGTTGCTGCAGAATTTGCTCTGGTAAAAGTTCGGGCTTCCCAGATAGAAATTAAAGCAAAAACAGGTAGCCGTGTAGCGAAAATTGCAAAACATATGACCCAGCATCTGGATGGCTATCTAGCTGCAACCCAGTTGGGCATAACCTTAGCCTCTCTTGGTTTAGGTTGGGTAGGTGAAGCGGTGATGACTGATATTGTTAGCCGGTTCTTCAATTTTATAGAAGTTGATATGTCCTCGGCAGTTGCTACCAATATTGGACTTGTACTCGCATTCGCAATCATTACAGTTTTACATATTGTTTTTGGTGAATTGGCGCCTAAATCACTAGCCATACAACGGCCTATAGGTACCACTATGAGTATAGCTTTACCCCTTCACTTTTTCTATCTCTTATTTAGGCCTTTTATTTGGCTGCTCAATGGGTTCGCTAATTTTATATTGAAACTCCTTGGAATAAGTACAATTGCTGGTCATGAGGCTCACCACAGTTCTGAAGAATTACAGTATTTGCTTGACCAGGGAAAAGAAAGTGGTGCATTAGAAATCAATGAACATGAGCTGATTAAAAATGTTTTTGATTTTAATGAGCGCGTTGTAAAAAATATTATGGTTCCTAGAACCAAGATATCAGGTATTGAATTAAACACTTCTCATAAGGAAGTCCTTGATATTGTTATCCATGAAGGGTATTCCCGAATTCCAGTATATGATGAAACTATTGATAAGATAGTTGGAATTGTTCATGCAAAAGACATTCTTCCTTTATTGGCTGAAAATAAAGAGTGTATCCTTAAAGATATTATACGTATTCCATATTTTATTCCTGAAACCAAAAAAATCAATGATCTGCTAAGTGAACTACAGTTAAAGCGCATCCAAATTGCAATCGTTCTTGATGAATTTGGTGGTACGGCTGGAATGGTAACTCTTGAAGATATTATGGAAGAGTTGGTAGGCGAAATTCAGGATGAATATGATGAAGAAAAGCCGATAGTTGAAGTAATGTCAAAAAATGAATTTATTATTGATGCTACTGCCTCAATTTATGATGTTAATGAGTTTCTTCCACATGATCTTCCTGAAGATGGCGATTATGATACAGTTGCTGGCCTTGTTAGCGAAATTTTTGGAAAGATACCCGACGTTGGAGAAACAAGTGATTTCAATGGATATACTATTACCATTCTTAAAAAAGCAGATCAAAACGTTGAATCTGTAAAACTTCAATTGGTAATTAATCGTGAGGATGCCATAGATTTACACTAGAAAGGAGATCGGACAATGCATATTTTTTATACACCCGATATTCATTCAGATGCCTATATTCTTAGCGAGGAAGAAAGTAAACACTGTATAAAAGTTCTAAGGCTTGAAGCAGGAAATTTTCTCTATCTGGTTGATGGCAAAGGAGGATTTTATGATGCTGTTGTAGAAGATCCTCATCCCAAAAGAACAAAGCTTAAAATTCTGAGCAAGCTTGAAAATTTCGGAAAGCGAAACTATTATGTACACATCGCAATTGCTCCAACTAAAAATATTGAGCGTGTTGAATGGTTTTTAGAAAAAGCCACAGAGATTGGTATCGATGAGATTACTCCAATAATTTGTGACCGTTCTGAACGGAAGGAAATAAAAACCGAACGTTTAAATAAAGTAATTACTTCAGCAATAAAACAATCTATTAAGGCCTACCATCCAGTACTTAATGAAGCTGTTCGTTATAGTGATTTTATATCTAAGAGTAGAAATTCACAAAATTTTATAGCTCATTGTATGGATGGCGCTAAGTCTACAATTAAGGACCAGCTTATTCTAAATTCAAATTATTTAATAGTGATTGGACCCGAAGGTGATTTTACCTATGAGGAGCTTGAAGCTGCTGTAAATAATAATTTTATTCCTGTAAGCCTTGGCAATTCAAGGTTAAGAACCGAAACTGCAGCTCTAGAAGCTTGTTTTGAACTAAATTTTTTAAACAGTTGAGGAATTTATTAAGCTCTGGCTTAGTATATATAGTATTCTTTTTAGGAGTACTATCGTTTTCATTTATCGCTCCTTCCTATAAGCTGGCAAAACTTAAATATAATGGCGGTGGCGATTGGTATGCCAACCGTACTGCTCTTTCAAATTTGATCAGCTTTTGCAATAAAAATTTAGGCACCAACTTTGAAAAGGATGAGGTCATTGTTGAAGCTGGGAGCTCAGATATTTTTAATTACCCATTTGTGTATTTAACTGGTCATGGTAACATTGTGTTTAGTGATCAGGAAGCAGCAAATTTGCGCAAGTATTTATTGGGTGGCGGATTTCTGCACATTGATGATAATTACGGTTTGGATAAATTTATCAGACCGCAAATGAAACTGGTTTTTCCTGAACTTGATTTTCAAGAGTTGCCTGCTAACCATATACTATATAATCAAAAATTTAAGTTTCCATCTGGTCTTCCTAAAATTCATGAACACGATGGTAAACGTCCGCAGGGAATGGCTTTGATTTATCAAGGAAGAGTTGTTTGTTTTTATACTTTTGAAAGTGATCTTGGGAATGGCTGGGAAGATTCAGGAACTTATGCCGGCGATTCAGAAGAATCAAGGCAAAAGGCTTTAAAAATGGGTTCAAATTTGATACAGTACGCTTTAACACAGTAATTCATGCTCAAGATAAAGGTAAATAACAAGTTCAATTTTGAACTTTCTTCAGAATTGAATCAAACAGTAATCAACGGACTTCCTTTTCATGGAGATATTTTAAAGATAAATAGCCGGTCATTTCATGTTCTTTATAATAATAAATCATTCAATGCCGAGCTCATCGACTTTGACAAGGAACAAAAAACCTGTTCTGTTAAAGTGGGCAATACGGTATACTCCATGCAAATGACTGATCAGTTTGATGAACTTTTGCATCAATTGGGAATGGATAATTTGACTACCGCAACAATTTCTGAAATTAAAGCCCCTATGCCTGGTTTGGTTTTAAGAATTTTGGCTTCCGAAGGCCAAGAGGTTCAAAAGGGAGGCAATTTGCTTGTACTTGAAGCAATGAAGATGGAAAATATTATAAAAGCTCCAGCTGATGTGATTATCAAGACTGTAAAAATAAACCCCGGCGATAAAGTTGAAAAGAATCAAGTCATGATGATTTTTTCTTGATTAATTATATTTAAGTAAAAATAATTAGTTCTGTAATTTTATTTTCTTTGGGCAAATAAATATTGTTTATTTTCAAAAAAACTTTTTAAGTAAAAGGTTATAACACTATTTAACTGATGGCTATAGAAATTAAAACCAAGGGCGAATTATACGACGTGTGTATTGTAGGTTCAGGTGCAGGTGGGGGAATGGCGGTAAAAATACTTACAGAAGCTGGATTAAAAGTCGCATTGCTAGAAGCAGGACCTGATTATGATCCGGCTAATCCGGAACAACAAACGCAATTAAAATGGCCTTACGAATCTCCTAGAAGGGGTGCTAATACAAACCGTGCCTTTGGCGACTTTGATGCCGCTTATGGCGGATGGGAAATAGAAGGTGAACCTTATACCCGAAATAATGGAACTCAATTTGATTGGTTTCGTTCCAGAATGCTTGGTGGCCGTACGAATCACTGGGGAAGAATTTCCCTTCGTTTTGGGCCTAAAGATTTTAAGCGCAGAGACTTTGACGGATTAGGAGATAACTGGCCAATTGGCTATGACGATGTCAAACCATATTATGATCGCGTTGATAAAATGATTGGGGTATTTGGTACTAAGGAAGGGATATATAATGAACCGGATGGTTACTTTTTACCTCCTCCAAAGCCAAGGCTACATGAGTTAATGATCAAAAAAGCGGCTAATAATATTGGTATTCCTGTTATTCCGGCTAGATTGTCAATTTTAACAAGACCCATTAATAAAGATCGCGGCTCCTGCTTTTTTTGTAATCAATGTAGTCGTGGTTGTACAGTGCATGCCGATTTTTCATCTTCTACTTGTCTGGTTAAACCAGCCAGAAAAACAGGGAATGCCGATGTGTATGTAAACGCCATGGCACGTGAGGTTTTAACCGATAAAGAAGGTAAAGCAACCGGTGTTTCTTATGTAGACAAGACTGATATGCAGGAATATCAGGTCAATGCAAAGGTTGTAGTTTTGGCTGCAAGTGCCTGTGAATCTGCTCGTTTACTCCTTAACTCTAAATCTTCTGCCCACCCAAATGGATTAGCAAATTCAAGCGGAATGGTTGGAAAATATCTTCATGACTCTACAGGTGCATCAAGGGGTGCGTTTATCCCGCAACTTATGGATAGAGAACGCTATAATGAAGATGGTGTTGGCGGATTGCATTTATATATTCCTTGGTGGCTTGACAATAAAAAGCTTGATTTTGCCCGTGGCTATCATATCGAATTTTGGGGCGGCTTAGGTATGCCTTCGTATGGTTTTGGATTTGGGATGGAAAATACTAACGGAAAATATCCTGGAAAAGATGGTAAAATGAAGGCTGCAGGCGGATATGGTGCGTCTTTAAAAGATGATTACCGTAGATACTATGGTTCAACAGTTGGTTTTGCCGGTAGAGGTGAAAGTATTCCAAGAATTGAAAACTATTGCGAAATAGATCCTGGTGTGGTTGATAAATATGGAATTCCAGTATTGAAATTTAATTACAATTGGTCTGATCAGGAAGTAAAGCAAGCAAAGCACATGCAGGATACTTTCGAAGAACTTATTCATTCTATGGGAGGTATTGCAAATGGCGAAAAACCAGGCGAAGACCGCAAATACGGACTTGAAGCACCGGGTAGGATTATTCATGAAGTGGGAACTACCCGCATGGGTAATGACCGTAACACCTCGGTGCTAAACAAGTATAATCAGGCTCATGATGTAAAAAATCTGTTCGTGGTAGATGGTGGTGCATTTGTTTCGCAGGCAGATAAAAATCCTACTTGGACTATTTTAGCCTTATCTATGCGTGCTTCAGAATATATCGTTGATCAATTAAAAAAGCAAAATATTTAATCAGATGAATAGAAGAGACTCACTCAAAGCATTGGCTGTTGGTACAGTCAGTGTTGGTACTATTTTAGCAACTTCATGTGATAAAAAGGATTCTAAAAGCGCTGCTGGAAGTGGCAAGACTGGAGTTTATGGTCGTACAGCTGAAGAAAAGCTGATCGATGAGAAATTAATGTCTGAAACTTTCTTTAGCGCAGCAGAACTTAGTACAATCACCATTTTGGCGGATATCATTATTCCAAAGGATGAACATTCTGGAAGCGCAAGCGATGCTAAAGTGCCTGAATTCATCGAGTTTATTGTCAAAGATCAGCCAAAGTATCAGCTTCCAATGAGAGGTGGATTAAAATGGCTTGATGTTAAATCACTTAAACTCTTTAAAAAGTCGTTCGCTGAAGCTGGAAAAGATCAGCAAATTGAATTGGTTGAACTCATTGCATTCCCAGAGAAGGCTGCTCCCGAAAATTTATCTGGAGTAAGCTTTTTTAATACCATGCGTAATTTGACTGCAACGGGTTTCTTTACCAGTAAAGAAGGAATTTCTGATATGGCTTATAAAGGTAACCAGCCTAATGAATGGAATGGTGTTCCAGATAATGTATTAAAACAATACGGGCTTGAATATGATCAGAAAACATTAGACGAATGTCTGAAGCCCGAAGATAGAGGCAAGATCATGACATGGGATAGTTAATCGGAATCGGTTATACTATTTTATTCAGCATTATTTAAATGTATAAGACCGGAGCTAATGTTTCGGTCTTTTGTATTTTATTTGATATTATCCTAATATCTTATTAATACAGAAAGCCTTTATTTGTATTTAATTATTGATATTTATTCCTTTTAATTAGCGTCTTACCATAAATATTTAAACCATGCAACTTTTCAAAATCCATTCACTTTTAAGAGTAATTACTCTATTCGTATTGCCTTTGCTAATTGCAACAGATAGTGTGGCTCAAACCATACCAGGTAGTTCAAAATCAGGCAAAGTTTTATTACCTAATGGATGGTCTTTAAGTCCGGCAGGTAGGTCACTGCCCTTGGGTGATCTGCCCCTGAATATTCAGATCTCTGCCTCACAAAAATTAATGGCAGTAACCAATAATGGACAAAGCAAACAGAGTATTCAGTTAATTGACCCACAGTCTGAGAAGATATTGTATGATCAACCAATTGGAAAGGCTTGGTATGGTTTAAAATTTAGTGCCGATGAGAAAAAACTCTATGCTTCGGGTGCAAATGATAATATTATATTGGTATATCCAATAATCAAAAAAATGCTTGGAAAAGCTGATACAATTGTACTTGGAAAAGCATGGCCAATTGAGAAAATTGGTCCAACAGGAATTGAAGTTGATGATGCAGGAAAACGGTTATATGCAGTTACCAAGGAAAATAATTCACTCTATATTTTTGATTTACGTACAAATAAATTATTGAATAAAGTTAACCTAGGTTCAGAGGCTTATGATTGTCTGCTTTCACCAGATAAAACTAAGCTTTACATCTCTTTATGGGGAGCAGATAAACTAGCCATTTATGATATAAAGGCTCAAAAAATAACTTCTGAAATATTGACAGAAAACCATCCAAATGAAATCATTCAAAATAGAACGGGCAAGTATTTGTTTGTAGCCAATGCGAGTGATAATTCAGTATCTGTTATTGATGCCAAAGCCAGAAAAGTTATTGAAGTTATCTCAACGGCTCTCTATCCAACGAGGCTTTCAGGGTCAACTACCAACGGGCTTGCATTATCAGAAGATGAAAAAACCTTGTATGTAGCCAATGCAGATAATAACTGTCTGGCGGTATTTAATGTATCAAATCCTGGAAAAAGTAGTTCAAAGGGCTTCATTCCTACAGGTTGGTATCCAACCAATGTGAGAGTAGCCGGTAAAAAAATCTTTGTTTCTAATGGAAAAGGGTTTACCTCTATGGCAAATCCTGATGGTCCCCAGCCTTTTAAAAAGACAGACGATAGCGGTGTACATAAAGGTATTAGTGCTCAAAAAGAGGTTCAGTACATTGGTGGTTTATTTAAGGGTACCTTATCTATCATTGATCAACCTACTGATCAACAATTGAAAATGTATGCGAAGCAGGTTTATGCAAATACACCTTATAACAAGCAAACCGAAGTAATTTCAAAAGGCCTGGCAAATAATCCAGTTCCAAATGTTCAGGGAGGGAAATCGCCTATTAAATATGTATTCTATGTAATTAAAGAGAATCGCACGTATGATCAGGTATTTGGAGATATTAAAGAAGGTAATGGCGATCCAAGCTTATGTCTCTTCCCTGAAAAGGTAACGCCAAACCATCATGCACTTGCCAAAGAATTTGTACTTCTTGACAACTTTTATGTGGATTCAGAAGTGAGCGCCGACGGACATAATTGGAGTATGGCAGCCTATGCAACAGATTATACGGAGAAAACGTGGCCAACCAGTTATGGTAGCAGAGGTGGAACGTATGATTATGAAGGCAGTCGTCAAATTGCTTACCCACGTGATGGATATATCTGGGATTATGCCAAAAGAGCAGGTATTTCTTACCGTAGTTATGGAGCATTCGTTACAAAGGATGGCCCAACAACTAAATCACTCATAGGACATTCAGCAACAAAATATCCCAGCTATAATCTGGATATAAAAGATATTGACAGAATTTCTGCTTTCAAATCCGATTTCGATTCTTTATTAGCAATGAATGCTGTAGCCCAGTTTAATACGATCAGACTTGGAAATGATCATACCAGTGGGCAGCGTATTGGGAAACTAACTCCAACTGCTCAGGTTGCTGATAATGATTTGGCTCTGGGCCTATTGGTTGAACATATTTCTAATAGCAGTATTTGGAAGGAATCAGCTATTTTCGTGCTAGAGGATGATGCTCAAAATGGTCCTGACCATGTTGATGCTCACCGTTCACCAGCATTCGTGATCAGTCCTTATATCAAACGCAATTCTGTAAATAGTTCAATGTTTTCTACCTCTGGCATGCTTCGAACAATCGAATTGATCTTGGGGCTTCCGCCTATGAGCCAGTATGATGCAGCTGCAGTGCCATTTTCTGACTGCTTTACACCAAATCCAGACTTTAAGCCTTATCGGGTAAGATCAGCAAATGTAGATCTGGAACAACGTAATGTTGCCTGGAATAAAAGTGCTCAACGTTCTCAAGAATGGAATTTTGCAAAAGAGGATGCAGCACCTGACCTAGACCTGAATGAGGTTGTTTGGAAATCTGTTAAAGGGGAAGATTCCATTATGCCTGCTCCACGTAGAAGTGCATTTGTGAAACTCGAACAAAAGAAGGATAACGACTAATAAATCATTTTTTAATCTTCATCAGTAAAATATTTGAGTACGATCAAGTTAAATCAGGAATGCAAAAACACTTTTTGACTATTTTATTAATTGCAATATCGATTCCTGTATTTGCTCAGAATTTAGGGGGTAAGGTTTTCAATCAAATTACGAAGGCCAGCCTTTCAGGAGTTAATATTAAACTTGAAGGTTCTACCTCTTATGCCTTTGCTTCTGATGATAATGGACTATTTTTAAAAGAACTTTCACCAGGCCGATATCGCATAAAGGCAAGTAGAGTAGGCTATGAAACCTATACTATTTTAATTGAGCTTAAAGCTGGTCAATTTTTAGATCTTCAAATTCCGTTGGTCGAAACTATAAATTCACTCTCAGAAATAGAAGTGGTTTCAGCATCGAGAAGGAATACCTCCAGCTTAAAATTGCCATTTGCATCTAGTGTTTTAAGCAGACCTTCTCAATCAGAAAATATCCCACGATCTACTCCAGAATCATTAAGTATTATACCTGGGGTATTTGTTCAAAAAACCAATCACGGTGGAGGATCGCCCTTTATTAGAGGATTGACAGGTAATCAAACTCTCATGTTGGTTGACGGTATCAGAATGAATAATTCAACCTTCAGATATGGTCCCAATCAGTATTTAAACACGGTTGATCCATTCTCTATTGATAAAATTGAGGTATTAAGAGGAAGCGGTTCTGTTCAATATGGTTCAGATGCAATGGGTGGAGTTATACAGGTTTTTACTAAAGATCCAGGTTTTTCGAAGTCTACAAATTTTAAAGGCAGTGTGAGTGCTCGCTATGGAAGCGGAAACATGGAAAAATCCGGGAGTTCTGAATTTGTGTATTCATCTTCAAAATTGGTTTTTTCAGGAGTACTTGGATTGAAAAATTTCGGAGATCTAATTGGTGGTGATACCACAGGAAGACAATCGCCTTCAGGCTATAGTGAGTCTGATGCAAGTTTAAAGCTTAAATTAAAACTTTCAGAAAGGGCAGAAATAAGTATTGCCAATCAATTTGTACAGCAAAATGATGTGGATGTTTTTCATAAGGTCAGGCTTGAGAACTTTAAGATCAATAAGATGGGTGTTCAGGGCAGGAACCTGAGCTATGTAAAATTTAGAATGCTACAATCCAGCAGGCTTTTAAATGAAATTAATATTACAGGCTCCCTGAACAATACCATTGAAGAAAGAAACAATCAGAAAAATTCAAGTTTTATTACCGGATTCGAAAGAGATAAAGTAAGTTCATCCAATCTATCAGCAGAAATATTTTCTACCCTTTCAAGCTATTGGACAGCAAATAGTGGGATGGAATATTACAGTGATAAAATTAATAGTATCCGTAATAACACCAACAGTCAGAGTGGAGCCTTGACAACGCTTCGCGGACTCTATCCCAATAATTCATCGTATTTAAATACTTCTTTATATTCTCTTCATCATTTAGAGTTGGCAGGTTTTAATGCCGAACTAGGGCTTAGGTATAATTGGCTAAAGGCTTCCATATTTGACAAAGATCTCGGTGATTTACAAGTATCTCCAGGCGCTTTTGTTTGGAATACAGGACTTAATTACACCTTGAAAGATCATCATGTGTATGTATCTCTGAACACGGGATACCGGGCTCCGAATATCGATGATATGGGAACATTAGGTATAGTAGATTTCAGATATGAACTGCCATCTTATGCCTTAAAACCTGAGAAAAGCTATAATTCTGAGTTAGGTTATAAGTATGCTTTCAAAAATTTGACTCTTGGTGCAGCTTTATACCGCAATAAAATGATAGACCTAATTACTAGGATTCAAACAACTCAGATAATTGATGGATATAAAGTATATAAAAAGGAGAATACTGAACAAGCCTTAATTAAAGGAGTTGAGGGATTTCTTGGATGGCAGGCTAGCAAAAATTTTTCATTTGATATGTTTACATCCTTTAATCATGGGCAGAATCTATCAAAATCTGAGCCTTTAAGAAGGGTACCTCCCTTTAACGGGAATATTTCCATGAAATATAAAATGACCAGGCTGTATGTTAAGGGCGAATTAGCTTGGGCTGATAAGCAAGGCCGTTTAGCTCAGGGAGACAGAGATGATAATCGGATTCCCCGCAATGGTACACCAGGATGGAAGGTGTTGAACATTTATTCGGGTTATTCTTTTGGTAAGGCACATTTAAAATTAAGTGCTCAGAATTTATTCAATGTAGATTATCGTACTCATGGAAGCGGAATTAATGCTGTGGGCAGGAGCTTATGGATGAACGTGCAGTACAACCTTTAAGCAGATAGTTAGATTCTTAATTTCAACCATAAACAAAAACACCTTTATATAATACTATATAAAGGTGTTTTTAATATAATTGTTTTAAGAAATTGAATTCTTAGTTACTCTTGGCTTTTGATTTAAACTTAGTGAACTGTGGTTTTCCTTTACTGATGATTTCAGGAGCACCAACTAAGGTCATTGCTGATCGGAATCCAATTTCAGCACTTGTTTCATCTTGCTGCATGAATCTTCTTGTTGCAGGATTTAACCAATAGGCTCTGTCATTCCATGAACCGCCCTTATAAACGCGTGAACGATCATTCACTAGTGTAGTAGTACCATAAAGACTAGTATTTACAGTATCAAGATAGCCTCTGAAATCAGATTTGTAAGGTTTTCCGGCTAGTGAAGATGAATCAACTGCGGCAACATTTCCTTGTATTTCAGACCATTTTTGTTTTTTACCTGACTTTGCAGGATCTTTAATCGGACGGCCATATTTATCTTTAGCATAAATACCCTTTTCCCGGTTAGATAATTGTTTATTTACAAATTCATTACCGCGGAAAGAGTTAAAATCCGAAAAATCTTCGAAGCTTAATTTTCTGTAAACATCAGCGGTCCATTCGTTTACATTTCCTGCCATATTGTAAAGCCCAAAGTCATTGGGTATATAATTTCTTACAGGACCAGTAATATCAGCTTTATCGTTGAGGTAACCACCTGTTCCCATGTTATCGCCTTCGCCACGTTTAAAATTAGCTAATATCATACCCTGGGTACGCTTTTTAGGTGAACGAACACCTAGGCCATTCCATGGATAAATTCTTCCGTCGGCAATATTTTCAAATTCAGTATTACCTGCTAAAGCTAAAGCAGCATATTCCCATTCTGCTTCAGTTGGTAAGCGGTAAGGTTGTTTCAACACACCATCTTCTACTCGAACAGGCCTTACTGGTCCAGATTTACCAGTTGTTGCACCGCTTGCTACTGCATTAGGGTTAAGATCTTTTTTCATCTTTTTACCGTCAATACCTTCGCCACGAAATTGTCCATTCAAATAAATGTCTGTATTAAAGGGCTCTTTTGATGTAGTAGCAATTGCTGGAGCTCCAGCTTTGCCACCACCTGCAAGGGTTTTATAGTCAACCAAATAACCACTTTTTCTAAGTATTTCCTCATTTACACGGTCGGTACGCCAAACGCAATACTCATTTGCCTGCTCCCAGGTGATACCTACAACAGGATAATCACGAAATGCAGGATGTCTAAGGTAATTGTTTACATAAGGCTCATTGTATGAAAGTGGCTGTCTCCATACAAGTGTATCAGGAAGTGCATTGTAGTAATATTCAGCATCATTTGGATACGTGCGTTTGATCCAATGTAAGTACTCCAACCAATCCACGTTTGCAACCTCAGTTTCATCTATGTAAAAGGAAGCTACTGTTACTCTCCGCTTAACATTATCAAACTCATATCCCAGATCCTGGTTTAGGCTTCCACCCATCACAAAAGTACCACCTTCAATTGCAATCAGTCCAGGGCCTGGACCACCTTTTACTTTGTTGTTCACCTCAAAGCCGCCATTGTACTTATTATTATAAGCCATGCCCGTTTTTGAGGAAGATTTGCTTGTGCTTTTGTTACAGGATGTTGAAATTCCAAGTAAAAATAGTGCTGCTGAAAAATATATTGTAATTCGTTTCATTCTTTGTTAATGTAATTGGCTCATTAATTTGTTAAAAATACAAAATTGGTTAATATCACCAATGGATTTTTTTTATATCAATCTCTTGTAGCATCAAAAATACCTGATCAAACGGAAAATTAGTAGTAAGCTTTGGTTTTAATATACGTTAAATTGATATTAAAACGTTCTCTAATTGATGTTATTGTTATCGATATTTTTAATATTACGACTAGTATATTAAAACTTAAATTATTATAAATCATTCAATATCAGTGTATTGTTTCATTTTTTTTTAAAAAAATTCTTTTGATTCTTTTTAATTTTTTAATATTATTTTCGATAGTAAAGCGTTTAATGAATCCTGACGAATAAAAAATATATCTTTATAATTGTTTATATTTAAATCAAAGGAAAGTATAGATTTGGGTTGATTTTTTTAAATTAATGATCAAAAAGCACTCGTTTTTTTATTTTTTAGTCTATCTTATTTTCGTTTTGCCAGTTTTAGTGGATGCTCAAACAACGCAAAGCGATGGTAAGCGTAGTAATACGATTCAGACAGCTGCCCCATTTTTGCTGATTACTCCAGATGCCAGATCAGGTGCCATGGGAGATGTTGGAGTTGCTATTTCGCCTGATGCTAATTCATTGCATTGGAATCCTGCTAAAATGGCTTTTTTGGATAAACCAACTGGACTTTCAGTATCCTATACTCCTTGGTTAAGAAATCTTGTACCTGATGTTGATCTAGGTTATTTAACTATGTATCATCGTTTAGATAAGAGAAATACAATTGGTGGCGCATTGCGGTATTTTTCTTATGGGTCAATTCAACTTACCGATAATAGCCAAAATGATATTGGAGTTTACAGTCCTAATGAATTTTCTATTGAAGGAACATATTCTAGAAGGTTTGGCAACGAATTTTCTTTAGGAACAGCAATCAGATATATTAGATCTAGTTTGAGTAATGGCCAGTTCAATGGTCAGGATATACAACCAGCTACGGCACTTGCTGCTGATGCTTCTGCTTACTACAAAACAGGAACCGTTCTACTTGGAAGGGATGCTGAGCTAGCTTTCGGCCTTAATATTTCAAATATTGGCACCAAGATGAGTTATTCCACTAATGGATCAAAATCCTTTCTTCCAACCAATATGAAACTTGGTGCTGCCAGTACTTTTATGCTGGATGAACTGAGTACACTTACTTTCGCCCTCGACCTCAATAAATTATTAGTGCCTACAAGTCCTATTAGAGATGCCGGTGGTCAGATTATTAGTGGTAAAGACTCCGACAGATCAGTACCTTCCGCAATATTTGGATCCTTTAGTGATGCTCCCGGTGGTTTTTCTGAAGAGCTAAGTGAGATTAGTTATTCAGCTGGTGCAGAATACTGGTATAATAAACAATTTGCTCTTCGTTCAGGTTATTTTTATGAAACCCCAACCAAGGGCGACAGAAGATACTTTACCGTAGGGGCGGGCCTTAAGTACAATGTATTCAATCTTGATTTTGCATATATCCTTGCAAATCAGCAAACCAGTCCTTTAGCTCAAACCCTGCGCTTTTCACTGGTGTTTAATTTCGAAAAATAATTTAATGAAGATCAGAGTTGGATTTGGATTTGATGTGCATCAATTAGTCGAAAACCATCCTTTTATTTTGGGTGGGGTTAAATTAGATCATTCTGCAGGTGCTTTCGGGCATTCAGATGCCGATGTTTTGGTCCATGCTATCTGTGATGCATTACTGGGCGCTGCCAATTTGAGGGATATTGGCTATCATTTTTCGAATACTGATGATCGCTGGAAAGGTATCAGCAGTTTGATTATACTGAAAGAATGTGTTTCTCTGCTTAATCAAAAGGGTTGGAGTATTGGCAATATCGATGCCATGCTTTGCCTTGAAGCGCCAAAGATCAATCCTTATATTCCTGAAATGAAAACTAAGATTGCTGAAGCTTCAGGGATAAGTGAAGATGATATTTCAATCAAAGCAACTACTAATGAGACCATGGGTTTTATTGGCAGGAAAGAAGGACTTGTAGCCTATGCTGTTTGTCTGATTGAAAAGGATTCTAAATTTTAATTTGATTTTGATTCAGGCAATTTCATCTCACTAAAATCTGCAGCACATTTTCCGCAATTACTGGCACATCCTTTTTTATTAATCATGCTTTTATAAACTAACCTTCCTGCATATATAATTGCAAGAACAAATAAGATCATAACTAGGATTAATTGTAAGTCCATAGTACAAAACTATAAAAATCAATCAAGTTCATAGTCAGTTACTTGTAAATTCATAATCAAAATAGTTTACTGTGGTAGAGATACTCATCTAGTTTGATTAATACCTCTCAGTCTATAATTCCCTTTTAAGGAAAGGTATGTAGCTATATTGTGTAGATAAATCAGAATCAGTAGGCTTTATCTACTTCAATTACTTCATTTTGCGGAATTCTCCTTTATAAATCATACCTTTGCAAAAAATTTAAGAGTAATTTTTTAATGCAAAAAATAAGAAACATAGCGATCATCGCTCACGTTGACCACGGTAAAACTACATTGGTTGATAAAATTTTACACCAAACCAATTTGTTTCGAGACAATCAGGCAACAGGTGATCTGATACTTGACAGCAATGATCTTGAGCGCGAGCGTGGTATAACCATTGTTTCCAAGAACGTGTCGGTTAACTATAAAGGTGTCAAAATTAACATTATTGATACTCCCGGTCACGCTGATTTTGGTGGTGAGGTAGAACGGGTTCTTAAAATGGCTGATGGAGTAGTTCTTTTAGTGGATGCTTTTGAAGGCGCTATGCCTCAAACTCGATTTGTTACCCAAAAAGCACTTTCATTAGGATTAAAACCTGTTGTTATTGTAAATAAGGTTGATAAAGAAAATTGTCGGCCAGAAGAGGTTTATGAATCAATTTTCGAATTATTCTTTAACCTTGAGGCAACTGAAGATCAGTTGGATTTTCCAGTTTTATACGGATCGTCTAAACAAGGCTGGATGAATCATGATTGGAAAGTTCAGACTGAAGATATTACACCTTTACTTGATACTATTTTAGAGCATATTCCAGCAGCACCTAGTTTTGATGGCACACTGCAAATGCAGATCACCTCATTGGATTATTCATCCTTTGTTGGTCGTATTGCAATTGGTCGTGTAGCTCGTGGGGTGATTAAAGAAAATCAGCCGGTGTCTTTGGTAAAGCGCGACGGCACTATACAAAAATCAAGGATCAAAGAATTATACACTTTCGAAGGACTAGGTAAAATCAGAGTTCAAGAAGTGGGATCAGGAGATATTTGTGCTGTTGTAGGTATTGATGGTTTTGATATTGGGGATACTATCTCCGATTTTGATAAGCCGGAACAACTGGAAGTTATTAAGATCGATGAGCCAACAATGAATATGTTGTTCACTATCAACAATTCTCCAATGTTTGGTAAGGAAGGGAAATTTGTAACCTCACAGCGTTTACGCGAGCGTCTTTACAAAGAGATGGAAAAAAACCTTGCCCTTAAAGTTATTGAAACTGAATCTCCTGATTCATACCTGGTTTATGGTCGTGGTATTCTCCATTTATCAGTTTTGATTGAAACCATGCGTCGCGAAGGTTATGAGCTGCAAGTTGGACAACCTCAGGTAATTATTAAAGAAATCGATGGTGCTAAATGTGAGCCTATTGAAACTCTTATTGTTGACGTGCCTGCAGAGGTTTCTGGTAAAGTTATTGAGCTTGTTACTCAGCGTAAAGGCGAGTTACTGGTCATGGAACCAAAAGGAGATCTTCAGCATCTGGAATTTGAGATTCCAGCACGTGGCATCATTGGGTTACGTAATAATGTATTAACAGCTACAGCCGGTGAAGCCATTATGGCCCATCGTTTTAAGTCGTACGAACCATGGAAAGGTAATATACCAGGTCGTTTGAATGGTGTACTTGTATCTATGGAAAAAGGTTCCACTACGGCGTATTCAATAGATAAATTGCAGGATCGTGGTCGTTTCTTTATTGAACCAGGTGTTGAAGTTTATGAAGGTCAGATTATGGGTGAGCACATTCGTGATAATGATTTGGTGGTGAACGTTGTGAAAGGTAAGGCATTAACCAATATGCGCGCATCAGGTACTGATGATAATGCACGTATTGCAACGGCCATTAAATTCTCTCTTGAAGAAGCAATGGAATATATCCAAGCTGATGAGTATATTGAAATTACTCCTAAGAGTATGCGTTTACGAAAAATCTACCTGAGTGAAAATGAACGTAAGATTAATGCAAAGAAATTTGTAAATCAATAAATTATCGGAATCTATTCTGTTAAACTATAGAAAAGGCTCAGTGTAAACTGGGCCTTTTCTTTTTTACGCAAACAAGCCATGCTCTGGTGCTTAATCTTGATTCTAGACCTTTAGGATTAAAAACAATTTTATTCTAATGAAAAACTTTATCTAAATTTGTTTTAATGAAGTTTCCAGTCGTGCCAGGTTTTGACCAGCAAGCTTTTAGTATATACCTGAAAAATACAGGCTGGTTATTTCTTGCCAGAGTTGGAAGTCTGATCATAAAGATCTTGGCCGGTATTGCAGTTGCAAATTATCTGGGCAAGACAGAAAACGGCTTGCTTAACTATCCGCTGGTCTTCGTTACATTTTTTATTGCTGTAGCTGCACTTGGTCTGGATGGCTTTGTTACGCGCCAATTGCTTGCTGCACCTAAGGATAAAAATAAACTGTTGGGAACAGCATTTAGAATGCGTTTTCTGGCCGGGCTGATCACTATTCCTCTTGCGTATTTAACATTTTTATTAGTGAAAGGTAATCAATCAGATATACCTGTCAGTTATATTCTGATTGCCTCTTGCATCGGAATAGCCCAATCTTTAAATATCATCGACAGTTATTTTCAATCGCAGGTTCAGGGTAAATACGTCATGATGGTTCAGGTAGCTGGAAATCTACTTTCTGCTGGTATTAAACTGCTTTTGATAGTCGTTGCTGCTTCTTTGTACTGGTTTATATGGACGCTATTAGCTGATGCGGTATTACTAGGCATGGGTTATTTGATCGTTTACAGGGCAAGAGGGAATAAAATTTCGGAATGGCAATTTGAATATAGCTTTGCAGCTAACCTTTTAAAGCATTCCTGGCCGCTTGCTTTTTCTGCCATCTTGGTTACAGTTTATATGAAAATTGGTCAGTTAATGGTTGAGAGTTTTCTGGGTGTAGCTGCATTGGGGGTTTATTCAACCGTTGTAAACTGGAGTGAAAGCTGGTATTTTATTCCTGTGGCAATTGTTACTTCAGTTTTTCCCGCTATCATGAATGCACGCAGAGATGATCCGGTACGTTATCAAAAAAGGCTGAGCGACATGTATGATCTGATGATGGTGATTAGCCTTAGTATTGCAGTTTTTATGACCTTTGCATCTCCTTTTATTTATAAGTATTTTTATGCTGCTGAGTTTGCTGAGGGGGCTAAAATATTATCAATTCATATTTGGGCAGGTGTTTTTGTATTTTTAGGGAGCGCCAGTGGTCAATATCTTATTGCCGAGGGTTACACCAAATATTCATTATATCGTACTGGAGCAGGCGCTGTTATTAATATAGTTCTAGGGTTTTTCTGGATTCCGTTATATGGACTTCAAGGTGCTGCATTTGCAACTTTAATCGCTTATTTTTCAGCAACTTTTTTTATCCTTGTTTTTCCTGAAACCAGGAAGCAGGGTATAGCTATGCTTAAATCGTTATTTTTAATTTCACTCATACAAAAAATCTCAAAGCGTTGAAAAGAACGGAATCATATAGCAATTTGTTAAGTCTTGCACGAATAAAGACCTTGTTATCTTTTGGAATAAAGGGCTATCTATCAGAAGTAGGATGGTTTAAAGCCTTTGATACAAAATCGCCCATTGGTGGCGATGGCGAACCTATTCCATGGGTAACCTATTCATTCATTGATTTTATTTCTCAGCGAATTAAAAAAGAACATACTGTTTTTGAATTTGGCTCCGGAAATTCAACTTTTTACTATGCTAAGCGGGCATTAAAGGTAGTGTCTGTTGAACATGACCAGGAATGGTTTACTAAAATTTCAGCAAACAAGCCTTCCAACTCTGAAATGATTTTCTGTGAACTGCATGCTGGTGGCCAATACAGTAAAATGCCTGCTAGTATGGGCTTAAAATTTGACATCATTATTGTTGATGGTCGCGATCGGGTTAATTGCTGCCTTCAATCCCTTGCAGCTTTAAGTAATCAAGGAGTAGTTGTTCTTGATGACTCAGAACGTGACAATTATACTGAAGCCAGACGTTTTTTTCAAAAAGAAGGATTTAAAGAATTATCATTTAGCGGAATCTCACCAGGCCTATTTTATCGTAAGTCTACTTCGGTATTTTATAGAGCTGAAAACTGCCTAGATATTTAAAATGGCTAATGAAATAGTAAGTGCGGATGTAAAAAATGCTTATGATGAATTTTATCTTGGGCGTGATGAGCAATGGCGTATGCTGGGTGCCCGATACAAGGCAAACAATATTATTGAGGTAAGCAAGGGGCATGACTTTAAAAAAGTTCTGGAAGTAGGTGCCGGCGATGGAAGTATTTTAAGGCATCTTTCTGAATGGAATACCTTTCCTGAAATGCATGCACTCGAAATATCTCAAAGTGGGGTTGATCAGATTAAAAAACTTGGACTTAAAAATTTAAGCTCAGTTACTATTTTTGATGGTTATCATATCCCGTTTAAGGATAATGAAATCGATCTGGTCATATTATCTCATGTACTGGAGCATGTTGAATTTGAAAGGATGTTATTGCGTGAGATTAAGCGTGTTTCAAAATTCCTGATCATTGAGGTTCCTAGCGATTACCGGTATGGAGTAGATAAAAGAATGAAACATTTTTTGAATTATGGTCATATCAATATGTATACTCCTTCCTCTTTGCGCTTTCTGGTTCAATCAGAAGGGTATCAAGTTTTGAGCGATAAGGTCTCAATGATTGAGCCCGAGGTTACCAAGTTTAATACTTTTATCAACCAGAAAAAACCAAGAAGTATTTTCACAACATTACGTATTGATCTGGAGTTCTTACTTAAGAAAATTAGTATCAGCATTAGTGGTAAAAAAAGGCAAGAGTCCTTTGCTAATGCCTATACAGCCCTTTTAAGAAATCAGGGCGATCTTGACATTTTTTAAATTACTCTAACTACGCTGAAAATATATGAAGACCATTCTTTTTTCAATTCCTCTCCTATTCTTTTTATTTCTGCAGCTAATTAGCGGGGGTAGATTCCATGGATCAGAATTTTTGAATGGATTTGCTGATACAATTGGTCTTAGGGATGAATTTTCTAAATCGCCGGTACTTTCTGCTGCTGAATCTATCAAAAAAATGAAACTAGAAGACGGTTTCAATATTCAGATTGTAGCTGAGGAACCACTTCTTAACTCTCCTGTTGCTATGAGTTTTGATAACAATGGTCGTATCTGGATTGTTGAAATGGAAAATTATATGCCAGATACTTTGGGCTCTGGCGAGGATTTGCCAACAGGTAAAATTGTGATCCTTAGCGATAAAAATAGGGATGGAAAGATGGATCAAAGGAAGATATTTTTAGATTCGCTGGTCCTACCTCGTGCTATTAGTCTATTTGAAAATGGTATTCTGGTTGCCGAATCACCAAATTTATGGTTCTATGAAATTGTCAATGATAAGTCTGTTCGTAAAGTATTAGTTGATGCGGCTTATGCTGAAGGTGGAAATGTAGAGCACCAGCCCAATGGATTGTTCAGAGCTTTGGATAATTGGATCTATAATGCTAAATCTGGCAAGCGGTACAGAAAGAAAGAGGGTAAATGGCTTATTGAAAGAACTCATTTCCGCGGGCAATGGGGTATCACACAGGATGACCAAGGCCGGATTTTCTATAATAACAATTCTGAAAATCTTCAGGGAGATTATTTTAGTCCAGGTTTAGGTGCATCCAATGAAAATCAGCAAAGATTAGCAGGATTTTCTGAAAGTATTATCAAGAATAATAAAGTATATCCTATCAGGCAGACTCCGGGTGTGAACCGAGCCTATATGACTGGTATTCTTGACGATAGCCTACGCTTGGTCAATTTTACAGCGGCATGCGGACCAGTAATTTTCAATAGTACCTTGTTTGGTGAAGATTATTATGGAAATGCGTTTGTTGCTGAACCCTCTGCAAATCTCATTAAGCGCAATATCTTGATTAATACAGGCTATATAGTTACTGGGCAACAGGCCTACAAAGGCCGTGAGTTTTTAGCAAGTACCGATGAACGGTTCAGACCTGTGAATTTGTCTGTAGGACCCGACGGAGCGCTATATATTGTAGATATGTACCGAGGAATTATTCAGCATAAAACCTATTTAACTCCATATTTAAAAGGCCAGATCAAGGCAAGAGATTTGTCTGATCCAATTAATAATGGTCGTATTTATAAAATAGTTCCCAAAGGTAAGAAGGCTGAGAAATTGAGTATTCCCAAAGATTCAGGTCATTTAATTAAGCTATTAGATCATTCAAATGGATGGGTTCGTAACAAGGCCCAGCAACTGATTGTCGATTCTAAAAATAAAGCACTAGAAATTCCCCTAAGAGCACTATTGAAAAATACCAATAGGCCATTGGCAGCTGTTCACGCATTATGGTCAATGGAAGGATTATCTGTTTTAAAGAAAGAGGATGTTCTTCCTCTCTTGAAAAATAGTAACTGGACCATTCGAATGCAGGCATTAAACAGTGTTCCTTCAGTCATGAATAAGGATAATTATAAAGAGTTTCTGGCCATTTTCAGGCTGTTATTAAATCAAGATGATACCCTTGCAGCCCCATATCTGGCATTTTTGAATCCATATCTGGCATTATTTGATTCAATGGCTGCTAAACAAGTATTGGCTGATCTAGCAAAAAAATATCCCAATAATATTTATGTAGCCGATGCGGTAATCAGCAATTTAAAGAATAGGGAAACAGTATTTTACGCTGAGCTTGTCGCCGATACGAGTGTTGCTATCAGTAAGCGATTGAGAAAGGTGATTGAAGAAAAGGAGAAAAGGAGTGGAAATTCTGTGGATGCTTCAAAGGAATATCCTAAAGGTGCAACTCTGTTTCGTTCAATTTGCCAAACATGCCATAGTGCAGATGGTAATGGAATAAATGGATTGGCGCCACCTTTAAATAAGTCTGATTGGGCTATAGGAGATAAGAGCAGGTTGATAAAGGTTATACTCTATGGTTTGAGCGGACCAATAACAATCGGGACAAAAGTTTATAAGGCGCCTGAAATCAGCGGTGAAATGCCTGGTCTTGCTTCGAATAGTAATTTTTCTGATGAGGACATTGCCCAGGTGGCTAATTATATCCGAAATTCATGGTCCAATAAGGGGGATAAAATTTCTCAGGAAACCGTATCTGAAATTCGTAAAAAATACCAGGGCAGACAAAAGCCTTTTAATGAGGCAGAGCTTAAGTAATAGCTATGATTTTTTGTATTCTGCTAATTTTATAAACCAAAGATTCAGATATTGTTAACAAGGTATACTATTCCTATTTTACTAGTTCATTTACCAATTGAATTTTTACTTTAGATCATGCAAAATTTTGCTCCAATTGCTTTATTCGTTTATAATCGTCCGGAACATACCAGGCGCACGATTAAGTTCTTAAAGCAAAATTTATTAGCTGAAGAATCCCGCCTTTTTATTTTTTCTGATGCTTCTAAAAATGAAAGCAGTCAACTACTTGTTGAAGAAGTAAGGGAGATCATCAGATCTGTTGATGGTTTTTTGGAGGTTCAGATCATTGAGCGAAAAAGCAATTTGGGATTGGCTGATTCAATCATCGATGGAGTCAGCAGATTGGTAAAGGAATATGGCAAGGTGATTGTTTTTGAAGATGACCTAATCAGTTCTAGCTATACCCTGCAATATTTTAACGATGCGCTGAATCGGTATCAGAATGAAGATAAGGTTATGCATGTTGGAGCCTATATGTATACTTTGAATGACGAGAGTTTACCCGAAACATTTTTTTACCGCGCGGCCACCAGTTGGGGATGGGCAACTTGGAATCGTGCCTGGATGAATTTTGAGCCTGATATTGATCAATTGATCAGTCAGTTTAATAGTGAAAAAAAGCATCAGTTCTCTATTGAAGGAACTATGAATTTTTGGAAACAAATCGAAGAGTTTAAAAGTGGAAAAAACAATTCCTGGGCTATTCGATGGTATGCCTCAATTTTTTTGAAAGGGGGATTAACACTTAATCCATCCCAATCATTAATTAATAATATTGGCCATGATGGTACAGGAATCCATTCCGGTTTGAATGATATTTATAATGTGGTCATTAATCCACAACCTATCCATTTTTTTCCTGAAAAAATTAAAGAGGATCAACAGGCTTATCTGTCTATTAAGGAGTTCCTTAAAAACAGGAAGGGAAGTTTTTGGCAAAGAATATTTCGCTTTGCCAAACAGAGTATAAACCGTGCTTAAGCCTTATTTTTAGCCTCCAGGATGATGTAGGGTGACAAAACCCTTGATTCAAATGGGATGATGGTAGTGGCAACTTTGCCGATAAACCAGATAGATTTTATAAAGGCCTTGGTGAGCCTTGATTTCTGATCCTTATTTTCTAGCCAGATACTGTATTTGCCAAGATACGATGACTTAACTACTGTTAGTTCAAGTTCTTCCAAAGTGTTTTTAAGCAATTCTGGATCCATGCAATCGATATTATGCTTCAAATAATTATCCCGGTCAAAAGTTTTTTGAACCCAGCCATTCACACCTCTAAAATTGGGGAGAGTGATCAATAAGGTGCCTTCGGGTTTTAAGAATTCCAGATGCCTCTGTATAATATCCTTTGTATCCTTAAAATGTTCTATTAAGCCACAAGAAAGTACCAGATCGTATTTTTCTTTCGCTTGGTATTGGAAAAGGTCTGCTTCAATTACGGTGATATCCTCTTCATTCAGACCATTTTTAGTTAAAACCTTTCTTAAGATATCCAGGTGTATGAAATAATCGAATAAAGTAGTGTTTACGCCTAAATATTTTTTGAGGTATATGGAATAATAACCCGGAAATCCGCCAAGTTCTATGGCAGTTTGAATCTTATTTTTCTTGGTTATTTGTTCCAGCTGCTGATGAAATAAATAATCTTGATCAATTGCAATGGCCAGATCTGGTTTTGATTCCCAGTACTTTGTCCAAAATTCTCGGTCGGTTAATTTATTCTCCATGAATAAGCAAAGAAAACAAAAAGATTACATATCAACATTATTTTAAAAAGGTTAATGGAAATCAATTCCTGCTGTTTTTGTCTAATGGGCTGTTGGGGATTATTTAACTATTTATAAACCACCCCCTACCCCCGCCAGCGGGGGACAGTATGTCGGATAAAGGAATTTTGGGATTGGATTAATATTTACAACTTATATCAAATTATACTTAGCCACCCAGTGTCCACCGCTGGCGGGGGAATTAAAGGGGGTGGTCTTTAAATTAGTTGTTGAGAATCACCAACCATAGGAAAGTGCTTGGTGGTACCCACCAAGCACATATAATTCCATTCCGCTCATAGCCGCGGGGGACAGCATGTCGAATAAAGAAATCCAGTTTAATACGGAATCATTAAATTATATCAAATTTCTTAGCCACCCAGTGTCCACCGCTGGCGGGGGAATTAAAGGGGGTGGTCTTTTTTAAAATATGGTTCAACTTTGTCCATGAAAACTCCAAATGAGTCTTAATTAATCGTTTTTATCTTCCTTAAATTTTTAGATGAAGAATGAATGTTTACATATCAACATTATTTTAAAAAGGAATTGAGCTGTTAATGGAAATCAATTCCTGCAATTAGCCCAATGAATTGTATTTTTGGGTAGTGAAAATTGTCCATCTCAATACGTATGCCGGAAATGGGGGTGCAGGCAGGGCCTGTATGCGTCTAAATAAAGCTCTTAAAGCTAAGGGACTTGATTCGGAGCTTGTTGTGAATTTTCTTTTCAGAGCTAATCCTGAAGTCCAGAATCTGTCAAAAAATCTTTTTTCTAAGTTTTTTGCTGCTTTAGGAATAATACTGGAGCGTATTACAGCAAAATTATTTACCAAAAATGTACCAATACCGTTTTCATTCCCGGTTTGGGGTAATGATATTTCAGGACATCCATTAGTAAAATCTGCTGATATCATTCACCTTCATTGGATCAATCATGCTTTTTTAAGGCCACAAGACATTGCTAAGCTATCCGGTTTGAATAAGCCTATCGTTTGGACATTTCATGATAGCAATGCCTTTACAGGTGGATGCCATGTGCGCTACGATTGCGATCATTTTATGAAGGAATGCGGTAATTGTCCCATTTTGAAATATCAGGGCCCTGATGATAGCTCCCACCAGATCTGGAAAAAGAAGGAGAATGCCTATAGCAAACTGGATATAACGATCATTGCACCAAGCCGTTGGATGGTTGAATCTGTTAAAAAGAGCGGCATTTTTGGTTCTGCTAATGTCGTAAACATCCCCAATACATTAGATACGGATGTATTTAAATCAACAGCTAAGTTAGAGGCCAGAGCCAAATTGGGCTTAGATCCCGGCAAATTTATTTTGATGAGTGGCTTTATGCCCTCGAGGAAGGATCTGCATAAAGGAACACCTTATTTAATTGAAGCCATTGACCTTTTTATCAAAAATCATGAGGTATCTACTGATTCAGTTGAGTTGCTTGTATTTGGCAACAGAGATGAAAAGAATGTTCCTGAGTTTTCAATTCCTACTACTTTTCTTGGAACTATTTCTGATGATGAAAAACTAGCACTTTGTTACAGTGCAGCCGACGTGTTTTTGGCGCCTTCATTAGAAGATAACCTTCCCAATACGGTAATGGAGAGCCTTGCCTGTGGAACTCCACTTGCGGCCTTCACAACAGGGGGTATTCCGGATATGGTGAAGCATAAATACAATGGATATCTTGCTGAATATAGATCCTCTGCTGATCTTGCAGCAGGTATAGCCTGGATTTACAATTACCCAGATAAGGCAGAATTAAATTTGAATGCTCGCCAAACTATTGAAGATTATTTCTCGGAATGGACCATTGCGGAGAAGCATATTGAATTGTATAAATCTTTGTTAAATAACCATGTTCCAGCCTAAATTAACTGTTATTACCATTGTTTATAATAATGTTCACGACATTGAACGTACAGTGCTTTCGGTATTGAATCAAAGCTATGAAAACATTGAATACCTGCTTATTGACGGTGCTTCAAATGATGGAACTTTAGAAATTTTAAAGCAATATGAAGGCCGAATAGGCAGGTTGGTATCAGAAAAGGATAAGGGCATTTACGATGCGATGAATAAAGGTCTTTCATTGGCCACAGGTGATTATGTTTTGTTTATGAATTCGGGTGATGAGATCTATGCATCAGATACGGTAGAAAAGATTTTTGCCACTCAACCTGATGCGGATATCTACTATGGTGAGACCGAGATGTTTGATGAAAACTGGAATAGTCTGGGGCAAAGACGACATCGTACACCTGAGCATTTTACCTGGCGAGATTTTAAGTTTGGAATGAGTATCAGTCACCAATCAATCTATATCCGCAGAGCACTCACTGAACCTTACGACCTAAATTATCAGTTAAGTTCTGATATCGACTGGATCATCAAGGCAGCTAAAAAGGCCAAAAATATCGTGAATGTAAGAATGTATGTCGCTAAATATCTGATGGGAGGTATGTCAAAGAAAAAGCATCGTCAAAGCCTTGCAGAGCGATTTAATATTTTTTCAAAGCATTATGGCCTGATACCTACTATTTTTAATCATGTGCTGATTGCCGGAAAGCTTGGCTTATATTACCTGAAGCATAGAAAGACGAATGATTGATAATCTACAGCGACTTACGAAATCACCTGACCGAGCGGAAAATTGATTTCGTCAGTCACTTTCAATTCAATTTCAACAAAGCGACTTAAGAATTTGCCTTGCATGATGCCTATGTAAATTCGTAAGTCTGAAACCTACGACTTACGAAATCACCTGACCGAGCGGAAAATTGATTTCGTCAGTCACAATCAAGATTAAGCCTCTACCTCTTTTCTTTTAACCTCAAGAAATATCGCATATCCTAAAGAAAGCAATAAAAGAATGGATGCTATTAGTGAAATAGTTTCACCAGTATAGTATGAGCTAGGTTCAAACTTGAATTCCAGTTTATGATTCCCTCCAGGTAATTGTGCAGCACGTAATATATAATCTGCTCTGAAGTACGGTATTTTTTCGCCATCAACGTATGCGTTCCAGCCTTTTTCATACCACATTTCAGAGAATACAGCTAAGGCATCACGGCCTGATGAATACTCATACGTCAGGTGGTCAGGATGATAATTAGTAAGTCTGATGAAACCATTGCCATCATAACCAACTTTTTTTACATCGATCAGCGATTTGAATTTTTGATCAACTACCATTACATTTTTAGGATCGAAGCTGCTAATCGCCATCATCTCCTCATCCGCATTTTTTACATATTCCACTTTTTGAACAAACCATGCATGTCCCGCTGCTGTTGAGCGGTTTTTCATCATTTCTTTTTGTCCATTCTGGTCAGCAGTGATCAAGTATTTAGTATTCAGCATGTCAAGCACATCTTCATTGATCGCTCCATTGAACTGCTTATCTAATACTTCCTGGTAACGTTTTAGCTTAGCGGCATGATAACCCCCCAGACTTTTATGAAAGTAAGAAGGTACTGAATTTGAAAAAGGATTCCCCTGACTTAAATCCAACACCCTGTAGTATGATTGATCACGCATGATCAGTTGATCCACATCTCTTGGTTTAAATTGCTGAGCCAGCTCGTTTTTTTCAACAAACTTTGCATTATTCAGGTAACGTCTGTCAATGCTCCAAAGATCAACAAGAATTACAACTGCTAATGTAATGAAGACAAACTGGGTGTTCATCTTCTTTTTGATAAGCGCCCAAACTAATCCTGCGCCAATCAATACGAATAGTAGCGAACGCAGTGCATCCATCCTTGCCAAACTTGTTCTATCTTTAACTAAAGCATTTGCAATGGAATCAGCGAAGCCTTTATCGCCATTGGTTATCTGAGTTAATTGCTCGATGAATAGACCATGATTTTGAGTTTTAAAACTCAAAAATGCACTTGGTATTACAATCAAGATGATTAGAAGTCCACCTGTGGTGTATAAACTATACAACAGATTTTTTTGAAGTTTTTTAGGTTCTTCAGTTTGAGAAGCAACTTCTTTTACTGCAAGAATTGCCAAAACCGGAATTAAAAATCCCGCGATGACCAGGATTGATTCAACCGCTCTGAATTTATTGTAAAGCGGGAAATAGTTGAAGAACAGATCTGAAAGGAATGGTAAATGCCTTCCAAAAGAAAGCAGAAGGCATAGAATACTGGCACTCAATATCCACCACTTAATTCTGTTTTTGACAATAAAAAGTCCTAGAATGAATAGGAAGCAAATGATTGCTCCGAAATACCAGGGCCCGGAGGTGAATTGTTTATCACCCCAATAGGTAGATAATCCTACTTGTGACAATTGCTGCATGGCAGGTAAGAGTTGTTCTGCAGGAATTCCTTTGGCAGCTAGTGCTTTAGCTACTTCCGATTTTTCGTCCAAATTAGGACCTGAACCTCCACCGTACGCATTTGGAACTAAGAAGGTAAGACTTTCACCCACTCCTTGGCTCCATTGATAAGCGTACTCTTTGTCTAATCCGTTATTGGGTTCAGACTTATCTGTAGTTAAATTGGATTTTCCACGAATCGTTTCTGTACTATATTCGTAGGTTGTCCATAGCATACCTGCATTTACTGCAATGGCAAGAACTGAAGCTGCCGCTAGGTATACAAATGATTTAATAAAATCTTTACTTGATTTGCTCTTAATAGCATGGTATAATTCAATTCCAACATAAATAAGCAGTGCAATAAACAGATAATAAGTCATCTGGATATGATTCGTTCTGATCTCAATGGCAAGAAACAGGGCAGTTAAAACTGCACCTAAAATATATTGCCTTCTGAATGTCAGAATGATGCCTGCCAGGATAGGAGGGAAAAATGCAATGGCCATCGCTTTATTGCTATGCCCAGCATCAATGATCTGAAAGTTGTAGGATGAGAAAGCGAATGCTATAGCACCTGCCGCCGCTAACCATGGGTTGATTCTTAGTACACTGAATAAAAGATAAGCTCCTAAAAGGTACAATAAAACAGTGTCGATTGGATTTGGGAATACAGTTTTAAAGAAGGAAATAACATAAGTTGTTACGTTATTTGGATATTGAACCCAGATTTGGAAAGCGGGCATTCCCCCAAACATAGAATTTGTCCATAATGGACCCTTTCCGTCTTTTGCTTTGAAATCCATGATTTCTTTTTGCATGCCCTGAGCCATGAGAACATCGCTCTGATACAAGGCTTTACCTTGTAATGCCGGACTAAAATACACAAAACACAAGGCGATAAATATTCCTATAATGGCCAGATGTATACCATTGCGTTTAAACCAGTTATTCATTCTGCTTAAATTAGTTGAATGTCAAAAATAGAAAAAAGCTTAAACCTGCAAGGCTTGTTCTTGCGCTTTATGAAAATAAATCTTTAGAAATATACAATTTCTTTGAATTATAGCCCATAATGAACAATATGAGGGCATTGAGATTTAAATAAAAATGAGATTAATTTGAAATTAAGGATTTTTTATTTCCTCATACTCAACAAAATCACCGGCATCATCACCCGGATGTTTGTCTTTTGGGGGCATATAGTCGACACGTATACGGCCATCCGGTTCAGGGTGTTGTTGCTGATATCTCTGATTAGCCTGATTTTGTGCTTTTGTCATCATTTTTTGAAATAAGACAGGTAAAAGCAAACGACCGATCATTTTGATCAACCATAAAATGCAGATGGTAATGAATAAAAATTTTAATAGTCCCATGAGAATAAATTCTGATACTCAAAGATAAGAGATAAATTTTTGAATACCATCGACGCAAATTAAATGTTACACTCGAGTTACGAACTCAATGTACTTCTTAACCTTGATCTGACGTCACACCGGACTTGATCCGGCGACCCGACCCACCTGCCCATCCTCAAGCCTTACCTTTATCCCACGAGAATGAAAGGCTGAACTGGTCAGTATTGCTTGTACAATTCCTCTTGTCCGGGTACCACTTCGCTGATCTTTTTTAAGAATAATGTCTACTTCAAGTCCGGGATAGATATCTTTTCTGTATTGGCCGTTCATTGTTTCTTAGTTCAATAGTTTCTGATAAGATCATTGTTAATATGCCATAAAATTTATCACATAAATCAGGAAAACCGCTCTTGCATGATTCTTTCAAGAGCATACATTTCATCTCTTAATTTTGCTGCCATCAAAAAGTCCATCTCTTTAGCTGCCAAAACCATGTCTTTTTTAGTTTTTTCAATTGATTTTTGAAGTTCTTCTCGGGTCATGTATTGAACAATTGGATCTGACGCAAGATTATCGGTCATTTCTTTTTCTATATATGCTTTTTGAACGCCACCCTTGAAATCCATCACAGAGGTTTGCTCAATGATAGCTTCACGCGACTTCCCAATGGTGCGTGGAGTTATTCCATGCTTAGTGTTATAAGCAACCTGTTTTTCTCTTCTGCGATTAGTTTCGTCAATAGTTACACGCATACTGGCAGTAATCTTATCGGCATACATAATTACCCGTCCCCGGTCATTTCTTGCTGCTCTACCAATAGTTTGAATCAAGGAACGTTCCGACCGAAGAAATCCTTCCTTATCGGCATCTAGGATAGCCACCAATGAAACTTCTGGTAAGTCTAGACCCTCACGAAGTAGGTTTATGCCAATTAAAACATCGAAAACACCTAGCCTTAGGTCTCTTAGAATTTCAACTCTTTCTAGTGTTTTTACCTCAGAGTGGATATATCGTACTTTGATTCCGAGGCGGTGCATGTATTTGGTCAGTTCCTCAGACATACGTTTGGTTAACGTAGTAACTAGGATCCTATCTCCTAATTTAACCGTTTTATCAATTTCATCCAGAAGGTCATCTACCTGATTACCTACGGGTCTAATTTCAATAACTGGATCAAGCAGGCCTGTAGGTCGAATCACTTGTTCTACAAACAGGCCTTCAGTTTGCTCCATTTCGTAATCGCCTGGTGTAGCACTTACATAAATAGTTTGAGGTGCAAGCGTCTCGAACTCATTGAAATTCAATGGACGGTTATCTAATGCCGCCGGTAAGCGGAATCCGTAATCTACTAAAGAAAGTTTTCTAGATCTATCTCCACCATACATTGCACGAATCTGTGGCACCGTTACATGGCTTTCATCAATTACCATTAAATAATCCTTCGGAAAGTAGTCTAGCAGGCAGAATGGACGCATTCCAGGGGTTCTTCCATCAAAAAAACGAGAATAATTTTCAATTCCGCTACAGTATCCAAGCTCTCTGATCATTTCAAGATCATAGTTTACACGTTCCTCCAAACGTTTAGCCTCCAAGAAACGCTTTTCATTAATAAACTGCTGTTTACGGATTTCAAGTTCTTCCTGGATAGCCCAAATGGACTCTGTGAAGCGCTCTTTTGGGGTAACAAATAAATTGGCTGGGAAAATAGCCATGTGCGACATTTTCTCAATGGTCTTGCCCGAAGCTGGATCGATGGTGCTCAATTCTTCAATATCATCCCCAAAAAATGAAACCCGGTAAGCAAAATCCATATATGCCGGGTAAATATCTACGGTATCTCCTTTTACTCGGAAGGTTCCACGACGAAAGTCGGTGGTAGTTCTGGAGTACAATATCTCAACTAAGCGATGTAAAAATGCATTCCGACTAACCTTAGTGCCAACAGCGAAACGAAAAACCGAGTTTGAAAAATCTTCTGGATTTCCCATACCATAGATGCATGAAATGGATGAAACAACAATTATATCTCTGCGTCCCGACATCAGCGCAGAGGTTGTTCGAAGTCTGAGTTTTTCTATTTCCTCATTGATCTGCAGATCCTTTTCTATATACGTATTTGATGAAGCGATATAGGCTTCTGGCTGATAATAATCGTAATAGGATACAAAGTAATTGACCGCGTTATCTGGAAAGAATTGTTTGAATTCACCATAAAGCTGTGCCGCTAAGGTCTTATTATGACTTAGAACTAGCATCGGTTTTTGTGTTTCCTGTACTACATTGGCAATTGTAAAGGTCTTTCCCGAGCCAGTTACACCCAGTAAAGTTTGATAATGATCTCCATTATTTACTCCCTCTACCAGTTGTCTGATTGCTTCAGGCTGATCGCCGGTAGGTTTATATTCGGATGTTAGCTTAAATTCCATGGGATATTACAAAGATAATAAAGAAGTGCTGAGTATTGTGTAAAGGTGTAGTGGTGACGGTATGATTTACGTAATTTCCCTTGTGCTTGGTGGTACCCACCAAGCATGTATAATTTCATTCCGCTCATAGCCGCGGGGGCTTAGTTCTTTTTCTGTAGCAAAAAAGAACCAAGCCGAGGCGGTACGACGAGACCATGAGGGCCTTTTAAAAACAATAAACTACACCGAATAAACGCTACCGCTGCGCCTGCTGCTATGAAAGGTTCTGCGAGGGCTAAGACAGTAATTGCCGCACCAGTCAATGCGGAAAAAAGGTGAACGGAGGTTCATTGAATGGACGATTTGTTTAAGATTGATATAAATTCTCCTGTTCCTGAATTTAGTTACCTGCCATTCATAATTTCACTCTACTCATAGCCGCAGGGGGACAGCATAATGGAAAAATATTTTTCAAAAAGAGATAGAAGTTTGATATTAAAATCAAATTTTCCTTAGGCGCCCTGTGTCCACCGCTGGCGGGGGAATAAAAGGGGGTGGTTTTTAACTTGAGTATTTCGATAAGCACAAATCAAAAGCAAATGGTATGAACACCAACAAAAAAGCATTGACTACACAATCACTAAACTCAAAAATCTCTGCAATTATTTATCAATTCTTAAACTAATATTTCCTTAAATTTGCATTAACTATTCCTTAGTCATTATTTAATGCTTTATAACCACCTGTTTTTTGACCTCGATCATACTATTTGGGATTTCGATAAAAATGCCGAAGAAACGCTGCATGAACTTTACCATACCTATAAGCTGAAAAATTTAGGATTGCACTCAGCAGATAGATTTATTGAAAGGTATACCTTGAATAATCATCAGCTTTGGGCAGATTATCATGTAGGTAAAATAAGTAAGCAAGTTCTGCGTGAAACCAGGTTTGCTAAAACATTTACCGATCTAGGTGTTTCTGCAGAGCATATTCCTCATCAATTTGAAGACGATTACGTAGCTATTTGCCCTACAAAAACCAATTTATTTCCTCGCGCACACGAAACATTGAGCTATCTGAAAAATAAATATACCCTACATGTAATATCCAATGGTTTTAAGGAATCAACAGAAATGAAGATCAGTAATAACGGTCTCGATGTGTATTTTGATCATGTGATCATTTCGGAGGTTGTGGGTGTAAATAAGCCAGACCGGGCTATATTCGATCATGCATTAAACCTTGCAGAAGCTGATGTTTCTGAAAGTATCATGATTGGGGATAGCATAGAGGCTGATATCAGGGGCGCACAAGATTATGGCATGAAAGCAATCTATTTTAATCCCGAATGCAAAGAAAAACCCATAGATGTTGAACTTCAAATCAATTGCCTAAGCGAACTCATCAGTATTTTATGAGAACTGAACAAATAACTCATTCACTGCTTAACACTATTGAAGTTTATGAAGCAATTCTAGCAAGAGTTTCAGAGGAGTCATTCATACAATCTCCATCTGATGGAAGCTGGTCATATTCTGAAACCTATTCACATATATTTCAGTCTGGCCTGCTCTCATTTATTGCGATTGAAAACTGTATTCAACACAATGGAGTACTAAGTAGAAAGTCTATCCAATGGATTCCGATGCTCATTCTGTATTTTGGTCAATTTCCACCCGGAAAAATCAAAGCGCCAAAACGGATTGCCTCGATGGTTAAGAAAATCAGCAAGGAAGAGGCCCAGGCTTTGATCAAAAAATTTAAATTGCGTTTACAGGAGATTAGCCCTCTGGTGAATGCTGCAGACCCCCATCAAAAAATTAAACATCCCCGGCTAGGGCTGCTGAACGCAAAACAATGGCTCAGGTTTATTGAGATACACACCAATCATCATGTTAAGCAGCTCAAACGAATTGAGCAACAGCTTGATAACATGTAATATATTTTTTGCTCATCGAATTGATTAATCCCATCAAAATATATTGGCTCTGAATTTCAGCTATATATATTAACTTTGAGATAGCGAATCCAGGCGTATCGCATCAAGCGCACAAGCTAACACTAAATGATCAAGCAATTCAGAAGTATCAATCCATTAAATATCATTCTTTTAATTGGGATTGCTATTTTACTGAGAATAGGTATTTTCATGGATTTGCCTCAACAAATCAGCTTTGAGTTCATGGAGCCGTTTGCCAGGTTATTAATAGATATTCCCTTGCAAAGTGCCTTTAGCCCCCTAGGAAATGTTATTGTTGCCTTAGCAATTTTGATCACTCAGGCATTAATATTTAACAAAATCATTAATTCTTATGGCCTTTTGGGCAAACAAACTTTTCTGCCTGCGCTACTTTACGTAACCACCGGAAGTTTACTTACACCCTTCCTACTATTGAGTCCAACTTTGATTTGCAATTTTTTGATTCTCTGGATGATTGAAAAGTTTTTAAGTGTTTACAAAAGGGCTGAAGTAAGTTCAGTAATGTTTGATCTGGGTATGCTCACAGCTTTAGGTACGCTGATATATTTCCCTTTTATTTCGATGCTGCCCCTCATGTGGATTAGTCTGATAATTTTCAGACCATTTAACTGGCGAGAATGGATCGCAGCAATCATAGGCTTTATCACCATCTTTTTCTTTTTGGCTGTATACTATTTTTGGAATGATTCTTTAGGTAAATTTTACGAGATATGGTTACCATTAGCCACTAAACTCCAGATCAATCTTCGAATAAATCAATTTGATTATTTAGCTCTTATTCCTGTAGCAATTATTCTTGTGCTTGGTTTTTTTCAATTGCAGAAGAATTTCTTTAGGAGCGTTGTTCAACTTCGGAAATCATTCCAGCTCCTATTCTTTATGTTTATCATAGCACTTGCCTCTTTTTATTTAAAGCAGAACCTGGTTTTATATCATTTTTTATTGTGTGCTCCGCCTGCAGCCGCACTTATGGCATACTATTTTCTTTATGCAAATACACGCTGGCTTTATGAGAGTTTATATTTCATTCTTTTTGGTTCAATAATTTATTTTCAGTTATTCTAATAAAAATCAGGCTTTAACCTTTTTTAACACAATTCAAGGCTGCCAATCTTAAAAATTGAATAGATTTGTACTATGAAAATTTATGCCTTTATCTTAACTAAAACTAGCGATATTGAGGTCCTAATTCATGCCTTTAGCAAGGCAATAGGAGTTGAAATAGCTAGCCTTTTGAATAAAGATAATGAGCTGCCTGCATTGAATTTTACCATTAATTCTTCGAATAATAATGGCACATCTAGTTATTGATATTGGTAATTCGCGCAGCAAAATTGCCGTTTTTCAAGGAGATGAGCTAATTAGGTCTGAAAAAGTGCACGATTTGGATACAACTATTTTGGGCGAATACCTCAAAAATTCAGAAATAACTCATAGTATAATTTCATCGGTTAATGATGGGATTATCGCTTTAGAAGATTTTCTAAAACAGAGAACAGCGTATATCCGGTTTTCTACTCTTTTGCAAACAGGGATAGAAAATAAATATAAAAGCCCTGTCACTCTTGGACTGGATCGTTTGGCAGGAATTATAGGTGCAAGAACATTATTCCCAGATAAAAATTGTTTGGTTATTGATGCGGGAACTTGTATAACTTATGATGCCATTAATAAGGATGGTGTGTATGAAGGTGGGAGTATATCACCCGGCTTGAAAATGAGGCTTAAGGCAATGCATAATTTTACGCGAAGGCTCCCGGAAGTTGAGCTAGTTGAATATGATGATTGGCAAGGCTATGATACAAAATCTGCCATGCTTTCAGGAGTATTAAATGGGGCTATTGAAGAGGTTAAGGGGTTTATTGAGATCTATAATTCTAAATATTCTAAATTACACGTGATTCTATGTGGTGGCGATTCGATTTTTTTTGATAACAGGCTTAAAAATAGCATCTTTGCACACGCTTTAAAAACCGAACCCAATTTGGTACTAATTGGTTTAAACGAAGTTATCCAACAAAATGATTAAAATAGTTAAGAATATATTCTTCTTTATACTGTTTGTAGCGGTTCTTCCTGTAACGGCACAAATTACTTCAAGTTCTCCTTATTCACAATTCGGACTGGGTGATCTGAAAGGTTCTCTTCTTCCACAGAATAGGGCAATGGGTGGTTTGAGTCAAGGGCTTCGAAAACCAGGCTTATACGATAATATTAACCTGGCAAACCCTGCTTCTTATTCAAGCCTTGAGCTAACAGCCTTTGATGTAGGCGCTTCAATGGATATCCGTAATTTAAGCAAAAATGGAACTTCGGGAAAGAACCAATTAAACTCAACGTTAAGTCATATTAATTTTGGGATACCGGTAAACCGTTTTTCAGCCATCAGCTTCGGACTGGTACCTTATACTGACCTTGGTTATCAATTTAGTAATTCAGGTTTGATAGACACTAATAAAGTCAGTTATATTTATTCTGGCGAAGGCGGTATCTCAAAAGCGTATATGGGATACGGTTTTAAGCTTGGAAAGAATTTTAGTTTTGGGTTTAACTTGGCCTACCTTTTTGGGAATCTTAAACAAAACAGGGCTTTCGAATTTGCGAATGAACTGACCACTGTGTTTAACTCCCGTACCCAGTATAGTAATTCTGTTGGAGGATTGAGTTATGACTACGGACTTCAATACTCAGCAGAAATAAATAATAAAACTAAATTCATATTTGGTTATACCGGCAATTCAGGAAATAGTTTAAACTCCAGAAATAATACAGTGACTACCCGTTATAGAAAAGATGTTGTTGGTGATGAATTAGCTACGGCCGATAGCACCTTTTATGCCGTAGGAACAAAAAATAAAATCAAAATGCCATTAACACATACCGCAGGTTTTGCGTTTGAAAAAACCAATGGTTGGTTAATAGGTGCAGATCTTACCTATAGCAAGTGGTCAGATTATCGGGAAGGAGCTTCAAATCCGGGATATAATAATAGCTATGGTGTTATTCTTGGCGGGCAAATCACGCCCGACGCGAACGCAATCACAAACTATTTTAAATTAGTTGATTACCGGTTTGGTATAAAGTACGATAAAACCTTTGTTCAAATCGGCAATAATGATATAAACCAATATGCAATGACTTTTGGTTTTGGATTCCCACTCCCACGTAATCGGTCTAGTT
>Ga0222713_10000197_pt1 | contig 65880 bp, 73 predicted proteins | sample C33_649DmetaG_FD_165061 | JGI IMG/M metagenome (GOLD analysis project Ga0222713, IMG submission 165061) | Estuarine water microbial communities from San Francisco Bay, California, United States - C33_649D | ecosystem: Environmental > Aquatic > Marine > Unclassified | place: USA: California...
CTTTTTCTATAAGCATAATGTCTAAAAGGAAAAGTTACATATCCCTTCTCGTCATCCCACAAATGAACGATGTTTTCTTTCTTATCAATAAAAATATTTTGATACATAAATTAATAACCTAACTTACTTTTCAGTGAGTCGTAGATACCAATATACTCTGGTTTGACGTATTTGTCAAACTGAATCACTCGTTCTCTTAATTTATGATTTTTAATAAACGGAAAAAGTTCTGGGTCCATTTGTTGTCCAGGTAATACAGGAGGATTTCCCATATTAACTATACCCCAAAGCATTGCAACTTCATCTTCTGTTAGAGAATGTAACTGTTCTAATGTCATTTTAGTTTAATACCAAATATATTGGTACTATAACTAACGAACAAAACATTGTCAAGTTTATTTTTTAATTTTTCTAATTCTTTTGTATGAATATCTTTTTCTGTATCATCCACTTCTTTTATACTAAAACTATTACCACTAACTGCAACTGTATTGGCTCTAGGAGAAAAATTCACTTGTGGAGTAATTACTAAATAATCACCTTGTTTTAATTCCTTCTTTTTACTAGATTTATTATCCAATACAGTGATTGTTCCTTCTACTACATATACGTGAGTGTATTTAGTGCCTGATTTAGCAAAGAATTTACTTTTACCAAAGTTAATAAATCCCATAGCTGTACCTATGTTATATACATTTGTAGTATCGTTGACGCAATAGATTTCCCCGTCAAATGTAAAATTAAACGAACTTTCTTTAACTTTAACTACATTTGGTAATTTAAAGTCATTTTCATATGTTGTCTGGGTCTGACTAAAAAATACTGATGTGTTTTCTAATTGACTTATCGCCAATCTTTGTGGAAACATATAATTAGCATAATCATTGGTCTTTGTTGTTATAGATAAACCATTAATTAATGTAAATGTTTGTCCGTTAACCGTTGGAAGTATATTTAATTTATTATTAATAACTTCAGAAAGTTCAGTCTTTTCATTTGCGTCATACAAGAATAAATCGTTAGCAAACAAAGAAAAACCAGTGAGTAGAGTAATTATAATCTTTTTCATATACAATAAATAGTTGTTATAAATTGACTTATGTTAATTATAGTGTAAAGTGTTCAAATGGAATTACAAGAAATAAAAAAGAAAAAGGTAAGTTTTAGCCAGTATTCAATGTGGATGAAGTGTCCTTATAGCTGGAAACTTAATTATTTAGATGGTAAAAGAATTTATGACGCAAGTTTAAATATATTCTTTGGTACTGCAATTCATCATAGTGTTCAAACATTCTTACAAACATTGTATACTGAATCTGTAGAGAAAGCAGATAGTATCAATTTATACGAATTATTCAAAACTAAGTTTGAAGAAGAGATAAAGAAAGAAAAAAGTAAGCCAGATTCTAAATTTACATATACGGATGATGAATACACTGAATTCATATTTGACGGAGAAGATATCTTAAAGTCGTTCTTAGCTACCAAGAATCGTTTAAAATACTTTCCATCTCAAAAATATGAATTTGTCGGTGTAGAAGTACCATTAGATTTACCAATCAAAAATAATGTAGACTTTATTGCATATGTTGATTTGATATTAAAAGATAAAGAAACTGGTAAGTATAAGATTTATGACTTTAAAACTAGTTCTAATGGATGGAATAAGTATCAAAAGGAAGATCCAGCCAAGTTTAGTCAGATCTTACTATATAAAGCATTTTACGCAAAGAAGTTCGCTGTAGATTTGAATATGATAGAAGTAGAATTCTTTATCTTGAAAAGAAAACTATATGAAAATGTAGATTTCCCACAGAGTCGTATTCAAATATTTGAACCAATGCATAATAAACAAGCAGTAATATCTACTATTAATGATTTTGGTACATTTGTTACTGAATGTTTTAATGTTGATGGAACTTATAATATAAGTGGTTCATATCCAAAGATTCCAGGTAAAGCTAAAAAGAACTGTAAGTATTGCTCACATCACAAAGTAAATTGTGACGGTAAAGAAGATAAATTATTAAATTAAAATAAATATATATGTATATATACATATACATATATGTTGTATGAAATATGATAGTATAACAACAATAAAAGTTAATAAACAGTTATACGATTCATTTAAAATTGATAATATTAAGAGTAAGTTCAATTTACAAGATTTAGTAAGTCGTTCAATGTATTTGTATATGAATGATAAAGAATTTAGAGATAAACTATACAATTTTATATTGCCGGTATTAAGTGAAGCGTCACAACAAACAGTTTTAAACATTTCAGGATCTAAAAAAATATGAGTAAAAAGAAAATTTTGTTACTTTCCGATGATTTGAGAATGCATAGTGGTATTGCTACTATGTCTAGAGAATTGGTTCTAGGTACAGTTCATCATTATGATTGGGTACAAATTGCTGGTGCAATTAAACATCCAGAAGCAAATAAGGTTGTAGATTTAAGTCAAGCAACTAGAGATATGGTTAAAGTACCAGATGCATATGTAAAATTGTATCCTACAGATGGTTATGGAAATGACCAAATGTTGTTTGCAGTTATGCAAGCAGAAAAACCAGATGCTATTATGCATTTTACAGACCCTAGATTTTGGGGATGGTTATATGCCATTGAAAAACAAGTAAGAAGTAAAATTCCACTTACATATCTTCATATCTGGGATGATTTGCCATATCCTATGTGGAATCGACCCTTTTATCAAAGTTGTGATGCTCTTTTTGCAATTAGTAAACAATCAAATAATATTGCGAAACATGTATTGGGAGCAGAAAATTGTTTTAGTTTAGATGAAGTAGAAAATCAATCAGTTTAATAAAGTTATGCCATTTAAAAATAATAAACATTTGTTACATCTAGTACCTCATGGTATTAACAGTGATGTATTTAAACCATTAAGTTCTACAGAAAAGATTGTTAAAGAAAAGAAAAAACAACTTTTTGGTGATAAACAGTATGAATTTGTTGTATTCTATAACAGTCGTAATGTTCAACGTAAAAAGACCAGTAATGCGGTTCTAGCATTTAGAGCATTTTGTGATAATTTAACACCGGAACAAGCTGCTAAATGTGCATTAGTTCTTCATACAGAAAAAGTACAAGATGCGGGAACTGATTTACCTGAAGTAATTAAAGCATTGTGTCCTAATTATGATGTTTTATTTGTTGAACATAAGATTAGTCCAGAAGAAATGTGTGCAATGTATAATATTGCAGATGTAACAATTCTATTGAGTTCCAATGAAGGATTTGGATTGAGTATTGCTGAATCAATTATGTGTGGTACTCCTGTAATTGTTAATGTTACTGGTGGATTACAAGACCAAATTGGACAAGTAGATGATAATGGAAATCCAATTGAATTTAATCTTGAATTTGGTACTAATAGCGTAGGAAAATATAGAAACCATGGTGTATGGGCTAAACCGATTTGGCCATGTGTAAAAACTATTCAAGGCAGTGTACCAACTCCATATATTTTTGATGATATTTGTACTTGGGAAGAAGCTGCCGAATCAATTATGTATTGGTATTTAATGTCGCCAGAACAACGTGAAAAATGTGGATTGGAAGGAAGACGTTGGGCAATGAATGAAGGTGGTATTAATGCAAAAAATATGTGCGACCAATTCATCAAAGCAATGGATTATACAATTAATAATTTCATTCCTGAAAAAGGATTTGATTTATATACAATCAATAATCATATAGGAAATTATCAACCACATAATAAAATTGGTTTAGAAATTCCTAAAATTGACATTGATAAATTGAAAAATGAAATCAATACTACTGTAGCTAAACTATGAAAATTCAAGTACTTAAAAATGAATCATATCAATCAACAGATAATTTACCTATAAAAGGTACTGATAGAGCTACTGGTTATGATGTAATTGCTACAAGTGAACCAGAGATCATTGGTGAAACTTATGATAACGGTGCATATAAAAGAGTAGATTATATTCAATATAAGACAAATCTTAAATTAGCAGTACAGAAGGAAAGACAATATAGTGGATTTGGTCATACTGATATTGACTATGACATTCTTGCGTTTTCACGTAGTAGCGTTAGTAAATACAATCTAGTATTAGCTAATTGTATTGGCTTGATTGATGCTGATTATCGTGGAGAAGTATTACTTCGTTTTAAGTATATCTGGCAACCAGAAGATTATAAAATAAGAACCGACAATCTAATTGAAGGAACCGTAAATCCACTCAAACTCTACTACAAAGGTGATAAGATATGTCAACTTAAAGTTACCAAGGTAGAAAACGTTGAATTTATATTAGTAAATGAACTTGATTCAACTAATAGAGGTGAAGGTGGGTTTGGTAGTACAGATACTAAATTAACTGAACAAACAAAACAACAAATGAGAAATATTGCAGATTTATATGAAAAAATAAGTGGCAATATACAGACCCCAAACAAAAAATACGTAGATTCAATCAAAGAAAGAGAAAGACAATTAGGATAAATTTATGAGTAAACCATTATGTGTAATTCAAGGACCAGTATTCAATAGAAGTGGATACGGAGATTTAGCAACCGATTTAGCAAAGAGTATTGTTAGATATGGTAAATATGATGTTAAAATTGCTCCTACAAGATGGGGAGGATGTCCATCAAAAACTACAATTGATGAATTGTCTACTGAAGAAGATAAACAATTAGCATCAATGTTTTTATCTCAAAATTTGAATAAACAACCAGACTTATTTATTCAAATAAGTATTCCAAATGAATTTCAACCAGCAGGTAAATATAATATAGGTATTACCGCCGGTATTGAAACTACTATGCCATCAGGTCAATTTGTGGAAGGTATGAATAGAATGAATGTGAATATCGTAACAAGTAATCACGTTAAAAAAGTATTCGAATCTGTACAATATCAAAAACAATTTGAAGATGGTAGAAAAGAACTTCTTAAAAATGAAAAACCAATCGAAGTTTGTTTTTGGGGTGCCGATACATCTGTATATAAGAAAACGGATGAAAAAGTTGAATCAATAGAAAATGTTTTATCTAAAATTCCAGAAAAATTTGCATTTTTGTTTGTAGGACAATGGACTCACCAAAGTTTATATGGCGATAGAAAAGATATTGGAAATCTAATTAAGACATTCTGCAATTCATTTAAAAATAAATCTCCAGAAAATCGTCCATGTTTATTGTTAAAAACAAGTGGAGTAAATTTTTCGGCAGTTGATAGAGATACAATTTTAAGCAGAATTAAACAAATTCAGTCTGAAATTGACGGTGATTGTCCAAATGTGTATTTATTACACGGAGAACTTACATCAAATGAAATGAACGGGTTATTAAACCATGAGAAAGTAAAAGTTCATGTTAGCTTTACTCATGGAGAAGGATATGGTCATCCATTATTATTGGCTACATTAAGTGGTAAACCAGTTGTTTCTTCTAATTGGAGTGGACATCTCGATTTCTTAAATCCAAAGTATACATCTTTCTTTGAAGGAAATATTAAACCAATTGATGCATCTTCCGCAAATGACTGGTTAATAAAAGAAAGTAGTTGGTTTTATGTTGCTTATGGATTAGCTGAAGAGAAATTTAAACGATATTATCATAGTTACAGTCAATCTTATACTGATAAAGCAGAACAACTAAGATTGGAAAATATGGAAAAATTTAGTTTACAATCTATGGATAAAAGACTATTTGAAATTCTAGATAAGTATGTACCTGAATTTGCAGTAGAAAAGAAAATCGTTTTGCCAAAATTAAAGAAAATTGAACTTCCTAAATTAAATAACGTAACATAATATGTTAAAACCATTTATATCATATCTAGTAACTTGTAAAAATACAGGACTTGAACTTCAAGTTCTCTTAGAAAGATTATATAAATATGGTCAAAATAATGAATGTATTATACTTGATGATTATAGTGATGATCCAATTACCTTACAAATATTAAACGACATATCTAATAATAATTTTTATAAAATATATAAACATAAATTAGATAGAAATTATAGTGAACATAAAAATTATGGTAAAAATCAATGTCAAGGCGATTATATTTTTCAAATTGACGATGACGAATTGCCTACAGAAATATTACTTGATTCTCTTAAAGAATTAATAGAATTAAATAATGATGTTGACTTATTTTGGATTCCACGTATAAATGACTTTAAAGGTGTAAATGCAGAAAATTCCCGTCAATGGGGATGGAGATTAACTCCTTATGAAGATAGATTAATTGTAAATTGGCCTGATCCTCAAGGAAGACTATTTAAAAATGTATCTTATATTGAATGGAAACGAAGATTACACGAAAAAGTTGAAGGTGCCAAAACTTATGTTCATTTACCTGCAATATATGAATTATCATTGCATCACAACAAAACTATTGAAAAACAAATAGAAACAAATATAAAATACAATAAACTTTTTACAGAAGAAGAGAATAAAGGATTTAAAGTATGAAGAAAAAAATATTATTAATTGGAGGAAATGGTTATATCGGAAATAGATTATATAAAGATTTATCAAATGAATATGATATTACATCTGTAGATTTATGTTGGTTTAATGAACCAATCATTCCAACAATCAAAGTTGATTATAATAATTTAAACGAATCTTTTATTTCTACGTTCGATTCTGTTATTTTATTGGCAGGTCATTCTAGCGTAAAAATGTGTGAAGGTGATATACAATCAGCTTACAAAAATAACATTACAAATTTTGTAAATTTACTTTCCAAATTAAAATCTCACCAAAAATTCATATATGCAAGCAGTTCAAGTGTATATGGAGATGTAGGAGAAAAGATTGTAAAAGAAACTTATAACAACTTTGTTGCACATAATCATTATGACATTACAAAACATGTAATTGATTTATATTCACAAAAATTCGATGTTAAATATTATGGATTAAGATTTGGAACAGTAAATGGATATTCTCCAATAGTTAGAAACGATGTAATGTTAAATTCAATGACATTTAACGCTTTAAAAGATAAAGAGATTAAACTGTATATCAAAGACATCATTAGACCGATTTTAGGTACAAATGATATTGTAAGAGCATTTAAATGTATATTAAACGATGACAAAGATAATAGAGGAATATATAATCTATCTTCATTTAACAATACTGCAGAACAACTCGCAAATGTAGTAAGTAAAATTACAAACGTACCAATTAAAGAATATTTAACTGATCCAAATAATATACAAAATGCAAAGTTACAAACTAAATGTTATAATTTTTCAATAGATAGTACTAAATTCTCAAGTACATTTAATTTTAGATTTGAAGATACTGCCGAAATTATAGTTAATTCTTTAATTGAAAATTTCAATAATATAGTATTTAATTCCAGAAATGCGTTTAAACATTATGAATGAATTTCAAATATCTCACATCAAGAACGATAGATGTATTGCATGTAATAGTTCCAATTTAAAAGTAATTTTAGATCTTGGAAATCAACCATTAGCAAATAATTATCACAAAGGAGAAAAACAAGAAGAATATCCTTTAATGTTAAATTTATGTTTTGATTGTTATCATCTACAATTAAGTCATATAGTAAATCCCGATTTAATGTTTAAGAACTATTTATATGTAAGTGGTACATCACAAACATTGAAAGACTATTTTGATTTCTTTTCAAAAGAAACATTAAAATATTTTCCAGATGCAAAAACTGTTTTAGACATTGCATGTAATGATGGAACTCAATTAGATTCATTTAAAAAATTAAATCTATCTACACACGGGATAGATCCTGCGGAAAATTTATATAAAATTTCTACTTCAAAGGGACATAACATAATATGTGATTACTTTAATTCCAATGTAATTTCCAAATTTAACAATAAATTTGATATTATTACTGCTCAAAACGTTCTAGCGCATACCAAATATGCATATGATTTCATAAAATCATGTAAAGAAATTATGCATAATAAATCAGTTTTATTTGTTCAAACTTCTCAATCAAATATGATTGTCAACAATGAATTTGATACAATTTATCATGAACATCTATCATATTTCAATGTTAATTCTATGAAAAAATTAGTTGAAAGATGCGGAATGTTTTTGAATGATGTATTTAAAACTGATGTACACGGAACTAGTTATGTCTTTGTAATAACAAAAACAAATCATCTAAACAAAAACGGAGTAGAAGAATTGATAAAATTAGAAAATGAACAAGGACTATATAATATATTAACTTATCCTAATTATGTATACAAATGTTTCAAATCAGTAATTGACTTGAAGAAAAAAATAGAAGATTTAAAATCAAAAGGGTACAATATTATTGGATATGGTGCAGCAGCAAAAGGAAATACTCTTTTAAATTTCGGTAAAATAAAATTAGATGTAATAATAGATGACAATTCATTAAAACACAATTTATATACTCCAGGAATGGATATTCCAATTGTAAGTTCAGATTATTTAAACGATTTAAAAGAAGAATCAAAAGTAGCATTTGTTCCTTTAGCATGGAATTTCTTTACCGAAATTAAAACTAGAATTAAAAATAAAAGAATAAATTCTAATGATTTATTTATTAAGTACTTTCCAACACTAGAAGTTACAAATGAAAATTAAAATATCATATCATATAATGCCTTATGAAGTAGATTATGCATTACTATCATATATTCAATTAAAAAAATCTAGGTATTATATTGACAAAAAAATAGATATAAAAATAGATACAGTTTTAAATTGTTCCGATTATTTAATTGATTGGGACAAATGTACGTTACCAAAACAATTTTTTATTAATAAATTTAACGATTTAAAAATATTGTTAAAAGACTACGAAGTAAATTCTGTAATATATGAAGGTGATAAATGTTATGGATTATTGGATATGCAACGAAATTCATATGAATCCGATGTAGATTATTATATTAATATAACACCGGACATGTATTTCAGCGAACATTTATTACATTTATTGATTGAATCTACAAAATATATTAAAAATAAATATTATGTAGTTACTCCTGAAATTCATAAGATGTGGGATTATACATGGGACGAAATAACAAATAAAAGATATATGGATGTTCCATATGATAAATGGAATGATACGGATGTCTTCGATATTAGATATAATATGAAGACGGATAATGATGAAGTACGGTTGGAACCTACTGTAAGAAGTAAATGGGCTTGGTGGTTAGATTTGTATAATAAAGCCTTTTACGAAGAATTTGCACCTGTACAAGACGATTGGTATGGATATGGTCCTTGGGATTGGTATTCATTAATGTTAACTGAATATGCAAAGAACAAAGGTGCTGACTTCCAAGAATATGTTTTAAGAGGTCAAACTATATTTGAATATCCAATCGGATCATTAAAAGGAAAAGGATTTGTATCTTATTACAAAGATTTTATGAAAATGAAAGGAAATGCTCCAGAACAAAGAGCAAGATTTGAATCAAATATGAATCTTTATTTGCAAAGAGGAGTTAATAATTTAATACAGAAAAAGATAATTAATTAATATGCAAAAAATAACAAATGAAGAAATCGAAAAAATCTTAGGATTTAAATTGAGCGATTCGTGTAAACAAATGGTAGAAGAGTTTGATTTACAATATAGAGAATTAACTAAATCAGAAAGAGATGATGTTATTTTACATACACTAAATGTATTAAATGATGATATTGAATATGTAGGAAAACATAGATTAGAAAAATGGGAAAATGGATGGTATGAAAATCTAGAATTACTTAAAAAATATAAAAATGTTAATAGTTTAGTTCCGAAGTATTTTGGAAAATATGATGTAGCAAGATGGAAAGGAGATTTTGTCAAATCATCAGTTCAATTTTTTGAATATAAATTGCATATCATATTAGTGGATGCATTTTTACATCATTATGTAGGAAATAAATACGATAATTTATTTGAATTTGGATGTGGACCTGCATATCACTTGTTGAGATTCGGTAATTTCAATAAAGATATAAATTTAATAGGATTGGATTGGACAGTCGCTTCTCAAAATATTATTAATGAAATTAATGAATTAGGAATAAATAAAAAAATTAAAGGTTATAATTTTGATTATTTTAAACCAAATTACAATATTGACATACCTGAAAAATCTGCTATATTTACATGTGCATCATTAGAACAAATTCATGATAATTATAAAGAATTTGTAGATTATTTAATCGCAAAGAAACCAGATATTTGTATCCATTTTGAACCATCTGCCGAACTTTTAAATGAAAATAATTTGGTTGATAAATTATCAATAATGTATTTTAATAAGAGAAAATATTTAAAAAACTATTTGACATATCTAAAACAATTAGAGAAAGAAAATAAAATTGAAATTTTAATATCTCAAAGAATATTTGGAGGATCATATTTTATTGAAGGTTATCCTGTAATAATTTGGAGAGTAAAATAAAAAAAGGAATTATATGAAAGATCTAGTAAAAATAAGACAACGTGTTTATGAAAATTTTCCAAAAGAAAATCTTAATATAAATACTTCACCAATAGTAGTTACATATGATATTAAATCAGACGATTACAATAGACTAGTTAAAGCAACTCAAAAATTTTTATGTAAATCATTATCATTAGTATATAAAAAAGAATTTGTATGGACAGATACATTTTTGGAAGACAATAACAATTTAATTATCAATCTGCCAAATAAAACTCCAAATGGAATTTTAAATCCAAAGAAAGAAACTGTAGAAGAATTTACTGAAATTCAAAATTCTATTAATAATATTTTTAATAAGTTAAATGTATTTAATCATATTAAAAAATTAGCAATTCCAAATATTAGATACAAAAGCGTGGAAAGTGAACCAGATGAAATAAAATCTAGACCATATTATACAGGCAAAATGCATTCAGATGCATGGGTTGGTCATAAAGGAGATTCTGTATTCTTAATTGGAGTTTTAGGAGATATCGATAATAATACAGTAGAATTCAACAATCCAATTGGTGCTCATGATAATTATCTTGACAAAGCCGAAAGTTTTGATGAAGGTAATACTAGATACGATTCATTAGAATATGTAGGACTATTACAAAAACAGACATTAGCTGTTATGGATCATGCATGTGCTCATAAAACTCATATCAAAGAAGGAGCTAAACCAAGAATTTCAATTGATATTGCAATTCTAATTGATAGTCCATTCTCTCATGTAAATGATAGTGGATTTGACGAATATGCTTACAATTATTATGATGTATCAGACATTAAATCAATTGGAAATTCAAAATCATTTACAGTAGAAGAGTCGATATTTGAATCAAAAAAGACTACATTAAAAATTAAATGATTAAAATTTTTTCAAATTTTAGAAACGTTAATACAGATCCTTTATTTTCTTATTTAAGAAATAAATTTAAAGCTGCTCCGATTACTATTTTTTATGAATACATACCAAATAGTATTGAAGAATTAAAAATAAATCCATATAATTTTTTAATATTACTTGAACCAAATGAATTTTTTGGACTACATAATATTGCTGTAAATTTACAAAAACATTTTACAGCAATAATTTCATGGAGTGAAATCATTCAACAACAGTGTGAAAATAGTATATTATTTACATTTAATGGTAGAATATTAGATGACATTTTTATCGATTCTATAAAAAATTCAGAAAAAAAATTTGAAGTGTCGTTTTTATGTGGTGATAAAAATATTACTGATGGACATAAATTAAGACATAATGTACACAATATACAATCTTATATTAATATCCCAAAGAAATGGTATTATGTATTAGATGATTATGACCATGTAAATAAATGTAGGCCAGGATATACTAATTATAGTAAAGATTTATCTCATATTAATAATGTTGATCCAATTGGATATGGAAAAAGAATACTCTATAAAGAATCTATGTTCAATATAGTAATTGAAAACGTATTTCATAAAAATTGGTATAATAAAATCGGAGACAATTTTTTAACTAAAACAGTACCGATTTATTGGGGATGTCCAAATATTAGTGACTTTGGTTATGATGAACGAGGAATCATAAGATTTACAAATGAAACAGATTTGATTAATATCTTAAATACACTTACAGTTGAAAAATACTATTCAATGAAACCTTATATTGATAAGAACTTTGAAATAGCGAAATTAGACGATTTAGAAGTAAGATTGAGTCAAATTTTTTTACAATTTTTAGAAAAAAACAATATAAATTATTAGATTAAATTATAATAAATATATGTGTAAATATACATATATGTATATGTATAAACTAAAAGGTTATATTTATGAAGATATTAATTACAGGCGGTGCAGGTTATTTAGGAACAATTCTACTAGAAAAATTATTAAAAGTATCTGAAGAACTTAATATAAGTAAAATTACAGTATATGATAGTTTAATGTATAAACAAGATGGATTATTCCCATTGTGTGCAAATGAAAAAGTAGAATTTGTATATGGGGATGTAAGAGATCAAAACAAACTTAAAAAATATTTAGATGTAGATTTCATTTATCCTCTTGCAGGAATAGTAGGATTTCCCGCATGTGACCGTGATAAAAAATTAGCAGAAGATGTAAATGCAAATCAAATTGATTTCATTGTAAGAAATACAGGTAAAAATACAAAAATTATTTTACCAAATACTAATAGTGGATATGGAATTGGAGAAAATGATACATTTTGTACTGAAAAAACTAGATTAAATCCAATTTCTACATATGGTATAACAAAATGTATCGGTGAAAAATATGCATTGGAATCTAATCGTGCAATTTCCTTGAGATTAGCAACTGTATTTGGAACATCTTATAGATTCAGAAAAGACTTGTTAGTTAACGACTTCGTATTAAAAGCATTAACCGATAAATATGTTGTATTATTTGAATCTCATTTTAAGAGAAACTATATTCATGTAAGAGATGTATCAGAAGTATTTGTAAGAATGTTAAGAGATTTTGATAAACATCAAGGTGAAGTATTTAATGTAGGATTATCTGATGCAAACCTATCTAAATTAGAGTTATGTGAAAAAATTAAACAGTACATTCCTGAATTCAGCATCAAACAAGATGAATTTGCAAAAGACCAAGACAAAAGAAATTATATAGTTAGTAACGAAAAATTAGAAAGTACAGGATGGAGACCAATTTATAATTTGGATTATGGAATTAAAGAGCTGATTAAATCATATCCAATCATTGTTAATTCAAATACAAAATATACTAATCTATGAAAAAAGCATTAATTACTGGAGTTGGAGGAAGCGGTCCTAGTTATTTGGCAGAATATTTAGCTAATATACCAGATTTAGAAGTATACGGTATGTCTAGATGGCATACAGACTCTTCTAATGGTAATTTAAAAGATATTAAAAACAAAATTAAAGTTTATACGTGTGATTTGACTGATATGGGTTCTGTTATTAGAACTCTTGAAGAAATTAAACCTGATTATATCTTTAATATGGCTGCAATAGCTAATGTAAGAATGTGTTTTGAATATCCTTCCGCTATTTTTAAAAATAACGTAGATTCTACACTAAATTTATTAGAAGCAGTAAGAATATTAAAAATAAAACCTATTATTCATCACTGTAGTACATCCGAAGTATATGGACAAGTAAAACCAGAAGACGTTCCTATTAAAGAAACTCATAGGATTGATCCTATCAATGTATATGCAATTAGTAAATTAGCTCAAGAAAAATTAATGAGATCTTATTATCTTTCATATGGAATACCAGTAGTTCTTACCAGATCTTTTACATATATTAATCCAAGAAGACCCGATATTTTTTCCAGTGCGTTTGCAAGACAAGTAGTAGAAATCGAAAAAGGTAAAAGAGAAAAACTAGTATATGGAAATCTTGATTCTGTAAGATCTATTATTGATGTAAGAGATATAGTAGAAGCATATTGGATTTCTGTTAATAAATGTGACTATGGAGATGATTATAATATAGGTGTAAATAAATCAGTAACAGTTGGAGAATTTCTAGAAATTTTATTATCAAAATCAAATGTTAAAGTTAAACATGAACAAGATCCAAAATTATTAAGGCCTGTAGATGTTACTTTACAGATTCCAGATGTCAGTAAATTTGAAAATAAAACTGGATGGAAACCTAAATATACTTTAGATGAAAGCGTGGAATTTTTGTTAAACTATTATCGAAATATTGTATGAATTTAAAAGGAAAAAAAGTATTAGTTACTGGAGGAACCGGTTTAATTGGACAACAATTAATCAAATTATTAAAACAAGAAGAAGCAAATATTAGAATTGTTTCTCTTGATAATAATTCATTAGTGCCAAATGACACAGAGTTTATGCAATTGGATTTGATGAATTTTGATAATTGTAAAAAAGCATGTGAAGGAGTTGATGTAGTATTTAACTTAATAGGAATCAAGACATCTCCTAAAATAATTAAAGAAAAGCCAGCGAATATATTTGTATCATATTTAAGATTTAATACTAATATAATTGAAGCTGCGAGACAATCAAATGTACAATGGTTTTTGTATGTATCTACAATCGGAGTGTATTCTCCTTCAGATATAATGTCTGAAGACGATTTATGGAATGGATTTCCAAGTAAACATGATTGGTACGGAGGTTGGGCAAAAAGAATGGGGGAAATGCAATTAGAAACGTATAAAATTCAATATGGATTTAATAATTATTCAATTATTCGCCCTGCAAATGTATATGGACCATATGACGATTTTTCAGATACGTCTATGGTTATACCTTCTTTAATTAAGAGAATATACAAAAAAGAAGATCCATTTGAAGTATGGGGTGATGGTTCATCAATAAGAGATTTTATTTATTCAGAAGATGTTGCAAATGCAATGTTATTTGCAGTAAAAAATGAAATAAATGAACCTTTAAATGTAGGATCAGGTAAAGGAATTTCAATTAAACAACTAGTAGACACAGTAATTGAAATTTCGGAATATAAACCAGATATTAAATGGGATATAAGTAAACCATCTGGAGATAAACAGAGAATTCTAAATACAGAACGATTAAATAATCACGGATTTGTACCAAAAATAAATTTGAAAGAAGGATTGATTCGTACATATAATTGGTATAAAGATAATTATCAATCAATAGAAAATAAAAGATATAACGTTTTCAAATGAGCAAAATTTTAATTACAGGAGCAAATTCTAATTTTGGAATTCATTTAGTATCCAAATTTAGAAAAGAAGGACACGATGTATTATGTCATAATGGAAAAAATCATTGTGATTTGTCTACATCCGAAGGAATTTTAAAATTAACAAATGAGGCTATAAATTTTAATGTAGATACATTAATAAATAATGCAGCAATTGTATGTTCAGGAAAACCATTTGAAAAATATACATCTGAAGAAATTAAAAATTATATAAATGTTAATTTACTTTCCCCAATTTTATTAACTTTTAATTTACTACCATATTTGAAACGTGTAATAAACATAAATTCAATGGTAGGATTAGAAATAAAACCGTTCAGAACAATGTATTCTGCTACTAAATGGGGATTAAGAGGATTTTCTCAAAGTTTACATGCGGAAAATAAAAAATTAATTATTACAGATGTATATCCTACAAAAATAAAAACTAATGTTAATATAAAAAATGCATTAGATCTAAATTTAGTTATTGATACCATATATAACGAAGGATTTATTAATAATAAAAATAAAATAATATTAGACGGTCGTTTAAATATAATTAATTTTGATTAAAATGAATAATAATAATAATAATAAAACAATGTTAATTTGCGGTGCAACTGGATTTATAGGGAGAAATCTATTAGAATACTATGTTCATAACAGTAAATATAAAATTAAAGCAACATATTTCAATACTCCTAAATTGTCTAATTATAACAATGTAGAATGGATTCATTGTGATTTAAGAAATATAAATGATGTTAAAAAAGTTCTAAATGGTGTAGATATCGTTTTACATTTTGCAGCCACTACTAGTGGTGTAAAAGATATAATAGATAAACCATATATACATGTAACTGATAATGTAATTATGTCATCTTTACTTTTAAGAGAATCATATGAACAAAACATAAAACATTTTATTTTTCCAAGTTGTACTATTATGTACAAATCTTCTAAAAATCCTATTAAAGAAACGGATTTTAATCTTAATGATGAAATTACACCACAATATTTCGGTGCTGGCAATACGAAAGTATATTTGGAAAAAATGTGTGAGTTTTATTCTAGATTAGAAAAAACAAAATACACTGTAATAAGACATTCTAATATTTATGGACCTTATGATAAATTTGATTTAGAAAAGTCTCATGTTTTTAGTGCTACTATAACAAAAATAATGAATTCTAAAAATGGAAAAATTACTGTATGGGGATCAGGAGAAGAAGAACGAGACCTTTTACATATAAATGATTTGATAAATTTTATAGATTTATCCTTGGAAAAACAATCAACTCAATATGAATTGTTCAATGTAGGTTCAGGCAAACCGATTAAAATTAAAAATTTAGTTGAAAAAATAATACACTATTCTAATATTAAATTAGAAATAGATAATGATTTGACAAGACCAACAATACCAGTATCAATTTGTTTAGATTGTGAAAAAGCAAATAAAAAATTAGGTTGGTATCCTAAAATTTCAATAGATGATGGTATAATTAAAGTTTTAGATTGGTATAAAAATTTTAAATTAAATAAATAATAAAAATTATGTCGTTTTATAAAAATAAAAATGTTTTAATTACAGGAGCTGCTGGAATTACAGGTCATTCGGCTGTTAAAAGATTATTAGACGAAGGAGCTCATGTAAGAGCTACTGTTTTTTCAAAAAGAAAATTAAACTTATCTCATAAAAATTTAGAAGTAATTCAATGCGATTTGATGAATCACGAAGATTGCATGAAAGTTTTAAAAGATATGGATATATGTTTTAATTTTGTAGCTTTTATTAAAGGTGCAAAAGGACAAACTGATTCAAAAAATTCTCTAGATCTAGTTAGAAATAATTTGTTTCCGTCTATAAATATGTTTGATGCCGCAGTACGATCTAAAATAGATAGATTCGGATTTGTTGGAAGTTCTACTATGTATCCAGACGTTTCACATGCAGTAAATGAAGATGAAGCGTATGATTCGAATCCACATCAATTATATCGTGGAGTTGGATGGATGAAAAGATATAGTGAAAAAGTAATAGAATACTATAATAGTATTTCTACTACAAAATTTGGAATGATTAGAACTACTGCAATATATGGGCCAAACGATGCATTCAATGATGATGGACATGTAATTCCACAATTAATTTTGAAAGCAGATTCAAAAATGAATCCGTTTGAAGTATGGGGTGACGGAAGTCAAGTCCGTGATTTTGTTTATGTAGATGATGTAGTTGATGGATTAATGACAGTTGTAGAAAAAAATCCAATTGCTAGACCATATAATATAGCTACTGGCAAAGGAACTACTGTAAAAGAGTTGGTCGAAACCATTACTAGTATATATGGATATTCACCGGAATTCAAATATGATGTTACAAAACCTACCATGATTCCAATTAGATTAGTGGATGTATCTAGAATAAAAAATGAATTAGGATGGGAATCCAAATATGATTTAAAATCCGGATTGGAAAAAACTATACAATGGTATATATCAAATAAATTATGAAAGACATATTACTATATCTTCCATCTAGAAATAAACCAACATTTTTAGAAGAAACTTTACAAAAAATATATTCTACTGCAAAAGATGTAAATAATTTTGACATTTTATGTCATGTTGATATAGATCAAAAAGAATTATATAAAGAAATAATAAAAAAATATCCTAATATAATATGGCAACATTTAGAACATAGTGAAGATTCTTGGTTTTCTATGATCAAATCACATCATCAATTTATAAATGATACCAATTATTATTTTCATTGGAATACTACAGATGATTCGTTAAAAAACAATTTAAATCTTCATTGGGATGATAATATAATAAAAACCAAAAAAAGATTTGATGATGATTTATTTGTTCTATACACTAAATGTAATTTTTGGGGTCGAAACCAATATATACATGAAAATTGTTACTACATTTATAATTCAGATGAACTAAATTCAAATTTAATATTACATAAAAATGAAATGTTACCTATTTGGACATATAAATTTATGGAATTTATGTGGGAAGTAGTAAAAACAGGCGATTATACCAGTAGTAGAGAATTAATCACTGCATCTTTAATTTATAAATTATACAAAGATTTTAATTTAAATAGACATATTCCAGTAAATATTGTATATTCTGAAATGTCTAAAGTAGACGGAATAACTGATAGAAGTGTATTAATAAAAAATAAAGACGGATTAAATAGAGATGAATCTTATAAGAAATTATCTAAGAATAATTTTAAAGAAATTGATACTATAGTAAAAAATATGTATTATCATATACAAAAATTCAACGAAAGTAAATAATTATGAAAAAAGCATTAATATTAACATGGGACGGTTATCAAGATCAAGAAGTAATATATCCATATTATAGATTATTAGAAGATAACTTTATAGTTGACATAGCGGCTGAAAAAGTAGGTTGGTTCTATGGAATTCTAGGAACTAAAATGGAAGCTAATAAAACGGTATCATCTATTGTTGATGAAACAGTAAATGAATATGGTTATTTGTGTTTGCCAGGCGGAGTAAAAGCATTAGAAAAATTGAGACAACAAAAAAACGCTCTTTCTTTTATTAGAAAGTTCGTTGAAAGTGGAAAAGTGGTATCAAGTACTTGTCATGGTGCTCAATTGTTAATTTCTGCAAAAGTAACAAATGGAAGAAAAATTTCTGCATATTATAGTATTGCAGATGACGTAAATAATTCGGGAGCAACATATGTTGATGCGCCATATGTAATAGATGGTAATATTGTTACTTCTCCTCATTATAAACATATGGGTCCATGGATGAAAGCATCAATCGATTTATATAACAACATCAATTTAGATGATAATATACATAATACTCATCCATAATATAAAATATGAACAATATTAATTATAAATTAAACGACGAACAATTAAAATTCTACTGGGAAAATGGATATCTAAAAATAGAAAATGTTTTTTCTGAAAGTGAATGTTTATCTCTAATAAAAGAAGCAGACGAATTTGCTAATGGACATTTTACCAATTATTTAAATTTACATAAATCCCCAGGATTTAAATCTGTACACACAGGTAAAAAAATGTGTGATATAGCAGATTCAATCTTGCCAAATAAAGGAATTCCTATAGGAAGTATTTTTTTCTTCTGTAAACCAAATAATCTATTAGAAAATGGTTCTACATGGCATCAAGACAATTATGCTGCAAAATCTCCTATGAATTCGTATCTCAATTTGGCATTAGTATTAGATGATGCAGATGAGACCAATGGTGCATTAAAAGTAGTACCAAAAAGTCATAAATTAGGAGATTTACCTTGCAATCCAAAAGCAAACTTTTCAACTGATGATAAAGGTAGATTATATAATATTTCTCCAATTGGAAATGATTGTGAACTTCCAAAAGATTTGCCTATTGTACAATTAACATATAAAAGAGGAGACGTTTTATGTCTTCACGCTCATACAGTACATAAAGCAGAAAAAAATAACCATCCAACTAGATGGCGTAGAACTATATATTTTGTTTATATAAATAACGGAGATCCATTTTGGCCAGGATGGACAGCAAGAAGAGAGTTATTAGATAGATACGATTACAAACCATGAGTAAAAATATAAAAAATTATATAATACCAAAGCCTTGGGGACACGAATATCTATTTTTTGAAAATCAAGATATAGGTATTTGGTTCCTAAATATTGACTATAACAAAAAGACATCATTACATTGTCATTCAAAAAAGAAAACTGGATTAATTGTCTTAGATGGTGAAATAGATTTTTCTTTTTTAAATAATAAAGTTAATTTAACTAAATTTAAAAAAATAATGATTTGGCCTGGTGTATTTCATTCATCAAAATCAATCAGTTTAAATGGAAGTATTTTATTAGAGGTAGAATCTCCTAAAGATAAATATGATTTAGTAAGAATTGACGATGAATATAACAGACTAAATAAAGGTTATGAAGAGTCTAATACTTGGATTAAAAAAGAAAAATCTAATCTGTGGTTAAGTAATAAATTAGGATCTTATCTAAAATATAATAATTTTAAATTTAAAATTGAAAATATTGATAAAAATAATCTACATAAACTAAACGACAATTCATTAATTATTGTATTAAGTAAAGTTTGTATTCAAACCAAAAACAAAATACCAGTTACAAAAGTTGGAGATGTTTTAAGCGTAGAAACTCTAAAATATTTATCAAATAAATTTATTCTTTTGAAGACCAAAGTTATAACTATTAAGCATGAACCTTAATACATTTGATACTATTATATTTGATTTAGACTTTACTGTTTGGAATGGATGTGAAGACAAATATTGGGCTAAATATTTAAAATTTCCATATACCATTGATAACAGAAAAATACATGGATTAGATCAAAAGTATATTGAATTTCATGAAGATATTAAAGATGTTCTATCAATATTGTATACATCCAATAAAAATTTAGGATTTATTACTTTGGGGGGATTGTTGAATATATCTGATGAAGATCAACCAGTAACTCATTGTTTAAAAATGTACGATGTATATAAATATTTTAATCATCAAAAAACAATACTATATAAAACAGATCAAAAAAGCAAATATATAATTAAAAAAGGAAAAACTGTGTTTATTGACGACAATCAACATAATTTAGACGATATTAATCAAAATCATTCTGAAATAGTTACAATTAACAGATTTGATTTCAAAAATTGGAAAGACTTACTATGAATCAAGATCTTAAAATAGAAATTTTTAAAAAAGCATCGCTTTCTAGAATATTTGAAGAATGTGTGTTTAATTACATTAAACAATCAAAATTTAAATGTCCTATTTATTTGTCTGCAGGACAAGAATTTATCCCCGCAACAATTGCAACATTAACAAAAGTTAAACCTACAATTTTTGCTCAACATAGATCACATCATACTTATTTATCATTTGGTGGTGATATAGTTGAATTAATTGATGAATTATTAGGTAGACCAACTGGTTGCGCAAACGGTATGGGAGGATCAGCATCAATACAATCTAAAAAAATTAAAATGTATGGACATGACGGTTTAATGGGAAGTCAAATTCCAATTGCAGTCGGTTCAGCATTTGCATCAAAAGAGTTCACTCTTGGTATTATGGGTGATGCATCTGCGGAAGAAGATTACGTTATGTCAGCAATTGCATGGGCAGGATTTAAAAAGTTGCCGATTTTGTTTATAGTAGAAGATAACAATTTATCGATTCTTACTGAAAAAAAAGTTAGAAGAAATTGGGATATGCATACATTTGCCAAATCTGTAAGTGTAGATGCATATGAAATATCTGACAACCCTAATGAAATTTATGAAAATTTAATAAATTATGATTACGAATCTCCTAGATTATTAAACATAAATACCACAAGATTATTTTGGCATTCAGGAGCAGGTATAGATGAATACGAAAGATTCGATAGATATTCTCATATTAAAAAAGAATTAGGATCTATTGGAGACAGTATACACGAAACAACTAAAGTTTATTTAGAAAATTTATGGAAACAACAGTTAGAAATACAATAAAAGAAATACTAAGAAACCATCTAGATTCAGGTTACCAATTATTTGGTCAATGTTTAACTGCTGTTGGTTGGGTAGGAGGCACTATTCCAGAACTTCCTAACCATCCTAATTTAGTTGAACTATCTATGGCTGATGTATTGGGTGGCGGAATTGTAGTAGGTGCAGCGTTGGCAGGAAAAAGACCAATTTATGTAGTAAGATATCAGGGATTTCAATGGTACAATTCTCCGATAATTACTAATTATGCAGGTAAAACAAAAGAAATTTGGAATGTAAGTTGTCCAGTTCTAGTAAGATCAATTGCAATGGAAGGTGGAATGGGACCAGTAGCAGGATCTTCTCATCATGGTATTTATTTTAGAATGCCAGGTATAAAGATTGCATCCCCAATGACACCATTGGAATACAAAGAAGTTTACAATTATTACTTAAATAATGAAGAAACTGTATATATTAGTGAACACAGAAAAAGTTATGATAACAAAAATGAGTTTTCAAATGTATATGAAGAAAATCCAGATATTGTATTGTTTCCATTTTCTATTACTAGATTTGAAAGTGAGTCTGCTAGATTAGAATTAAAAAATCAAGGAATTAATGCAAGTATATTCCATCAAATGTGGATTAATCCTCTAAAAATAGATGACAGTCAAATTGAAAATTTGAAAAAATCAAAACATGGAGGCATCGTATTAGATGATGATTATCCAAATGGAATTGCAAAACAAATTGCATATGAACTAATGTTGAAGTCAGGAAAACCTGTACGAGTATTATGTATAGAAGAAAAGTCTGCAGGATTCCAACCTCATAATGATAATCTACCTCCATCAAAAGAAAAAATAATTAATTTTGTAAAATGTATATTATAAAATCTCCTTTCAGAATTTCGTTATTCGGTGGATCTACGGATTACAAAGACTTTTACGAAAAGAACGAGTCTTTTATAATCGGAACAACTATCGATAAATATGTGTACATGTCATTGAGACAAATGCCAAAGATTTTACCAAATCAAAGTACATTTACTTATTCAGGAAGAGAAATTGTAACTTCTTTTAATGACATTAAAAATCCATTAATTAGAGAAGTTGTTAAATATTATAATATACCATTTAATATAGAATTTACATCATTTACTGACATTCCTTCTAGAACAGGATTGGGAGGATCGTCATCATTTTGCGTAGGAATGTGTTATGCAATAAGAAAAATGTTGGGATTAGATATTTCGAAAAAACAAATTACAGAAGATGCAATCCACATTGAAAGAATTATTTTAAAAGAAAGCGGTGGCATTCAAGATCAAATATGGGCATCATATGGTGGTACAAATTCAATACAAATTGATAATACAGGAAAATTCTTAGTTAAACCTCTACCAATCACATCCGAATTTAAAAAAGAATTGGAAGAATCAATGATTTTAATCTATTCAAATGAACAAAGAAATACAAATGATATTGCAATTTCTCATGAGAATAAAGAAAAAGATAACATTCTTAAAATATCAAAAGAAGCATACAATCTATTTTTAAAAGAAGATATAAAAAATATTGGAGTTTTGTTATATGAATCTTGGATGGAAAAGAAAAAAATATCGAATTTAATATCAAATAATAATATCGATTCAATAATAAATAGATGCATGGAATTAAATGCATATGGTGCAAAATTATTAGGAAGCGGTGGGTGTGGATTTATACTAATAATGTGTAATGAATCATCTAAAAATAAAATAAAATCTGAATTTGAAGATAAAATTTTAGATTTTAAGTTTGAAAGTAATGGAGCAACTAGAATTATATGAAGATTGGAATTGTATCCGGATATTTTAATCCAGTTCATTATGGACACATTGAATATATAAACGAAGCAAAACGAAATTGCGATAAACTAATTGCAGTTATAAACAGTGACTATCAACGTGAATTAAAAGGAACCAAAGAATTTATGGACGAATATCATCGTTCAAAAATTATATTTAATTTGAAATCAGTTGATGAAGTATTTATTTCTATTGACAAAGATAAAACTCAATGTGAAACTTTAAGATATTTAAAAAATAAATATAAAGAAGAATATTTGATATTTTTCAACAGTGGAGATAGAAAAGGGTCCAATTTAGTTACATCAGAATCAGAAGTTTGTAAAGAAATTGGTATAGAAGAATCAATTCTTGATCTACCAAAAATATATTCTTCAAGCGAATTATTAAAAAAATTATGAATAAATTTTACTTACCATTAATGGAAGACAATATTGATAAAGAAGATATTAATACACTAATAGATTTTCTCAATCAAACACCAATACCAAAATTAACAAATGGTCCCAAAGTAGTAGAATTTGAAAATGCATGGGGTCAGTGGTTAGGAACTAAATATAATTTGATGGTCAATAGTGGAGCTAGTGCTAATGAATTAACAATTCTAGCACTAAATGAACTATATGAAGACGGTGAAGTTATATTGCCGCCATTAACATGGATATCAGATGTATCTTCTGTAATATTTAGCAGTTTTACTCCAGTGTTTTGCGACATAAATCTTAAAAATTTATCTTTTGATTTAGAAAAACTCAAGAAATTAATTACTCCAAAAACTAGAGCAATATTTTTAACTCACGTTCTCGGTATTAATGGGTTAACAGATGAACTGTTGACTATCTGTAAAGAAAATAATATTCATCTAATTGAAGATGTATGCGAATCTCATGGAACTACCTTTAAAGGTAAAAAAGCAGGATCATATGGATTTGTAAGTAATTTCAGTTTTTATTTTGCACATCATATGTCAACAATCGAAGGTGGTATGATTTGTACCGATAATGAAAAATTTTATCAAATTTGTAGAGCATTAAGATCTCACGGAATGATTAGAGAAATGACGAATGAATCCATGAGAAATGAAATAATCAATAAGAATCCAGATTTAAACAAAGATTTTATCTTTTTACGTCCTTCTCATAACTTCAGAAGTACAGAACTTAATGCTGTATTAGGATTATCTCAATTAAAGAAGTTAGACTCTAACAATAAAAAGAGAATGGATAATTACAATTATTTTATGAGTAAATTAGATTCTTCAAAATATATCACCAATCTAGAATTAGAAGGTCAGTGTAATTATGCATTTACTGTAATATTAAAAGAACCTTCATTTGTTACATCTTTGAATGTAGAGTTGAAACTAAAAGAATCGGGTATAGAATTTAGAAGAGGTATGTCAGGTGGAGGAAATCAACTTCGTCAACCATATATTAAAAAACATTTCAAAATTAATTACGATGACTTTAAAGTTGTAGATCACGTTCATAATTTTAGTTGGTATATTGGCAATTATCCAGGTTTAGAAAAAGACAAAATCGATACACTACTTACCATTTTAAATAAAATTTAAAAATTATGTCAAAAATAGATTTTTTAAAAAAAATTTATACTAAATTTATAGACGAAAATTCAATCATTTTATCTATAGGATTATTATCAGATAGTGAAAAAACGACGTTTAATCAAATTACAACTAATATTGTACACGTTAATGATTTGAATTCCGATTTAAATTCTTATAAATTCACTTTACTAAAAGTAGATACTAATAAAAATTATGAAATTTTAAAAAATCTACAATCATATATTAAAGAAAATAAATCTGATATTTTACTAAAAACATCTAATCAGAAAAATTGTTTTGATCTTATAAAATCATTAGGATATGATGTATATGATGTATCACCATTAGATAATATTACTGACTGTACAGGACCATTATCTAAAGAAGAATTTGACTATTATTCTGATAACGTATCTAAAGATGGTAATTTTTTATGCGTACATAAGGATAATGTAAGTAAATATAACTTACCAACTATTGTGCCAGGAAAAACATGTGTAATTACATGTGGAAGAAACGATGGATACAAAGAAAATGAAAGATTCTTGATACATCTAACAAAAATGTTAGAAACATTCGACGAAATCATTTATGTAGATTGGAATTCAGATAAACATAGTGCTTTATACGAAATCAAAGATAAACTACCAAAAACAGGTAAAATAAAACACTTTGTAATCGAACCAAAAATAGCTAAAATCTTAACAGATGAAAATCCAAATGTAGCTGCTTGTTGCGGAGTATTAGCATTGAATTTAGCATTAAGAAGAACGGATGCTGAATATGTAGTAATGACTGCGATTGATATATTACCTCCAAGTAAAAAAATATTACAAGAATTCATTAATACTACTAATAAAAATACTTTTTATACACTTAGTAGAAGAGAAGTAAAGTATGAAGATATAATAAATCATAAAGACAATCTAGATGAATATATAGACTATTTAAATAAAACATCATCTCCTAGATATTTCCCTGCAAAAGTTACCCCAAATGATAATTATAGTATTTTTAACTGTCCTGGAGACTTTCAGTTAGCCCATAAAAATGTATGGTTAAAACTAAGAGGTTACGAAGAACAAATGATATATGCATGTTTCGTTGATACAAACATACAAAAGAAAGCAGTATTATATGGATTTAACTTAGTGCCTATATATGACATTCCTTTATATCACATGAGTCATAAAGGAATGGGAAATGATGGATCATCTCCAAGTAAAAAAATTTATAACAACGCATGGGATTGGGTAGAATATTTTAACAAATATGATATATATGATAAGTCCTTAATATCAACAAATAATGATACTTGGGGATTTTCATATATTGATATTGAATGTGAAAAAATATGAATGTAATAATCTTAGGAGGAGGAATTATAGGATTAGCTGTAGCTTATAAGTTATCAACTAATAAGAAATTAAATATTACTCTTCTAGAAAAAGAAAATGTCGTAGGTAAACACCAAAGTACCAATAATAGCGGCGTATTGCACTGTGGTTTATACTACAAACCAGGTTCATTAAAAGCATTGTTATCTGTTGATGGTATACAACAAATGACTAATTTCTGTATCGAACATGGTATTCCCCATGAAATATGCGGAAAATTAGTAGTTTCTACAAACCAAGAAGAATCTCTAAAATTAGATGAATTATTTGACCGTGGAACAAAAAACGGACTAAAAAATTTAAAAAGATTAAATAGACAACAAATGGTTGAAATCGAACCTAATGTAGGCGGTATAGAAGCTATACACGTTCCTCAAGAAGGTATAGTAGATTATAAAAAAATAATTGACAAATTATCTGAAATTATCACTAATAACGGTCATACAATTAAATTAAATTCAAAAGTAATCAATATAACAAACAATAAAGTATATACTATAAATGAAAATTACGATTATGATATACTAATTAACTGTACAGGCTTATATTCAGATAGAATATCAAAATTAACAACTAAGATCAAATCTAAAATAATTCCATTTAGAGGAGAATATTATAAATTAAAACAAGAATCGGAACATTTAGTCAAAAATCTAATATACCCAGTACCAGACCCAAAATATCCATTCTTAGGAGTTCATTTTACACGATTAATAAACGGTGGCATTGAAGCTGGACCTAATGCCGTGTTGGCATTCTCAAGAGAAGGTTATAAACTATCTGATATTAATCTATTTGATATGTTTGATTACATTACATTCAAAGGATTTTGGAAATTTATTATTAAACACAAATATATGTGTTTTAAAGAATTATACCAATCCATAAGCAAAAAACAATTTACTAAAGCATTGCAGAAATTAGTACCAAACATAAAAGAAGACGATTTAATTAAATGTGGAGCAGGAGTTAGAGCTCAAGCTATGTCAAACACAGGAGAACTAATTCAAGACTTTGAAATAATAATGAAAGACAATATATGTAATGTAATAAATTGTCCAAGTCCAGCTGCAACTTCATCATTAGCAATAGCAGATTACATTATTAAAAAAATAAACATATGAATATTATATTATTATATACATTTATTCTCATAATATGGTTTAATACAGAAGCATTTGTTGAATACATTAACGTATTTAAATTAAATTGGTTTGAAGTAAAAGATTATTTAATTGCGAAAGAATCCGATTTTACACTAACTTATCATTCTTATTTACTAAAATATCACAATAATTTCTTCACAAAATTAATTACATGTCCTTTTTGTCTTAATTTTTGGTTAATTTTAATAGGAAAATTCATTTTCGATTATTCGTTTCTCGAAATACCTACTATTTATGTAACATCATTGATTATATATTTTATATTCAATAAGTTATCACCATGAGAATTAATAATATAAGTGAATTTTATAATTATATCAAGTCAAAAGAAACATTATCGTCAAATTCAAGTTTGATGCAAATATGCGTTTGCGTAGACCAATTCAAAAATATATGCAGTTGTAAACAAAAAGAAAAAGGTCAAAAACTATTTGAATGTAATAATCAATACGCTTCTATTATCAAAAATTTAGACCAAGATTCAATCAATCAATTAATTGAATCCACAAACGATAAAGTTATAGAATTGTATGACAATTCAATCTTTATCAGAACTATTTCAGTATAGTCTTCAAACAGTCTTCTACAATAGTATTTAAAACTATATTATTTACTAAATCTTGTTTATTACCATTGGTAGTTACTTGTTCCCATTCAACTTTATAATCAGCAAGAAATCTAATTTTAGGGTCATTTATAGCCTCATGTTGATTTGGTGCTTCTGTATATATTTTCTTACTCAAATCATTTACTCTATAATGTCTGCCATCTGTAGGAAACCCATAAGTATATTTACTTATATGAACTAGTTTACCACCTAATTCTTTCTTTAACCAAAATATTTCATCTCCAGAATATTCTACATAACGAATATCACTAATAAAATTAACGTCATTAGTATCTTTCTTTAATTCTTCATGTAAAAGTCCTGTCCAATATCTACCTTCAGTCTGTTTTCTTTTAACTCCTCCATACCAAACTAACATTTCTCTAAACAAATTCTTATCTTCAGTCTTTTCACTAAATGCACTTAATCCTAGTTTTTCCTGAATAAATGGTTCACAATCTTTCTTTAGAAGATAAGCAAGTGCATATGTTTTAGAAGATAAATTAAACTTTTCTTTTAAAACCTTATCCGCAATATCACAGAATAAATTCTTACCACTTCTTGCAAATCCAGATACTCCTATATAAATCTTATTCATTTTCCATTAACCCTTCTATTTCTTTCTCCGATTTACCATATTGTTTACAAATATCAATCAGAGTATTAATACCTTCTTCAGTTTTAAAGAAGATTACACAATAACTATAAGCATCGTCTTTGCTAACTTCAAATTTATTTGCAACCAATTGAAGTAGTTCTTTATCAAATTTAACCTTATTAGGTTTAATCCATTTACAGAATCTTCTACCTTGAGGTACTAAATCACACAATACTTTATACATCTGTTTCTCTGGTAAGATGTCAAAGTATTTTGATACAAACGCAATCTCTTCAATAATTGTTTGGTCCATACTTAGTCCCATCAACAATGTATACTTATTAAACGACTTAATATCAGCCGCAGTAAGTGTGTCAAAATATTTAGGATTCTTTACTTCTCGTATTTGAGAAATATGATCAAATAAAGATTTAGTCTTTGTTAAGTTCTGACTCTCGTTGGTTGATTGAACCGAGTCGTTCTTGGAAGGAGGGGATTTTTGCTTTTTGGGTCTTCCCATAAATATTATTGATTCTAGTTCTTAATGTATTAATGACAGATAATATTGTCTGTTGATTATGATACACCGTGCTTAAGTCTTTTTCAACCTTTTGTTTGTCTTCGGTTAACTTTTTCTTGTTTTCTTCAACTACACCAAGAATTACATTCTTATATTCTTCTAACTTCAACGTCAAATAAAAAGAATATAACGCCAACCACATTACTGCGAATGGCGTTATATTTTGAAACTTAATAGATAATGAGAATAATATTACATTAATTACTAATACAACTATTGATTTAATCTTCATTATCTATTTCATCCAAGTAATTTCTTACTTTTCCTCCTTTATTTAAATATGGTTTATTTAATTTAGACAATTTTTTATTTTTTACTTTAGAAGTCTTCTTTCTAAAGTCATTGTCTCTTCTAAATGTTTTTCCCATACCTAACTAATAAATTACTTGACTCTAGAAGCAGTAGCAAGAACCTTGCGTAGTGCCTTAACTTGACGACCATTTAGGTCCAAACGAGTCTTACCAGCACGGAGAGTCAAACGAGTACCAGCTCGCTTGGTTCCAGCAAATGGATAAGAGATGAACGTTTCTAGATTAGCAGCATTTTCATATAGGAAATTAGTCTGCTTCTTGTTGTTTTTACGAATAATCATAACTTTATTTATTTTTATTTATTTGTTTTATGTTTCGTTAGCTTCATTACTAACTTGAAATGACTTTACACCATGATAGTGTATATGTCAAAGACTTTATTAATTATATTTTGAATTCTTTTTCAAACCGTTCAATAGCGTAATCTTTAGCTTTGAATTCAAATTCATAATCTACTTCTTCTACACCTACATATTCTTCAGGAATAGTACGAACATAATCACCATGCGCACGAGGATTACTATTGTTAAGGTCATTGTCACTAAAATGAAATAATGGACGATAATTTCCCCATGTACTCATAGCTAGTTTCATAGCTTCTTTTGCACCATACTTACTAGGATTACAACGATGGTGAAGATTGTCATAAGTAATAGGAATACCAGTATTGGAATAAATCAACTCATACAATTCTTCTACCTTCCAACTATTGGGTTTATCTTCGTTTTCTAATACTAGACGAGACTTAACATTGATAGGTAAATCTTTGTATACATCAATAAACCTAGACGCAATTTCTTTAGTATCACCTTTATAACAATTCATATGAATATTCATCGGAGCTTCATATGACTGCGGTAAACCAAACAAATCCATAATAGTAGCATGATTCTTTAGCTCGACAATAGACTTTTCTACTACAGACTTGGTTGCGCTCGCAGGTACAACAAATTGGTCAGGATGAGTACTACAACGAAGTTTATTGTTCTTGATGATTTCTGCACCACGTTTGAATTCCGCATAAATACGGTCTTTATCGGGTAAGACATCAAATGATAGATTTGCTTCGGGTAAAGTTGCTAGAGGAAATAAATCACTACTAATACGATAGTTCCATCCACGTTTAGAACAAAAACTAAACGTATTTACTGCAACGTGAACATTATTAAGAGTTCGTTGAGAAACATTAGATAAAGCATTTTTACGTTCCAATGCCAAGAATCGTGTCTTGGTCATAGTATTTGCTTTGAAACCTTGTTCTTGAAGTTGAAGAGATATACAACACAATGATTTTTTCATTGTCTATACCTTACTATAAAATTATAAAAATGTCAAGAAATTATTGGATAATAAACATATGGAACAGGACATGGAGCGCATGTACTATCAAATGGACATGTATATCCTAAAAACTTCCAAGTTTTTTCTGTAGAACTACTGTTTTTAATCCACGTAGCTTTTTTATTTATCCCACTTGTCAACAATTCACTTTTTGAATCAACTACACTTTTATAATAGTCAGATAAATTAGTAAATGTATCGTCTGTATTGGTTTTATAAAGAATACTTTTACCATCTTTAACTAAAATAGTTCCAATGTCACCGTCAAATATTCCATTGGGACTGTCATCTACATATGCACTATCAGTTTGATTCAATGAATTAGATGCTAATTTATTGATAAACTTCGGAAATCTATTATCTTTTATAAAATTGACAGTCATTTGTTATATAAATATATAACTATCGTCCAACTTCATTAAAAAACTTTGATTTAGCATCTTCATAAGTCATACCTATCATTTTGTTATAATATAGTATATCTGACTTTATATTACCATCACTATGAAGTTTTTTATATCTTTCTATAGCTTTTGGTTTCCACCAGTCTATTACACCTTGAACATCTTTCTTAAACAATTCTTTCATCTTAAGATCATTTTCTGTAATCTTACTTTGTAAGAATTCTTTAGTGTTTTCATAAAAAGCACTATAATAAACACCTCTTTCATACCCATGTGTATAATCACTAGCTTTAATTCCTAATGTCTGGAATATCATGTTAATTACCCTAGTCTTAGCACCAGTTACAGGTCCACTAACTCCTTCCTTTTGAGTCATTGCTTTATTATATTGGTCAGCTTTATTATCTTTAATCCATTGATGCCATACTTCATATACACTGTCATCTGGTTTAATCATCATTTTACCAGTACTAGAACCACATTTATGCCACCATTTAAGACTATTATACATACTATAACTACCATACAACGAAGTTGTAGTCATTCCAACCAATTCTTCATTATATAACTTCTTCCAGATTTCTCTAGTTTTAGATGTTGTAATTAACGCAGCTACCATCTTTCCACCCAAGAAATTATATCCAAATGGTTGTGTACTCATAATACAACTACCAATTGCACTATGTACTAACCTCTTATCTTTTAACTTATTATCAGCAGTCCATCCAATATAATTGTCTCTATCAGTAATAACAATAACATCGCTAGATATACTTACCGCACCCAAATATCGTGGATTGTCTAAATTACCATCAGTAATCAATAATTTAATAAATCTACCTGGCGTCTGCGTATACTCCATAGTATGACAAAATACTCTTAACATCAACCAATCTTGTTCAAATTGACTTCCAGCTTGTACATGAACAATTGTAGGATTTAATTGTTCAATTTCTTTTACAGTCAATTCAACATTATTAATATCTGTAGGAGTCCAAATCTTGGCTTTAGCTACACCAGATTTATTCAAATAATTTTCATAAGTCTGAACTTCAACCCACTTCTTATAAAATGTCTGTTCTTCCGCAGACATACTCTTCAAATAATCAATATTTTTGATAAATTTAGATTTCTCCAAATCAAAATCAAACTCTCCAGCATCAAAAAATTCGTTTCCCATATTTATATTTAGTATGACATGTAAAAAACCAGATCCATCCCAGAAAGTATATCACTACATCGAAGTAGATTCAACAACAATTGCTTTGTATGATAGTTTAATGGATCAACCAATATCATACGGAACTAAAATAAAAATTCAAGTGGATATCAATAGATTACTTCCCAAAGATATAACTATCTACTATTATAGTTTAAAAGAATTTATAAAACTAAAACCAATAAAACCATATATAGGTAAAAAATAATGCCGTATGAATACATAAGTACCCATACGGCATTTTATGCATTATACTTAATTAAGCAACTACCTTAGTAGTGGTTGAAGTTGATTCAACCTCAGTATGTCCCGCAGTATCAGTTTCAGCCTTTACATCAAGAACATTTACCGTTTCATACTTATCATTCAATACAACTCCAGCAGTACGAGCAGAATTAATAGCTGCATCAGTTACAGGAGTCATTGCGAAAGCAAGCTTTGGACGACCCTTACCACCATGAACCGATCCAATTTGGGTTACTACACCCTCGTCAAGAGCATTCTTCAATCGAACTCGTAGAGTAATCGCAATAAAATCTTTATTGAGATTAGCCAAGTCACTTACACCAAAGTAAGTGTCGTTTGATGGCCAAGTTACGGTTAGGTTTGTCTTATTCTTGCGGTCTGTCTTTTTATTACTCATATATTTAGTTTTATGTTTTGTTTATGTTTACTGGTTGAACTTCAACCTTGTAAATACTTTATATTATATCCGTTCAAATGTCAATGACTTTTTTCAAGAAACATCTTGTTCATAGTTTTGGCAACATCCAAAACATTCTTGGGATTCACAAAAGAAGCGTCTTTTCCATACATGGTCTTGAACATATTAATAGCCTTTTGATTATTTAAACCATCACTCTTAATAAAGTAACTCAATACAGAATATCCTTCATTACGAATCTTATTGACCTGTTTCCTAGTATGCAAAGCCGCACTGTCTTCACTATAACCAACGGCAACACCATTAAGAGTTGTATAATTCATTGCGGGTTCACCGTCACTAAAATTCAAGAAATAATAATCAGTATCTTGAGATGCTTTTGGTAAATGTTTCATAATTGCTTCAAATGAAAGACCTTCAGGAGTACATCCCGCAGGATACAAATATGGAAACAAATTCTTAACTTTATTAATTTTATCTACAGCAGAATCATAAGCAATAACCACATATGGATTACTACCACTGTATCCTCTAGAAGTACTAAATGTAGTTCTAAATGATACAGATACTCTAAGATTATCAATCATAGAAGCAGCTTTACAAATAGCAACAACACTGGTCATTGTCTTTTCCCATTTATCACCTCTCATACTAGAACTAGCGTCAACACTAATATGAATATAAGAATTCTTATATTTAGAAACGTCCATGATATGAAATACATTTTCATTATCAAAAGATAGTTCTGATAAGATTCTACGGTCAATCTTACCAACTGGTTTGCGCATATACTTGGTAGTGTTTACTTCACTACGAATCTGTAGTTTACGACCAAGTGCTGCACCCATAATTAATCCCGCATTTACAGCTTTTTGTACATTTGGACAAATTTGTACCGAAGAAATATGTGTATAATAACTACTGTCAAATCCATGATAATTAAGAGGAAATACATCTGTATCAATCAACTCTCTGGTTAATCTAGTTACAAAAATAGTGTCTACACTATAATATCCATCAGATTTAATATAATCGGAACCAGATTTTACCAGTGTCATTCCACTCTGTTCAATTGCATCAAGAAGTTTTTTATCTTTTTTATTAACTTTCTTTTTCTTAATATCACCATTCAAGAAATCTTTCTGTTTCTGAACAGCTTTCTTAATCTGTTTAGACTTATTATCAGAAACTTTATCATCAGTTCCAATATCATTCTTTACATCATTTTGATCCGTCTTATTACTAGATGAACTCTTGTTAGTCATTTCTTCTCCACCAATAGAATTTTCATCTGTCTTATCAGAATCTTCAGTAGAAGAACCTAGACCATTGCCTGGTTTACTTTCTCCAGATTCACTCTTTTTGTCTTTCTTATACTCAGTAATATTTTTTAGAATAATCTTTGCAACTTCAATCGCAACTTCCAAACGAACTTTTGGTGTAGTCAACCGTTGAATATTGGAAAGATTAATTACTGTAGCAATTTCACGAAGACCTGGCAATGCTTCCAAATCAGTGTGTTCATTAGTGAAGTTAATGATCCTAACTTCATAACTTTCAATAGAAGGTACACGATACAAGTTACTCTTTAACATTGCATTAATCTTAGGACTGTTAAAATACTTATCATACAATGCCATATAATACCCACGATAACCAGGAGCATTATTATAAACATAATAATCAATATAACGGTCCTCCACATAATTAAGACAATTCTTAATTAGGTTAGCAACATCATCTTTGGATACTTGAAGAGGTTCAGCCAAATCATATACTTCCCTAGGAACTGTTTGCCAAATCTTCTTTACCAAATCAAAATCAGACAATACAACGTGACTTCCTTCGTGTAAGGCCAATCCTACAGCAGGATCGAAATCTTGTTTATCAACAATATCTGCGGATAGATAAACAGCTTTTCCATCTGTACAATTAATACTTCCATCATCAGTAAAATAAACAGGAACATTCTTGCCTGTCAAAATATTGACGAAATTACTGACAGCACGGCGTGCTACAGATAGTTTAATCAGATTGAAGTTTACCGAAGACGAATCATCAATATCATCAAAATCGTCTTGATATGTATCATCCAACCAATAATCACTATAATTACTCATATATTTTGACAGGCAATGTTTTGTTTATTTATTAGAAAGGAGGTTGTTCAGACTTAGCTAGAGGATCTGAAAACAGTGTATCCTTAGATTCAACCTTGATGTACTTCTGTACCAACTGTTTTACATAGGTCCGTTCGCTGTCCATACCTCCTTCAATCGCAAAATTAGGATAAATGGCAGTCTCGGCAATTTCAAGCAAATTAAATCCATCTAGGATTAATTCTGAAATTTCCACGGTAGAACGAGTAGGAATAAAATTACTCAACTTGCTATCCTCACTCTTGACTTGTTCACGGGTATGAGTAGCAATCTCAACAACCGCATTCAAAATATCCAAATGAGCCGAATCAGTAATATTGAATCGTTCTTTTAGATAACTTAGTTCTACTTCCTTAGACAATGGACTCATTTCTAACTTGACAGGAAAACGACTCATCAAAGCACGATCCATTACACGGGTAGAAGTATATTCATTACCAATGTTAGCAGTACCAATGAAACATACACCTTCAGCTACTTGTACCACTTCGCTGTCCTTCTTTTCATCCAAACGAAGATACCTCTGTAGGTCATCGAGTACAGTCATCAATACGTTCCATGCATCATGATGAGCACGACTTACTTCATCCATCAAAATAACCGCATTTGGAGTCTTGATAGCCTTAACAAAAGCAGATTCGTTAAAATAAGTACCAGTGTTCTTATCGTAATGGGTATTACCAATAAGAGCACTACGAGCATCTTGGGTTGCACCAAGATTGAAATAAAAATAAGGACGTTCCAGAGCTTTAGCTACAGTCTGTGCAGCTAGTGTCTTGCCACATCCAGTTGGACCTACGATTAGAATGTTCTTACCACGCATTACGCTGCGTACAAGATACTTCCACTTGATTGAATCCATCACCAGTGATGATGGTTTGAGTTTATCACAATCCTTGATGAAGGACTGGATTTTATTTGCGTCTACGGTAACGAGTTTCAATGACGATTTATTCTTCATATTACGAAGAACAATCTATCACGGGTTTTTCTAACCGTCAACACAAAAAATAAAAAAACTGCTAGTTTGACCTAGCAGTTTTTTGTTTAAACTTTACTTTATCGTTAATGTCTATGCCAGTGACCGTGATAATGTCCATGAACAACTATGACTGGTGCTGGTTGATAATAATAAACAGGTTGTGGATAATACACAACTTGTGGTTGATGTGGAACATATTGTACAACTGGAGCAGATTGAACTACTACTGGTTGTGATACATATACCACTTGTGGTTGTGGAGGACATACTATTCTTTCCACAACATGTAGAGCAGCAACTCCAGTTAATACTTTACCTACAGTTGCCCATTCTCTATCACCGGCTTTTACATTGGTAAGTGCTACAAATGCAGCCAAACCCAATGCGATTTTATTTTTCATATATTTATTTATTTTTTGATTTACCCTTGAATGTCTTTTGTTTGACAGTCAATTTCTTATCAGTTTGTTTTGGATACTTATAAGAAGCCTTTTCACCTTTTACACTATGATCAACTTGTTTATTTATCTTTTCAACAGTTTTTAATGGTTGGTCTGGTTGGTCTTCTTTAGCTTTTACTTGGTCTTCAACCTTTACTTTTTCTCCCAATTTATGTGTTGGACCTTCTTCTGTCTTACCTTCTTTATCTGTACTATCTACAGAAGTCTTATTGAAGGCTTTTTGGACATAGTTTCCAATTGTTGATTTTAGTATATTAACAATGAAATCTTTTAGATTTTCAAATGTAAGATTAAATTTTTTAATTCTATCAGTATTATCTTTCATATAAGTTACAGTGAAGTTGTTATCAGTCATAGGGTATATTTTGAAATGATGAGGATTACAAGAACATACATTATAATATCCAACGTCATCCAAAGTAACTTCAGCATCTTTATATACTTTTTTAACTTCCTCAGACAATTCTTCCATTTTGTAATGAAGAGATTCACCCTTTTCAATTTTAATCTCTTCTATTGATTCTTTTACCAAATTCTTAAGATTTCTTTTGATTTTGGTTTCAAGAATACATTCTTTTATTAGTTTCTTAAATTCTGTAATATTCATATTTCTATATAAATATCATCAAAAAAAAGATTGTTCATTGGTATTTTCAACTTTTATCTCCTGAATGTCTTCTTTATAACCACCAATAATAGGGTAGGGACGGGATGGGTGCTTAAGAGACTTAACCAACTTCTTATTTTCTATTTTATTTGATATAAATTTAATATATCTATGTTTCCCGCTTTCTTTCTTCCGCCAAAAAGTTCTACCTATCTTCAATTTTAACTTATCCACATTATGCGTCTTCCACTTTGAATATACAGTTCTACTATGTATCCAATCATAATCTGGCGGTCCACTTAAACTTACACTATAATTAGGCATCAAAGCTACATCTATATAATTGTCTCCTTGATAAACAAACCCAGTAGCTTGATATATCTTTCCAGTATGTCCCACTTCACTATCCGCATAACTCAATACGCATTTAATCTGGGGTAAATCTATGTTTAACTGTCTAAATGATTCTGCAATACAATAACTTTCAATATTCTTACCATATCCATCTTCAATCCATAACCGTGTTAATTCTAACACATTATTATTATTAAGTAATTCTGATATACTTGTACTAGCATTCCTCCCCACAGCATTTCCATATACTAATACACCAATTAATTTTGAATTAAATCCACCAAAGAATGTACTTTCTATATACTGTTTATAATAAACGCCATAAGCAATAGTGCAAAGAGTCCATTTATGAGTATAATGATTCTTAATAATCAGATTCTTTGCAATATTCTTATTTAATGGTTTTAAATAAACCAATGATGTATCACAATATTTTTCGTCTATCATATAACCATATAAAAAATAATATAAAACAGTTCAAAAGTATGGAACCAATGCTGTTAATATACACCCACAATCCAGAATGTGTCAAGTATGCATAACATAAAACACATATCTGACCCATATTATTTAACCAATATGCAGGCGCACTTACACCTCTACTATCTTTTGCAGATATTAACTTCCCTAATTGAAAACACGGTCCTAAAAGAAATAGGACCGTGAATGCGATACCCAATACTAATTTTAGTGTCATTTGATATTACAATTTAAAATCATCAAATGCATTGTCACTAATAGTATTATCTACACCTTTTACATAACTACTCAACTCAGTTTCTTGAGGAGCTACTTGTAGTTTCTTACTATCATAGTAACTATCTAACCATCCTGCAAGTGGATTAACCTTAGCATTAGGATATAATTTCTTATATCCAAGACTACTTAATCTATTGTTAGCTAACCATTCAACATAATGTTTAAGACTTTCAGAAGTTAAACCAATCAAATTACCCTTACTAAATAGATAATCAGCCCAGTCCTTTTCTGCATTAACTGCCATTTCATAAGCAGCATATATCTTATCTTCATTTTTAGCTACTGTATCTTGGAATCCTTCGTCTGGATTATTAATCCAATTCTTCATAATGTTCTGAGTAATAGCTACGTGAAGATTTTCATCTCTACTGATAAACTTAATTATCTTACTGTTACCTTCCATCTTTCCACGATATCCAAAATAGAAACTACAAGCAAATGATACATAGAAGATTAACCCTTCTGTAATCTGAGTAGCTAATACAGCATCAAACAATTGTTGTTTAACATCATCTGATGGTGTTAATAGTTCATCATATTTCTTACTAATAGCAGTAGCTCTCTTAACAATTTCTTCATCATTTAAGATACTATCAAAGAACTTGGTAGCATCTGGATAAACGTTATTAAGAATGTACGTATAACTATTACTATGAATAGTTTCAAAGAAACTCCAAGTATTCATACAAATTTCTAATTCACTATTAGTAACGTGTTTCATTAATTCATGAATACTACGACTCAACATACTATCAGTCATAGTTTGAAACTTGAGATTACTATCAAAAACAAATCGTTCTTCTGGTGAAAGATTCTTATAATCAGATATATCCTTTACAAGAGAAACTTCTTGGGGTCTCCAGAAAAAGTTCAATTGTTGGTCATACAAATCATAAAATTTAGGATACTTTATCAAATCATATCGTTGAAGAGATAAATCTTCTCCTAAAAACATTGGATTTCTTAATTGGTCTATATTCTTCTTATTTAATACGCTCTTCATTTGTTCCTCCTATTATAGAGCACAAGCTCCGCTTTCACAACCGGATTCTTGTACTACTGGTTGTTTTATTTCCTCTTTCTTTTCGTCCATAACGGTTTGTTTATCACCGTCATCAGTATTAGCATAATACAAGTTCTTTAGACCATATTTGTAAGCCAATAACATGTCCTTAATTACTTCTTGAACAGGAACTTTATTTTTATCATAACGAGATGGAATATAGTAAGTATTTGTACTAATACTCATATCCGTAAATTTTTGAATAGCCGCAGCTACCTTCAAGTAACCTTCATTACTTGGCATATCAAAAGCAAAAGTATAATCATCCTTGTACTTGTCAATATTAGGAACAACTACAGGCAAAATGTTGCTCTTGCTTCCCTTGAAACTAATAGCACTACGAGGTGGTTCAATACCGTTAGTAGAACTTTGAATTACACTACTAGATTCTACAGGCATACAAGCAGTAAGTGTACTGTGTCTCATACCATATTTCTTGATTTCTTCACGAAGTGTTTCCCAATCCATATGTAAAGGTTCAGTGATAAATTCATCAACGTCTCTCTTATAAGTATCAACTGGAAGAACTCCTTGACTAAATTTGGTGCGGTCAAACTTTTCACACTTACCAACTTCTTTAGCCATCTGTACACTAGCCTTAATTAAATAATAACTTGTCTTTTCCATCCACTTAGCAACAAAGTTTGGAGCTTTAATATCCCAATATTTCAAACCTTCTTTAGCCAATAAAGCAGCCAAATTACTTACACCTACACCAAGACTACGACGTTTCTTAGCAAAGTTTTCTGCGGCTGGTACGAAATAGTTTTGATGTTCAATTAGTGCATCCAACATTCTAACAATAACATCACATACACTTTCCATTTCTTCATCGTCTTTGATTTCCAACCAATTCAAAGCAGCCAAGATACAAACACCAATTTCACCGTTCTTATCATTTACATCGGTAATAGGAATCAATGGATGATTGACTTCAAGACATAGATTACTTGTATCTACTTGATCCAACCAACTACCATGTTCATTAGCATGATCTACGAACATTGTATAGATACGGCCAGTTTCAAGTCTTTCTTTAGCAAGTAATCCCATTAATTCTCTAGCTGGTACTTTCTTCTTGAATTTAATGTTCTTGTTAGCTTCAGCCTTTTCATACTTTTCTTTAAATCCTTCAAGACCAAATGTATTCCAAAGTGACGGACATTCATGATAACTGAATAATGTTACATCTTGATTCTTAATGAATCGTTCAAAGATTAGTTTATCTAAACCAATACAGTAATCTAGTTTACGAACACGGTTATCATCAGTACCTTGATTATTCTTCAATACAAGAATGTCAAGAATATCATAATGAAACCAAGCAAAGTTTACAGTTGCACTTCCACCTCTGATTCCATTTTGATGACAACTCTTTACAGTAGACTCAAATGCTTTAGCAAATGGTATAGGGCCTGTATGCATTACTTCGCCATTTCTAATAGGAGCATTAGTGGCACGGAGTCTTGATAGATTCAATCCGATACCATAACGACTAGCTGTAGCAAATCCAACTGCACTGTTGTTACTGAAAATACTACGTAAGTCATCGTCTACTGTAAAGAGTGAACAACTAGCATAACTCTTCATAGGAGTTCTTACACCTGCCATAATTGGGGTGGGTAGATTAATCTTATGTTTACTAAAATAGTTATATGCTTTCTTTACATATTCAATACGGTTTTCTTTATAGTCTTTAAAGAAAGTCATTGCAATTAACATATATGCAAACTGTGGAGTTTCATATATTGTCTTGGTAGATCTATTTTGTACTAAGTACTTATCACATAACTGTTTAATACCAGCATATGTGAAATTAAAATCACGGTCATGTTTTAGATATTCATCCAATTTATCAAATTCTTGTTTGGTATACCAATTTAGAATATCTTCGTCATAAACCAATGCGTCAACATTAGCTCTAACAAGATCAAACAGTTTTGGTGGATTTTTACCACCCCAAACATTCTTTCTCAATCTATAATTAAGTAGTCTTGACGCTACATATTGATAATTTGGTTTTTGTTCACTTATCAAATTTGACGCAGCTTCAATCAACATAGTATGAATATCACCAGAGGACATCTTATCAAAAAATGATAGATGTGCATTCATTGCGACTTCTTCAAAACTTACATTTTTAATGTCTTCAGTTGCCCATTGTAAAACCTTATTGATTTTATCTGCACTAAATTTCTCCAAATTTCCGTTACGCTTCTTTATAAAAATTTCTTTGTTCATATGGGTAAAAAATAATTATCCAAATAAGGAGAAAAAGTCCTAAATAAAATTTTAAAAAAATCTTGTTTTATAGAAACTTTTTCTCCTCAATTTAATATATAGGTTTATTCACCGTCCTCCGAATTATGAGCATTCCACTTGTTGCTCATCATTTTCTTTACAATATTTTCTTCTTGACTCATTTCATTCAAGATTCCAATACCTTCACGACTGTTTTCAGCAAAGATTCTAATATCACCACAACCAGCATTCATTCTAGCTGGGAATGTAATACCATCTGGACCAAATCGATTCTTAATAACATGGAACCGTGCAGTATTAGCTTGTTTATCAGACATCTTACGACTTAGTGACATTACAAAGTCAGCTGTCATAATCTTTCTATAACTATCAGAAATATTGTTTGCCTGAATAATATCTTCATCCATAGCTGCTCTGTTACTCTGTGAAGCACTCCAAATAGGTACTTGTAATTCGCCAGCTACACCACGAAGTTCTTCATAAATACCACCAGCTTCACTATAACTATTACTATTACGTTCACTCTGTGCTGGACGTAGAATATCAGCATAGTCAACGATAATCATATCTACTTTAGTGCCTAGTGTTTGAATACGTTCAGCATGAAGTTTCAAACTATGAGCAGATACAGTTTTAATTGGGAAATACTTAATAATTAACTTACCAGGTACTTCAGCAATCTTCTTCTTAACAATATCAATGTTGTTACGAATATTCTGGAAATCAATTCCAGTAAAACATGCGTCATAACGTAGACCAACATAGTTTTCATTCAATTCCAAAGTATAATGTAGTACATTTTTACCTTGTCTCATTGCTTCTGCACCCATCTTAGCAAGAACCCAACTCTTACCACTACCTGCACAAGCAGTAATAATGCCAAGTTCACCGCCAGCAAGTCCACCGTCCATAATACTATCAACTTCTGTCCAGTTTGTCTTAACAGTTTTACGAGCCATTTGACTCATACGCTTTTCAACGTCAACCATGTATTCATGACCGATATTACGTTCCATACCAGCTTTCATCGCAATATCAACTACATGTTTGATTTTATCGTATTGTCCACTCTTTAAATGGTCAACACTTTCCATAATAGCATTCTTAATCTTCTGATTCTTACAGAATTCCAAGAATTGTTCTTTGATATACTTTAAATCAGTATCTGTGATTTTTTGATATACCAATCTCAACTGGTCTATAACCGACTGTTTTAGAATTTCATTTTGAATACCATCCACTTTAACTTTAAAGACTGCCAATGTTGGTAATTCTTTATAAGATAAGAAGTAATTTATCGTTTCTTTAACGATAAATTGATGTGCATCAGTCTCGAAACTTTCTGGTTCAAGAATGTCACTAATTCTTTCAATAAATGTTTTGTCTGAAACCAATGCACTAATGCATTTGATTTGGAATTCAGACCCGAATTTTTTTAGGTTATCTACAATATGTTTTTCTGACATAAATTTATAATTTACTTAAAATCACTATACCACACTTTTTCTGTAAACCAAGATAATTTACAGAACCATCGAATTTACTTTTCCAAATACTTCATTCAACCAAACCATACTATTTGGAAAATTATTTTGCATACTATCTTCTACCAACAACTTACTAAAACCAAATCTGTCTAATTTACCGATTGGTTTTTCCATAATTTCATTGATTCTCAATTGCGAGAATGTTTGAATTTGTGTATCATGCAACTGCATTAAATCATAATTCCTTTGCATGATATGTTTATTTTCTAATACAGTATCATACAGTTTTAGTTTTCCTTTGTGGGTGTCACTATAATTGTATAATTCTTGTAGTGTATAATGTTTATCTTCTGCCAGAATAGGATAACATTTTAAAATTGTCTTTAATCCTGCACCTTTAATACCGTCAATATTGTCACTATCATCACCTTCCATAATTCTATAGTTGATGAAGTTACCGCAACTAATACCATATTCTAATAATATTTCAGCACATCCATACAACTTCTTTTTTGTAGGACTCCATATCTTAATCTTATCACTAGCTAACTGTAAGAAGTCTTTATCTGCACTCATAATAGTAACATTACTATTCTTAAAGAATTCTTTAGCTAGATATGCAATAGTATCATCAGCTTCAATATGGTCGATTGCCATTGTTGTTACAGGCAATTTATCTAAATATTGAATTGTTCTTAGTAATTGTTTCTTTAGATTCTTATCTTCTGTATCTGGTGTACTCAAATCATCATAAGCTCTATTAAGTCTTATTTTTGTCTTTCTACCACTTTTATAATCAGGATAAATCTTTCTTCTTTTAAGAGAACCACCCTGACCGTCAGATACAATTACTATCTTCGTAGGATTAATTAATTTGACTGCATAACCTATACTTTTTAAACATCCAGCAATACCACCAGTATGATTACCATTTGAACTTAATGATGGTGTTGCCATGAATGCTCTAATAAAAGTATTCATGAAGTCAATTACTAATATTTCAGAATTGGGGGATCTATTCAATCCCCCAATCCTGTCTTCTTGTTTTACATTATCAAATAATGAAAACAATCGTTTTTTTTCACTGTCAGATAGATTACTCATTTTCAGATGATACACCAGCATCCTCATCAGTGTCAACAACTGCGTCATCAACAATGATACTATTTGGATCTTTGTATTTCATGATTAAAGTATCACAAATCTTCAAATAAATTTCTTCACTCAAAGCTTTGTCAGTTTTCATTGTTTCAACGAATTCTTTGGATTGAAACTTCCATTCAGTACCATCATCCTTTTTATAGGTATAATAAGCACCACCTTGTTTTACCAAATTGTTTTCTTTCAATACTTTAATCCAACTGCTATAATCAGCAATACCACTATCAAAATAAATATCAAATGATGCTTGACGTTGTGGTGGTCCCATTCTGTTCTTAATAACAACTGCTTTACACTCATTACCAATGACTTCTTCACCTTTCTTGAGTTTACCGGTATTATTCAAACGAACACGAACACTACAATGATAAGCAAGTGCCTTACCACCACTAACAACCCATTTATCACCAAATGCCATAGCATTTAGATTCTGACGAAGTTGATTAGTGAATACAGTAAGAACCTTCTGCTTACCAATCATATTGGTAATCTTACGCATTGCTTTACTAATGATAATACTTTTACCAGTAGCAAATCCATCTTTACCATGATCACTCTCTAGTTCTGCTTTTGTAGAAGCAGCAGCTACAGAGTCAACAATTAATGTAAGAATACGATCTTTGTTGCTCTTACGAACAATTCCAATCATCTTCTCCATGTTTTCAAAAATATCTTCTACAGTATCAGTTTGAACATATAGAAGATTCTTTAAATCTACACCCAAGCTTTTCCAGAATTCTGGAGCTGCTGCGTTTTCGGTATCTAGAACAACTGCAATCCCACCTTTTCTTTGTGTTTCTGCACAAATATGAGCGGATACTAGACTCTTACCAGTTCCTTCTAGTCCATTGAATTCAACCATCTTACCTACAGGTAAACCTCCGTGTGGTCTATTGCTAATAGCCAAATCAAGCATAGAAGAACCAGTACTAATCCAATCACTAATATCTGCGGGATTTTCTTCTTCATCCAAGAAGAAAGCAATCTTACCGCCATCTTTATTTGACTTGTTTAATTCATTAGCCAATAACTCAGCTAATTCGTCTCTCTTTGTTGAATCTTTTTCTGTTTTCTTTTTCATAACTTTTATAAACTAAATAGGGGTGGCAGTAATATATACTACCACCCCATTACAAACAATTTATTTTAACTGTTAAACAAATTATCAAAAGCTGCTGCTACATCGTCAGTATTTGATTTTGATGCAGTAGCGGTTGGTGACTTAGCTGGTGCTGCTGCTTTTGGAGCAGGAGTTGGAACTTCGTCATCAACGATAGTGTTTACACTACCTTCTGATGGAATTGAACCGTCTGGATTTAACCATGCGTTCATTACTTCCTTCAATTCGTCATAAGTAAATTCTGGGAACAAATCCAGAATATTTGTTTGTTGTGCCAAAATCTCCTTTTGTGAAGGGTCAATTGCGACACTTGCGTTTGGTTTGACACGAATTGTAGTTTCTGGGAAAGACTTACCAGAATCTTCTGCTGTACGGAATTCTACTACAATGTCACGACCATTAACCAAATCGGTAATATCACCATAATCAACGTCACTGATGATACTGAGAATTTCTTGATAGACGTTCTTACCAAATCCCCAAAAACGAACACCTTCATTTTCCTCACCACGAACGATGATAGGAGCATAGGTACGCATCTTTGGTTCAAACTTACGTCCCAAAATCCAATCTTCCTTGTTACCATTCTTCTTCATACGATTTGACCACTCAACGATTGGGTCAGGACGATTGAAACTGTCAGGAGATAGATAAGTCTTGTTATTGATATTATAGTGGAACTTCAACTCAATAAACGGATTATCAGGTTGATACTTGTAGGGAACGATACGAACCACTTGTTTACCAGGCTTTGGTTTCCAAATTAGATTGGTTTTGTTGCCTTGGTTTGTTAGAGAGTTCAAACGACTCTTCAATTTTGATATATCTAGCATATTTTAATTAGTTAATTGTTTAATTAGTTAATTGATAATTTAATAATTACTTACTCAAGTAAAGTCAACCATCAATAAATACATATTATCACAGATTGTAATCCTGTAAACTTATTTTAAGAAATTTTTTGTTTCTTTCATCATATCTCCAAAATTCACATTTTAATAAGTTTATTATATTAATCATTCTATCAATATCTTTTTGTTTTAAAGAACCATCAATATTGAAGTGTTTTGGTTCATCATATTCAACGACAATATTTTTATTTTTATCATAAGCATCAACCCAATATCCAAGTTCTTTAATATAAAACTCTCCACCATTTAATGCATGTTGTAAATTCCACCCAAATTCTTCATTTATTTTATCAAAATATTTACATGCATTACTATTGTAATTAGGTCCAATTTTTTCATATTTTGACTTTAAATCATTTATTCTGCTTAATCTCATTTTATTTCTTACATCTTGTCTTTTTGAAGGATTTTTATCACCAATCATTTTTCCTTTTAATGATTTACTAATCTTTAACTTTGATTTTATATTATGATGTTTTCCGTACATTGGATGGTTAATTCCAATTAAACCTGTTTTTCCCAAATGCTTATGTCTTATTTTATTTTTTGAATCTTCAGTATGTTTTTTTCCATACATCGGATGATTTTTTCCTTTTATTTTATTACTTATTTTTTCTTTATGTTCGTTGGACAATATTCTTCCAGAATTTATCAACGATATTTTTTCTTTTACTTCTAATGTATGTTTCTTTCCATACATAGGATTTTTTTCTCCAGTATAATCTCTACAAGATTTACATTTAGATTTTTTATCTATTTGACGAATCATATCTAATTTCAATCCATACAATTGAAAATTTCCACATCCATCACATTTTTTAAAATATTTTTTATTATCGTTTATTAAAATATATGGATAATCTTTAGACCTATCATAAAAACATTCATACATTTTATTTTCAATTTCTATATTCATATTAGTAATATCAATAAACATAAATATGAATAAAAAACTATAAAAATTTATTAATTATATTAAATTATATCAAAAATTTTGACGGGAACAATTTTGACGGATATGTCCCCCGTTAAAATAATTGAATTTCTGTAGAGATTCCAATCCAATTGAAATGTTTTATCAAAAACTCCACCGTTTTCTTCAGCAATTAATTTATTCATTGCGTTCAAAGTATACAATGTATTAGTGTCTTTTTTTCTATGTACACTGATGGTATTTTTAAATTTGGATTGGCTACCATCTAATTCTACGTTATATGTTACGTATAATTCTTTTGGATTGTTGTTATTACACAATACAAATATTTTACCGTTAATACTATAAAAGTTTCTTATTTCTTCAAGAATGTTAGTATATTCTTTAGAATTGGTAAATGTACACAATAATTGTTTATTCTTCATTTATTTATAATTAATTGTTTACCGTTCACATTCCATAGTTTACCTACGAAGTTACCAGTTGTATCATACCAACTATTTCTTTTATTATAAAAACCTAATTTTAATGCTTCTTCTAATGTATATTCCATAGTCAATGCTTTTTCTATGGCAACTGCATCTAATTCTTTTTCTTCCGGAGTTCTATTGTCACTTTTTGGTTCTTTTACTGGTTCTGGTTGTTGAACAGGTGCAGTTTGTTGTGGTTCAAATTCAATATTTTGTTCTGGTTGTTCTGGTTGTTCGTCACCAGCAAACACATTAGTTTGTCCTTTTCTAGGATTTTCTTCAAAGTGAGTACCTCTAGCAATTGCTTTTTGTTTATATTCTGGAGTAGGAAATGTTACAAGAATACCATTTGCATTGTATGCTTGTCTTTCTGGATACTTACCTTCAACCATTTTATTAAGATATTGAGTAATAACATTTACATCTACATTTGATTCAATTAGATGTTCTCTGAGTATTTCAATATGTTCTTGTTTAGAAATATCAAAAATACCGTTTTCAATAGCAATATCGGTACTTGCTTTTTCTAAAGCATCTAAAAATATTTGTTTAGTGTTCATAATTAAAATACATCCTCTTCACTTAGATTGGAACGATGAATTTCTGTTTTAAAAGAAAACTTGCTTCCTCTTTCATTTCTTAATTCAATAGCAGAATAAAATGGTTTTACTTCTACTTTTCCACCATCTTCTTCTTCTCTTATGTCGAAGATAATATATAAATATACAACGAAATATGTTCCTTCTTTATTTTTACTAACTTGAAACTTACTCAATCTAAAATTCTTATTTTCATTTGCGTCAATTAACTTCTTACCACTTGAAAATTCATTCTTGGTTCCCATTCTGTTAATTGTCTTACCATTAAATACTATAAGAGGAAGAGTATCATTATTACCGAAAATTGCTTCAGCTGATATCTGACTTGCAAATTGTATGAACTCTTTCTTAATTTGAGTTTCATTACCAATGTTAATAAATCTATCTATGAACTTTTCATAAAATGCAATAGCCGAAATATTAGAATTGAAAATATTCATTGGTCTAAATGCACCTTTGTTTAAGATAACATCACCTTTTGTAGAAGGATTAAAATAATCATTATAAACTTTTAAAGATGCGTTTCTTACTTCTTTTACGTCTTCCGCAGTAGCCCCATTAAGTTCTACTACGAATAAATTTTTATTTTGAATCAATCTTACTTTTTCATTAATAGCATTAAATAAAGAATCTGGTTGAATACGATTGATTTGTTGAACAAATATAGTTACATTCTTTTTAAGAGAATCTGTCATTTCTACTGGTTGTTCATCTGATTCTCTTGCTTCTTGTAAAACTCCTATTTCTTTTTCAATCGCATCCCAAGTATTGAATAAAGAAGAATGTTTACTTCTAGCATAATTTAAATCTTCTTGACACTTTTGTTCTATATTGCCAAATATCTTAACAATAGTATTTTTAATTTTTTGTGTAAAGTCTGTCCATCCTTTTGTTAATTCAGCAGATACATCACCTATCTTAGATGCAATTCTGTTAAGAGAAGATTTTAATGATGATATAAATTCAATTTCAGTTAGTAATGTCTTACCAACATAAATTTCTTCAAATATAGGAGCACCGCCACTAAATACTTTTCTTGGGTCATCTACTTTTGGTGTTTCATCTGGTTTTAAAGATTGCAACCATTGATAATATTTTTCTCTTTGTGCAGGTGTGCCAGAAAAACTTGCTTTATCCGGGAGAATATCAAATGCACCTTTCATTCTTCCAATACGATAACTATCACCACCAGCTTTTAAAGAAACCATTGCGAATTTCTTTCCAGTACCAGTTATTTCACATAAACTGTCATCTAAAGCAGATACATTCTTATCTTTTAATGCAGTTTGAATTTCTGCAATGCTACAATTATATAACAATACTACATCCGCAGTGTTTTCTTTTTTCTTATCTTTACTAGCATATCCGCTTTTATTAAACGAATCATAAAACTTTTTAATGTCTTGATGAATAAACCCACTTGGTTTTGACGAATATACATTGGCTAATGTAACAGATGTACCGGATGCAAGTTCAATTCTTGATTTTATATCTGTGTAGTTTTGATATAATGAACTTTTTTCAAGTAATTTGGTTGCACCTGCGTCATTTAAAGATTGAATATTTTGTAAAAGTTTTTCAATTTCTTTTGACAAATTTATCCATTTTAATATAGTTTCTTTTTCTTTTGGATAATAATCCCCACTTTCACCAAATATTCTATATAACGGAAAACTTTCTCTAAGAGGTTGACTAAATGGCAATGGCATTATAGTTTCAACTTCTTTTAACTTAACTTGTAAGTCTTTTAATTTTATTTCTATATCTGTGCTCATTCGTATATATAAATATTGATATATACACGAAAATCAAAGTTTTTAAATATCTACTACTACCATATTGTCATAATTCTTACCAATATAACATTTTACTGGGAACTGATTATTTGACATTAACCGTTTTAATTCAATTAAAACATCTTTCTTATCATCTTTGTGACAGTCAAATAACACACTGTCATATGTGTATAAAATAGCTTTTGTCTGTTTATTATTCAAATATTCATTGACCCTTACCAATGATTCCATACCAAATTCAGTTTCACTTGCTTGTAAAATATAATTAAATAACTTGTTTGGGCTTGGGTCATTGATATGGTTGGCGGTAATTCTTCTTTTATAGATAGGAGTTTCTACATAACCATTTTCATTGAAAAATTTCCATCTATGAGCAATATAATCACTCATTTTCTTAAAATATGGTATTTCTAATAGTTCAGAAGGAATATTACCATACATACATTGAAATGTAAGATTCTTTGACGCTCTTACTTCATCAGACGTTAATGTTTCTTTACCATAATACAATTTACCTAAATATTCATAAGCATTGTGAGGTAGATTATAATTGATTAACTTTGCAACTAGGTGGGGGTGGTAGGCACTATAATCAATCATAAACAACATACCATTTTCACCAAATCTGCTAATAAATGATGACCTACATTCGTTTTCTTTGTTCAATGCACTATAGTTGACGTTACCAAACCTATTACTAGGTCGTCCTGTAGCAGTATATATGTTATATTGTGTATAAACATATCCATCCCTATCTTTTACAGTCTTGTTTTCAAAATGCTTATTAAACAATTCTATGTCGATTTTTAATCCATTCTGTTCTAGTATTGTAAGATTATCAGTAACAGTGTCGTTTATACTATAAAAACTATCATCTATTTTGACGGATTTAAGTCTAATCAACACTGCTTCATACATACTTTCAAACTTTTCCATATGTTTTACCATAGGAATAGCTTTATTAAGCTCACCGTACTTTTGAAATCTAGTTTTGATTACATTATGAGCGGTAGTATCAAATTCAGTATAATCATCAACTTTACCGTCACTAATAAAGAAAATAATATTGATATCAAACAGATTCTTAATTGGAAATAAATGTGAACATTTCTTTTTATCAAATACCCATTTCTTTCCTTTTAACTTATTAAAATCACTGATAAGTTTATCTTTATCAATGAATATACCACAGTCTGGATGCGTTAAATTTATTACATAAGATGTTTTAGACTTAATGGAATAAATCAAAACTGTACATAGTTCATCTACGCATGGATGTACTTTATCATCAGATTGAATACACTCTAGAATGATATCAGATGAATTATGCGATTCTAAAAATATAGAATATGACTGTTTATCCAAACACAACATTTACCAAATGTAACACTATAACAAATTAAAGTCAATTATTTACCAGCCCAAAATTCAAGTGGATTAGTTATATAATTTTTTAAACCTCTCATTTTTGAATTACCATTTGATAAAGTCTTTATATTTTGTTCTTTTACACCGATTCTTTCTAGAATTTTGTTATTATAAACATTTTCTTTAGAACCAGTTATAGTCCATCTAATAGTCAACTTGTTGTAAAGTTGAGAAGAAATTTGATTATATTTGTCTTTATCTACTTCCGTTATCGTTAAATTATTTATTTTTTGAACAAAATAACGATAAATATATCCTTTTGAGTAATCTTTTATACTTGGAGAAGGTTTAAAATATACAGGATATACTTGATTATCCAATATAGTACCACCTATATTTTGATATTTATTTATATTAATCATATTAAGTTGTAGCATTTACTGTATATTCGTTTACACCGTTAGTTGTAAATTTCAATTTTTGACCTCTAATAGATCTAATTCCTGCTTTGATAGTAGTTGTCCAGTTACCATTTTCAACTTTATGGGATACATCAACAATTTGAAATATAACTTCTCTTTCAGAATAAGGACTTGGTAAGTTTTTTAAACTAAACAATTGAAACGTTCTTAATCCAGAAATGCCTTGTAGTGTCATTTCAACTGTAAATCCTGGTTGTTGTCCACCGTAAATGTTTGAATTGTTAGTAAAATCCAAATCGTTTAATAAACCTAATAACAACGCTTGACTTGGCAATACTAAATTTACTATATTAAATCCGGTTTGAGTATAATTAGGAGCTGCATATCCACCACCAAGACCTCCGCCTATTTTGACATTTGACGAAACCGTAAAAGTTTTAAATGACATTATCATTGCACTGGAACCTTTTGATGGATTGGATTGTAATTGTTTTATTGTTTCTAAATTTGCATCTATCAATCTTGATCCAGGAATTACTTTTGGATCTTCAGAATTAAATCTGTCTCCATAAGGGAAATTTAAAATTTCATTTGATGTTACTTCTCCTGTAGGAGATTTTGTTGTTTCGTTTGACGGACTTGATCCTCCAGAAGACAATACTTGATTTGCTGCTACATTTGATAATTGAGCGGTAAAATTAATTGATTTAATAATAGTATTTGAAGAACCAACATCAAATTGATATATCTTCATACTATCTGTATTTATAAACTTTTTATCTATTATCTTTAAATGTTTGCCTTCTTCAACTACTGCAAATTCCCAAAATTTTCCTGCAGCATCACTTATTTTATTCAATAAATAACTATAAAAATTTTCTACTGTATCAGATGATTTTGCAGCTTCAATTATTAAATTTTTATTTACATACAAATCTTTTAAATATCCCCAATAACCTGATTTTGCTCCTGTATCAGCCAAATCATCTTTTAGTTGAGGAAATGCAAAATCACCTTTTGTTACATTAGGAGATCTATATCTAAATCTATTTAAAATTTCGTCAATATTATCTCTGTATACTGATAATGGAGGCAATGGATTTTTTGCAGTTGATATTGTTTTTCCTTCATCCGTATTGAAAAATTCAGATGCATATAATGTTAATCCTTTCCATATTTTTGATGCATCTCCAAGATTAAACATAGAAACACCATCACCAATTGTTTCAGACGTAGAAAATGAATTCTCAAATACAGATGTAGAACCAGATTGTGCTCCTGATGGTCTTATATTAGATTTTTTTTCTTTTTCCGGTTCATCGTTTGGTTTTTTAACATAAGCTTGTTTTCCAGTTTTAAATATTTTGAATAATGTTCTATCTTTTGGATATAATGTTGACATTTCTTGAACATTAAAATTTTTTACACTTGATAAAAATACATTTGGAAGTGAACTAGAAACTTGTGTTGCAGTTTGTTGTTGATAATCATTATCACTTGGACTTGTTGTTGGATACAAAAACCCAATATTAAATTTAGGAGATTCTCTATTAGGAATCAACAACATAGTACCATCAGTTGATATTAAATTTGGATGTGCTCCGATTTTAACATCGTCAATGTTTATATTATATAATGAAAATAACTCTTTCTGTTGCAAATCGTCTTTGTATTTTATTGTAATTTCTCTTTCAAAAAATACATTTGCGAGTTCAACTAAAAATCCCATAGTTACCCAAACATCTTTTTGATCTTTTGCATCCCAATCATATTCCTTAACTTCTTGCATGAAATCTTCGTCACTATAATTTCTATTTCTACCAATAAAAATTCTATCTTCAGGTTTAGCAACAGGAGTACTCCCACTCAATTCCATATAAAATGGGTACTTATTAAAAAAGAAAGTTGCTTCTTTTCCCTGAGATGATTTTAATTCTTCGTCATCTAACGGTTCTCTAAAGCTTAATTTCTTTTCAATACAATTTGGCAACTTTGTAAGTCTTTTTTCTAAAAATTCTGGAAATGATGATTGTATTATTGATTTATTTTGATCTGATGTCATCTTTGCAGAGTTCTTTACTTGAACACCCGAGTAGTTTGCATGTTTAGACATTATTTCAGTCTTACAATCAAATGTAATTCCATCTTGACTTGAAAAGTCAAATCCGGTTACATATCCCATCGTTACATCATATAATCCAAAAGAATTTCTTATGTTTTCATCATATAACAAATATCCTTTATCTAAAAATAATTCTTTTAGTCTTTCAAGATTATCACTTTCATCTTTTAAAGGCAATAAAGATTCCGGATTAAAATGATTCCACCCAAACTCTACTATCATACTAATTTTTGGAGTTAAAAAATATGGAGTCATATATTCTAACTGAGCAAATCCATAACACTTCCAATTGATAGTTATTTTTCTAATTCTTTCTTTTTGTATTACAGAATCAATCGAGACAATGCCTGGAGTAGGAAGATGTTTTTGTACTGTTCGTGCATCAGTTATTAATTTATTTGGAAAAGTAACTAAATTACCATCGTTTGATAAATCAAGTACATGAGGATTTCCTTTTGAATCATATCCTAATACTGTTTGATTAGATGTATTACCAACAGCATTTTTTGTAAAACCAAATGAATATTCAAATCCTTGTCCGCCAAACAAAGCAAATCCGTCTCTACGAACAGATCTTGAATTATATGTTACTTTACCAGTACCATTAGAAAATACTCTTGCCCAAGCAGTTAATGGACCTTTATAATTTTGCCAAGTTCCATTATCATCCCATGAAACAGATTCAGGATGAGCAGGATATTCATATCCAATATCTTTTTGTCTTCTTATAAATTCTTTGATTACCCAAGGAGGTATTGGATGTGGTGCCCAGGGCCTATTATCACGACTTGTAGACATAACTTATGAATTCAATAATTTAAAATTTTCTAATATATTATAGATGTTTTGAGGTATTCTTAATTGAATGCCAGAGGGTACACTCAATTTACCGTTTCCTAAATTGTTAGCTTGAGCTAGTACCCACCATAAAGTAGAATCTTTATAATACTTATTGGCTAGAGAATCAAAAGTAGTAACTTCATTTGTTATAATATAAATGTCATTATAAGCAACTGGTATAGTAGGATATAGTAAAGATTTATATACTCTTTTACCATCCCATCTTTTATCTTGTTCTGCAAATGAATATCGGTTCATATATTATGTTCTTTTGATATATTGATCATTCAAATATAACTCTTCTGAGAAAGAATTTCTAGTTCCCTTAATTACTGTTGAAATAGAACCGTCATCTCTATTGTCTGTAATTGGCAACTTATAAAAATCACCAAAATTACTTGCACCAGTTACAGCCAATTCTTTCTCCAATAAATCTATACTTAAATTCAATTCACATTCTCTAGGAAATTGTGCGTATTTACCTTTGCTGTTTTCCCATTGAATTACTCCGGCTGGAGTTTTTGCTCCATTTAAATAACTCCAGTCATTTGATAATGCATACTCTTCACTTAAAGTTTCCCATACACAATTTTCAGGAATATTCAACCCAATACTCTTAATCACTCCAGGTTGATTTTTGTATATATCACCAATAGTAAATTTTACCAACGGTGGTATAATGAATTGAGAATATACATTTGTAGCTTTTTTATCTCCTTGAGTATAATTAGCTGGTTTTGTCAATCCTACTAAATAATTAATTCTTTGCCACATAGGCAACAGTTCTTTGATACTATTAGCAACAGTATTAAACTTGAAACTTAAGCTTCTTGAAAATCCTTTATATGATTGTAATTTGTCTGCTCTACCAATATATTCAATTGCAGTCCAATCAGCATTGTAATTTTCATTAAAACCAGTAATAGTAGCTCTAAATGGTATATACTTGTTATTTACAATATCATGAAAATAAAATTTAATTAAGTCACTGTCTTCTGAATAAGATTGATTGAAATCTTCTTCTGATAATACTTTTAATATATTTACTTTATCTTGTAAATTTGCACCAGGAAATCCTTTACCTTCTCTATCATCCAATAACATTTTTCTTTTTCCAAATGCAAATTTTCTTAGATATGCACCCGTGTTATAATTTATTGGATTTACTTTTTGTTTTTGAGAATCAATGTCTTTAGTCAATTTACTAATATAATTATATCCCTTTAAGTTTTCATCAGAAAACTGAGGATTAATTAAATCATTGTCATTTTCTCCATCAAATTTATAACCCGCAGTTTTGATATTATCAATTACTCTTTTTAAATTATCTTCAATATCTTTTACTGCATCAGATTCTTTATCTGTAAATTTCGTCGAATATTTTTGATTATCATCTGCATAATATGCCAAATTAATCAACATTTCAGAATTTTTCAATTCTTGATCTGGACTAATATTTCTTCCTACAGCTTTACCATATAATTCATATGAATCGTAACTAATAGACAATCCTACTTCTTTATTAAATAGTTTAGGAAATGTACCAATTGATGTACCTTCCCACGGACCTCTTTTTCCTATAATTAAATAAGTACCATCTGCTTGTTTTAAATATCTTCCTCTTACACCAGTCGTTTGATCCGTATCTCCTTTTCTTACAGTATTATCTTTTGTTCCCGCATACCATTTTTGTATAACTTTTTTATCAAAACTATGTTTTAAAATTCCTGGAGGTTGTTGAAATACTGTAGTAGTTGATGCCATAATGCCATATGTCGATTCACCAACTTTATACTTTTCACCATTTGGTTGTCCAACAGGTACAAAAGCACCAAATAAAGTACTCGATTTAAAGAAATTTCCAATTCCTGAAAAAAATCCCGCACTTTTACCACCACCCCACGTATTTTGAAAATTCTTATTTGCATTGGTTGCAGTTGAACCACGAATCAAACCTTTACCCCCTGCTTTGTTAATAGATGGCAACGCACCTGCACCAACAGTTCCTTTAGGTGGAGTTGGTTTATTTAAACCTAAAGCATTTGATACTGCGCCTAATCCTATTGCACCAAGAACTCCTCCTAAATTAGGTTCAATATGTCTAGTAGGACTTGATATTAATCCAAAAGAAGCAATACTAGTTGTTGCTAAAATAGGCATCAATGGATTGTATATCTTAGTTTCATTAAAACTATTTAATCCTTGTAAAGCTAATTGTTTGGTTAAAAATATTACACCGTTACCACTTACACTAAACTTAGATACTCTTACTACATCTTGTAGTGCGGAACCTATTGGTAATGCTCTACTTTCAAATCTTTTTAACCCGTTTACACCTTTTCTCGCAGTATTTGGTGTAACTGTTATAAATGGTTGACGAGGACCAAATTTTAATAAACCGTTATTATAATCAGTTTGTAACTTGTATTTATTGTAAATTGCATCACTGTTTTGTGTATACAATAAACTTAATTCACCAGGTTCTCTTAAATTATTAAAATTAGTAGGCAAACTATAACCTGCACCAACTATTTGAATGTTGGTTGTAGATAGTGGTGCTGGAGATTCTAAATTGTTGAGATTTGCCATATATTATAAATATTAAACTGAACCAAATGCGCCTCTAAATTTTGTTGCAGATCCAACAGCAGTACTTACTTTACTACCATCTATATTTACTGCAATACCGCCGGATTTCATCAATCCAATCAATTCATCCAGTTTTGCAACAACTTCACCACCAACAGCACCACCACCAGCAGCACCTTTAGCAGTATTACCTAATAATGCTAATCCTGCAACGTTCAACAGATTTACATCATTAATTTCTTTGTTTAATCCTTTAATTGCTTCTGTAATATTTTCTATTCCTTCTACTATAGCTTCATCTTTAAACATTTCTAATGTACTGCCAATAGAAGATAAAGCATTTGCTGCGGTCATTAATGATGAACTAATTGCTGCTAAAGCAACTAATTGTAACATCATTCCACCGCCCATAAATGACATCAATCCACCACCAGCCATTGATGCACCAAATGCTAACATTGCACCAGAAAGTAAATAAAATCCAGCAGATAAAGTAAATAAATCTAAATTCATTGCTCTTTCAAATCCTTCAACGAAAAATATAAATGCTTTTCCAAATCCCATAGCAGCTAATGATAATACACCAACTGCGGCAGCAAATCCTAACATAATTCCAATCGCAGGTACTATTACTGGAGATGCAGTTGTAATAAGAGTGCTAAGTCCAACAAGTGCTGCGGTAATTACTGCAAGTCCTACTGCTGCAATTGCCATTGAAGAAAATCCGGCTTGTGCTTCTGGACTACCAAATACTTTTGCAGCATGTGCCAAAATTAAAACCGATCCCGCAAACGCAACCATTGCAACACCTAAAGATAATAACATTTTAGGATCAATTGCCTTTACACCTTCAATAAATTTATTTGTTCCACCACCTGGTGTAGTTCCTCCTGTTGCGCCTGCTCCAGGTGTAGGAACGCTTCCACCCATACCAGTAACTTTGGATACAACGTTACCTGCAATATCTTTGAGTTTTTCTTTATATTTACCTATAAATCCCAAAGCGGTTTTAAACGGTCCACCAATACTATTTAATATTAAAGTTCTTAATTGTTCTCCTCTAAAAATTATAGCAAGTCCTACTAATGTACCAACAATTCCTTTTGCTAATCCATTCCATTCAGGCAAAACAGACATTATTGAACCGTACATTTCGGAAAATAATTTATTCAAATCAAATACTTCCGTAGTTATATATCTGAATAAATCATATAACGCAGTAACAGGAGACATTACTAATGTTATTAAAACAGAAGAAATTTTTATCAAACCAGTTAATAATCCCATAACTATACTAATAACAGGAAGAAATAATTCAGCTAACTGAGAAATAATTTGATTGATATCGTTCATTATTTTTTGTTGTTGACTTGCAATTTGTCTTGAACGAATTTCTTTCTTATATTTTTCTTCCAATGTTTCGTTAGTTTTATCTAAAGTATCCAAATCTTTTTCATATTGAGCAGCTAAGTCAGGATTCTTTCTTCTTAATTCATTTAATTCTTCTTGTTTAGCATTCATCTTAACCAACTGATCAACACTAAGTCCCATTGATTCTGCTAATGCTTTTGTTTGAAATGCATCTAATTTTCTAAGATCCCCTACTTCTTTTAGGATTCTGGATTGTTCTTTTGCTAATCCTGCTAAATCTCCAGCATAAGCTAATTCTCTTGCTCGTGTAAAATTAATATCTTTTCCAAAAAGTACACTAGCTTCCATTTCACTATTTATACTAGATTGAAAATCAAGAAATTTATCTGCTGCTGCACCTACATCTTTTAACTCTATACCCAATCTTCTAGCTTCAACTGCACCTTTAATTAAAGCATCAACACTTCCTCTAACTAATTTATATACTTCACCACCAGCAGCAGCAACATCTTTCATTACTTTAGCAAAAGGAACTCCTGCGGCTTTTGCCAAACTTGCGGCAGCACCAGCAGTTTTATTCGCAACATCCGCACTCATTTTACCGATACCCATGAAATTTTGCATTACTGCGGTACTATCTTCAACTGCTACACCCAGATTTTGTTCCATTAATGTAACATGACCTACAGTTTCATCTGTAATACTAGCAGTACTAGAAAATGCATCTGCTATTTTTTGAGCAGCAATACCTGCATTTTCTGCTGTAACGCCAAATGCTGCTAAATCTCTACTTGTTCTACTAATAGTAGCTTCTACTACAGAAGTCTGTGAAGCTAAAAATCCTGTGGTTTTTCTGAACGATTCGGCAGCGTTATCTAATTCTACAAATCTTTTTGCAGAAAGTTCAATCATTTGATAAACTGCAGTAACTGGATCTTTTAAATTATTATATATATTAAATAAATTTCCAGCTTTTACACTAAGAGGACCAAATGAATCTATGGTTCTTGTAAATATTGCAAGTCTTTCTTTGTTTAGTTTGTTTTCTTTATCGGTAAGTTTTAACAATTCTGCCATTTTAGAAGTTAAATCTTCAGTAGCAAAAGCACTTTCTTCTATAGAATTCTGAATTTGTCTCCATGCTTCTGCCAATTGTACTGCTTCTTTACCTGCATATTTTCCAGATTTGATCAAAGCATCTAATTCATCCTTTGATTTACCTATAAATGGATTTTTTTCGTCAGCCATAGATTAATATGATTATAAATATGTAATAAACAATACTTTTAATCATTTTCCTCTACTAATGTTTGGCTTAGCAATAGGTTTACTTGGAGATTTATTTGTTTTCTCCATTGCATCTTTTTCTTTTTCTTTGGTTTCTATTAATTTTCGTAAATAGAATATTCTCAAGTATACAGGCAATTTATATGCAATATCTTGATTAAAAGCGCCTTGAGAATGATATGCAAGATTAAATATCTGTTCGTGGATCAACAGTTTATCTTGCGGAGTCAGGCCAAAAAAACTGTACCGTTAGCGGTACACCTATCCTTTCTTCATGAGAACATTGTTCACACTTAAAATCAAAGTTTAGGTCTATATCTGGAGTTCTTTCTTTAATTTGTTTTCTCAATTCAAAACTATCTCTGGAAGTTAATTCTGTTTCAACAAACTTTTTAACAACATTCTTATCAGAATTGCCATCTACTGAAACTATAGTATATCTCAATCTTGTAGTTACTTCTTGAGTATTGCCAGTTTTAATTTTTTGCAATACTTTAAGTTCATTTTCAATCTTCTTTTCGTCTCCAGAAGTTAATAACTTACAAGTTACTGTTTTTTTACAATAAGGAAGTACTACATCGAATTCATTAGTTCCCCGTGGATATTTTGATACATCAATATCTTTATACTTTAATTCAGCTAAATTAAATGTACACTCATTGTTTTCTCTACAAGAAGGACATTTAATTTGAAGTGGACCATAATTATCTCCGTAAGCAAATCTTCTTGTAGCTACAAATACTGCATTCTTGTCACCTAACAAAAGATCGTCCATATTAACATTCTTATCTATTATAATAGATTCGATCAATTTATCCAATACAATTCCTTTTTTAATGAAATTTTGATTGGTAAGAATATCTTCTTCCATTGCGGTCATAACCTTAATGGTAATAGTACCATTACTCAATGGACTAGATTCATTATAAAAATGTCCTTGACTAGGCAAATCAACTACTTCAGATGGATATGTAGTTTCTTGTTTGGGTTGTGAAACATTACTAGTAACTTGACTAGATGGTTTTGTGATAGGAATTGTATAGTCGTCCATAAATTATAACTTTCAATATAACAATATATAGTACTAAGTTATAATTTTTATTTTATTTAATTTAAGACGACTGTAATTGATTTTTAGCTGCTTTAACCAAATCATCTTTTGATTTAACTGTAACTTTAGCTTTTGTAAATTCTTCACCAGCTTTTTTCTTTTCTTCTGGCGATTTAGCCATTTTTTGTTTTGCAGTAGCTAATTTTAGCTTATCTTGAGCATCTCTTTTTTCAATCTGTCTCTGTTGATATAATGCTAAATTAGTTTTTTTAGTAGCTTGTTTTATTTTAGCATCATCTTCACTTAGAATTTCGTTAATAATACGGGAAATGTATTCCTTTATCTTTTTTTTGGATGTTGCCATACCTTGTTTTACTGCATCAAATAATTCTTTAGCTAATTGTGGATTGTTTGGTACTGTTCCTTTAAATGATTCAAAATCATTATTTTTTACAAATTGTCTAGCCATACTAGCACTAACACCTTCAACTCCTTCTGCACCGTCTTCTCTTTCACCACTACTTACTATATTTAAAGTATTAAATCTAGGTGTTTTATCCATACCGTTCCAAGTATTAAGCAACTTTGTAAATTCTGGAACTCTATCACTACCGCAAACAAATGTTGCATCAGTATAACCATTTGCTTTTAATTTATCTGCGGCTTGTAGTACATTCTTAATTGTAATATCATATACAATTTTATCTTGTATATCTGGAAATAGTTTCTTTAAGAAATTTACTTTGGTTTGATAATCAAGTGGATTTTTATCAGGATCTTGTGATTGACTTGTAAAAATATAAAAATCACCACCATCCGCAGCATCTACTACAGTATCAATTAATTTTTTATGTCCTATTGTAGGAGGATTAAATCTACCAAATGCAAATGCTACGTGTTTCTTCATATACTATAAATATTCAAGTATAAATAAAAAATCCCGAATCTTTTGGATTCGGGATTTAAAAGGAATTGTTTTATTTAAATTAAAATTGAAGTATAGCGTAGTCAATTGATAAAGTTAAATTAATTGTCATAGCTTCACCGCTATCGCCCCAATCTAATTCACCGAAATCTGCACTTGTAATAAACGCACCTTTAAGTGTCCATTCTTCTACTTTATCACCTACAGGTCCAAGAACGTTTACTGTTAAATCTTTCTTATAGAAATCGCTATATCCATCACGACCAGTAACTGATTCATGACTTAAACGAATCCATTCCATTACTGCTTGAGCACCACTTGGTACAATTGGGTCATATAATTCAATTGATACATCCTCCCAAGTAGTTTTACCTTTATAGTATCTTTGAATGTTGATGTGGTCAAGTGTCTTTTTTTCACTTTTTGGTGATGGTCTCTTGCATTTCTTAATTAAGAAACTTGGAATACCGTCACAATACAAAATGAACCTATTTTTTACTTTTGGTTCAAATGTTGTAAAGAAAATTTCGTTGCTATTTAATAGGTCTGCCATAATTGTTTATTCCTTTAGTTATAAATATAATAATAAATTAAAATATGTTGACAATTTTTAAATTATTTGTATAATTTGCTTAGCGCAACAAGCGCATAATTAAGTTTTAATTGTTTAAACTTTGTGCTTTATCATACAATTTATTAATTTCTATTTTTAATTTTTCAATATAGTTTCTGCTGCGCAATATCTTAAATACTAAGTTCTCAGTGCTTAATTCTCCTGATTTATCTAAACCTGCTTGGCGCATATCATAAACATCTTTAACTATAGTCTTAAGCTTCTCAATATCTTGCGCTTTAATACCTGAATTAATCTTCCTGACATAATCATTATATTTTTGTTGAATTTTTTCTTTATCAATTAGAACATTTTCTTTTTGCGGTTCAGTTAACCACTTATCTTGGATTAAACTATATACTCCTGATGACCTATTTTCTTTGGTAATATCTTGAATATATACTTCAACATTATGTCCTTTTAAATGAATATCATGTTCATCATTCCATTTTGATTTTAACGCATTTACTAATTTTTCAACAAGCTCTACATTTTCATCTACATCTTTAAAATCAATTACAACATGTACATCAAAATCACTTGTATCTGACCAATTAAAATTAGCTAAGCTTCCCACAAACAATATATCTTTTAAAGGCGCATCAGTTTCGGTATCAGTATAAAAATCTTTTCCTATTTGCAATAACTTTTCTTTAATTTCAGGTTTTAATTTTAAACCGTCCCATACATTTGGGTTTAAAATGTCATTGTATATTCTTACTTTCATATTTTAATTTTCGCCTTTAATTCATCAATAGCTTGTTGCGCACTTGTAAATATTATACCTGTGCCTCCAGCAGCAATAAATGCTTCTATATTGGGAGACAAATCATCTATTAATATGCTATTTGGTGTTGCATATTTAGCTTTACCTTTTCCAGAATCACTAAATATTATATTTTTTGGACCTGACCAATGTGTATTTAACCATTTTCTTTTTCCAGATTCTATGTTTTTTATATATTCTACAGCTTGTTGTCTAGGATTATTTTTCAATATTTGAGCTGCACTAGTACTAGTTAAAAACTTTAACTTAAATCTTCCGTCAGATGAAATGTTTATTAATTCTTTTTTAAAAGTGTCAAAACCTGACATTGGTTGCATATCTGACCAGAACTTTTCTCCGTCTTCTAAAATCACTCTCCAGAACTCTTGTGTACCTTTATTAGCTTCAAATTCTTTTGGTGGTGTATTTGTTAATTTTTCGAATTGTTTATCAAAGTCACAAAGAACACCGTCCATATCACAATATATGATAATTTCATTGTTATTTTCCAATAAATTTGCGTCAAATATTTCTTTTAAAATTGACTTTAGTTTTATCATATACTATAATAAATAGTTATCCATTAGATAAAACCCATGACTTTGTAGATTCATCCCAACTATATAATTGTCCGTCGTTTGGATATGGTACTGGAGCTTCCCATCTACAAGTTTCTTCATTGAGAAACCAACTCGGATATGGTTTAGGAGATATAAATGCATCTAGATTAATATCATATCTATATCCAACTCCTGCATAATTTTTTCTTATTCTACCATTATAACTTGTTTGTTTCCAATTGCCTCCAAATAAACTACGACACCAATTTTCTCCATTTGATTCGTATTCATCTGGAATTACAACCACTCTAGTTACAATATTATCAAATCCTATTTCAGCAAAATGTGCCATAAATTTTATCCTGTATATGTAAATGTTCCACTTGATGTAAATGTATGTACTGTATAACCATTTGCATTTGTAATTGTACCGCCTGAAGCCTTTATAGTTAAACCATAATATCTAATAATTACTATTCCTGAACCACCATTTCCTCCAACACTTTGAATTCCACATCCACCACCACCACCGCCAGAATTCACTGTTCCATTTCCACCATTTTGTCCACCTCCACCTTGTCCACCAACTCCATAATATGTACTTGCATCACTAGTTCCTCCACCTCCACCAGCATAATATCTGGAAGTGCCATCAATATTAATTAATCTACCGTCACCCCCATATCCAATTGTAGTTGAACCTGCACTCCATCCACTAGATGCTCCATTTCCACCTGCTGCACCAGCTCCTCCACCACCAGATGCGCCAGAATAATTATTAATATTTGATGAATTATTTCCTCCTGTTCCACCGGCATTACCTTGTCCTGCAGTTCCTGCTGCTGTCGTTGATGTATTTGATGTCGTTCCACCGCCAGAACCTCCAGATGCACCAGAAACACCAGACCAACTTCCTCCACCTCCACCTCCTATTGCGTTATAACTAAATGCCGATGAATTGCTTCCATTTGAACCAACTACACCCGAAGATGCGCCGTTGCCACCACCACCTACCGTAATTGTATAACTTGCAGCAGTTATTGGAAAATTTGTTACATAAATTAATCCGCCTGCACCGCCACCTCCACCTACGTCATATCCACCACCACCACCTCCAGCAACGACTAAAATATCAATAGTATTAGCCGCAGCATTAGTTGCATTGATTCTACTATTGCTTAATGTTTTTATATTCATATTAACTTATTTCTGTGCCGAATAAATTAAATGATTGACTTATAGAAGAAGCATAAACTTGAACTTTATCATATTGTCCTAAAGTCATGCCAATAGTTAATGAAATACTATCATTTGCAGGTATTACGGTATCATAAGCCAAGTAATTTTTAGCTTGTAGTGTTGAACCT
>Ga0222713_10000199_pt1 | contig 65645 bp, 57 predicted proteins | sample C33_649DmetaG_FD_165061 | JGI IMG/M metagenome (GOLD analysis project Ga0222713, IMG submission 165061) | Estuarine water microbial communities from San Francisco Bay, California, United States - C33_649D | ecosystem: Environmental > Aquatic > Marine > Unclassified | place: USA: California...
GCTTCCGTCTGAACACCAAGGCCGACCCGGACCGCGACTTCGCCGCCTTCCTGGGCGCGAGCTACTTCCGCGCGGTCGGCAAGGAGGGCCAGTACGGCCAGTCCGCACGCGGCCTGGCGATCGACACAGGGATGGGCAAGCCGGAGGAATTCCCGGACTTCGTGGCCTATTACCTGGAGCGCCCCGATCCGGGCCAGGACACGCTGGTGATCTACGGCCTGCTGGATTCGCCCAGCGTCGCCGGCGCCTATCGCTTCGCGCTGACCCCTGGCGAGCCGCTGCTGATGGACATCGACTGCGCCTTGTACCCGCGCACGACCATCGAGCGCATGGGCCTGGGCCCGTGCACCAGCATGTACCAGGCCGGCGAAAATGACCGCCGTATGGCCTGGGACTGGCGCCCGGAGATCCACGACACCGATGGCCTGGCCCTGCATACCGGCAGCGGCGAATGGATCTGGCGTCCGCTGACCAATCCGCCACAGCTGCGCTTCAACGCCTTTGCCGACAACAACCCCAAGGGCTTCGGCCTGCTCCAGCGCGATCGCGACTTCGACCATTACCAGGACGATGGGGTGTTCTACGAGAAGCGCCCCTGCCTGTGGGTGGAACCCAAGGCCGGCTGGGGGGAGGGCTCGGTCCAGTTGATCGAGATCCCCACGGTGGACGAGACCTTTGACAACATCGTGGCGTTCTGGAACCCCAAGGACAAGCCGCAGGCCGGCCAGGAACTGCTGTACGGCTACAAGCTCTACTGGGGCTCGGCTGCCCCCTCGGTGCCCGACGACGCGATCTGCGTGGCCAGCCGGACCGGCCTGGGCGGCGTGGTCGGGCAGAAGCGCAAGACCTGGTCGCAGCGCTTCGCAGTGGATTTCAAGGGCGGCAAGCTGGCGGCCCTGGAGGCGGCCAACGCCGAGGTCACCCCAGAGCTGCAGATCAGCGGCGGCCGCCTGGAGACCGTCTCCTGCCGTCCGCTGCACGAGATCCACGGCTACCGGGTGATGTTCGACGTGGTGCCTGACAAAACGGACAGCAGCCAGATCGACCTGCGCCTGTACCTGAAGAACGATCAGGGTGCCCTGAGCGAAACCTGGCTGTATCAGTTCAGTCCGCCACCGGAAGCCGAACGCAAGCTCTACTGAGGACGCCCCCGGGACGGCGTGTCCACACCGTGATATCGACCCATGCACGGCCTGCGTCCTGTCCGGGCCGGTTGTTGCGTTGTAACGCGGTGTAGCCGTACAGGGGATTGCTCCTGGTCATCGAGGCGTTCGACTTCCGCGTGAGCGTTGCGTTTGCGGGGAAGACAGCGACGACCGGTAACATCGGCTACATCGCGGGCCGTCCGCAGGCATATCGCGGCCGGTGATCCACAACAGGGGACGACATCGATCGCGCCGGGTGCGCGGGCGCGTACTCCCGTGATGCGGAAGCGTGTTACGTCAAACATCCCCAGCCCGGCGAGGGACTTGGATATGGCCGACCGGTCTGTCTTGCTGTCTTCCAACTACAACGCGTGGCCCGAGCCCTTCAACGGGCAGGCATTCGCATTTCTCAACGTCATCGCCCAGGTGGAGGATGCGGACATCCTCGTGCCCGAGCCTTCGGCACATGCCGCCGGGCGCGGGGTCAACCCGAGCATGGGCTACCTGTGGAACGAGTTGCGCCACCGGGTGGTGTCACAGTCGTGGCGGCGACTGGGGCAACCCGGGTTCTCCAATGCGCAAGCCGTCTCGGTCCAGCGCGACTACGATGTCTTCCTCTACGCGTGCCAGTTCCCCAATGAGCTGACCGCGCTGCGCAAGCTGCGCGGCTGGCGCCAGCGCTGCGACAAGGCTTATGCCTATCTGCTGGAAGGCTGGCCCGAGCGCTTTCCCCACCAGGCCGCCGAACTGCGCATGCTGGACCAGTTCGACCACGTGTTCGTGCTCAATGCCGAAAGCATCCCGGCACTGCAGCGCTACACGTCCACGCCGATCTCCTTCCTGCCCAGTGCGTGCGACACGCTGCTGGCCTGCCCCTATCCGGAGGCTCCGCCGCGCAGCATTGATGTACTGAGCATCGGCCGGCGCATTCCCGAGCTGCACACCAAGCTCAGCGCGCTGGCCGCCCAGGACGGCAACTTCTTCTACGTCCACGACACCCTGCGTGCGGCGTCGGTCGCCGACTGGGCCGAGCATCGCAGCCAGACTGCGGCGATGATCAAGCGCGCCAAGTACTTCATCGCCTACGACTTCACGGTGGACACCTTTGGCGTGTTCAAGGGCGTGCGCAAGAACGCGCTGGCCACCCGGTACTTCGAAGGCACCGCCGGCGGGGCCATCGTCCTGGGTTCCCCCCAGCACTGCCTGGAGTTCGCCCATCACTTCGACTGGCCCGACGCGGTCATCGAGCTGCCACCGGAGACAGCCGACATCGGCGCATTCCTCAACGACCTGGGCGGGCAGACCGCGCGCCTTGAGCGCGCCCGCGCCATGAACGTCAGCCAGAACCTGCGTCGGCACGACTGGGCCCATCGCTGGGGGCAGCTGCTCGACACTGTCGGTCTGGCGCGCGGCCCGCGCCTGCAGCAACGCATTGATCGCCTGGCCCACATGGCCGGGATGGTGGACCTCGCCCACGGGGCACCGCTGGTGCGGAGGCACGACGTCACCGCCTGACTGATCGGCAGGACCCAACCCATCCGGCGGCGGGAGGGCCGCCATCACCCCTTGCGCGCATCGTTTCCGGTGCGCGCAGGAAGCATGCAGCCGGCCCTCCGGCGAAGGACGAAGCGCGAGATGCGAAAGGCATATCCATGAAGGCCGTCATCCTGGCCGGCGGCCTGGGCACCCGGATCTCCGAGGAAACCTCGGTCAGACCCAAGCCGATGGTGGAGATCGGCGGCATGCCGGTCCTCTGGCACATCATGAAGATCTACAGCCATCACGGCATCAACGACTTCGTCGTGTGCCTGGGCTACCGCGGCGAGGTCATCAAGGACTTCTTCATCAATTACCACCTGATGCATTCGGACATCACCTGCGACCTGTCCACCAACACCACCACCCTGCACAACTCGCGCGCAGAACCCTGGCGGGTGACGCTGGTGGATACCGGTCCGGCCACCATGACCGGCGGTCGTCTCAAGCGTGTCATGCCCTACCTGCAGGATGAGGAAGCGTTCTGCCTGACCTATGGCGATGGCGTCTCCGACGTGGACATCGGCGCGGGCATCGCGCTGCACCGGCGTGAAGGACGCTTGGCGACGGTGACCGCGGTGCAGCCGCCGGGCCGCTTCGGCGCCCTGCACGTGGAGGGTGACGCGGTCACCGGGTTCCGCGAAAAGCCGGCCGACGGCGATGGCCTGATCAATGGCGGTTTCTTCGTCCTCTCCCCCAAGGTGGTCGATTTCATCGACGGCGACGACTCGGTCTGGGAAAACGCGCCGCTGGAAAGTCTGGTCGCCCAGCGCCAGCTCAGCGTCTACCAGCACACCGGCTTCTGGCAGCCGATGGACACCTTGCGCGACAAGAACTACCTCAACGACCTGTGGACCACCAACAAGGCGCCCTGGCGCGTCTGGGAATGAAGACGATGCGTATCCTGATCACCGGTAACATGGGCTATATCGGCCCGGTCCTGGCCCGCCACCTGCGCCAGCGTTTCCCCGAGGCTTACCTGGTCGGCGTGGACCGCGGCTGGTTCGCGCACTGCCTGTCGGACAAGCGCGGCCTGCCCGAGGTCGTCCTGGACGAACAGTGGTTCCGCGACGTACGCGACCTGACCGCGAAGGACCTGACCGGTTTCGACGCGGTCGTGCATCTGGCCGCGGTGTCCAACGACGCGATGGGCAAGCGGTTCGAGATCGTCACCGACCAGATCAACTGCAAGGCCAGCCTGTCGGTGGCCCAGGCCGCCGCAGAAGCCGGGGTGAAGCACTTCGTGTTCGCCTCCAGCTGCAGCGTCTACGGCGCCGCCGCCGACGGCACGCCGCGCTCGGAAACCAGCGGCATCGCCCCGCTGACCGCCTACGCGCACTCCAAGATCGATACCGAGACCGGCCTGGCGGCGATGGACACCGACATGGTGATCACCGCGCTGCGCTTTGCCACCGCCTGCGGCGCCTCGCCGCGCCTGCGCCTGGACCTGGTGCTCAACGACTTCGTCGCCGGTGCGGTGGCCAGCGGCAAGGTCGAGGTGCTCTCCGATGGCACGCCGTGGCGCCCGCTGATCCACGTGCGCGACATGTCGCGCGCCATCGAGTGGGCGATCCAGCGCCCGGCCGACAATGGCGGCCGCTACCTGTTCGTCAACGCCGGCTCGGACCGCTGGAACGTGCAGATCCGCGACCTGGCCCAGGCCGTGGGCGCGGCGATCCCGACCGCAGAGGTGTCCATCTCCACCAACGCACCAGCCGACAACCGCTCCTACCGCGTGGACTTCACCCTGTTCGAGCAGCTGGCGCCCGAGCACCAGCCGATCGAGACCCTGGAGGGCACCATCGCCGAGCTGCGCGACGAGCTGCAGCGCACCGCCTTTTCCGACCGCAACTTCCGCCAGAGCGGCTTCATCCGCCTGCGCATCCTGGAAGGGCTGGTCGACAGTGGCGTGCTGGCCGCCGACCTACGGGCCGCCGCATGAAGTTCCACGAAACCCCGCTCAAGGGCGCCTATGTCATCGAGCCGGAAAAGCGCGGCGACGACCGCGGCTGGTTCGCCCGGGTGTTCTGCGAAAAGGAAATGGCCGCGGCCGGCCTGGTCGATCGCTTTGTCCAGGTCAACAACTCCTACAACGCCGAAGCCGGCACCTTGCGCGGCATGCATTACCAGCTGCCACCGGCGCCGGAGGTCAAGATCGTGCGCTGCGTGCGCGGCGCGCTGTGGGACTGCATCGTCGACCTGCGCCCGGACTCGCCCACCTATCGCAAATGGCACGGGGTGGAGCTGACCGCGGAGAACCGCCTGGCTTACTACGTACCGCGCGGCTTCGCGCACGGCTTTGTGACCCTGGAGCCGGATACCGAGGCGTTCTACCTGGCCAGCGCATTCTACGAACCGACCGCCGAGCGCGGGCTGCGCTGGAACGATCCGGCGTTCGGCATCCAGTGGCCGGCCGAAGGCCGGATCATTTCGGAGAAGGATGCCAAGTGGCCGGACTTCGATCCGGACTTCCACGGCGTCGAGCAGCTGCACGGCCTGTGAACCCCCATATCCCAGCATTGAGGACAACCCCATGGTGATCGACCGCCTGCTCCGCGAGCGCCAGGCCGCCGGCATGCCCATCCGCGTCGGGCTGTATGGCGCGGGCTTCATGGCCAAGGGCATCGTCAACCAGATCGTGCACTCGGTGCCCGGCATGGTCCTGTCGGTGATCTGCAACCGCAACGTGGACAAGGCCATGGCCGCCTATGCCCTGGCCGGCGTCCAGGCCCAGGTGGTCGACACTGGCCGCGCGCTGTCCCAGGCCATCGCCAGCGGCACCGCCGTGGTCACCGACGACCCGGCGCTGCTCTACGAATGCGACGACCTGGACTGCCTGATCGACGCCACCGGCGCGGTCGAGTATGGCGCCCACATCTCGCTGGCCGCCATCGCCCACGGCCGCGACATGGTCACCATGAACGCCGAGCTGGATGGCACCGTCGGCCCATTGCTGAAGAAGAAGGCCGATGCGGCCGGGGTGATCTTCACCGCCTGCGACGGCGACCAGCCCGGCGTACAGATGAACCTGTTCCGCTTCGTCAAGTCCATCGGGCTCACGCCACTGATGTGCGGCAACATCAAGGGCCTGCAGGACCCGTATCGCACGCCGACCACGCAGGCCGGCTTCGCCGCCAAGTGGGGCCAGGACCCGTACATGGTCACCAGCTTCGCCGACGGCACCAAGATCAGCTTCGAGCAGGCCATCGTCGCCAACGGCACCGGCATGTCCATCCTCAAGCGCGGCATGACCGGCTACGACCACCGCGAACACGTGGATACGCTGACCAAGGTCTACGACGTGAACGCGCTCAAGGCCGTCGGCGGCGCGGTCGATTACGTAGTCGGCGCCCAGCCCGGCCCGGGTGTCTACGTGCTGGCCACGCAGGACGACCCCAAGCAGCAGCACTACCTCAACCTGTACAAGCTGGGCGAAGGTCCGCTGTACAGCTTCTACACGCCTTACCACTTGTGCCACTTCGAAGTGCCGCTGTCGGTGGCGCGTGTGGTCCTGCTGCGCGACGCAGTGCTGCAGCCGCTGGACGGCCCGCTGGTCGAAGTGGTGGCCACCGCCAAGCGCGACCTGGCCGCCGGCGAGACGATCGATGCCCTGGGCGGCTACCTGACCTACGGCCAGTGCGAGCGCGCCGATGTCACCGCCGCCGATGGGCTGCTGCCGATGGGCGTGGCCGAAGGCTGCGTGCTCAGGCACGAGGTGGCCAAGGACCAGGTGCTCACCTACGCCGATGTCGAACTGCCGCACGGACGCCTGATCGACCGTCTGCGGACCGAGCAGGCCAACGCCTTTTCCGCCACAGCGGTGGGCGCGACTGCCTGAACTGCCATCAAGGTGCCGGGTCGCACCAGGGTTCGCGCACTTCCCCGTGTGGATGCCGCAAGGCGCGGCCCGCGTCGCTCCGATGGGCGGTGCGGGGCGACGAAGGATCGCTCGTAATGGCGAAGGCAATGGCAACCCGCCTGCTTGACCCTGTCCAACAGCAGGCCTCCATGCTGGGCCAACGACGATCACGAGATCGTCGGCGAGCGGAACACACGCACCGGACTCGATCGGACGCGCCGAATCCATGCGGGGGCAGCGCAAAATCGACGTGACAAGGCCCCGCGTGTGCCTGTCCCCCACCCTCGCCCGCAAGACAAGGCGGGAGCGCATGGCGTGCAGGGAACGCGTCAGCGCACCACCAGCACCGGGATCTTGCTGCGGGTCAGGACTTCGGCACTCTGGCTGCCCAGCAGCACCCGGGTCAGGCCGCGACGGCCGTGCGAGGCCATGACGATCAACTCGGCCCGGCGCTCCTCGGCGGTCTCCAGGATGCCGTCGGCGGCGAAGCGGTCCAGCACGTGCACCGGCTCGGCTTCGACCTCCAGTTCCGCGGCGCGGTCCAGGCACGGCTGGAGGATCGCGTTGGCGGCCTGCTCGCGCTCGGCGCGGTACTCCGGGCCCGATTCATAGCCCACCGCCCAGCCCTGGATATCGGCCATGCCGCTGGCCCACGGCTCGGAGACGGTGAGGAGGTCGACCTTGGACCCCAGCTGGGCGGCCAGCATCAGGCCCTGCTCCAGCCCCCGCAGGGACAGTTCCGAGCCATCGATGGCAATCAGGATGCGTGCGTACATGGTGTGCTCCCAAGGCGTTGAGGCCACCATTGGACGCCTGCGGACCTGCACATACCTTGATCCTGATCAAACCCGCTGACGTACCGTGGGAGCCGCCATGGCGGCGATGGCGCTTTACCGATGAAGTCCTTCGCCGCCTTGGTGGCTTCCACAACCGCCTTGTCAAAGCCGCTGGCGGTCGGGCTTATCGCGGGGTGAGGTTGGCGTAGGCCAGCACCAGCCACTTGGCGCCCTCGTCGAACTGCACCTGCACCCGCGCGTGGGCGCCGGCGCCCTCGTAATCGACGACCACGCCCAGGCCGAACTTGGGATGGGACACATTGGCGCCGAGCTTCATGGCCGGCGTCTCGATCGGCGCATGGCCCACACCGCCACGCGCCGCGCCCAGCGAGGCCGGGCGCGAGACCTGCACCTTGGGCCGCACTTCGTTGAGCAGCTCGCGCGGGATCTCGCGCAGGAAGCGCGAGGGCACGTTGTAGTTGTCCATGCCGTGGATGCGGCGCGACTCGGCATAGGCCAGCACCAGCTTCTGCCGCGCACGGGTGATGCCCACGTAGGCCAAGCGGCGCTCTTCCTCCAGCTTCCCCGGCTCCTCGACCGAGCGCGCGCTGGGGAACAGCCCGTCCTCCAGCCCGACCAGGAACACCAGCGGGAATTCCAGGCCCTTGGCCGAATGCAGCGTCATCAGCTGCACGCCGTCCTCGCCGGCCTGGGCCTGGCCTTCGCCGGCCTCCAGCGCCGCGTAGGACAGGAACGCGACCAGCTCGTTCATGCTCTCGGCCGCATCGGGCGTGTCGTCCAGCTCCAGCGGGTTGACCTCGGCGCGGGCGAAGCGGGAGGCGACCGAGACCAGTTCGTCCAGGTTCTCGGTACGCGAATCCGAATCCAGCCCGCCCTTGCTTTCCTTGGCCCAGTGCTCGCGTAGCGCCGAGCGCGCCAGCACGTGATCGATCTTCTCCTTCAGGTCCAGCTCCACCGTTTCGGCGTTGAGCTGATCGATGAGCTCGACGAACGCCGCCAGGGCATTGCGCGCGCGCCCGGCCAGGGTGCCCCCCTGCGCGCATTGGCGCGCGGCGTCCCATAGCGACAGTGCCGCGCCGCGGGCGCAGCGACGGACCTCGTCCAGAGTGCGCTCGCCGATGCCGCGCGGCGGCGTGTTGACCGCGCGCTCGAAGGCCGCGTCGTCGGCGCGGTTGGACACCAGGCGTAGGTAGGCCAGCGCGTCCTTGATCTCGGCGCGTTCGAAGAAGCGCATGCCGCCGTACACGCGGTACGGCACCTGCTCGGCCAGCAGTGACTCCTCCAGCGCGCGCGACTGCGCGTTGCTGCGATAGAGCACCGCGACCTCGCCGTAGCTGCCGCCTTCGCGCACCCACTGGCGCGCGCGCTCGACCACGTAACGCGCTTCGTCCACCTCGTTGTAGGCCGCATAGACATCGATCGGGTCGCCCTGGCCGGCGTCGGTCCACAGCTCCTTGCCGATGCGGTCGGGGTTGTGCGCGATCACCGCGTTGGCCGCACCCAGGATGTTGGCGGTGGAGCGGTAGTTCTGTTCCAGGCGGATGGTCTGCGCGCCGGGGAAATCCTTGAGGAAGCGCTGCACGTTCTCGACCTTGGCGCCGCGCCAGCCATAGATGGCCTGGTCGTCGTCGCCGACCACGAACACATGCCCGGTCTCGCCGGCCAGCAGGCGGATGAAGCCGTACTGGATGGCGTTGGTGTCCTGGAATTCGTCCACCAACAGCTCGCTGAAACGATGCCGGTAGTGGGCCAGCAGCGCCGGGGTGTCGCGCAGCAGCTCGTGCGCGCGCAGCAGCAGCTCGGCGAAATCGACCAGCCCGGCGCGGTCGCAGCGGGCCTGGTACTCGGTATAGGCCGCGACCATGGCGCTCAGCCATTCGTCGCGCCCCTCTGGCTGGATGTGCTCGGGACGGCGGCCCTCGTCCTTTTGCTGGTTGATCCACCAGGCGATCTGGCGCGGCGGATATTTGCCATCGTCCAGCTCCAGCGCCTGGGCCACGCGCTTGACCAGGCGCTGCTGGTCGTCCGAGTCCAGCACCTGGAAGCCCTCGGGCAGGCGCGCCTCGTTGAAGTGCAGGCGCAGCAGGCGATGGGCCAGGCCGTGGAAGGTGCCGATCCACATGCCGCGCCCGCCGTTGCGCAGCTGCGCATCGGTGCGCTGGCGCATTTCGGCCGCGGCCTTGTTGGTGAAGGTCACCGCCAGGATGCCGTGGGTGGGCACCCCGTGGACCTCGTTGAGCCAGGCGATGCGGTGGGTGAGCACCCGCGTCTTGCCCGAGCCGGCGCCGGCCAGCACCAGGTAATGCCCGGATGGGGCGGAAACGGCCTCGCGCTGGGCCGGGTTCAGATCGTCGAGCAGGTGGGAGACATCCATTGCCGACCCATTCTACCGGGCCTGTCCAGCCCGGCCGTCCTGGCGGGGCGCCGACCGGCTAGGGCCGGACCGGTGGTGCCGCCGGACAGTAGCGCCGCAGGTAGTCCATGTGCGCCGGCAGCCGGGCGGTCACCTCATCGACCTGACGCTGGATCGCGCCCAGAAAGTGCCCCAGTTCCGCATCGCCCATCAGGTCCGGCGCCGGGTGACGCTGGCGCGGCACGATGCCCTGTCCAAGCATCACCTGGATCCACGAGTTCTCCGCGAACAGCTCGCCTGGGACGTGGAAGACCGTCCCGGTCTCGCGAAACAGGTCGATGCGATGCTGCAGCGTGCCGGGCAAGGGCATGTTGGCCACATAGTCCCAGTACGGCGTGTCGCGACGCTCGGTGGCGTGGTAGTGGAGCACGACGAAATCCCGCACATGGGTCAGCTCGCTGTCGAGCTGGGCGTTGTATTCGTCGACGGCGACCTGGCGGATCACCTGCGGGAAGGAGCGCAGCAGGTTGACGATGCCGCGCTGGATCAGATGGATCGTGGTCGATTCCAGGGGTTCGATGAAACTGCCGGACAGCCCGATGGCCACGCAGTTCTTCTCCCAGCAGCGCAGGCGTCGCCCGGGACGGAAGCGCACCGGGAAGGGCTCCTTGATCACCTCGCCCTCGACACTGGCCAGGAACTCGGCCTTGGCCTGTTCATCGTCCAGGTGCGCGCTGGAATACACGATGCCGTTGCCGACCCGGTGCTGCAGCGGGATGCGCCATTGCCAGCCGGCCTTGCCGGCGATGGCCCGCGTATAAGGCACCGCGTCGCGCACGGCCGTGGTCTGCATCGCGATGGCACGATCGTTGAGCAACCAGTGCGACCAATCCTCGAAGCCCACCCCCAGGGTCTGCCCGATCAACAGCGCGCGGAAGCCGGTGCAATCGATGAACAGATCGCCTTCGATCACCTCGCCGCGCTCCAGGCGCAGCGCGGTGATGAAGCCGCTGTCCGGGTCGGTCAGCACTTCGGTGATCCTGCCTTCGACCCGATGGCCGCCGTGGGCCTGACTGAACGCCCGCAGGAAACCCGCGTAAAGCCCGGCATCCAGGTGGTAGGCATAGTTCAGCGGCTGCCCATTCACGTGTGCGAAGCGGTCGGCCAGCGCGGCCTTCAGCTCGATACAGTAATCCTCGTAGGGACCGGCCAGCCCCCGCTCGCGCCCCTTGAGCCAGAAGTGCTGGAAACCGGCGCTCCAGTGATCCTTTCCGGTGGAGCCGAAGGAATGGATGTAGCGGTCTTGCCCGGTCTTCCAGCCCTCGAAGGAGATGCCCAGCTTGATGGTGCCCTGGGCGGCGGCCATGAACTGGCGTTCATCGATATCGAGCAGTCGATGGAAGGTGGCCAGCGAGGGAATCGTCGCCTCGCCCACGCCGACCGTCCCGATCTCCTCGGATTCGACCAGGGTCACCTGCACATGCTTGCCGAGAATGCGCGAGATCGCCGCGGCGGCCATCCATCCGGCGGTGCCGCCCCCGGCAATGACCACGCGCCTGATCGGCTGGTCCATCGATGTCTCGGTCATGCGGAAAGGGTCTCCCGGCCCTAGCGATTGAGTCGCTGCAGCAGGCGTGCGCGCAGCTCGCGGGCACGCGCCTCGTCCATCGGCGCCAGTGCGCCGCGGGCGCCCTCGGCGATGTGGGCCACGGTCTGCGCATCGGCATCGAACACGTAGTGCCGGAACACCTCGCGCCAGTGCTCGCGCTCGTGCGCCGGCAGGTCGCGGATGCTCAGCAGGGCCAGCATCAGCGCGTTCATCGGCGAATCCATGTACGCCGGCGTGCGCCGCCACCAGTAGTTGACCAGGACGTTAAACGGCTCCAGGCCTTCCATGTGGTGCCACCACAGCGAGGGGATCAGCACTGCATCGCCCGGCTCCAGCACCGCCACCTGGGCATGACGCGCGGCTTCGGCAAAACGCGGATGAGCCTGCAGGTCGGGGTGGGCGAAGTCGACCAGGCTGACCGCCTGGCCTGCCGGCGTGCGATCCAGCGGACCGATATACAGATTGGCCAACTGCTCGGGCGGGAACAGCGTCACCCTGCGCCGCCCGGCCACGACGCAGGCGATGTTGTCCGGCACGTCCTGGTGGGCCGCGATGCGGGTGCGGTTGCCGATCCAGATGCTGGCCAGCGGGGTATTGGGCCCCAGGTCCAGGTCGTTCTCGGCACGGAAGCCCGGCAACCAGGTGTCGATGGTGGTCGAACCCACGTAAATCGCCGGCGGGGCGTCCTCGTCCAGGTAACGCAGCAGCGTGTCGAGCACCACCGGGAGCGGCACCCGCTCGGATCGGAAATTGAAGCCCTGCTGGCCCTCGGCATAGAAGAACCGCCCCTGCGATTCAGGCGCGGCGACCGTGGCCACCACCGGTTCGGCACGGGCGAAGCGGCGCAGGTAGTCCACCGCCTCCCGCGCCGAGGCCGCGCCGGCTCGGGCCATCGGCCAGTCGGCGACCAGCCCGCGCAGCACCACCGGCCGGGTGGACGCCAGCAGCGTCGCGTCCAGGGCGTCCGGGCGCAGGCCACGGCGCTCGGCGATGGCTTCAGCGTGCTCCAGCATGCGCCTGCTCGAGGCGGCCGATCAGGTCGCGAAAATGGGACAGCGAGGCAATCGCCATATAGATCGGCTCCAGGGCGCCGACCTGGGCCAGCGCCTGCAGGGCCTCGGACGGCAGCGCGCGCAGGCGTTCCTCTGCGATGGTGTAGCAGCCGGTCAGCTGCACGTGCGCGCCGCCGGTCAAGCGCACATCGAGGGTGAAAGGCTCCAGCAGTTCGTGCTGCAACAGCAGGGCGATGAAGCCCTCGGTGGTGCCCATCCCTTCGTGCAGGGCCCGCAGCAACGAGGCCATGCGCTCGAGCAGTGCGGTGTAACCGCCATGTTCGAGGAACAACGCCTCGCCCGAGGGCACCACCCGCGGATGATCCAGGTCGACGTGCAGCATCGGCTCACCGCTGGCGTCCTGGCCGATCAGGAACGGCTGGCGTTCGATGGCCATCGGCAGGTAGTGCGCGTCCCAGCCGTCCTCGCGCAGGAACAGGTTCTGCCCCGGCTCCAGCCCCAGCAGCGCCAGCGGCAGGAAGCGCCCCTGCGGGTCCTTCTTGAAGACGATCGGGTAGTAGGCCTGCAGCGCGCGGAACTCCCCGGGGAAGGTGAGCGCCGACATGACCTCGTCCCCCCAGCCGGGCCCACGCGCGGTGGACACGCGCAGGTCGCGATGGTCGAGGTTGTTGAGCAGCACAGGTTGCGACATCGGCATTCTCGAATCTAAAGACGGGGCAGGCCATGGGCCTTGATGTGTTCGACCAGCGCGCGGTGCGCCGGCAGCGCGGGCAGCATGCGCCTGGACAGTGCGGCGACCTCCTCGAACCGCGCCTGGGCCTGCGCGGGGTCCTCGGTCTGGCGCGCCGGGCGCGGCTGCGGCCGCACGCCCATCCCGTACAGGATGTACTGCCAACTGGCCGAGGGAAAGATCTCCTCGCTGCGCGGGAAATCCGCGCGCGATGGCGGCTGGTGACGCCACAACTGCAGTCGCTCGCGCAGCGCCTGCGGCACGCTGTCCTGCGCCCGATGCGCCTGCCAGTACGGGGTGTCGCGGCGGCTGAGCAGGTAGTGCAGCTTGAGAAACTCCACGACCCGCTGCCAGCGCTCGGCAAAGGTGTGATTGAAGCGCGCCGCCAGCAGGTCCATGTCGGCGCGGTCGGTCGGCATCTCCTCGGCCAGGCGTGCGGCCGCCAGTTCGACCAGGACCAGGGCCGAGGCCTCCAGTGGCTCGACGAAGCCCGCAGCCAGGCCGATGGCCACGCAGTTGCGATGCCAGGGCGTACGCCGATAGCCCGGCTGCAGGTCGATGCGCCGCGCCGCCGGCAGCTGGTGCGCCGGCGCTCCTCCGCTGGCGGCGATGTAGGCGTGAAGCTCGGCCTCGGCCTGGTCGTCGGAGATGAACGCACTGGCATAGACATGGCCCACGCCGCGTCGCGCCGACAGGCCGATATCCCAGATCCAACCGGCGGACTGCGCCGTGGCCCGGGTCTGGCACGCGATGGGGGTGTCGGCGGCCGCATAGGGAACCTGCAGCGCCAGCGCACGATCATTGAACAGCACCTCATCCACCGGCGTGGTCGGAATGCCGTAATGCGCACCGATCAACAGCGCACGCATCCCGGTGCAGTCGACGAACAGGTCTCCGCCGATGGCGGGTTGATCGCGCACGCGTAGCGCCGCGATGTCGCCGTTGTCGTGCGTCTCGATGCCCTCCATGTGCCCCACCACGTGGCGCACGCCCAGCCGATCGACGCAGTGCGCCCGCAGGAAGCCGCCGAGCGCAGTGGCATCCAGGTGATAGGCATAGTTGGCGACCGCCGCGTACTCGGGCGTGGCGAACTGCTTGGGCCCCCGCCCGGCGTCGCACAGATGTGGCTGCACGCTGGCCAGGTGCGCGAACGAGGCCTCGTCCCCACGCGCGGCCCATGCCGCGCCCAGCTGGACCTCCCCAAAGCCTTGCGGCAGGGAGAAGGGATGGCTGTAGCGATCCTGCGGCCGTCCATCGACCCAACCGATGAACTGCGACCCCTGCTTGAAGGTGGCATCACAGGTGCGCACGAACTCTGCCTCGCCCACGCCGATGCGGCGCAGGGTGTCGCGCATCGTCGGCCAGGTCCCCTCGCCCACGCCGATGGCCGGCACGTCGGGCGACTCGACGACGGTCACCCGCAGGGTGGGACCATTACGGTCGCGATGCTCGGCGGCGATCACACCCGCGGTCAGCCAGCCGGCGGACCCGCCGCCGACGATCACCACCTCACCCACTGCTTCACCCGCCACACCGACTCCCGATCCACGCGTTGCCCCAAACGAGAAGGCCGCTGATCGCCAGCGGCCTCCCCATGCTGCGCCACCGAGGCGACGCAGCCCATCCCACCTTTGGATCAGAACTTGTAGCGCACGCCGAACATGTAGCGCGGGCCGTACTGCTCCAGCGAATACAGCTGCTTGCTGTTGCGGCCGTGCACGCGGTAGTCCTGGTCCGTGAGGTTGATGCCTTCCAGCGACAGCGACAGGTGGTCGTTGACCTGGTAGCTGACGTTCATGTCCAGCTGACCATAGGGTTCGACGTACAGCGGGTTGTTGCCCTTGCCGTCGCCCAGCCCGCTGAGGAACTCGTCACGCCAGTTGTACGCGGCGCGCACCTGCCACTGACCCTTGTCGTAGAAGGCCACGAAATTGGCCGTATCGCTCAGACCAGTCAGCGCGAACTGGGTGCCGATCACGCCGTTGTCGTACGTCAACCCCGAATCGACCTTGGTGTAGTTGGCCGCCAGACCGAAGCCGGTCTCGCCGAACACGTGCTGGACACTAAGCTCCCAACCGTCCAGCTTGTCCGAGCGGTTGTTGACCGGCTTGGACAGGTTGAAATCCAGCACCGGATCGCCCGGCTGGCCGACGATGCTGCCGGCAGCCGCGTCCACGCCAGGATCGCCGTCGTGGTTGGCGAAGATGTAGTCGCGAATGCAGGGACGGTCGGTCTCGGCGCAGCCCGCGGCCACGGCCTCGTTCCAGTAGGCGCCACCGGCCGGGGTGTACAGATCGGGGATCGGCGTCTCGCGCTGGGTCTGGCGCGCGATGAAGTTGTCGATCTTCTTGTAGAAGTAGCCCACCGACACGTAGCTGCCTTCGTCGTAGTACCACTCCCAGGACACGTCCAGGTTCTTGGACACCAGCGGCTTGAGTGCCGGGTTGCCAGAGCCACCGCTGCCGCCGTCGTAACGGGCCGGGCTGCCCAGGCTCTGGGCGGCATTGAGGTCGCCCCAGTTCGGCCGACCGATGGTCTTGCCGGCACTGAAACGCAGCTTCATGTCGTCGGTCAGGTCCAGCGCCAGATCCAGGCTGGGCAGCCAGTAGCTGTAGTCGCCCTTGAGCGTGTAGAACTCGTTGCCTTGATAGATCAGGTTGAACTCGTTGGCACCGGCCCAGTTGACCGCCACCGCCGCCGGCTGCAACGCCGATGCGGTGACCTTGGTCTCCTCGTAGCGCATGCCGACATTCACGCTCAGCGGCAGGCCGACATCGAAGGTATTGCTCCACTCGACATAGGCGCTATGCGACTTCTCGCTCACGCGGCTGTCGCCAACCGTCCGGCTGGCCGAGCTGCCCGGCACCGCGGCGCCGGTGTAATCGGTGGACGCCAGGTAGTCCTCGGGCACGCCAAGGCCGGCGTTGGTCCGGGCGTTGGCCGCCGCCTCGCGCATGGCTTCGAAATCGAACAGGAAGAACGCGTCGGTGAAGTTGGGGCTGTTGGCGCCGCTGTAGTCGAAGTAATCGCCCATGTGGGCCAACGGGAACAGGGCATCGTCATAGGCACCCGGACCAGCGGGCACGTTGCCGCCCCAAGTATCCAGCTGCACGTTGGTGAAGGCCGAGCGGTTCTTGTAGTCGGTGCTGCCCACGCCGAAATTCAGCGTGGAGTAGTTCTCGAAATCGAACTTACCGGAAATCTGGCCCTGCTTGATGGTGGCCTTCTGGTAGTCGTTGCGGAACACCGAGCCGGTGGCCTGCATCATCGCCGGGTCGATGGCCGTCATGCCGGCCGGAAGATCCACGGTGAGGATCGGGAAGTCGCCGCTCATGTCAAAGCCCGCGCCCTGGCGGAAGAAGCCTGCGGTGGACATGGTGTTGCTGGAGCCGTACGGGCTGTCCGGGCGCGACTCGGCGCTGGAGTCGTGGTAGTCGAAGTTCAGGCTGAAGGCATCGTTGACCTGCCAGTCGACGTTGAAGCCCAGCGACTTGTTCTCGTGCACCACGGCGGTCTTGGAGGCGCCCATGGCCAGGTCCGAGCACCCCGGATCGGTCTCACCGCCCGGATAGGTCCGCGGTGTGCAGCCGTAGGTCTCGTGGTAGGACAGCGGCGAGGAGCCAGAACCGTCGGTCCATGCGCTTTGGTCGGGGGTGAAGTTGAACCACACCGACATGTCGTTGCGCATCGACTGGATCTTGTTTTCCGAGTACGTGTAGTCGAGCGTGGCGGTCAGGTTGTCGGTGGGCGCGAACTGGAAGGTCAGCTGCCCATTGGTGCGTTGACGATGCACGGCGTTGACCGAATACCCCAGGCTCTGCGGCATGGAGTACACGTCATTGGGGCCGGGCCGGTTGGTGACATTGGGCGATGCGGCCAGCGCGGCGTTGGGACCACCCACGCCATCGGCCTGCGGCGTATCGATATAGGCCTGCCAGCCGTTGCCCGAGGCCACCTCGGCGCGCGCCGATCCGGACTCGCGCTCCTGACGGCTCAGGCTCAGCGAGACGCCGAAGCGATCATCGGCCCAGGTGTTGCTGAAGATGCCGGAAATTTCCGGCGTCACGCTCTGGCCCTTGTACTTACCGGGCAGGTCGTTGTCGGAGGTATCGATCACGCCCTTGGCGCCGGCACTGGCGTGGAAGCCCGGGTTGTCCATCGGGCGGGCGGTCTTGATGTTGATGGTCGCGCCGATGCCGCCGACCGGCGTGCTGGCGCGGCTGGTCTTGTAGACCTCCACGGCCGACACCGACTCGGAGGCCAGGTCGGAGAACTCGAACGCACGGCCGCCGGTGGCGGTCGGCATCTGGCGGCCGTTGAGCAGCACCAGGTTGAAGTCCGGGCCGACGCCGCGCACGGTGACCTTGGAGCCCTCGCCGTTGCTGCGGTCGATGGACACACCGGAGATGCGCTGCAGCGACTCGGCCAGGTTGGTGTCGGGGAATTTGCCGATGTCCTCGGCGACGATGCCGTCGACCACGCCCAGCGAATCACGCTTGAGGTTGGCCGAGGACATCATGCTGCCGCGGATACCGACGACCTGCACAGTGTCCAGCTGGGTCGGATCGGTATTGGCGTTGGCATTGCCGGGTGCAGCCTGATCGGCGGCGCTGATCGGCGTGTTGGTCGTATCGGCGGTCTGCGCGGCGGCCGGCGCGGACAGCGCGACCAGCAGGGCAGAGACGAGCAGCCGCTTGCGCGGCACAGGAGTGTTTCGATTCATCGAGCTAGCCCTCCCCAGGGAAATTTTCGAACTGGTGTGGTCGTTCTTATGGCCCGGTGCACAAGCGCCTCAGCCTTAAGCGGGCGCAGTTATTGCAGAGCATGACAGCGTTGTCACACCGCACTGCAGCAAGGACAAATGTGCGGCTGGCCGCACATTTTGCTCATCATGTGTCGGGGCAATTGCGTCAAAGCCCGCCACCATGCGGGTTGGCGCATGCGCGCGTGGTAGGCGGTCTACGTGAGAAACCGGTTACATAAACGCAAAAATTTCGTGAGATTTTCCTTGCCCTCGTGTCGCTGGAGCCACCGCTGCACGCAATCTGCGCACACCTCTTCGTATGCTGGCGGGCAATCGCGCACGCGGCCTGCCCTGGCCCGGTGTGCCCTTCCCGCAGACCGGAGCACGTATGTTCGACCTTTACTACTGGCCGACCCCCAATGGCCACAAGATCACCCTGTTCCTGGAAGAAGCCGGACTGGACTACACGATCAAGCCGGTGGACATCGGCAAGGGGGACCAGTTCACCGCCGACTACCTGGCCATTTCGCCCAACAACAAGATGCCGGCCCTGGTCGACCATATGCCGGCCGATGGCGGGGCGCCGCAGACGGTGTTCGAGTCCGGCGCGATCCTGCTGTACCTGGGCGAGAAGACCGGTCAATTCCTGCCGAACGAGACGCGCGCGCGCATCGAGGTGCTGGAATGGCTGTTCTGGCAGGTCGCCGGGTTGGGCCCGATGCTCGGCCAGAACCACCACTTCAACCAGTACGCGCCGGAGAAGATCCCCTACGCGCAGGACCGCTATACCAACGAGACCCGGCGCCTGTACGGGGTGCTGGACAAGCGCCTGGACGGGCGTGACTTCATCGCCGGCGGGGCGTACTCGATCGCCGACATGGCCGCCTATCCGTGGATCGTCCCGCACGCCAAGCAGAAAATGGACCTGGCCGATTTCCCGAATGTGCAGCGCTGGTTCGATGCGATCACCGCGCGCCCGGCCACGGCCAAGGCCTACGCGCTGGGTCCGCAGGTCAATCCTGACCTGGGCCAGCCGCTGACCGAAGAACAGCGCCGCCATATGTTCGGCCAGCCGGCCAGGTAGATCCACGCCCCGACACGGGGCAGCACTGGGCGCCGCCACGGCGGCGATGCGGGTCAGCTCGGAACGCCCCGCTCGCCACCATGGTGGCTCCCACGCGCGATCGCCGATGATGGGCGTCCCCCCGGGCCCTCGCGTTGTCCATGACCCTCGCCGATCCGACGCCATCCCCGCTGACGCTGGAAGCCATCACCGGCACGGCACCGCTCAGTGGGCCCACACTGCTCAAGCCGGTGGTTTCGCCCGACGGTACGCGGGTCACCTACCTGCGCGGCAAGCAGGCCGATCGCTATCGCCTGGATCTTTGGGAATACGACGTGGCCGACGGCACGCACCGCCTGCTGGTTGATGCCGACGTGCTGTTGCCGGGCCAGGAAGTGCTCAGTGCCGAGGAACAGGCCCGCCGCGAGCGCCAGCGCATCGCCGCCTATCGGGGCATCGTCGATTACCAGTTCTCCCCGGATGGGCGGTGCCTGCTGTTCCCGCTGGGCGGCGAGCTCTACCTCTACGACCTGGAAGCACCGGCCGGGCTAGCCGTGCGCCGGCTCACCCACGGCGAGGGCTTCGCCACCGATGCCAAGGTGTCGCCTGGCGGCGGGTTCGTCAGCTTTGTGCGCGCCCGCGACCTGTGGGTGGTGGACCTGGCCGACGGGACCCAGCACCGCTTGACCTGCGACGGCAGCGAGGTCATCAGCAACGGCGTGGCCGAGTTCGTCGCCGACGAGGAGATGGCACGCCACACCGGCTATTGGTGGGCGCCGGACGACAGTGCCATCGCCTTCGCGCGGATCGACGAGTCCGTGGTACCGGTCAAGCAGCGCACCGAGATCCACGCCGATCGCACCGAGGTGGTCGCCCAGCGCTATCCGGCCGCCGGCGAGCCCAACGTAGCGGTCATGCTGGGCGTGATCGCGCCGCGCGCTGGCGCGCAGCCGCGATGGATCGACCTGGGCCCGGACCCGGATATCTACCTGGCCCGGGTGGCATGGCGCGACCCGCGGCGACTCACCTTCCAGCGACAGGCGCGCGACCAGCGCACGCTGGAGCTGATCGAGCACACCCTGCCCACCGGGGCCCAGCGCGTGCTGCTGACCGAGACCTCGCCGACCTGGGTCCCGCTGCACGACGACCTGCGTTTCCTGCAGGACGGGCGCCTGGTGTGGTCCTCCGAGCGCAGCGGCTTCGCCCATCTGTATCTGGTGAGCGAAGATGGACAACAGCTCACGGCGCTGACCGAAGGCGCCTGGCCGGTGGATGCCCTGCTCGCGGTCGACGAAGCGGCGGGCCTGGCCTACTTCCGCGCCGGCCTGCACGCCGGCCAGCCCGATCCCACCCAGGCGCAGCTATTTGCCGTGTCGCTGCATGGGGGTGCGCCGGTGCAGCTGTCGCAGGCGCCGGGCATGCACGAGGCCAGCTTTGCCGCCAACGCGCAGGTCTACGTAGACAGCTGGTCCAGTCCCACCGTACCGCCGCAGCTGGCCCTGCATCGCGCCGATGGCCAGCGGCTGGCACGCCTGTTGGACAACGACCTGGACGACCCGACCCATCCCTTCGCCCCGTATCGCGCGGCCCAGCGGCCGGTGCACTTCGGCACGCTGACCGCGGCCGATGGTCATACCCCGCTGCACTACAGCCTGATCACCCCGCCGGACTTCGACCAAGCATGCCGCTATCCGGTGGTGGTCTACGTCTACGGCGGGCCGGCGACCCAGACCGTCACCCAGACCTGGCCCACACGCGGAGATGCGCTGTTCAACCAGTACCTGGCCCAGCGCGGCTATGTGGTCTTCAGCCTGGACAACCGCGGCACGCCGCGCCGTGGTCGCGCCTTCGGCGGCGCCATCCATCGCTGCCAGGGCACGGTGGAGGTGGATGACCAGCGCGCGGGCGTGGCCTGGCTGCAGGCGCAGCCGTGGGTGGACCCAGCGCGCATCGCCGTGCATGGCTGGTCCAACGGCGGCTACCTGACGTTGATGCTGCTGGCCCGCGCGCCCGAGCTGTATGCCGCTGGCATCGCCGGGGCGCCGGTGACCGACTGGGCGCTGTATGACACCCATTACACCGAGCGCTACATGGATCATCCGCAATCCAACGCGGCAGGCTACGCACAGGCCAGTGTGTTCACCCACCTCGATGCGCTGCGCGACGATGCCCTGCTCCTGCTGCACGGCATGGCCGACGACAACGTGCTGTTTTCCAACGCCACGCGCCTGATGGGCGCGCTGCAGGCCCGCGGGACAGCCTTCGAACTGATGACCTTCCCCGGTGCGCGACACGGGCTGTCCGGCAGCGACCTGCTGTACCGGTACAAGCGCAGCGAGGCCTTCCTGGCGCGGCGCTTGCGACCAGACACCTGAGGTGTCCGCCAGTCGCAGACGCTGCGACGGCCAGATGGTCCCCTGCGTGGCCCGCCGCGCGTCGGCGTCTACGCGAACGCTCCATGCAGCCCATCACCCACGAATCGGATTTCCTGGCGTCGCTGGATCCACAGCAACGCCGCTGGTACCTGCAGCAGCAGGCGCGCCAGCTCGAAGCCTTGCGCGTCCTGATGAGCACCACGCTTGGCGTGCCCGCGCGACGCGAAACACCGCCAGCACCCGCCTGCACGACGACGGACTGAATCGGCACCGCGCAGCCGCCGCGCCTGTGACCAACAAGCGGCCCCAAGCCCGGCGAGCTGCGTTGACCTGGCAAGGCGGGTGAACTGGAAGGGCTGCTTCCGCTCCGCGCACGGATCAAAGTCTTCGACCTGACTGAAGCGACCTCCGCCGAGGTTGGCCTGGGCAGCGGCCAGGGCATGACCTTCGCCGCATTGCCTGCACCCAGCCGGATGCGTAGGGTCGCGGCACCTTCACCCCTGCCTGGATGCTCCCCGTGATCAAGCCCCTGGTGCTCGCCCTTGCCTTGAGTCTGTCGTTGCCCGCCCTGGCCCAGCAGGCCAAGCCCGACGCCACTGCGCCCGCCTGGGTCGCCCGCAGCAACCAGGACGCGCAGATCCTGCTCGATGCCCAGGCCCCGTTCCAGCCGGAAATGGCCAGCTTCTTCGGCGTCCCGGGCTATGACGAAAAAGTCACCGACCTGGGCCCGGACAACCCGGCGCGCTACCGCGCCGCCCTCAAGCGGGCCAAGGCCGCCCTGCAGGCCAAGCTGGCGACCGAGCAGGACCCCAACGTCCGCCAGGACCTGCAGATCCTGATCCACGCCGCCGACCAGAGCATCGAGGGCAGCACGCTCAACGAACAGCTCCTGCTGCCGTGGCTGGACGCGCCGCAGGCGGTCTTTGATGGAATCAACGGCCTGCTCTCCGACCAGACCCCGCCCGAGCGCCGGGCCAAGGCGCTGGACCGGCTCAAGGCCTACGTGGGCATGGCGCCGGGGACGACCGCATTCACCACCCTGGCCCGCCAGCGCTACGAAGAAAAACTGTCCAATCCCAAGCTGCTGCAGCCGACCAAGCTGGAGGTCGAGCGCGCGGTCTCCAACGTGGACACCTATATCGAAGGCATCCGCGAGCTGTTTGCCAAGTACGAGGTCGCCGGCGCCGATGCGGCGCTGGAGCGCATGGCCGACGAACTGAAGGCCTATAACGACTGGACCCGGACCACGGTCCTGCCCAAGGCCCGCACCGACACGCGCCTGCCACCGCAGCTCTACGCCTTCCAGCTCAAGCAGTACGGCATCGACATCGATCCGCAGCTGCTCATGCAGCGCGCGCAGGTGGAGTTCATGGAAACCCGCGCGGTCATGCAGCAGCTGGCCCCCCTGGTGGCCAAGGCCAAGGGCCTGGACGGCGCCACCGATTACCGCGCGGTGATCAAGGCGCTCAAGCGCGACACCATTCCCAATGACCAGCTCGAGACCAAGTACCACGGGGTGATCGACCAGATCGACGGCATCATGAAGCGCGAGCACATCGTGACCGTGCCCAAGCGCCCGCTGCAGATGCGCCTGGGCTCGGCGGCCGAGAGCGCGGCCCAGCCGGCGCCGCATTACCTGCCGCCGCCGCTGGTGGGCAACACCGGCCAGCAGGGCCAGTTCGTGCTGCCGGTGGGCAACCCCTCCGCTGGCAAAGATGCGGCAGACAGCCAGTACGACGACTTCAACTTCGGCTCGGGGGCCTGGACGCTGACCGCGCACGAGGGGCGTCCCGGGCACGACCTGCAGTTCGCGGCGATGGTCGAGCGCGGCATCTCGCTGGCACGCACGCTGTTCGCCTTCAACTCGGTCAACGTCGAGGGCTGGGCGCTGTACGCCGAAGCCGAGGTGGTCCCCTACGAACCCCTGGACGGGCAGATGATCGCCCTACAGTTCCGCCTGCTGCGCGCCGCCCGTGCCATGCTCGATCCGATGCTCAACCTGGGCCTGATCGACCGCGAGCGGGCCCGCCAGGTGCTGGAGGACGACGTCATGCTCTCCCCGGCCATGGCCCGGCAGGAGCTGGACCGCTACACCTTCAACGCACCCGGCCAGGCCGGCAGCTACTTCTACGGCTACAGCCGCATCCTGGAGTTGCGCATGCAGACCGAGCTGGCGCTGGGGCCGAAGTTCGACCGGAAGGCCTTCAACGACTTTCTGCTCGACCAAGGCCTGCTGCCGCCGGATCAGCTGGCCGAGGCGGTGAAGACCGAGTTCGTGCCCGCACGCCAAGCCAAGGCCAAGCCCTAGCAAGCAAGGGCCAAGCGCACCCCACGCGGCGGGCCTAGCGCCGCGTGCGGCTGTGGTTTGACGTCCTTACTCGCTGCGCGGCGGCTGGAGCTGCGCGGCGTCCTGGGCGGGAATCGCGGTGCCGGGTGGGACGTAGATCGCCACGCCCGCCCCTTGCTTCTGCTGGGTCGGGATTCCGATGCCGATCCCGCCGCCGACATGGCCGCCGTAGCTGCCACCGCCCACCGACAGTCCACCCGGCGAGCGCGCGCCTGCGCCCACGCCGATCAGGACCACGCCGTTGGCGCCCAGCTTGGCGGCCTCGTTTTTCAGCCTGCGCACCACCGCGTCGGTCTGGCCCTGGGTGCCGAAACCCACCGCGCTCTTGGACTCCAGCTGGGCGATCTGGATCGCGCCCGGCGGCACGGCGCTGTAGAGCCTGACGCTGGCCGGGTCCACCGGCGGGCGCGGATCGGACAGCATGACCTTGGAGGTCCCGGCGCAGGCGGCCAGCGAGAACAGCAACACGGCGGCGAGAGGAAGACGAAAGCGCATGGCACACCTGAAGGCAGGAAGGTCGGCACGATGCCGGACGGTGCCGGCATGATCGGCCCGGCGCACTGAATCCAGGCCGGATGCTACCGTGCGCCGGCATTCGCAAGCGCAGCGTGAGGATGGATCCGGCGGCGCCGAGCTCCATCGCATCCGCAGGCGACAACGCGTCAATCCCGATGGCATCGCGAACCGGGCCGGCCCTACGGCAGGCGTAGAATGAACGCGATCCACCGGAGTTTCCCCATGGCCTATCCCGCCCAGCGTCCGCGCCGCATGCGCCACGACGATTTCTCGCGCCGGCTGATGCGCGAGCACACCCTGACCACCAACGACCTGATCCTGCCGGTGTTCGTGCACGAGAGCGAAGGCCGCATCCCGGTGCCGTCCATGCCCGGCGTGGAGCGGCTGTCGATCGAGGAACTGCTGCGCGTGGGCGAGCAGGCGCTGGAACTGGGCGTGCCGGTGCTGGACCTGTTCGGCGTGCCCGACCCGGCCGCCAAGACCGCCGACGGCCGCGTGGCCTGGGACGAAAACGGCATCATCCAGCGCGCGATCCGGGCGCTCAAAAGCCGCTTCCCCGAGCTGGGCGTGATGACCGACCAGGCCCTGGATCCGTACACCACCCACGGCCAGGACGGGTTGCCCGACGAGGACGGCTACATCCTCAACGATCAGACCATCGAGGCGTTGATCAAGCAGTCGCTCTCGCATGCGGCCGCCGGCGTGGACATCCTCTCGCCCAGCGACATGATGGACGGGCGCATCGGCGCCATCCGCACCGCGCTGGAGGACAACGGCTTCATCCACACCCGGATCATGGCCTACTCGGCCAAGTACGCCTCGGCCTTCTACGGCCCGTTCCGCAACGCGGTGGGCAGTGCGGGCAACCTGGGCAAGGGCAACAAGTACACCTACCAGATGGACCCCGCCAATACCGACGAGGCCCTGCACGAGATCGCGCTGGACCTGGAGGAAGGCGCGGACATGGTCATGGTCAAGCCGGGCATGCCCTACCTGGACGTGGTCCGTCGAGTGAAGGACACCTTCCGCCGGCCGACCTTCGTCTACCAGGTCAGCGGCGAGTACGCGATGCTCAAGGCCGCCGCTGCCAACGGCTGGCTGGACGGCGAGGCAGTGATGATGGAATCGCTGCTGGCCTTCAAGCGCGCCGGCGCCGATGGGGTGCTGACCTACTTCGCCCTGGACGCGGCCCGCGTGCTGCGCCAGGCATGACCGGACCGCGCGCATGAACGTGGGGCTGATCCTGCAGGCCCTGATGGGCCTGCCGATGGTGTGCGCCACCGGCTTTGCCCTGATCGCCGCCCTGGTGGCCCCGCCAGCCCCCGGCCGCGCGTTGGCGCGGTGGGGCGCGGCCCTGATGCTGCTGGGGCAGCTCGGGGCACTGGCCCTGGCGCTGGCGCAGTCGAACCTGATCCAGCGCAGCCTGGCCTCGGGGGGCAACCTGCAGCACAACGCCATGCTCTTCGGCGTGGCTCAGATGGGCCTGACCGCGATCGCCGTGAGCGGCATCTGTCTGTTGGCCGGCGGTTTCCTGCGCGCGAGCCGCGCCGCAGCCCGGGCTCGCCCCGCCCGCTGAAAGCGCCGACCCCGCCGCGAGCGCGGCGTGGGACACTAGGTCTCCGTGTTCCACTGAGTGTTCGTGCATGAGTCGCTATGCCCTGTTTGGCCAGTCCGTGGCCAAGTCGCCCTCTCCCCAGATCCATACCGCCTTCGCCAGGCAGACCGGTATCCCGATGGAGTACGTCGGGATCGATGTCGCGCCGGAGGCGTTGGACGCGGCGTTGGACGCCTTCGTCGCCGGCGGCGGACGCGGCGCGAACGTCACCGTACCCCACAAGGAAGCCGCCTTCGCCCGCTGCGCGCAGCTGAGCGAGCGCGCCCGCCTGGCCGGTGCGGTCAACACCCTGCGCCTGGACGAAGGCCAGTGGTATGGCGACAACACCGACGGCGCCGGGCTGGTGCGCGACCTGACCGGGCGTCACGGCCTGGACCTGCGGGGACGCCGCACCCTGCTGCTCGGCGCCGGGGGCGCCGCGCGCGGAGTAGCTCCCGCGCTGCTGGACGCCGGTGTGCGCGAACTGGTCATCGTCAACCGCAGCCCCGAGCGCGCCGATGCCCTGGCCGATGCCCTGGGCCAGCCTGGTCGTGCCCACACCCGCTATTGGGAAGACCTGGCCGACATCGGCGACTTCGAGCTGGTGATCAACGCCACCTCGGCCGGTCGTCATGGCAGCGCGCCCCTGTCGTTGCCGTTTGCGCTGTGCAGCGACATGACCGCGGCGGTGGACCTCAACTACGGCGATGTGGCGATCCCCTTCCTGGCCTGGGCCCGCACCGCCCGCCTGCGCACCATCGTCGATGGCCTGGGCATGTTGGTGGAGCAGGCTGCCGAGAGTTTCGAACGCTGGCACGGCGTGCGGCCGCAGACCGATGCGGTGTATGCGGAGTTGAGGAAGGGTGCGCCGGAGCCCTTGGCGGCTTGAGGGCTTGAGGCGGCATTGCGCAGCCTGCGCCGTGAATGTTGCTTTGTGAGGTCAGGTCCCGGCTAGCGGCAGGGCTTTCGTGCGGCGAGGCCGCACGAAAGCGCCCGCGCCTGGCGCGACAAACCGGGAACCAAGACCCAGAGCAGTCCAAGCCTGAGCAGCACCAGGTTCCAACCGGTATCTCGTTCCCCGCGACACGCGCATGCGAAAATGTCCGCATGAGCGATGGCACCGGCCCAGCAGCAGGCAAGGACACGGGCGAGGGGCAGCCGCGGCACCTCGACGAGGCGCTGAAGACGCGCATCCGCGAGACCTACGCGGCGCTGCGCGAGAACACCCCCAACTTCACCACTCGCCGGGCGCAGAGCCAGATGATCGGCGTGGCCTCGCGCGCCCTGGGCAGCAGCGGCGGGGTCGGCGTGGTCGAGGCGCCGACCGGCGTGGGCAAATCGTTGGGCTATCTCACCGCGGGCGTGCCCATCGCCCTGGCGACCAAGAAGAAGCTGGTCATCAGCACCGGTACGGTGGCCCTGCAGGCGCAGTTGGTCGAGCGCGACATCCCGGCCTTCCTCAAGGCCACCGGGATCGAGGCCACCGTGGCCCTGGCCAAGGGCCGCACGCGCTACCTGTGCACGCGCAATGTGGCCGAACTGCAAGGCAGCGCGCCGGCGCAGGATTCCATGTTCGGCGACGAGGGCGCGCTGTACGACCGCCCGCTGACCCCGGCCGACGCCACCCTGGCCGGCCGCCTGGCCAAGCTGTTCACCGACAACCACTGGAACGGCGACCTGGACGCCTCCCCGGAGCCGGTCAGCCCGGCGCTGCGCGGGCGCATCACCACCAATGCCGCCGGCTGCGCGGGACGCAAGTGTTCCTACGCCAGCCAGTGCCCGGTGCTCAAGGCGCGCAACAACGTGCGCGAGGCGCAGATCGTCGTCACCAACCACGCGCTGCTGCTGTCCACCCTGTCGCTGGGCGACATCGAGAACGGCCAGCCGCTGATCGCCGCACCGGCCGACATGCTGCTGGTCCTGGACGAAGGCCACCACGTGGCCGGCGTGGCCATCGACCAGGGCGCCGCGCGGCTGCCGCTGGACGACATGAGCCGGCGCACCAGCCGCCTGCAGACGCTGATCGCAGCGACCTATCGCATGGTCGACAAGGAAACCATCGCCCAGCTGCATCCCAACGATGCCATCGACCTGGCGGTCAACGTCAGCCGCCAGCTCAAGGCCTTCCACGACGTGCTGGAGGCGGCGTGGACGCCGGACCCGTCCGAGCGCGAGCCGCAGTGGCGCGCGCCCAACGGCCGCCTGCCGGCGGAGTGGTCGCCCAGTATCGACACGCTGGCCGACGACACCCGCAGCCTGCTCAATTGGGTCACCGCCGCCGCTCCCCTGGTCGGCAAGGCCAAGCAGGACGACGCCACCAAGGAGCGCGTGCAGCGCAACCTGGGCATGGCCCTGGAAATGGTGCAGGCCCAGTATGACCTGTGGGCCGGCTGGCGCCGCGAGGACCCGGACGGCGCCCCGCCGATGGCGCGCTGGCTGACCCGCGCCCAGGACGGCGACCTGGTCTGCCACTGCTCGCCGGTCTCGGCCGCGCAGGTGCTGCGCCAGCTGCTGTGGAAGGAAGTCGATTCGGTGGTGATGACCTCGGCCACGCTGACCGGCGGCAACGGCTTTACGGCACTGTCCATCGACACCGGCCTGCCCGAGCACGCCGAGGCAGTCACCCTGACCTCGCCCTTCGACCTGGCCACCCAGGCGCAGCTGGTGGTGCCCAAGTTCCCCTGCGCGCCGGACGACCGCGAAGGCCACCCGAAGGAAGTCGCCCGCTACCTGGTGCGCGAGCTGGACTGGGGCAAGGGCTCGATGGTGCTGTTCACCTCGCGCTGGAAGATGGAAAAGGTCGCCGACCTGCTCCCGGTCACTCAGCGCAACCGCGTGCTGGTCCAGGGCGAGGGCAACAAGTCGCAGCTGATCGGCGAGCACCTGCGCCGCATCGCCGCGGGCGAGGGCTCGGTGCTGTTCGGCCTGAACTCCTTCGGCGAGGGCCTGGACCTGCCGGGCGAGGCCTGCACCACGGTGGTCATCACCCAGGTGCCGTTCGCGGTGCCCACCGATCCGCAGACCGCGACCTTGAGCGAATGGCTGGAAAGCCGTGGCCACAACGCCTTCAGCCTGATTGCCATCCCCCACGCGCTACGCACGCTCACCCAGTTCGCCGGACGCCTGATCCGCAGCTCCACCGATACCGGCCGGGTGGTGATCCTGGACTCGCGCCTGCTGACCCGCCGCTACGGCCGGCAGATCATCGATGCGCTGCCGCCGTTCGCCCGGGTGATCGGCTGAACCACACGGCAGCGCATGGGGAGGTTTGGCGGTAAGGTGCCCCGGGTCACCGCACCGCCGTTTCCGATGAGTGCCATTCCCACCCAGCCCAAGCGCCGCGCCGATGCGGAGCACAACCGCGCGCTGCTGCTGCAGGCGGCCGAAGCGGTCTTCACCGAGCTGGGCGTGCAGGCGCCACTGGAGCTGGTGTCACGGCGCGCCAGTTTCGGCCGGGCCACACTGTTCCGCAACTTTCCCGACCGGCAGACGCTGGTGCTGGCGCTGCTGGACCGGGGCCTGGACGACATCGCCGAGGAGGCCGCGCGCCTGGAGGAGGCGCCGGACGCCCTGTTCCAGCTGCTGCACTTCGTCCTGCAGCGGATGATGATCCATGCCCCGCTGGTGGAGTACTGGCAGAGCGAGGGACGCGGCAAGCCCGAGATCGAGGCGGCGATGATGCGACTGGTGACGGTGTTCGCCCCGGTGGTGGAGCAAACCGTGGCGCAGGGCCGCTGCCGTCCCGACCTGACGCCCACCGACATCCTGCTGCTGCTCAAGCTGTTCAGTGCCTGCGCCATGCCGATGATGGCGCCGCTGGCGCCGTTCGAGCGCGTGTGGGGCTTTGCGATGGACATCGTCCAGCCCGTCGTACCCAGGCCGAAGAGCCGGCGCTCGCGCCCAGTCGCGACCCGCCGCGCCTGAGACGGCGGGCCGCGGCGCAGGCTCAGTAGACGACGCTGAAACGCCGGCCGGTGTGGGCGGGGTTTTCGATCTCGTCCAGCAAGGCCACAGCGAAATCCTCGTAGGAGATCGCGCTCTTGCCCGCCGCATCGGTGAGGAAGACATCGCCGCCCAGGCGGAACTGGCCGGTGCGCTCGCCGGGGCCGAAGAAGGCCGCCGGCGACAGGAAGGTCCACTGCACGTCGCTCACCCCGCGCAACTGGTCCAGGAAGGCCGCGCCCGGCACGGCTTCGGACTTGTAGGCTTCCGGAAACTCGGGCGTATCGATCAGGCGCACCCCGGGGGCGACCTCCAGCGAGCCGGCGCCGCCGACCACCGCCAGGCGCGGGATCTTCGCCGCGCGCACGGCGGCCAGCACGTGGTCGGCGTCGACCGTGGCGAAACGTGCCGCGCTGATCAGCACGTCATGACCGGTCAGTTTGGCGCCCAGTGCCGCCGGGTCGGCGCTGATGTCGCCTTGGACGAAGGCCACGCCTTCGCCCAGATCGGTCACCGGGGTGCGGGCGACGACGGTGACGGTGTGGCCGCGGCGCAGGGCCTCGGCAAGAAGACGGCGGCCGACATTGCCGGTGCCGCCGATGAGGGCGATGGATGCCATGGTGAGAACTCCTATGGTGGTTACGAAAAGGAACCATGGCATCATGGGGAACCGGATGCGCCCTGCCAAGAAGGGAGCCGCGCGTGTCCAGGTGACCTGCGTGTTACCTCCCCAGCCCCGAGCCCCCGATGAGCCTGCACCGATCCCCCGCCCCCTACGCCGCGCACTGCCCGGTGCGCGACGTGCTCGACCGCCTCGGCGATCGCTGGAGCACGCTCGTGCTGCAGGCGCTGAAGGAGGCCCCGCTGCGCTTTTCGGCCCTGCAGCGCCAGGTGGACGACGTGTCCAAGAGGATGCTGGCCAAGACCCTGCGCACGCTGGAGGAAGACGGGCTGGTGACTCGCACCGTGTTTCCCAGCAAGCCGCCGGCGGTGGAATACGCGCTGACACCGCTGGGCGCGAGTTTCGTGCCGCAGATTGAGGCGCTGGTGCAATGGGCCACCGCCCACCACGACGCCATCCGCACCGCGCGCGCCGCCTACCGTGCCAACGAGTCAAACGCTGCCTGACATCAGCACAGTGCCGTGGAACTGCGACAAGGGCATGAGGCAGCCCGGTGTTGCAACGCGCGCATGACGTGCATCGCCATACGTCGAATCGCCATACCTCTCGAACGACTACTCGACGCAAGGCCGCATGTGTCCAGCGTGCTCCGCGACGCCTGCCCAAAACGGCCGCGCCCCACGGCAGGACCACTCCAAACCAACTTGCCACGACTGATGGGCAGGCATGTCCCACACCTGCTGCCCGAACCGCTGGCCTGCCCGCCGCGCTGCATTCACGCGGTTGCCCTGCGCATCTGAGCGCTCAGGCAACGCAGGGCGTGCACGGGCCGAGGGTTACCCTGTGCGCATGACGTCTTCTGCCTCACGCGGCTTTTCGCAGGACCACGCCGCCCTGCTCGACACCCTGGCCCGCGCGCGCGACCTGCTGGTCATCCAGGACCTGGATGGCGTGTGCATGGACCTGGTCCACGATCCCCTCACTCGCCGCCTGGAGCGCGACTATCTGCAGGCCGCGTGCCAGCTCGATGGCGCCTTCTACGTGCTCACCAATGGCGAGCACATCGGCCCTCGCGGCGTGAATGCGCTGGTCGAACAGGCCTTCGGCGATGCGGCGCATCCACGCACGCACGGCGGTTATCTGCCCGGCCTGGCCGCAGGCGGCGTGCAGTTGCAGGACCGGTACGGCACGGTGAGCCATCCGGGCGTGAGCGAAGCGGAACTGGCGTTCCTGCGCGAGGTGCCGGTGCGTGCGCGCCGTTTCCTGGCCGCGCACCTGGCCGGCGCGCCGTTCCACCTGGAGCCGCACGTCATCGCCACCCTCAGCGGCGCGGCGGTGCTGGACAACCCCGCCTCGCCCACGCTCAATCTCAACGTCCTGCACCACCATCTGGCCGACCGCCCAGGCCTGTACGCGCTGCTGCAGGACGATGTGTCCGGCTTCATGCGCGCGCTGCTGCAAGAAGCCGCGCGCGAAGGGCTGGACCAGGCGTTCTTCGTCCACTACGCGCCCAACCTGGGCCGCGACGCACACGGCGACGAAGTGCTCAAGCCGGCCGAAGGCGACAGCGCCGGCACCACCGATTTCCAGTTCATGCTGACCGGTGCGGTGAAGGAAGTCGGCGTGCTGGTCATCCTCAACCACTACTTCCACCAACGCACCGGACAGTGGCCACTCGGCGAAGGCTTCAACGCACGCCAGGCGCCGCGCGACCACGACGCGCTGCTCGCGTTGGCGCGCGCGCATTTCGATCCGGCGCTGATGCCGCACCTGGTGGGCGTGGGCGATACGGTCACCAGCGTGGGACGCCAGCATGAAGGGCAGAACGTGTGGCTGCGCGGCGGCAGCGATCGCGGCTTCCTGACCCTGGTGCAGCAGCTTGGCCAGGCGCTGGGCACGCCGAGCACGGTGGTGTTCGTCGACAGCAGCGGTGGCCAGGTGCGGCGCCCGGCCCTGGATGCCGCGCACCTGCAGCGCGCGGTCCAGGACACGGCGGTGGATCCGTTCACCGCCGCCGAAGGCATCACCGATGCGCAGGATCCGCTGCGGCTGGACGTGGTGTTCCCCGGCGGACACACGCAGTACGTGGCCTTCTTCAAGGCGCTGGCCGCGCGGCGCGCCGACGCACGCTGACCCGCCGATCCGTGCCAGCACCTGGCCCGGGTGATGACGACACCTGTTCGCTGGCACGCCGGTGCGGCTCAGCACCGAAACCGCCCCTCACCGCGCTCCGCACCCTTCGACCGGGTGCGCGGTCGCGCTGGCTACGTCGCGTCGAGCAGGGCCAGCGCGCGCGCCAGTTCGTCGTCGGTGCGCGGACGGATCAACCGCGCGACCTCCTGGCCATCGCGCAGCAGGACCAGGGTCGGCCACAGCTTGACCCGGTAGCTGCGCCCTAGCGGGCGGCCGCGTCCGTCCTCGACCTTCAGGTGGGTGATGTCCTCGCGGGCATCCAGGGCCCGCTGGAACAGCTGTTGCGCGGCGATGCAGTGCGGGCACCAGTTGGTGCCGAACTCCAGCGCGAGCAGGCCGGGCATGGCGTCGATTTCTTCACGCGTGGGCACCTGGTCGGGCGCGGCGTGGCGGGCGGTGAACGGCATGGTGCAAATCCTCCTGCGTGGCTCAGCCGGCGATGCGCACGAACACGCGGGTGCCGCTGCCGCCCCCGCTGGCCGGGCGCTCCTGCACGTTGAAATGGCGCGGCTGGCTGCGGAACAGTTCGCTGAGTTTGCGGTGTCCGTATAGACGCGGGTCGAAGTCCGGGCGGATCTTGTTGAGATAGCTGCCCACCGGGCCCAGCGGCGCCCAGCCTTCTTCGTCGGAGGCCTCCTCGATGGCCTGGCGAAGCAGCGACAGCGGCGGGGTGTTGCCCTTGGGCGCGACCGGCTCGGGCGCCGGCGCGTTGGCCGCCTTCTTGCTCGCGCGCTTGCGCGGGGCGGTGGCCTTGGGCGTCTCGGTGGTCGCCGCGGTCGGCTCGGCGCGCAGCACGTCGTTGTAGATGAACTTGTCGCAGGCCTGGACGAAGGCATCGGGCGTCTTGCGCTCGCCAAAGCCGTAGACGGCCAGACCCTCCTCGCGCAGGCGCTGGGCCAGACGGGTGAAGTCGCTGTCGCTGGACACCAGGCAGAAGCCATCGAAGCGATGCGTGTACAGCAGGTCCATCGCATCGATGATCATCGAGCTGTCAGTGGCGTTCTTGCCGCTGGTGTAGGCGAACTGCTGCACCGGCGCGATGGAGTGCTTGAGCAGCGCCTGCTTCCACTGGGTCATGCGCGTGCTGGTGAAGTCGCCATAGATGCGCTTGACGCTGGCCACCCCGTACTTGGCCACCTCGGCGAGCAAACCCTCGATCACCGACGGTTGCGCGTTGTCCGCATCGATCAGCACCGCCAGGCGCTGCTGCTCGTCGTCGGTGTCGGGCTTGATGTGCGGCTTGGATTTCATGGGTGCTCCTGAAGTACGAAGCCCATCGTACTGCGATGCCCTGCACGAGGCTGTCGGCGGGGCCACGTCCCGTAGCGCCGAGCTTGCTCGGCGGAAGCCTTCCCCGCGACCTGATCGTAGAGCCGAGCTTGCTCGGCTGGGCCTTTCCCGACGCCCCCTGTAGAGCCGAGCTTGCTCGGCTGGGCCTTTCCCGACGCCCCCTGTAGAGCCGAGCTTGCTCGGCTGGGGCCTTTCCCGACGACCCGGCCGGAAAGCAGCCGAGCAAGCTCGGCTCTACACGGGCATTGCCTGGCCGACGCGCAGCCGAGCAAGCACGGCGCTACAACATCGGGCAGGGCCGGGCGCGGGTCAGGCGCCTGCCTTCGCGCGTCGCCGCCTGCGCCACCAGAGCATCGGCAACGCCAGGATCGCGATGGTCACCAGCGCCAGCACCGTCATGCGCACCGCAATCCCATGCTGGAACACCAGCGCCTTGCCGGTGCCATCCAGCGTGTACACGACCAACGCATCGTCCAGCCGGCCCATGCCTTCGCGCCCCCCGGCGGCGATGGCGATGTATTGCTTGCCATTCACCGCATAGACCGATGGGGTGGCCTGGCCACCGGCGGGCAGCTTGCTGCTCCACAGGGTCCTGCCGGTCACCGTGTCGATCGCGCGCAGGCGGGAATCGGCGGTCGCGGCGATGAAGGTCAGCCCGCTCTTCGTACTCACCGCGCCACCGAGCAGCGGCATGCCCACCTCCAGCGGCAGCCATGGCAGCACGTCTTCCAGCGTGCCCAGCGGACGCTCCCAGGCGACGGTGCGCGTGCGCAGGTCCACTGCCACCAGGCGCCCCCATGGCGGCGCGAGGCACGGCGTGCCCTTGGGCGAGAGCAGCGTGCCACGGCGCATCGCGTACGGCGTGCCGTCCATGCCGGTGAACTCCTGCCCCGGGAAACGCGTGCGGGCCTCTTCCCGAACACTTGGCCCACCAGGATTGGTGAAAGCGCGCCCCCCAACTGCCAAACCGCATTGGAGATTCCGGAGGCGGCCCCAGCCACAGCCTTGCCAGAGGCTTCAGTCACCTCGGCCATGAGGATGGGGATGTATCCGAATGCGACAACGCCGAGGAAAGGGGCGAGCAAGTAGAACTGAGCCGCGTCGGTGAGCTGCCCAAAGAACACGAGCGCTGCACCGTAGATCGCCAGCGTTGCTGACATCAGGACCTTGCGCCTTCCCCTGAGCAGGTCGGACAGCCAGCCCATGACCGGTTTTGCAATCGCGGCCCCAGACCCAACAGCGCGATGATTGATCCTGCTGTCACCGGCCCTATCCCACGCCCCTTGGTCATCAGCGCGTTGCCCCAGGCGCTAAAGCCGACGACCGCCCACCAGGCGCATAGACCGGCCAGAGAGAGCAGCAGAATGTTTCGGTTGCGCAGCAAGGCGAGGACCTCCGTGGTAGCAGGCTTGGCCATCACCACTTTCTCTGGCGCATCCTTGATCAGGAACAACGCAGCCAATGTCCAGCCCGCCGTGCATACACCAAGAACTCGGAAGGCGTTACTCCAGCCAAATGCCTCGGTGATGCGAGGAACTGCAAAGTTCGCGACGACAACTGCCAGTGAGGTGGCCGTGACGTAGATACCCATGGCGCGACCCCGATCCTTGTCGAACCAGGCCGAGATGATCTTGATTCCCGCTGAGTAGTCAGCGCCTGCTGCTAGACCCATAAGCGCTTGGACCCAGATGCCGGCGTTGAGGGTTCTGATCTCTCCGAAGCAAAACGTGGCGATGCCAAGCGGCAAGAGCGCAAAAGCGAGTGTCCTTCTCCCTCCAAACCGATCAGTCAGAATGCCGCCTACCAAGTTTGCGATGACATAGCCCACGTAGAAGGCTGTGACAAAGGCGCCCAGCATCTTGACCGAGAGCCCCAGAGACTGGCCCACCGGCGCAGCCACGCTGCTCCAGGCAACACGATCCACGTAGCTCAACAGGAAAGCTGCCCACACAACAAACAGCACAACCCATCGATACCTGTTTTCGCCGGTTGAGGCGACAGGGGCCACGCTTACGGCGTCAGGTTGCTCATGCGATGCGTCGAGTTCCATCTATGTTCCTTTGGGTTCCGGCGCACGCCAGCTTCAGCCGGCGTGCGAACGCGGCGTTAGCGATGGGGGTCAGAAGCGCACTTGCGCTTCTGCGAGAACGAAGAAGGTGCTGCCGTAGCCTGCACGTGTGAGTACATCACCAGCCGACAGGTACTCAGTCCGTATGCCTGCGATGATGTGGTCGTTCGCTTGCCATTGGAGGTCTGCACGGACTAGAGAACCAACGTCCTTGCCCCGGATTGCCTGCGTCCCTGCATAGACGCCTTCTAGGTTCGTATATACCGCGTCTGTCTCGCTCGCCCTACGCAGCACTTCATACTCCAGACCAAGCCGGACCGTCTTGGACAATGACAGCTTCAACGTCGGGGCGATCGCTTCAAGGTTCGTTGGCCCGATCAGACTGCCCCACGAAAAGTATGGAATCGAGCCATAAAAAAACGAGAAGTTCTTCATCGTCCCGTCTGAATACCCGGAACCGCCCGACGCATAGTCAGCGTGGAACCCGATCTGCGGCTTAAGCGCACCGGGGAGTTCAAGGCTGCCATTGCTGAAGAACCCCCAAGCGGAAATCTTGCTTTCGCCGAAGCTCCCCTCCTGCCTGATTAGGCTGGCATCAAACCGGCCAGCTCCAGCGCTACCCCAGAGCCGGGCGCCATAGATGTCGCGGCGTTCATCGGCAACGCGTGATCCCCACCGTTTGGCGTCCCGCTTGAGCTGCCATGCGAAAGGATCGATGAAAAGTGAATCGCCCCCAGGCTTGATGGGCCGAATCGCTGCAAAGCTCGTGCTTACACCCGAGAATCGCCCGCCGTCCTTGGACGAATCATCCAGACCACCGCGCGTCAGCACGATGGTCTTGAAAGAAAAGGCGTTGAGGCGGAACCGGCTCCAGTTCACGGCAGCTGACACGCCGTCCATCGATGTGTAGACATTTGGAGAAGGCCGGGTGTGCAGGATGTTCGGCGGTCCGTCCATGAACTCCTGCCGCCCGAACTTCACCGCGTAGTCAGAGGATGCTGCCTGTCCGTGCACTTCACCGAAGAGCTGCTGGATCACGGCGTCGTTGTCCTGTTGCGCCGACTTGGTGCCCGGGTTGTGCCCAAAGACGGTACTGCTATTGATCTCGCCAAAAGCACGGAAGTGGCTCCCCAAGTGCGCATCAGCACCGATCACCCCGCGCAGCAGCCACTGGTCCTGCGCATCTGCACCTGGTCGCAGGCCCGGGTGATCGGTGTAGTTCATGCGCAGCCGACCTTCGCCGCTCAACGTCAGGTAGCTGTCCGGGTTGTCGCCAAGCGGGATGTGCTTGTAGCTTGGCCCCCTTGAAGGATCACTCCAGTCCTCGGCCCAGCGTGTGTACATGAACGGCCCTGCCTTGGGTCCATATCCCATTGCGTTGGCGGGATAGTGCTTCCTCAGCTTCTCTTTCGGCTTGGTGCTTGCAGAGGTACCGGCCTCTGCGGAACCAGATGCCGGCGAAGCGGCTTCTTGTGGCTGGGCAAGAACCTTTGGGCAACAGAACACCAGCGACGCCGCGATTGGCATCGTGAACAGATACGCCTTCATGCTGACTTTCTCCAGATGGCTAGCGCTGTGGGGGCGAGCGCTCTGGGTTGGATGGAACCTCTTTGGCTTGTTTACTGCTCCAGCGGCAGATCGACGATCAGTCCGTCCAGCTCTTCGGTGACGGTGATCTGGCAACTCAACCGACTGGTTTCACGTTGTTCGGCCGCGACAGCCTCCAACATGTCTCTTTCATCCTCGCTTGGCGGGCCCACGCGCTCGGCCCAGGCCTGGTCCACGTAAACGTGGCAAGTGGCGCAGGACAGCACGCCACCACACTCAGCCGTGATCCCCGCTACGCCATTTTGGATGGCGCCAAACATCACTGACTCACCGGCATCGACGTCTACATCGGTTGATGTGCCCAGAGAGGAGCGGTAGGTAACTTTTGGCACGATAGCCTCGCAATTAAAATTTATTGATCAGATACGAATCGGTGAACTCGCCTTGAGAGACCCACACTGGAATTTCTTCAAGATCGAATTGGGTCACCGTAAGCACCGCAGAGCCGGCTGGCTGAGTACCTTCAGCAACCGCGCGGATCTCTGCTGCGAAATCATTTGCCAACTCGGCAGAGAGAACCCATGCAAAGCAGTCACCTGCGCAACGCCGCAAGCCGGCGGGCTCGGCCGAGCGACTCAAGGTGAGGGTCGCCTCCGCTCGATCTTCGGCCGCGGGCTGCTTCAGCTCCTGGTCGTGCCCGTCGCGAGCCAGTTTCTCGAGCCTGTTCGCCAGCTCGGACAAGTCTTCGCGCTCTCCCAACATCAGGAACCGGGGATGGAAGTCACTTGGTAAGAAGTCAAATCTCAACATGATGTGTGCCCTCCAGGCGTGCGCAGTTGTCCTTCTGTGGGGGCAACTGCGACAATTTCGGAAATCACATTCAGGGCCTCGCCCTTGGAGTCGGCATGGCCGCTGAAGATGAAGACCAGGGTGGATCGGTACGGGCTGTTGTCCGAGCCATCGACATCCTTAAGAGTTTCGATGGCTCGAACGGCGCAATGTCCGTGGCGGAAATTCAGAAGCGCGTGCCGCTCAGCAGGCCGACGCTCTATCGACTGATCGATACCCTCATCAGCACCGGCATGCTCTTTGCTGAAGGTGAGCCACAGCGACTGCGCCTTGGTCGCACTGCCGCGCGTCTGGGCCAGATCTGGGCCTCTCAGTTCGAGGTCAGTGCAGTGGCCAAGCCCATCCTTGATGAACTTCGGGATGCGACCGGCGAGAGCTGCGGACTCTTCAAGATCCAGAATGATCGCCAGTTCTGCATCATCGAATCGCGCAGCCGTCACCCGCTGTCGATGTCCCGTGGGGTCGGCGAGCTGATGGACGGTTTTCACGGCGCGAGCGGGAAGGCGATCCTTGCCTGGCTTCCGCTTGCTGAAGCTTCCCGCATTGCGACCGAAAGCTCTCCGCCAGGCTCTAAGCCGATCGCGCGTAAGGAACTTCAAGTCGTCAGGGACGCCGGCTTTGCCCTGAGCCAGAGCGCCATCTACAAAGGGGCGACCTCGGTTGCAGCGCCCGTGTTCGACATGGGCGCCCATGTCTATGGCTCCCTTGCTGTCTTCGGGCCCGCCGCACGACTGAGCGATCGTGCCCTCACCAAGGCGACCGAGCTGGTGCGTGCAGCGGCCGAGGAACTTTCGGCCCAATTTGGCGCGGCCGGGCACACGCCCTAGGCCAGCATAGTCGCGCGCGAGCAACCCGCCGGCAATCACGACTTTGGCCCTTGGTATATGGCTAGAGGCGCGATTGGCCATCTGGCTCATGGTTGCGTCCGCTTAGGCTTTTTCGACAACGGCCTTGACGTCGGATGCGTGGACGAGTTCTTCCTCACCCACCAGCGAAGCGTCGTCGGACTCGAGGTAACGCACAGACAGCCATTGGCCGTCACCCACGTTCTCGACTACTTCGGCCAGGCTCCCTGTCACCAGCTTCAACTGGGTACCAGGCTCGATAGCAATAACATTGATCATGATGTGCTCTCAGAAGAAGGCGGTGAGGTTCTTGGCCAGCAGGACGTTCTGATCCAAGATGATTTCGCGCTTCCTGATCTTCCAACCGCTGCCCTCACTGCGCAGCGTGTCGGTTCGCTTGCCGATCAAGGTGTACTGCTCGCGCTCGACACGATTCTGGTAAACAAGAAATCGCGACTGGACAGTGACTTCCTCAGGCTGGTCGATATCGCCCTTCACCTCAGTGATGCGAACGTTCGACACCATGTGGCAGATGCGTGAGAGAGGCTCCTCGGCGTAGTGGACGCCGGTGAGGATCTGCTCGACGCGCTTGGTGAGCGTCCACTTGTCCTCGTCGAACCAACTGATGCCTGCGCCCAGCTTTGTGTTCTCCCGCTCCGCGTGCTGTCCGAACTTCACGTTGCGGCGCATGGGCATGAAGTACACGATGTCGTCATCCAGCAGTTCCAGCCATTCCTTGAATTGGCGGCTGTCCAGAAGCTCGGCCTCGTCGTAAAGGAACTGCTCCACGCGGCTCTTCAGCAGCAGCATGGATAGGCCAGACTCGGCCTGTGCGTTGTTTGCCTGGTCCATCTTTATTCCTCTGAACTAACGGGGCGACGCGGGATCGGCCCGCCTTGGTGAAAAAAGCAGCCGACATCGAGCACGGTTCCAGAGATTGCTTCCGCGTCTTTCGACAGCAGGAAGCCAACAGCACCGGCCATGTCCTGTCCGCTAGTCGGACGGCCAGCCGCAGTTCCTGGTGACCCAGCGCCAAGCCTTTCTTCCTGTCCTTTCACACGCGCCAAGCTGATCCCGCCAACGATCCCGCCGCCGCCTGGAATCACGGTGTTCACCCTGATTCCATCGTGGAAGTGGTCGTAAGCCATCGATTGGGCGAGTGCGACCAAGCCTCCCTTCGACGCGGCGTAGGCCGCCATATTCGGCTTGCCCCAACCGGCACCGGAGCCAACGATGACGATAGAGCCGCCGCGACCGCCGCGTTTCATCGCTGGAATCGCCGCACGGGCGCAGAGGTAAGTGCCTTTTAGGTTGACCGCCATGATGCGATCCCAAAGCTCGGGCTCGGTGTCGAGCACGGTCCCAAGCGGACCGATGGCTGCATTAGCGACCAGGCAATCCACTCGACCGTACCTCTTAGCGACATCTCCGATAAGTGCGGTGACTGCGCGCTCATCGGTGACATCCACCTCGGCGACCTCTGCACTCAGTCCGCGAGAATTCAGCTCTGCCTCGGTCTCGTCCAGCGTGTCATGACCCTCTAGCCCGCTGATGACGCGCAAACCAAAGGTCACAACGTCATAGCCGGCCCCGGCGAGATGGATCGCGATTTCGCGACCCAGGCCGAAGGTGCCGCCGCTGACGATAGCGACCGGCTTAGACATCCTGCTGACTCGCAGGCGTCTGGCCCATCAACTCTTCCCAACCGGCACCTTCCAGGTACGAAGCCCAGCGGTCGTAGTAGTTGCGCGCGTTCTGCTCGGTCATCTGGTAGCTGACGTCGCCGCCATAAGGACCGTCCTTGACGAACTTGCCCTTGGACTGCGCATAGTTGAAGGGATGGCGCCGGGCAATCACGCCAGTGCTCGCGCGAGTTGCGTAGAGCCAGTTTTCCATGTCGTCCTGCTCGGTCATCCCGGCAGGTCCGGAATAGCGCATGTAGTAATGGCGCAGGTAGTCCTTCACCTTTTCCGGCGCATCGGCGTCAACCAGGAAGAACCTCCAGGCCTCCGTTTCAGTCGGGCTTGACGGATGCCAGACGCAAAGTCCGCGAGGCTGGCGACCGTGATAGGACGTGTTCGGAAAGACCGTTCCGGTAAACGGCAGGAGCCTGGCCTGTTCGCCTAGGCGCTCTTTACGCTGCTCATGCGCGTTACGGAAGTATTCCTCGATCTCCGGATCGGTCAAGAAGGAGCCACCGTATTCGTTGCGCTCACCCGCGATGGCGCTATGGACACCGTGACCTTGCGGGAAGCTGACCCAGATGTGCTCGGCCTGTTCGAGCTCGGCGTCGTTACGCCGACCAGCCTGCCCACCCTTTGAGCCAGGACCGATACCGATGAGGTCGACCGATCGATGGCTTGGGTTGTGATAGGTGTCTCCGAGAAAATTCTCCGACGCGAACTTCCAGTTCGCAGGGACTACCCACTTGTGCACGCCGATGACTTCCGAGCCACCCGGACGGCCATCACGGCAGTCCAGCACCTGATCCAAATGGATCAGCGCCTTGCCCATGTAGTCCTCGAACTCGGGCGCATCCTTGTCCCACGTCGCCCACACCGTGCCCTTGTAACGCTTGAGCTTGGCAACTTCGACCAGCGACCAGTCGTCTCGCTCCAGCGAGCCTTCGTAGAGGTTCCTGTACTGCGGGACGCCCTGCAGCTTGCCTTCGGTCGTGTAGCTCCAGCTGTGGTATGGGCAGGTAAACAGCGAAGTGTTGCCCTGCTCATAGCGGCACACCTTCATGCCGCGATGTCGGCACGAATTGAGAAAGACGTGAACCTCACCCTTCTTGTCACGGCAAAGGATCACTGACTCTTCGCCCATCCGCGACGTGAAGAAGTCGCCCGGATTTGGAATCTGGCTCTCGTGTCCGATGAAGAGCCAAGCCCTGGTGAACAGCGTCTCCAGTTCCTGCTGGTAGACATCAGCGTCGACAAAGATGTCTCGGCTTACCGCGCCGCCGGTCGTGTCGACCAGCAACTTCGCATCGATCTTTCGCATTGCCTTCCTCGCACTTGTCCGCTAGGTGGACACTTGTTTCATTTCTATGATTCGCGTATCAATGCGCCCTGTCAACTGCCGGCGCGTCCTCGCGCAGCGAAGTTGCACAGCCAAAAGCTGAGCGGCCGTTGGGGCGCCTAGCCAAGCCAAACAGCAGTCTGGGAGGAGGATTGCGTGTACGAATTTCGCTGGTTTTCCTGCGATTCCCTGCTGCCATCCGAAATGTCGATGGCAGTACCTACTCCAGCCGTCCGCGCAGAGCCGGCCATCAAGAAACAGGAGTGGGTTGAACTTTGGTCGAAGCGTCATGGCCGTGAGGTGATCTCATGAGCCAGCGCTATGACGTCGTCGTGGTGGGCGCAGGTCATGGTGGAGCCCAAGCCTGCATTGCATTACGCGCCGCGGGATTTGAGGGCTCAATCCTGCTGATCGGCAAGGAGCCGGATTTGCCGTACGAGCGGCCGCCCCTGAGCAAGGATTATCTGGCGGGAAAGAGGCCCTTCGAGAGAATGCTGATCCGCCCGGAGAAGTTTTGGACTGATCAGAAGATCGAGACCTGCCTTTCTCAGGCAGTGCAGTCTGTCGATGCGGAGCGGCAGCTCCTCACCACTGACGGCGGGCTGTCAATTGCTTACGGGCACCTGATCTGGTCGACCGGTGCCGACCCAAGAAGGTTGACCTGCTCTGGCCATGACCTGGCCGGCGTTCACACGGTCCGCCACAGGCAGGATGCTGATCGACTGACAGGTGAGCTCGATAGCATTCAGCGGGTGGTCGTCATTGGCGGCGGTTACATCGGCCTGGAAGCCGCAGCGGTTATGAGAAAGCTCGGTAAGCAGGTCACATTGCTTGAGGCGGCAGACCGGGTTCTCGCACGTGTGGCTGGCAGGGAGATCTCCGAGTTCTACCAGCACGTCCATCGCCAGGAAGGCGTTGATGTCAGGCTTGGCGCAGCCATGAGCTGCATCCGCGGCGACAATGGCCAGGTCGCAGCCGTTGAGCTCTCCGACGGGAGTCTCCTCGAATGCCAATGTGTCATTGTCGGCATTGGCGTCACGCCGTCGGTTGCACCGCTGATCGAAGCTGGCGCGGCTGGCGAGAACGGCGTGCGTGTCGACTCATCTTGCAAGACCTCGCTGCCCAAGGTGTTTGCCATCGGGGACTGTGCGGAGCACCAAAATTACTTCGCAGATGACGCTTGGCTGAGGCTCGAGTCGGTGCAGAATGCAACCGACATGGCAGCCACAGTCGCTGCAGCAATCGTTGGGCAGGATCGGCCCTACCGCTCCGTGCCCAGGTTCTGGTCCGACCAGTACGACCTGAAGCTTCAGACGATTGGACTCTCCATCGGCCACGACCATGCCGTGCTGCGCGGCTCACCAGAGACGAAATCTTTCACGGTTGCGTACCTCAAGAGCGGCCGTCTGATCGCGTTGGACTGCGTCAACAATCCAAAGGATTTCGCGCAAGGGCGCGCACTAGTCACGCAAGCATCCGAGATGGATATCGCTGCACTGGAAGACACGACATATCCGTTGAAAGAATGCGTGACTGAGGCATCCAAGCCGTCGATCGCCGTTTGAATTCGCGCGGCGCCGAACCGCGCTGCCTCATTACAACAGCGACGGCGCATTCAAGCGCCTCGCTACGACATGGATCACATCATGAACACCACACACACTGATGCCGCGATCTCCGAAGAGAACTCGACCGGCTATCGCTGGATGGTTCTGTTGCTCTGCTGGCTAGGTTTCGTCTTGACCTCTGTCGACCGCTCCGCCTGGGGCCCCTCATCACTTGAAGTCGGGCAGTCCCTTGCCGTGCCCCTCGCAAGCCTGGGTGTCTTCGCCACCTGCTATTACATCGGCTACGTCATCTCTAACGCAGGCGCTGGCGTGCTCATCGATCGCCTCGGTGGGCGGTTCCTGATCTCGGTCTCACTGATCGGCGCAGGCGTCTTTATGTTCGTTTTTGGGTCGACGAAATCAGCGACATTGGGCATTGCCGTCCAAGGCATGATTGGGCTGTTTGCGGGCGCCGAGTACAGCGCTGGCATGAAGCTCTTGGCGAGCTGGTTCCGTCCTAAGGAACTAGGCAAGGTGATGGGGATCTACACCTCTGCAACCGCACTGGGCGTGCTCATTGCCAACACGACGGTCCCTCGAATCATTACCCACTACGACTGGACGGTTTCCTACCATGTCTTCGGTGGCGTCTCGGTCATTGTCGGTATCGTGTGCTACCTCGTCCTGCGGCCTGGTCCGGTTTATGTGGCCCCACCGAAGGACGTGGCTAGCGAGTCGCGTTTCCAGGCACTGATCAAGAACAAGGATTTGTTGCTGCTCGCTTTGGCTGGGTTCGGAGGTTTCTGGGGTACCTACGGCTTTGTGATCTGGTCCAATGCCTTGATGGTCAAAGGCCGCGGTGTTAGCCCAACGACAGCAGGTACGATCGTCGCGATCTTCGCTGTGATGGGAGTCTTCGGTAAGCCCCTAATGGGCTGGCTGAGCGATCGTCTCAACGGCGCCCGCCGCATACCCGCCATGGCGATGCTCGCACTCTTCTCGGTCATGCTCTTGGTTTTTGGATCCATCAAGACGGAGCTGGGCTTCATTCTTGCGGCGCCGCTGCTTGGGCTTGCTGCTTACTGCTACCTGCCGATGATTGTCGCTTTGGTCCCCAGGCTTGTCGGAAGCAAGTTGGTCGGCACTGCTGCCGGTGCGACAAATGCGTTCTGGCAGATCGGTAGCGTTCTGGTCCCCATGGCTGTCGGCACCGTGTTCGCTATGACCGGCCAGTCTTTTATTGCGGCGCTCGCAACCCTGGCCATCGGCCCATTCATTGGCTGCGTGGCGATGTACTTCGTCAACGAGCGTCCGTCAAACACGTCCTGCGAAGAGTAAGTCCGGCGCGCTCCCATGGACACCTCGATCAAAAGTGCAAACGGCGATCCCCTCTATATGGTGTCCGTGGCTCGGGGCATGCAAGTCCTCGAGTACATCGCGAACAGCAGGACTGGTATTAGCCTGAGGGAGCTGACTGAAGCCACCGACTTGCCGCATGCCTCAATCTGGCGAGCGGTGGCCACTCTCAAGCAGCTCCGACTGATTGAGCGACAAGGGCGGAATCTCGTACTGGCGCCGCGAGTGCTCTCCATCGCGTGGCCGGGAGTCTATTGGTAGCGGGCCGAATCAAGTAACTGCAAGAACCTCGTCAATCCACATGGCCGTGAGGGGGGCTCTTAGCCCGCTCCTAGCAAAGCTCAGAACCGATGGCCCGATACTACTGCCGACTGCTCTCTGCCAGTTTGAGCGACATATCGCAACCAGGGTGGAATCATTGTCGTCAAGACGGACAGTACTCGCGTCGTGGAACTGAAGCGCGCCTCTGCTATATGCGCCAAGAAGCTGTTCACTTGTGGTGTCTTTGATCGTCAGGTCGTTCAGATTTTCGAGCTGAACGCGATCTCCTTCCAGCAATCGCGTAATGACAAAGGGCGTATCCTCGATACGCAAATGCTGAGATGGTTGGAAGGCGGCCATTAGTGCCTCCAAGCGATGGAATCGATTGAATGCATGCTCAAGCGCGTCATCTCGCTGAGCGGCCGGGTCATGTCGACCAGCAGTCGTCCCTCGATGATTTCGCGAGCGACCGACATGCCGTGAATCGGCGACTCGTTCCAACCCAACTCACCCAACGTGATCTGTGGCGTCTTTTCCACGCGTTCGCTCAGCTGAGAGATTCCAAGAAAGGTGTTTGAAACGCGAGCGCGGTGCAGAAGCGCGACGCTGTTGCGAACGATTACGTTGGGCAGGCTGCCGGGTGACACCATCTCGTAGACGATCCCGTGCGGCGCCAGCAAGTTCTTCATCAACGCAGTCCGTGCGAGGACATCTGGATCCTTCCAGTCCTCTTTCTTGACCTCGAAGACGTAGCGTCGACCACTGACGATCGCAGCGAAGTCTGGAATGTGCAGATTGACGCGGCCTAGATTCCAGTATTCGATGCCAAACGGTTGCTCGGCATAGCTCGTCACCACAGGCAGAGCGTCCAGCACGAAGCTGAGCTCAAGCTCGGCAGACGATTCGGCCTGGACGATACGTCCCGAGGTTAGGGAGAAGTGCTTGTAGGTCGCCCTACGTGCGCCTCGCGTGGCCACTTTTCTCATTCGGACCTTACCGTCTGACGGATGGACAAGGTGCACCAGGTGATCCAAGGCTGGAGATCCGCCTAAGTGCCACCGTTCAAAAGGACATGGGTAGATTGAGCAAAGGTCTTCGGGTCGCGTTGTGTGATTCATGATCGGATCGCTCCAGAATCCCGCCGCGTCGCGGCGGTTGGACTGAGATAGATCCGGACACAATTTCCCCTCGCCTGTTGACGCGCGTAGCGAAGGACCGCATAATCGCGCGCAAGCCGCCAAGCTTACCCGCAATACCTTGGGCCAGACCGCACGTCTGGCCCAAGTGCGTTTTAGAGGTCCGGTAATTTGGAACTGCGGATAACGGTCGTGTCTGTGGCACGTCTCCTATCGTGAAAAGGGGGCATCAAGGCTTATAAGGCAACCGGAGCCAGGCGTTCTTCTGTTTGCACGATCCAGGTAGCAATGTCCTTCGTGAGCGCACAGCGCCCACGTTTGCCTGACTCAAAGAAGGTATTCACCGGCAGCACGCCTCGGCTGACCGCGTGTCGAAACGCATCGCCATTGGCATACCCCAGGAGCTTGGCGAGATTCGAGCCTCGAACGGTGGGGCCGTGCTCGCTCAATAGCCACTTTTCAAGCGCGTCGATTCGATCGTCGCGTAGGCATGAAATTGGCTCTGCATGGGTAGTCATGCGCGCCAGAAAATATGAGACGAAGTGCGCCGTCAAGATGACGATCGCATCCGTTTACAGCCCCGTGAAGCAAGTCACACGGCTAATTCGCACTCTCTGTCAATTTTTAGGTTAGCCCAAAAGTTAAGCGGCCCGGCGCTCTAGCTCGATTGCCGACCTAGCGCGGGAGCGACAGATTTGACGCCGCTTTTTTTGCTAGAGGTTCGACAGTCAGCATCCAAATCCAAGTAGGTAGAGCGGTTTTCTACTACGAAAGAATTGCTCTCCTCTTTTCCCGCAAATTTCTCTCGAAAATCTCACTTTCTGCCTACAAATCGATCCCAAGCTGAACGCATTCTCTTACTCGAATGCTTGATCTGATCGAGAAGTTGCTCTCACCTTTTTAATGTCTCGACAATGGCAGCGGCCGAGCACGGCAGCTTCTCCGCCGCCGCCCGCGCCCTCGGGCGCACCCAGTCGCTGGTCAGCTACGCGGTCCAGCGGCTGGAGGAGCAGGTCGGCCTGGTCCTGTTCGACCGCGCCGGCTATCGTCCGCGCCTGACCGAGGCCGGTCAGGCCCTGTTGCCACGGGCGCGGCGCATCGTCGGCGAGGTCAGCGCCTTTCACGCCCTCTCGCGTGGGCTTTCAGCCGGCGTGGAGGCCGAGGTCTGCATCACCGTCGATGCGATGTACCCCATGTGCCTGCTGCTGCGGGCGCTGCTGGACTTCCGCGACCGCTGGCCGGCGGTCTCGCCGCGCGTGCTGGTGGGCAACATGGGCGCGGCAGTCGAGCAGGTGCTGGACGGCCACTCCCTCCTGGGCTTGGTCAATCCGGTGGCGACCCAGGCGCCTGAGCTGGAACTGCGCCCGGCGGCCTTCATCACCATGGTCCCGGTCGCCGCGCCGCATCACCCGCTGGCCCGGCACGAGGGCGAACTGCTCACCGAGGACCTGCGCGACCATGTGCAGCTGGTGCTCACTGACCGTGCCACCCGCCTGTCGCAGCCGGACCGCGGCGTGTTCTCCAGCCAGACCTGGCGCCTCAACGACCTGGGCGCCAAGCACTCGATGCTGCTGGCCGGACTGGGCTGGGGCGGCATGCCTGAGCACATGGTCCGCGACGACCTGACCGCCGGCCGCCTGATCCAGCTGCCCTCGCCCTACTGGGATCCGCACCGCACCCTGCCCATGTCGGTGGCGTACCGCCGCGACGCTCGGCTGGGTCCGGCCGCGCAGTGGTTGGCCATCCACCTGAGCTCGCTGGTCGACGAGGCGGTGCCCACACCGGGGGCGCAGCGGGTGCAGAAGCACGCGGCAGCCTAGCGATTGGTTGCCGTCGCCCTGTGTCGCGTTTGCCTGCTGTCGTTCGTCGCCCATCTATCCATCCCGCTGCGTAACGGAGTCGTCGATGCCCCCGATCCTGACCGCTTTTGCCAACTCGCCCGATCGGGGTCGAGGCCTGGCCCGCGACATGCGGGTGCGCTGGGCCCTGGAGGAGACCGGCCAGCCTTATGCCGTGCGCCTGTTGTCCTTCGACCAGATGAAGCAGCCGAGCCACCTGGCCCTGCAACCCTTCGGCCAGATCCCGACCTGGGAGACCGAGGACGGACTGGTGCTGTTCGAATCCGGCGCCATCGTGCTGCACCTTGCCGAGCAGCGGACCGGGCTGTTGCCGCGCGATCCGCGGGCACGCATACGCGCGATCGCCTGGCTGGTTGCCGCGCTCAACACGGTCGAACCACCGGTCGTGGAGCGGTCGATGTGCACGCTGTTCGAGCGCGAGCAGCCGTGGTTTGAACACCGACTGGCGCAGCTGGATGGGCGCGTGCGCCAGCGCCTGGGTGAGCTGTCCGACGCCCTGGGAGAACGCGACTGGCTGGAAGGCGACTTCAGCTGCGGCGACCTGATGATGGTCTCGGTGCTGCTGCGCCTGGCCAGCAGCGGCTTGATCGACGGATCTCCCAACCTCACCGCCTATGTCGCGCGCGCCACGGCGCGAGCGGCCTACCAGCGCGCCTTCGCCGCGCAGCGCGCGGTGTTCGAACAGTCGCAGACGGACCGCGCGCAATGAGCGTCTGGATGCTGCCCTGCAGCACGTGCGAACGCGAACCAGGCCCTTGCAATCAAGGACGTGGCTGCTATCGTGCAATCGATTGCATGCGCCGACACGGCGCCTGTCCGCGTCCGGTTGGGAGGCCGGCCCATGGCACGACTCGTACCCACTGCAGGTCCACGTCTGTCGCCGTTGACGACGACACGTCCACGACGCGATGCCGAGCGCGGACATCATCGGCACGCGGCCCACCCGTTTTTTTTTGGGGCCGGCTTTCAATCGTTTAGATGCCTCCAGACCGCGGCTCTGCGCGCGGAGCGCTGGGCATGACCTCCTCCTTGAACCGACGCGACTTGCTGCGCGGCACGCTGCTGGGCGGGATCGGCCTGGCCGCCTCGACCCGCCTGCCCGCGCTGGCGCAGGCCGCGCCAACGACCAAAGGCCACCTCAAGCAGTCGGTGGCACGCTGGATCCTGCATGACCAGTCCATCGACCAGCTGTGTCGCACGGTCAAGCAACTGGGGCTGTCGGCGATTGATCTGGTGGGCCCGGCGGACTGGCCGACGCTGAAGGCCCACGGGATCGACAGCGCGATGTGCAACGGCGCCGAGCTCGGCCTGACCAAGGGGTTCGCGGCCACCGAATTCCATGACGAACTGGTCACGCGCTACACGCGCCACATCGACTTGGTCGCCGAGGCGGGCTACCGCAACCTGATCTGCTTTTCAGGCAACCGCAACGGCATGGATCCGCTGCAGGGCATGCGCAACGCCGAGGTCGGTCTCAAACGCCTGCTTGGCCACGCCGAAAAGCGCGGCGTGGTGCTGGTCATGGAACTGCTGAACTCGCGCGTGGACCACCCGGACTATCTGTGCGACCACTCGGCCTGGGGCGTGGAGCTGTGCAAACGCATCGGCTCGCCCAACTTCGGCCTGCTGTTCGACATCTACCACATGCAGATCATGGAAGGCGACATCATCGCCAGCATTCGTCGCAACCATGAATCCTTCGTCCACTACCATACCGCCGGCGTGCCCGGACGGCATGAGCTGGACGACACTCAGGAACTCAACTACGCCGCCATCTGCCGCGCGATCCGCGACACTGGCTTTGGCGGCTACGTCGCGCACGAGTTCAGCGCCGAGCACAGCGACCCGATGGATGCGCTGCGCCAGGCCATCGCCCTGTGCGACGTATGAGAGACCCACTATCCACCGAGGGAAGCAGTCACCCATGGCAGACAACCACTACGACGCGATCGTCGTCGGCTCCGGCATCAGCGGCGGCTGGGCGGCCAAGGAGCTGACCGAGCGCGGCCTGAAAGTCCTGATGCTCGAGCGCGGCCGCAACATCGAGCACATCAAGGACTACGTCAACGCGGGCAAGGAGGCCTGGGACTATCCGCATCACGACACGCCCACCCAGCAGATGAAGGCCGATCATCCGGTCCTCAAGCGCGACTATCCGCTGTCGGAGAGCACCAACGGCATGTGGGCCGACGAGAAGGACTGCCCCTATACCGAGACCAAGCGCTTTGACTGGTTCCGCGGCTATCACGTGGGCGGGCGCTCGCTGATGTGGGGGCGGCAGAGCTATCGCCTGTCCGACATCGACTTTGGCGCCAACGTCAAGGAGGGCATCGCGGTGGATTGGCCGATCCGTTATGCCGATATCGCGCCGTGGTACGACCATGTCGAGCGCTTTGCCGGCATCGCCGGTACCACCGAAGGGCTGGACGTGCTGCCCGATGGGCAGTTCCTGCCGCCGATCCCGTTGAACATCGTCGAGAAAGACGTCGCCGCGCGCCTGAAGAAATCCTTCGGCGGCACGCGCCACATGATCCACTCGCGCACGGCCAATATCACCGAGCCCAAGCCCGAGCAGGGACGGGTCAATTGCCAGTACCGCAACAAGTGCATCCTGGGCTGTCCGTTCGGCGCGTATTTCTCCACCCAGTCCTCCACGCTGCCGGCGGCGATGGCCACCGGCAACCTCACGTTGCGCCCGTTTTCCATCGTCAAGGAAGTCCTGTACGACAAGGACCGCAAGCGTGCCAAGGGCGTGGAGATCATCGACGCGGAGACCGGACAGACCTACGTCTTCACGGCCAAGGTGGTGTTCCTCAACGCGTCGGCGTTCAACTCGACCTGGCTGCTGATGAACTCGGCCACCGAGGTGTGGGAAGGCGGACTGGGCTCGTCCTCCGGCGAGCTGGGCCACAACGTCATGGACCACCACTTCCGCGTGGGTGCGTCGGGGCGCGTGGACGGCTACGAGGACAAGTACTACTACGGGCGCCGGCCGTGCGGCTTCTACATCCCGCGCTTCCGCAACCTCAATGGCGAGCGACGCGACTACCTGCGCGGCTTCGGCTATCAGGGCGGCGCCAGCCGCACCGGCTGGTCGCGCGACATCGCCGAGCTCAACATCGGCGCCGACCTCAAGCAGGCGCTGAGCGTGCCGGGTGAGTGGCGCATCGGCATGACCGCCTTCGGCGAGATCCTGCCCTACCACGACAACACCATCAGCCTGAACCACGCCGTCAAGGACAAGTGGGGCCTGCCGGTGCTGGCGATGGACGTGTCGTTGCGCGACAACGAGCACGCCATGCGCAAGGACATGGGCGCCGATGCCGGCGAGATGCTGGAGGCCGCCGGGGTGAAGGACGTGCAGGTCTACGAGAGCGACTACGCGCCGGGCATGGGCATCCACGAAATGGGGACCGCGCGCATGGGACGCGACCGCAAGACCTCGGTGCTGAACATGCATAACCAGGTCTGGGACGCGCCCAACGTGTACGTGACCGACGGGGCCTGCATGACCTCGGCCTCCTGCGTGAATCCGTCGCTGACCTACATGGCGCTGACCGCGCGCGCGGCAGACCATGCCGTGCGCGAACTCAAGGCGGGGAATCTGTGATGCAACGACGCGAACTGCTCAAGATGATCGCCGCCACCACCGGCATGGCCATGATCGGCCTGCCGGCGGTGGTGTTCGGCCAGGCCCAGCTGCCAGTCCCGCCGGCCAACAATGCCTTTTCCAAGGCGCAGGTGGCGCTGATGGACGAGATCGCCGAAACCATCCTGCCGCGCACCGACACGCCGGGCGCCAAGGATGCGGGCGTGGGACTGTTCATGGCGCAATTCGTGACCGATTGCTACGACGCCAAACAGCAGGCGATCTTCCGCGCCGGCCTGGCCGATGTGGACAAGCGGGCCAAGGGCGGCTTCTTGGCGCTCACGCCGGCACAGCGCACCGAGCTGCTGCGCACGCTGGACGCCGAAGCCCGCAACGTCAGCCCCGATCCGGACAAGGCCGAAGACCAGGGTGCCGACACTGCGGCCACCCCGCCGCATTACTTCACCATGCTCAAGCAGCTGGTGCTGTTCGGCTTCTTCACCTCGCAAGTCGGCGCGACCGAAGTGCTGCGCTATGTCGCCATCCCCGGACGCTATGACGGCGACATGGCCTACGAGCCCGGCACGCCGGCCTGGGCGACCTGACGGCCAACAACACGCGATGCAGCCGCATCGCCCAAGGGAGACCAAGATGAGCAAGCAAGCGATCGCGATGCTGGCCTGTGCGCTGGCGGCCGTGCCAGCCTATGCGCAGACGCAGGGCGACCCGGCCAAGACCGAAGTGTGGAAGCCCGTGCCCGCCGCGGTGGCCACGCCGGTGGGCGCGGCGCCCTCGGATGCGGTGGTGCTGTTCGACGGCAAGGACCTGTCGGCCTGGGACGGCGAGGACGGCGGCAAGCCGGGCTGGCATGTGGCCGATGGCGCGGTCACCGTGGTGCCCGGCAGCAAGGGCATCCGCAGCAAGCAGAGCTTCTGCGACATACAGCTGCACGTGGAATGGCGCACGCCGACCGAGACCCAGGGCCTGGAAGGACAGAACCGCGGCAACAGCGGGATCTTCCTGCAGGACCGCTACGAGCTGCAGGTGCTGGACAGCTACCAGAGCGCGACGTATTCCAACGGCCAAGCCGGCTCGATCTACAAACAGGCCATCCCGCTGGTCAACGCCTCGCGCGCGCCCGGCCAGTGGCAGACCTACGATGTGATCTGGACCGCGCCGCGCTTCTCGCAGGGCGGCGGGCTGACCGCGCCGGCGCGCATCACCGTGCTGCACAACGGCGTGCTGGTGCAGAACGACACGGTGATCGCCGGCAAGACCGAATACATCGGCGCCCCGTCCTACGCACCGCACGGCTGCGCACCGATTTCCCTGCAGGACCACAACGCCAAGGTGAGCTACCGCAACATCTGGGTGCGAAAGCTGTAGGTTCGATCGATTCCCGATGGGAGTTGTGGGAGCCGCCATGGCGGCGATGAGGCTTCACCGGTAAAGCCACTCGCCGCCATGGCGGCTCCCACCAGATGCTGGTTTGCTTCAGCGAAGCAGCCATCGTTTGATGAAAGAAAAGCGGCGCCCGAAGGCGCCGCTTTTTTGCGTCATGCGCGCTGCCTCAGCGCTTCACATCGGCGGGCAGGTGTTCGACCAGATAGGCGGCGCCGGCCTTGACCGCGGACGCGGGGTCGCGCGGTTGGTCGTGCTCGATGATGTACCACTTCACGCCGTCGCGATCGGCCGCGGGCAGGATCGCCTTCCAGTCCAGCACGCCGTGGCCGACGGCGGCAAAGCCGCCCTCGTCGGCGGCCTGGCCTTTCGGCGCGTTGTCCTTGGCGTGCACCGCGAACAGGCGGCCCTTGAGCTTGTCCAGGTAGGCCACCGGGTCGTTGCCCGAACGCGCTACCCAGGCCAGGTCCAGTTCGGACTTCAGCGCCGGGCCGGCGCCATCGAGCAGCAACTCCAGGCCGGTCTTGTCGCCAAAGCGGGCGAACTCGAAATCGTGGTTGTGATAGGCCAGGGTCATGCCCTGCGCCTTGAGCGTGTTGGCCAGCTGTCCCAGCTCCTTGCCCAGCGCGGTCCAGCCCGCAGCGTCCTTGGGCCGCTGGGCATCGCCCAGGTAAGGCACCACCAGCACATGGTTGCCGACGGCCTTGTTGAAGGCGACCACACTGGTCAGGTCCTTGCGCAGATCGTCCAGCTGCACGTGCGAGGACGTGACCACGATGCCGTACTTGTCCAGCAGGGCCTTGAGTTGCGGCGCGGTGGTGTCCTGCATGCCGACGGTCTCGACCGCGGTGATGCCGGCGTCATGGACCAGCTTGAGCCGGTCTTCCAGCGTGGGGATATTGCGCAGCGTGTACATCTGCACGGCGATGGGCAACTGCGCGGCGGTGCGCTCTTTGGCCAGCGCGGGAAGTGCTGCGCAGAGCAGCATGGCGGTGGCCGCAAGGCGGCGAGGCAGGGTGAGCGTCATGGTGTCCTCCCGGGGATTGGATGGCGGCGCGTGGTCACGCGTCGATGTGGGTCCAGGCGCGCGTGCGCGCCGAGGCGATCACGCCCTCGACGATGCGCGCCGAGCGCAGGCCGTCGGCAAAGGTCGGCAAGCCTTCAGGCGTTTGCCCGGCGATGGCGCGATAGGTGTCGGCGACGAAGGCCTCGAAGCACTGGGCATAGCCCTGCGCGTGGCCGGCCGGCAGCGAGGACAGCCGACGCTGTTCGGCGCTGCCCGCACCCGGGCCGCGCACGAAGATCTCCTCGCGCTGGTCGGGCCGGCCGATCCACAGGCGCTCGCAGTCCTCCTGATCGAAGGCCACGCTGGCCTTGGCGCCGTCGATCTCGAACCACAGCCGGTTGCGACGCCCGGCCGAGACCTGGCTCACCGTCAGCGTGGCCAGCGTGCCGGCGCCGGTCTTGAACATCGCCGCGGCCACGTCCTCGCTGGAGACGGCCTGGGTCTGCCCACCCGCCGCGGGCGTGGCGAAACTCTTGCCCGCGGCGACGGCGCGCTGGGCGATGACCGTTTCGAACGCCGCGCTGACTTCGGCAAAGCGCTCGCCGCCGACCCACTCCACCAGATCGCACCAGTGCGAGCCGATGTCGGCGAACACGCGCGAAGTGCCGCCCAAGGCGGGATCGACGCGCCAGTTGTTGCTGGCCGGATCCAGCAGCCAGTCCTGCAGATAGCTGCCGTGGATCAGGCGCAGCGGGCCCAGCTCGCCATCGGCGATGCGCGCGCGGGCCTCGCGCACGACCGGGTGGTAGCGGTAGACGAACGGCACCGTGGCCACCAGGCCGGTGGACTGGGCCAGCGCGGCCAGCGTCTGCGCGTCTTCCAGGGTCGTGGCCAGGGGCTTTTCGCAGATCACGTGCTTGCCGGCCTCCAGCGCGGCCTGCGCCATCGCCCGGTGCAGGTGGTTGGGCGTGCACACGTGCACCACCTGCACCTGTGGGTCGGCGATGACCGCATCGAGGTCGGCATACGCCTTCGGCACGCCCCAGTCCTGCGCGACTTCCTGGCCACGGGCAGGCGATGAGGCCATCACCCCGCGCAGGGTCGCGCCCGCCAGCAGCGCAGCGCGGCGATGCACCGCGCCGATCATGCCGGTGCCGAGAATGGCGACTCCGAGCTTGCTCATCATTCGGCTCCTCAATGCGTCGTGGGCGCCGCGGCCGCCGCGACCGGCTTGTCGCGGAACAGCAGCAGGAAGGCGATCAGCACCAGCAGCGCCACGCCGGCGGGGAACAGCCAGATGCTCTGCCAGTCGCGACCGGCCGCGGTGGTGTAGTGCTCGACCACCGCACCGGACAGGAAGGTGCCGATCAGCATGCCCACGCCATAGGTGGCCAGGGTGATGAAACCCTGCGCGCTGCTGCGGAAGGCCGGGCCGGCGTGGGCGTCGGTGTAGATCTGCCCGGTGACGAAGAAGAAGTCATAGCAGATGCCGTGCAGCACGATGCCGCCCACCAGCAGCGCGAAGCCCGCGCCCGCATCGCCGTAGGCGAACAGGCCGTAGCGCACCACCCAGGCGGCCATGCCCAGCGCCAGCATGGTCTTGACCCCCAGCCGCGCGAACAGGAACGGCATGGCCAGCATCAGCAGTACTTCGGACACCTGGCCCAGCGACTGCAAGCCGGCGGCGCCGCGCACACCCAGGTCGTTGAGATAGGGATTGGTGAAGTTGTAATAGAACGACAGCGGGATGCAGATCGCGATCGAGGCCAGGAAGAACACCAGGTACGAGCGCGACTTCAGCAGACGCAGTGCGTCCAGGCCGAGGATCTGGCCGAGCTTGGCGTTGCGCTGCTGCTCCAGCGGCGGGGTGTGCGGCAAGGTCAGCGCGTAGAGGCCCAGCAGCAGCGAGGCGCCGGCGGCCATGCGGAAGGTCAGTTCCAGGCGGTGCGCCTGCTCCCAGCCCAGCCAGCCGATCAGCACGCCGGCGATGATCCAGCCGATACTGCCGGCCACGCGCACGGGCGGGAACTGCTTTTCCGGGACCTGCATGTGGCGCATGGCGATGCTGTTGGCCAGCGCCAGGGTCGGCATGAACAACAGCATGTAGCCCATCACGCAGGCGGCGAAGGTGTCGAAGCTGGTGGCCAACGAGGCGCCCCACATCAACACCGCGCCCAGGATGTGCAGCACCGCCAGGATGCGCTGGGCGGCGAAGTAGCGGTCGGCGATCAGGCCCACCAGGAACGGCGCGACGATCGCACCGATCGACTGGCTCAGGAACGCGGTGGCGACCTGGCCGGCACTGGCCTGTAGCGGGCCCTGCACCAGATAGGTGCCCAGGGTCACGAACCACGCGCCCCAGATGAAGAACTGCAGGAACATCATCGCGCCCAGGCGCGACATGGTGGACGTCATGACTTCCCCTCCCAGGTCAGTATCAAGATTGGATCAAAGCCCCAGCATCTTGCGCAGCGCTTCCGGGCTGGCGCCGCTGTCGGCGAAATCGTCGAACGCGTGCTCGGTCACGCGGATCAGGTGGTCGCGGATGAAGCGCGCGCCCTCGCGCGCGCCATCTTCGGGATGCTTCAGGCAGCACTCCCATTCCAGCACCGCCCAGCCGGGGAAGTCGTACTGGGCGAACTTGGAGAAGATCGCCTTGAAGTCGACCTGGCCGTCGCCGAGCGAACGGAAGCGGCCGGGGCGATCGATCCAGTTCTCGTAGCCGCCGTACACGCCGCTGCGCGCACTGGGGCGGTACTCGGCGTCCTTGACGTGGAAGATGCCGATGCGGGGGTGGTAGCGATCGATGAAACCCAGGTAGTCCATCTGCTGCAGCAGCAGGTGGCTGGGGTCGTAGAGGATCTTGGCGCGCGGGTGGTGGTCGACCACCTCCAAAAAGCGCTCGAACGTCGCACCATCGTGCAGGTCTTCGCCCGGGTGGATTTCGTAGCAAAGATCCACGCCGTGTTGGTCGAACACCTCCAGGATCGGGCGCCAGCGGCGGCCCAGTTCGGCGAAGGCTTCGTCCACCAAGCCAGGCGGACGCTGCGGCCAGGGATACATGTACGGCCAGACCAGGGCGCCGGAGAACGTGGCATGCGCGGTCAGGCCCAGGCGCTGGCTGGCCTTGGCCGCCAGCGTGAGTTGCTCCACCGCCCAGGCCTGGCGCGCGGCCGGATCGCCGCGCTTGTCCTGCGGGGCAAAGCCGTCGAACAGGCTGTCGTAGGCCGGATGCACCGCGACCAGCTGGCCTTGCAGGTGCGTGGACAGCTCGGTGATCTGGATGCCGTGCTCGGCCAGCATGCCGGTCACATCATCACAGTAGGTCTGGCTCTCCGCCGCCTGCGCAAGATCGAAGATATGCGGCGCGCTGGTCGGGACCTGTACCCCAGAATAGCCAAGGCCCGAGGCCCATTGCGCCAGGGTGTCCAATCGGTTGAAAGGAGATGTGTCCCCAATGAACTGCGCCAGGAACAGCGCCGGACCCTTAAGCGTTCGCATGCGGATTTGCCTTGATGCAATCGATTGCACGATCCTAGCATGGGACCCTCGGTGCACACGTTGTGCATCGCATCGGGCGCTGCCGGACTGAGCCATGCCGACCATCTACGACATCGCAAAACACGCAGGCGTGTCGGCTGGCACGGTCTCGCGTGCGCTGTCGCGCCCGGAAAAGGTGCTGCCGGAAACGCGCGCGCGCATCGAGCAGGCCGTCACCGCGCTGGGGTACATGCCCAATGCCGCGGCCAGGACGCTCAAGACCCAGCGCAGCGGCAAGATCCTGGTCACCGTGCCGGACATCGCCAACCCCTTCTTCGCGCAGATCCTGCAGGGCGCCGAAGAAGCCGCACAGGCCGCCGACTACGCCGTGCTGCTGGGCGATACCCAGCACCTGCCCGAGCGCGAGGAACGCTATGCGCAGATGCTCCGCCGCAACGAGGCCGATGGGCTGATCGTGCTGGGCCACCGGCTACCGCCGACGGCACGCCAGATCGTCAGGCAGCGCGGCGCCGCCGCGCCGGTGGTCAATGGCTGCGAGTTCGACCCCGCGCTCGGCATTCCCAGCGTGCACATCGACAACGCGGCGGCGGCACGCGCGGCGATGGAGCATCTCTACGCGCTGGGGCACGAGCGCATCGCGGTGGTCGGCGGCCCGCCGGACAATCCCCTGCACCGGCAGCGCCTGGAAGGCGTCAAGGCGGCGGCCAGGATCCGCGGCCGCATGCGCCAGCTGCAGCTGGTGCCCGGCGATTTCTCGGTCGAGTCCGGCCACGCGGCTGCCCGCACCTGGCTCGATCACCCAGAGCCTCCGACCGCAGCCTTCTGTTTCAGCGACCAGATGGCGCTGGGCGTGCTGGCCGCGTGCCGCGAACACGGCGTGCGCGTCCCGCACGACTTCTCCGTCGTCGGCTTCGATGATCTGGCGTCCTCGCGCTACCTCAGCCCCCCGTTGACCACCATCGCCCAGCCGATGCGCGAGATCGGCATGCGCGCGGTCAACCTGCTGCTGGCCATCATCGCCGCGACCGGTACGCCGCTGCAGCAGACGCTGGATTTCAGGTTGATGCTTCGCGGGTCGACGGCGCCGCCGCCCGCCTGAGCCGCAGTCGCCTCACGCCACGGCGTGCGCGAACTGCGCCGCGCATGCCCCGTTGCCCGCGAGACAGCGCACGCGTGCGCCCCGCTGACATCAATCGCCTCAGAAATGCTCGGCGCTGGCGCGCGCCCAGTCATCGGCGAACGGGTCCGGCACCGGCTCGGACAGCAATTCGCCCGGACGCAGATAGCGATGGAGCTGTCCGTAATCGCGGGCCTGCTGATCCGGCATGCGGTGCAGGATGTGCTGCGGGGTCAGCTGCGCCGGGTCGGCCGCGCCCATCGCGCCGGTGATCTCGATGAAACTGTCGAGCGTGGCGCGGTGGTAGCGCTTCACGTGTTCGGCGCGGTCGTCGATCTTCAGCGCGCGGGCGCGTCGCTTGTCCTGGGTGGCCACGCCGGTGGGGCAGGTGTTGGTGTGGCAGCGCAGCGCCTGGATGCAGCCGACCGCGAACATCATCGGCCGGGCCACATTGCAGATGTCCGCGCCGATGGCGATCTTGTGCACCATGTCGAAGCCGGTCACCACCTTGCCGCTGGCGATCACCCGGATCTTGTCACGCAGGCCGCAGCCGACCAGCGCGCTGTGCACGAAGGGCAAGGCTTCGTTGATGGTCAGGCCGAGCCGGTCGGACAGCTCCACCGGCGCCGCACCGGTGCCGCCCTCGGCGCCGTCGACGGTGATGAAGTCGGGCAAGGTGCCGGTCGCCAGCATTGCCTTGCAGATGCCCAGGAACTCGCTGCGCCGGCCGATGCACAGCTTGAAGCCGACCGGCTTGCCGCCGCACAGGCCACGCAACCGGGCGACGAAGTCGAGCAGCCCGCGCGGGGTGTTGAATTCCGGGTGTGCCGCAGGCGACAGGCAGTCCTGGCCCTGCGGCACCTCGCGGATGCGCGCGATCTCGGCGTTGACCTTGGAGCCGGGCAACATGCCGCCGTGGCTGGGCTTGGCGCCCTGCGAGAGCTTGATCTCGATCATCTTCACCAGCGGGTTGCTGGCCTTCTTGCGAAAGTCCTCGTCGTCGAAGCGACCGTCCTGGGTACGGCAGCCGAAATAGCCCGAGCCGATCTCCCAGATCACATCCGCGCCGTGTTCCAGGTGATAGGGCGTAAGGCCGCCTTCGCCGGTGTCCTGGGCGAAGCCGCCCATCGCTGCGCCCTTGTTCATCGCCAGCACCGCGTGGCTGCTCAATGCGCCAAAGCTCATCGCCGAGATGTTCAGACGCGAACTGTCGTAGGGGTGATCGCATTGCGGTCCACCGACGCTGATCCGCTCGGCGGTCTTGGGCACCTGCTTCACATCGAGCGAGTGCAAGGCGAAGTCGAAGCCGGACTGGAACACGTCGTATTCTGTGCCGAACGGGTGGGTCCCGCTGCTGCCGGCCGCGCGCGCCTTGATCAGATCGCGTTGCTGGCGATTGAACGGCCGGCCGCTCTTGTCATCCTCCAGGAAGTACTGGCGGATCTCCGGACTGATGAACTCCATGATGTAACGCAGGTGGCCGATCACCGGGTAGTTCGACAGCACGTTGCGTGGCGAGGCGATGTCGTAAACGCCCAGTGCGATCAGGGGCAGGATCGCCAGCAGCGCCCAGGCGGCGCCGGGGTGGGAAGGGATCAGGGCCGCGACCAGCACGATGGCGACCAGCGACAGGGCATAGAACAGGTAACGCCACATGCTTGTGACTTCTCCGGCGAGGCGCTGTTTCGCGGCTGCGTCAGCGCGTGATCGGGAGGTCCGCATCCGCTGCCATGTCACTGGCGAAGGGACCGGGCCGGTGCAGTGCCCCGGGGCCTGGCGCGGGACGCGCAGCCGAGAGACCGCGACCAAGCCTGCGCGCGGCCACGTCGACCCGGCATGAAGCACCGCACCCCGCCCAGCCCATTGCGCGATGTGGCGCTCGATGGCGTTGTCGCACGATGCAAGCTGCCTGCCCGAAGCCGCGTCGCACATGCCGGTGGATTTCAGCCTGATGCGGCGCGGGTCGGCGATGCGCCCAACCGCCTGAGCTACGGCCTCGCCGGCCGATCTCGTCACCTCATCCCAGTGTGCACAGTGGGCGCTCGCCCGGGCGCAGCGTCAGCACGTCCACGCCGGTCCGGGTGACGGCCACAGTGTGCTCGAACTGCGCCGAAAGCTTGCCGTCACGCGTGTAGACCGGCCACTGCTCCGGCTTGGACCGGATCGCCGCCCTGCCCTGGTTGAGCATCGGCTCGATGGTGAAGGTCATGCCTTCCTCCAGGACCAACCCGGTGCCGGGACGGCCGTAGTGGAGGATCTGTGGATCCTCGTGCATCTCGCGACCGATCCCGTGGCCGCAGTACTCGCGCACCACGCTGTAGCCCTGCCCGCGCGCTGCATGGGCGATGGCATGGCCGATGTCGCCCAACCGCGCACCCGGCCGCACTGCGGCAATGCCTTTCCACATGGCCTGGTACGCGGCCGCCACCAGGCGGCGCGCCTGATAGTCGACCTCGCCCACCAGATAGGTGGTGCTGGAATCGGCGATGTAGCCGTCCTTCTCCAGGGTGATGTCGAGATTGACGATCTGCCCGCTGCGCAGCACATCCTCGTGTGCGGGCACGCCGTGGCAGACCACATCGTCGATGGAGGCATTGAGCACGTAGGGGAACCCGTACTGTTCCTTGCTGGCCGGCCGAGCGTGCAGGTCGTCGACGATCATGCGCTCGACAAAGTCGTTGGGCTCCATCGTGCTGAGGCCTTCCAGCCGCTGTTGGCCCAGCGCGTCGAAGACCTGCGCCAGCAGCGCGCCGGCGCGGGCCATCCGCGCCAGTTCCTCTGTGCTCTTGATCACGCGCGCCCGCTGCGCAGCGCTTGCGGCTGCACGCCGGCGGCACGCAGCTCACTGGCGACGATCTGCTGGAAGCTCAGCTCCGGATGCAGTTCGCACAGCATCCCGACCTTGATCCAGAAGTTGGCCTGCGCGTTGATCGAGCGGCTGCTGACCTTGCAGGCGCGACGCAGCTGTTCGTGCAATTCGTCATCGATGTTGACGATGCCCATCGGCAAACCTCCACACGCTCGGTATATATGAATCGTATATGTTTCGTGTATCCCTGCGCAAGCGAGGCGGCCACCACTGCGCGACGCGCTGGAACGCGGTGAGCGCGGCGTTTCGCGCGTGCCCCCAGCCCCGGGCTTGCGCGGCCGCAGGCCCGGCGGGGTGCAAGGCGCGGGCCGATTCGGCCACACTGGGGGACTTTCCGTGTTTCCAAAGGGGCCCGCATGTCCGCCTGGCTGCGCCGTAAAGACATCAACACCGTCACCGTCCACGAGGCCGGACGCCAGCTCAAGCGCACCCTGAGCTGGCCGCACCTGATCGCGCTGGGCATCGGCGCCATCGTCGGCACTGGCATCTACACGCTGATCGGTGTGGGCGCCAACCTGGCAGGACCGGCGGTGCTGATCTCCTTCCTGGCGGCGGGCATCGTGTGCGCCTGCGCGGCGCTGGCCTACGCCGAGATGTCCACCATGATGCCGGCCGCCGGCAGCGCCTACACCTACAGCTACACCGCGCTGGGCGAGACGATCGCCTGGATCGTGGGCTGGAGCCTGATCCTGGAGTACTCGCTGGTGGTCTCCACCGTGGCCGTGGGCTGGTCGGGCTATGCGGTGGGCTTCCTGGAAGGCTGGGGCGTGCACCTGCCACATGCGCTGACCGCCGGCCCGCATGCCGGCGGCGTGCTCAACCTGCCGGCGGTGCTGATCACCTTTGTGGTGGCCGGCCTGCTGATGGCCGGGACCAAGGAGAGCGCCACGCTCAACGCCATCCTGGTGGTGGTCAAGATCATCGCCCTGAGCATCTTCGTGGCCGTGGCCCTGCCGCATTTCGACAGCGCGCACATGCAGCCGTTCATGCCCTACGGCTTCGCCAAGTCCGTGGGCGCAGATGGCGTGGAGCACGGCGTCATGGCCGCGGCGGCGATCATCTTCTTCGCCTTCTATGGCTTCGATGCGATCTCCACCGCAGCGGAAGAAACCAAGAAGCCCGAGCGCGACCTGGCCATCGGCATCGTGGGCTCGATGATCGGCTGCACCGTGATCTACGTGCTGGTGGCGCTGGCCGCGGTGGGTGCGATGAGCTACACCGTGTTTGGCCACAGCCCCGAGCCGCTGGCGCTGATCATGCGCGAACTGGGCCAGGGCGCGGCCGCCAAGGCCATCGGCGCGGCGGCGGTGATCGCCCTGCCCACGGTGCTGCTGGCCTTCCTGTACGGGCAGAGCCGCATCTTCTTCGTGATGTCGCGCGACGGCCTGCTGCCACGCGGGCTGTCCAAGGTCAGCGCGCGCACCGGCACCCCGATCGCCACCACCGCCTTCACCGCAGTGCTGGTCGCCGCCCTGGCCGGCATCGCCCGCCTGGACGAGATCGCCGCGCTGGCCAACGCCGGCACCCTGGCCGCCTTCACCGCCGTGGCCGCGTGCATGCTGGTGCTGCGCAAGCGCGAGCCCAACCGCCCCCGCACCTTCCGCACCCCGCTGGCCTGGATCGTCGGCCCGGTTGCGATCCTCGGCTGCCTGTATCTGTTCTTCAGCCTGCCCAGCCGCACCCAGCTGTACTTCGGCATCTGGAACGTCGTCGGCCTTGTGGCGTACGTGCTGTACGGCCGGCGCAACGCGGTGCTGGCGAAGGACTGACGGTTACGAAGCAGCGGGGAAGTGTTGCTGCGCTGCGTCTGGCGTCGCCGGCACGAGGTGATCGCGGAAGAAACCTGCGATCACCTCGAACGCCTCCCGGCTCTCGGGCAGGTCCGCGTCCAGGTAGAACGCGTGTCCCAGTCCGTCCCAGACATTCAGCTGTGGCCCGCGGCCCAGGCGCGTCAGGCGCCCATGCATGTACACCGCACTGCTCAATTCCGGCGCACGCGTGGCGGTCACGAACAGTGTCGGCGGGAAATGGCGAAGCACATCGTCTGAAAAGGCCGGCGAGACCAGCGGGTCCCGGAAGTCGACATCGCCGTAGTAAAGGTCTTCCATGATCTCGGTGCGGGCCTGGGATGGCGGTGGCGCAAGCCCATTGATGGCGGCGGAGATGAACCGGGAGTCTCCGCCGTAGCGCGCATCGCCGCCCGCGCAGAACACACCTGCCGCGCCCGGCATGGGCAGCGACTCCACGGCGATACGGGCCAACACCTCGGCCGTCAGCACGCCTCCGGATGAGCAGCCGAAGAGCCCGATACGACTGGGCGGCAGACGTTCCAGTGCCGCGCGGTAGACGCGCAGGACATCGTCGGTAGCGGCGGGAAAGTGGGATTCCGGGCCTTGCCGATATTCGACGGCGGCCACCGTCATGCCGGAAGCCGCCGCGACAGGAATCGCATCCAGCAGCCCCATCGACTCCGCGCTCCCCAGGACGAACCCTCCGCCATGCAACTCGATCAGCAGCTGTTCGCCGCGCGCGCCCTTCGCGCCTTTGGGCTCCACCAGCACCACGTGGACACCGCCCCATTGCTCATGGGAAATCTCGACCGCATGACGCGCACGGAGCTTGGCCACTTCGCCCTTCGCCCAGGCATCGGTCCCCTCTCTGAGGTGTTGAAGACTGCGAACAAGCGCCGCGTTGTCCATGGACGCCAGCGGGTCGACGCTGTTGGCGTCCGCGATGACTTTCTTCCTGGCCTGGGCACTCAGATATGCGGAGGCTGGGAGGTCGAACCCCTTGACGTGACGCGCGCCGCTGTCTGGATCTTGGGCGAGCACAGCCACAGAGGTCGTCGCTAGCACGAGGAGGAGCAGGAAACGCACGAGACGGGAATGGATCAAGACACTCCCCCGAGAGTTGTGGAAAGGCCAGTGACGCGCTCAGTGTGACGCGGACATCGACGCCTCACCAGGCGTCAGCAGATGATCGAGGATCGGATCCAGCACGATCTCGGGAAGCGATTCGATGATGGCCGCCACCATCTGCTGACTCGCAACAGGATCCACCGATGGCAGGCTGAAGGCATGGGCGCGTGCTTGCGCGCTTTCCCATTGCGCGTAGGCATAGAAGATGCCGTCGGCGCCTCGATGGAGACGCGATCCCAGGGCCCCGCGCTGCTCGCGCAGCCGCAGGGTCAACCGGGACCATGCGGCGATGTAACTCGATTCAAGCTCAGGACGCACGCGCGCCCGATAGATCACGCAGAAGCCGATGCCATTGATCATGCATGCATGTCCTTTGCAGGTGAGGGATGCGCATTGTTGCCTATCCGGCTTGTATCACCGTTTAGACAGCTCGATCGCGCACACCGCCGTGCCGTCGCCGTTGTCCTTAAGCATGCGGATGGGCGGCAGGTGCTGGGCCTTGGCGATGTCCAGCTTGCCGGCCGGGCAGTCGAAGGTCAGCGGGCCGGCGGTCTTGATCGGGGCGAAGTGCCAGGACGTCGGTTCCAGGTCGGCCTGGGTGACCGTGCCCTTGGCCTTCAGCCAGGCGGCGAGGATCTCGCGGTTGCCGTCCGGCGCGGCCAGCACCACGTTGCTGCCGTCCAGGCCAGGGAAATTGCCGCCGCCGCTGGCGCGGTAGTTGTTGGTGGCCACGATGAAGGGCTGGTCGGCGCGCACCGGCTTGCCCTGGTAGCGCAGGTCGGTGATGCGCTGCCCGGCTGGCCGGGTCAGGTCGATCGTGTAGGACAGATCGCCCTGGATCTGGTCGGCATTGAAGGCCACGTAGCGGGCGTTGATCAGCGGCTGCGGATCCGGCTTGGATGGATCGATGCGGTTGTAACGCTCGGCCGACTGCTCCAGCCAGACCTTGAGCCCGGCGCCGTCCACCTTCACCGCGCTCAGCGTATTGGGGAAGAAGTACAGGTCCGCCGCGCTGCGCAGGGTCAG
>Ga0222713_10000200_pt1 | contig 65537 bp, 99 predicted proteins | sample C33_649DmetaG_FD_165061 | JGI IMG/M metagenome (GOLD analysis project Ga0222713, IMG submission 165061) | Estuarine water microbial communities from San Francisco Bay, California, United States - C33_649D | ecosystem: Environmental > Aquatic > Marine > Unclassified | place: USA: California...
ATGGGAACGCCATACGTTGATAAATTCTTTAGTAAAGAAGATGTTGAAGATACCGTTAAAAATGGAATTAAAGAAACCAACCCAACTAACTTCCCTAGTGGTGAATGTGGATATATAAGAGAAATACTTAAAAACGGTGTCAAAGAAGTTCAACCATTACCAGCACAAGACGGAAATATGGATTGGGGTATATATTACTACAGAAAAGGAATTCCCACAAAACCATTCAATGAATATCTTAACGAGGCGATAGAGTTTGGGATTAAAGAGACTAAAACACCTCGTGATGGAGATATTGTGTCAACCGTTGAATGGATGAAAGAAAATAACTCAACTAGTTATCCAAAAATGATTGAAGATGTTATTCAGAGTGGAAAATTAAATAGTTAGTGTTTATAACCGTATGGTGATTGGAAGTTATAACCTTCACCATCTTGACAATCAAAGAATACTTTAATGTCGTCAGAATCTAATTTAAATGGATTTTCGATTGTAGAATCTAAAGACGCCATTTTAAATAACTGTTTAACTAATGTATCAATACTAACTTGTTCCTCCATACTTAAACACTCAGATGTTGTGACGTGAACAAAATAAGAATCACCTCTAAATCCTGACGAGAAGTGTTCAATATCATCAATACTAACAATATTAGGGAATTTAGGTACAACTAACTTTTCAATTAAATTAGTTATTAACCCGACAGTTTTATTAGATGATTTCATATTATTTGTTTGATTCCCAAAATTCTTTAATGTGTTCGTAAAAGTTAGTACGAATGTATTGTTTTATTTGATTTCTGAATGTAATATATTCATCACCTTCCAAATTAGATTCGTTTGCCATTTCAACCGCAACGTTGTCAGCAATGTGTAGAATTAAATGGTCCAAAGGTACGAAATATAAATCATTTTGAAGTTTGGACATCATAAGTAGATTATCAATTCTACGTCTCATATCCTCTTCTCTTCTAAGTAATCTATAATGATTTTCTGTAATTATATATTTCATATTATTCTTGTTCGTTTGTTACGGTTTTGATAGGTTCTTTTAGGTTATATGTTTTAGTAAACCATTCTTTTAATAACGGTTCAAAATATTTTCCAAACATAGATTTAACATTACTAAACTCCCCTTGACCTGCCCATTCGGCATATCTTAAAATCGGTAATTCAAAATCTACACCAACGTCACCTCTATCATATTGAACTTGGAATACCCAAGAATCATCTTCCCAATCCTCATCGATATCTCTATAATAATTAATAACATTAAAATCAACATATCTTAATTTATCATAAAGATAATAGTCGTAACTTCTTTCCGCCTCATCTAAATAAGTGTATTCTTTCATAAGGTTAGAGAATAGTTCCATTAATCTCTCGTCTGTTATTGTGTAGTTCATAATGATAAATATGGTTAAATAATAATTTTATCTTATATTTATAACAAATGACTTTAAGAGAATCCATAAGAAGAGTATTAAAAGAAGAAACACAAGGTATTGACGGATTCTTAGAAAGAATCTTGGAAAAATACCCTGAGACTAAACCATATATTGGTAAAATTAAATCTTTTATTGAAGACTCAAATTGTAGAAAGGTTGAGGTTACAAGATTTAAGTATCCAGCCTTAGGATTAGCTTTACACAATGGAGTCTTATTCAATGAGATGATTTTCTACCAAAGCCTGCCTAATTTTTTATTTATAGTATTTCACGAAATTGCTCACCAATATCAATATAAGAAGTATGGTGATGAGAAAATGTATGAGTTCTATGTTGGTGAGATTGATGTTAAAGAGGCTGCGATAGCAATGAAAAAGATTGAGATTATTGCAGATGAATTTGCATCAAGAAAGGTTAGAGAGTTTGTAAAGTTAGGTTTAATACCACAACCAAACAACTCCGCATTATCGGTCTACAAAAATATTCCATTGTCTCATTTTGAGAATTTAATTAACAAAACTAAAGAATCTATTATGTCAAAAAACGTCACTAATTTTGATGACATAGCAGAACTTTTCTACAATATGGTTAAAATAAGTACTCAATAAATAATTGTACTTAGAACCACAAATTACTCTTTATATTATCCCAAAGTAGATTATTTTATAGTAAATAATAATTAATCAAATAATTTAAACACGAAAAAATGAAAAAACTATTAAGTATCTTCACTATTTTAACGATGTTATTTGTTACTTCTTGTAGTAATGACTCTGACTCAAAATATGTGAGAAAAAACGCTAACTCAACCGAAGCTCAGGCGGACATTGAAGCTATGGATAAAGCCTTGGAGATTATGAAATCTAAAGACTGTAGTGACCCTACAAGTTGGTATTATCAAGGAGCAATTCACTGGGTACCTGAACAAATTGATTCAAATAAATTATGTGAGTCATACAGTGATTGGACTGAATTAAAAATGGGATGGGACGAATGTACACACTCTAATAGTGGCGCGGAAGAAATTAACTTTTTGATTTGGCACAGATTATATATTTGGCATTTTGAAAAAATCGTTAGAAAACTTTCAGGTAAAAAAGATTTTGCTTTACCTTATTGGGGTTACACTAACTATAATGAATCTGATAAAGTTATGCCAAAACAATGGAGAGACAGTACTAGCTCTTTATTTGAAGAAGCAAGAGTTAAATCATTAAACATTGGAGAACCTATCTTTGGAGATGCTCGTAGAGCGATTGATGGAGGATATCCAAAGTTAATGGAGATTACGGACTACCAAACATTTAATTCAACTCTTGATAGAGGTATTCACGGTACTATGCACAACTACATTGGTATGGGTAACCATATTCATTCAACCTACTACAATAAGATTATGCAAAAAACTTCATTGACAGGTTTAATGGGACAAGTACCTACGGCAGCATTTGACCCTATATTTTGGGCTCATCACTCAAATATTGATAGAATGTTCCAACAATGGTTAAACTCACCTAACGGTCAAAAAATCACATTAGAACAATTAGAAGCTAATCCTTGGAAATATCAGTTCTTTGATGAGAACGGTAAATCAGTTGTATATACTCCTGAACAAGTGATTGCAATTATCTATAATATGGATTATAACTACGATGACACTAAGTTATACCTAAATGAAAAAGCACCTAATGCTGAAATTGGAGTTAAACAAATCATCAACACAACAACACCAAATACTTTTGTTAAGACTAATGTAAATAAAGTTGGTACTATTACAAACAAAGAAGGTTATACTCACCCAAAAACTTTATTAGAAATCTCAACAACATTTGATTCAATTCCTGTTGGAGTTTATGAGATTTACATTAACCACGAAGAAGGAAAACCATTTGAAGTGAGTGATAAATCATTCGTTGGTATTATGTCTTTCTTTGGAGCAACTCACGGAGACCCAAGAAATAAGAAATGTTTGAAGGGATGTTGTAGTCCTGTTAGTGAGGATGGTAAATTAATGACAGTATTCAAATATGAGATTAATACTTCTGAGAAATATGACATCATCATTTATAAGAAAGACTTTATAAACAAAGAAAGTTTTAAAGTTAATAAAATAGATATTAGAAACTATAAGTTGTAAAACTAAAAACCCTCACTAATGTGGGGGTTTTTTATTTTATATTAAATCACTTTTGTATGGAATTGCGTATGAGAAAGATTCTTTGTAGTCATATTCATTTGACATACGTTGAACCAAATCAAAATCAATCAGAGCTTTATCGTAATATTCTTTCCCACGAGATACAATGTCAGATTTAAGGTCTGACCAACTATCGTCACCAACTCCTCGGATATCATCACCCCATTTATTATCGATTGCTTTACATTTATAATTAAGTACTTTAGCTAACGCAAGTATCTTTTCTGCAGGAACACCACCGAATCTATTTATGTTTAATAGAATATCGTTAATTCTCTTATAATCGTTATCGGATTTATAATCCAACATATCAACTAAAGTCCAAAAGAAGTTGTCTATATTAGTTCCCCCATTAATGTTACCTTTAATACCTTCTTCAGGTATCTCAAAGTCATTAAATAACTTACGATATCTAAGTAACTCTTCAGTTGATTCTCTTAATACTTTTTTAATTAATTTCTTCATTTCCTATAATCATTTTTTTAACTTCAAGACCTGAATTTTCTTCAAACCAATCTTTAAATACGGGTTGCCAAAAGTTACCAAATAAAGTTGTTAGTTTATCAACCAACCAAGGCAGGATGTATAGTATACCTATCTCCTCAACTTCATCACTATCTGCATAACCTTGATAACCGTCATAAGTATATGCCACATCATCATTGATAAGGAAATCATACCTACCATATTTCTTAACATCTTCACGATAGAAGTCGTGTAATTCAGGACCCCAATTATAATCAGGATGAACATATGCAGTTAGATAACTATGGATTGTATTTTCTAATTTAGACTCAGTTATAATATACTTCATACTGTATAAATATACGTGAAATAAAAAAGGGGGTTGGGGGATTACGGAACGGTAGCCACACAACGACAGATTTACATAGACAATAATAAACCTAATACGATACTTGTGAATAATATCATTAGAATAAACAATGATACGACATCTCTATTAACTTTCATAATCGTATAAATATTGATTAAACCAAATAATAGTCGTATATTTGAGTATCAACACGTATCAAAATTAGTAATTAGTGTTGTGCGAAAGTTATAAATTAGTGTTATGAAATTAATTGCGTTAGGAGACACTCACGGAAGAAGTAAGTGGAAAGAGATTGTGGAGAAGGAAAATGATGCCGATAAGATTATTTTTATCGGAGACTATTTTGATGCCAAAGATGGCGGTTATAGTGCCAACCGACAGATAGAAAACTTTAAGGACATTTTAGAATTTAAAAGAGAGAATCCTAATAAAGTTGTATTGTTAATCGGTAATCACGACTTCCATTATTTAGATAAGGTAGATGAAACATATTCATCTTATCAGTTTGGTTACTCCAAAGATATTAATAGTGTATTACAACCCGCAGTAGATGAGGGATTGTTACAGATGTGTTATCAATATGGTAAGTTCTTCTTCAGTCACGCGGGATTAACTAACACTTGGGCAAAGAACAATGATATAGATATGGACAATATACAGGATTCCATCAATGAATTGTTCCGTACCAAAATACACAGGTTTAAGTTCACTATGGGAGATAACTACAGTTATGGAGGTAATGATGTTACTCAACCTCCAATATGGGTTAGACCTCAATCATTAGTTAAAGATATGGTGGACGGTATTATCTGTATTGTCGGACACACTCAAGTAAGAGAGTTAACAATTTTAGATGAGGAAAACTTAATACTAATTGATTGTTTAGGGACAACAGATGGTTATTTAGTCATCAAGGACGATGAGGTAGATGGTTATAGATTATGAGTAAAGAATTATATTCACAAATAGAAGACCTTATTATTCGATGGAGTAATGATGGTACCAAGACTGCAGGTAGTCTTACTAGACAGATAATGGAGACATTAAGTCAACAGAAACATAAGTACGTTATCATAGACCTTAGAAATATGGACTATATGAAGAACGAAAAAGGTGAGATTAATTACTATGAAACCTTAGACGAAGCTTGTACTGTTTGTGGTATGTATGAGTTCGAAGATGCGTGGGTTTGTAAGTTAGAATACAACCACATAGAACATAAGTACTAAAGTATCGATATTTATTACTAAACAATTAGTTATGGAGGTTACCTTAGAAACATATAAAGAATTAGAAGAGAAGGGTGTGTATATACATTATGCAACTGAACACTATAAAGACGGGAGTAATCTAAACTTCTCGATAGAGTTTAAGAATCAGGGAACACAGACAGGATGGTACAACGATAACCACGAGTTCGGAGATGTGTATGAGACAATGATTAAGTCTTTAAAGTTAGCTAAGTGGTACTTACAATGTGAAAAAAGAATATCATTAATCAACTCGGGGTATCACAACCCTGAGTATATTACATATGTGAATGATAGAGGAGTATTTTTAGAGTATCTACGAGGAGAATTTTCCATTATAGAAGGGGAAGAGATAGAAAATGAGGATTATTTTCCACTAAACGAGGAAAATTAGAGAAAATTTTCCATTAATCTTCTTTATCACAACCAAAAGACGTATTAAATAATACTATAATATCGATAGGTATGAAGTTCTCAAGATATCTCACTAAACCTACTTCACTTCTAGAATGATTCAACAAAACTAATAGTATATACGAATCAAGGTTATCGGCTTTCATACAAATAACATCACAGACAGATTCTTTAATATCTGAAAAATACTGATAAGTTAATTTCTCAATCATTTTACCGTATTTACCTGGCCCAGGGTTACTGTCTCTATTAAACTTCTTCTTAGGTTTATCAGAGTACATAGATTCATTAAGATTATTACAGTTATCGAGAGATTCGTAGAAGAAATCTCTAACATCATTAGAATAACCAATACCCTCCAACATATTATATATTCCGTCATATGTATCGTGCCAATCTTCAGCTGACACATCAGGGTATTCATCGGTAATGAATCGAACCATTTCAGACATAGTTTCATTCACATAATCATCTACGTCGTCAGAATCCCAATAGTCACAAACATCTTTAGGACTTAAGCTATTAAAATAGTCATTTGCTATGTGCATAAATCTTCTGGCACGTAACTTATCAAACGATTCATTAAGATGGGGCTCTACGTCATATTCTTTAAGACCAATCCAAATAACTCTCGGTTTAAGTCCTGTTCTATTATGAATCCATTTACCCATAATATTAACGACATCGTTAGTCATTCTGATAGGTGCGAACTTATTAATCATCTTAACAAAGTCAGGATTAACATTAACAGAACCATTCTCATAGTGGAACATCTCGTCATCGTTAGATTCAATTACGTAAGCAGGATTCTGCGAGCGTATTTTCTTAACGGATAAGTCAGGGAAGATACTATCCAATAACATAAAAAGATGAGATTCGTTAATAATGTAATTCATATTAAATAAATAGTATCTTAGTTGCTTCGGTACGATAAGTCCTGTTTAATAATTCTAATAATGATTGGTCCCAATTAGTATGTGGACCTAAGTAGTTTTCAAGTTGTTCTACAAATACATCATAGAATATATAAGTATCAAAGCGAGGGTCTCTTATATCAGGGGATTCCATACAAATCTCAGGTAGTTCACCTGTAAGTTCCTCACCATAATTACCACTATTGTCATACTCCTCACCATCAACCAATTTAAATAGGTAATCATCATAATCTTTTTTAGGGAGAGTAAACCCAATGGCATAGATATCACAACAAACTCCCCAACCACAATTAAAGTCGGCCCAATTGTAGTATATATCATCAAACCCTTCAAACTCTAAAGTAAGAACTTTATGAAGGATATCAGTCATTCTATTTTCTCCTATTGTGTAATTCATATTATTTAAGATGTGATTTATATAGATGTTTAATGAGGTCCTCAAACATTTCAGAAACTTCAGTAACATATTTTATTTCTTCCTCACTAGGTAAGTCTTCCCAACCTAAACCGTGGTCTTGATTTAAAGCTGCTTCCACCGCTCTTAATGTTAATTCGTATTTGAATTGGTCATAACTTTCCGTTTCGTAGTATACTTGGTCTGAATGGATTTTGAGTATACGTTTAACTTTATCTAAGTTAACTCTTCTATTAAAGAATGTTGATTCTGTCAAGGTTAACTCATCATCATTGTTATGATTACCCAAACTATCATCACCTGTCCCTTTATAGACTAATTTAATGGCTTCCACAGGAATATCCTCAAAGGTAACAATATGTTTGTAATCACCACCTTCAAAATGAGCATCGTTATACCATTGTACATTAGCAATCTCAGTGTTTATAACCCATATGTCATCATCATAAGTGGAATCAAACAAATCTTTTTTCTTAATACTGTTTGTTGCAAACACTGCGGGAACACATTCTTCATCTTCATTGTAGTTACTATCGGCATAAATCAGGTAACATTCACCCAAAGTAGTTTTAATACCTAGCTCCATAATACTATCTCTATTAATGGGGTTAGAGGTATGTGTAACATATTTCTCAGGTGATACTTCTTCACCTTTAACACGTTGTTCCTGTAACTTTCTATACTGAGATTCTGTTATAATGTATTTCATATTATTCTTCGTCCTTTATAATTATTTCATCTACTACACGGTTATACTTCTCACTGAACCAATCAGAGATATAATACTCATCCATAAGAGGAAGAAAGGCTTCAACTTTTCTAATTAGTTTGGGGGATATGATTAATGTATCAATCAATTCACCGAAGTATTCATTGTTAGTCGAGTAGTTAAATAGAACATCACCAGACTCATCAGTAACCATCATCTCTCTAAACTTAAACTTCTCTACGTTCCAATTAACGCAATCCTTGTCAAGTATATCATACATATACTTCTTCATTACATCTACCTGTGATTCTGTTATAATATACTTCATATTAAATCCAATCAATTATTTCATCCACGGGAAGCTGATATGTATTTTCAAACCAAGAGCCGATATATTCAAGAGCATCGTCCTCAGTAATATTAAATAAACCTACAAGCGTCCAAACAAGATTGGTTTCCACCAATAATCTTTTATCATCGAAAGTGTAGATGTAATCGTCATAAATTATATCTTTATTTTCTTTTCTACGTAATGTAAGTTCATTACTGTCGTAGCCACCGAGAGTCACATACTCTGTTCTAGACAAATAGATGTCTATAAAACGTTCGAGGTCACTATGATTTATAAGGTATTTCATATTAGTATATATATTCCTCTCCTCCGTTCTCAAAGGTCTTAACCTCATAGATGTTTATGTTTAAATGTTTCTTAAACCATTTTCTCAGGTGGTGTTGTATATCATCAAAACCATTAAGGGAGAATAGATTATAGATACTTGCGTAAACGGTTTCCAATACAAACACTTCATATACGTCATCATAGTCCAAGATAATAATAAGGGGGTCACCATTAGCATTAGTTAAGGTAAGTCTATCACCATCAATCTGATGTTCTAAGTTACCAAATTGGCTTGTGATAAAAGAATCAATCACACTATCTAATTTACCTTCTGTTATACTATATTTCATATTATATCTCTGTTCGTTTAACTTGTTATCTCCGCTCGTTTAACTTGATATACGTTTAAATCCCATTCACAACCGTAAGTTCTAAAATCAATACCGAATAAGTTTTCTAAAGAATTGGCGATACCTGATTTAATAGTTCTTAATTCGCCGTAGTTCTTAGTATTCTTAATGTTATTAATATAGATAACAATTACTTTTTGTACCACATTAGTTTCACCCTTTTCATTAGGACCTGAACCCAAATGAACACGTTTGGTTTCAAAATCGACATCCATAACGTCGTAGTTATTAAGGATATAATCCTTAATCATACTATTAATTTTACTTTCAGTTATAATATATTTCATATTATTCTTCTTTATCTTTCATATACCATTCCCAACTATTCTCGGGTATGTTTGTATTATATTTTTCATTAAACCAATTAATGATTGAATTTGCGGCATCTTTAATGCTTAAACTAAATAAATTAACAACTCTTACAATTAGGTCATCATCTATATACAACATATTAAATTCTTCGTAAGGTGCGGTAGTTGAATTTTGAATTCTAAATTTTAATTTTGCACCCTCATCACTATAATCGGTAACATCAAATTCACCGTCACCTATATCTTCTAAATCCCATTTTTGTGAATTCAAATAAACGGATACAAATTTATTTATTTTACTTTCTGTTATAATGTATTTCATATTAAGATTCAGTATATTTTACTTCGACACCGTACTTCCATTCGAACCATTCTTTAATGAATTCAGAAGCGTCTTCACTATCGAGGGGAAACATTTTAACGAAGGTGTTTAAGTAATCTTTTTGTATGTATAATCTTCCGTCATAAGAGTCGTGTTCTATAATAACATCTGTATCACCAAAGCCTTCTTCTTCATCACTATAGTATAAGATAATATATGAATCAAACTGACCTTCATATGCGTTATTAGCAAGATAGTTCAGGTGGTCCACCATAAGTTTGTGTAACTGAGTATTTGTTATTCTAACTTTCATATATCATTTACTGTGTAAGGTAATGTCTCACTAAAACGAACATCATTTATCGAGGTATCAACATACTGTGCAATCCACATATCAAATACCTTTCTACCGTTATATAAACCTAATCCAAATATATTCTCCAAATGTCTTCTAATTTCGTGCATCAATCTTTTACTTATATACACATCACTATTCTTAATGTCCCATTCCATATATATTTTGTCTTCAATAACATAGAATATAATCTCGGGGTGTTTATCGGTTCTATACTTCTCTAAATGATATCTACCATTTAAGTAAGTCATTGCAAGATTCGATACCTGATTTTCGGTGACTAAGTAATTCATAATAATAAATATAAGGTTATAGACTTATATGTAACCATTATAAGGTTTTAACCTAATAGGATAATGAAACATTCTAATCCATTCACTCCATCCTACCGTTCGTAAACTCACTACGGATTTCATTCAGGATTAGATTCTTTCATTAAGTATCGTATCATTATTCGTATATTTCCGTATCATTACGTATCACTTTATCGTAATGACCATTACAGTAATCTACATTTCTATAAAGGTTATGTATAAATTATTCAGTTTTCTATACATAACAACTTCCTTATGTATAAACTCTATACATAATAATTCCCCCCACTATTGTGGTGTCCCCCACATACTAAGTGACAAGTGAGAGATATATATTGTACTCTTAATTAATGTTCAGTATAAGATAATGTTCAGTTACACTCCACTACGTGTCGGTCTAAAGACACTGAACAATGAAACGAACTGAACAGACTATAGAGTATATAGTATGGTAACGAAGGAGATAATGTGTCATATAGTATTTAAAACCCTACGGGTTTGTCCTTTATATGACAAGTTATATCTCCCCACTTTCTACCACTTATTGTATATGGTAGGAGTTGTCACCACTACGAAGGGGACTAATATATATTATACTATGGTCGATTAATTCCCCTCTAACGAGGGTCCGTTGAAGGATAATCCTAACACACTACGTGTTTCCACCGCCTCTGTACCATAACTTCTATTTTTCTCTGGAGTTCACATATACCTAAAAAAACCCTTCTCACAGTACCTACAGAGGGGAAAAAGTGGTCACTACTATAGCGTAAGGACCATTATCGGTGGTAGAAAGTGGGGGACTGTGTATAGAGAGTGGGGACTAAAACCCTGTAAAGCGATTATCCCCTATCGAAAGCGTAACTGACATTTTGACAAATCCAAATTTTTTGACCACTATTTTTAAAAAAAGTTATCAACAATTTCCCCCTGACAGGGTGTCAGTCCCCAGTGTGGATAAAAAAAGTTATTCACAATTAAGGTGTTCATAACTATATTTTATTGTACCTTCGTAAACTCAGGAAACAAGTTTACCCTCTTTCAAGGTATATATTTATTATTATGGACAATATGACAGACAAAATCTTAGATGGACTTACTCCCAAGGTAGAGTGTATGGAGAACAACTGTAGTGTAAGATACTATGGTAAGGATGGGGGAATAGGATTAGGAGTAATTAGATTCACCATCACAGATAAGACAGAGGGGAAAGTTCCCCAACGTATAATAGTGATTAACTCTATGGACTTAGAAGGTCTTATAGGATATATAATGGGGACACATAATATCTCCGCTAATATGGGGGACTATATTGTTTACCTCATCAGGTCCCACTCTACCAAGATGGTTAAGGACTTTCTATTTAATCACTCCTCTCACACCGAGTAAATGTGGGGACCCTTATAAAAAAAATATACTTAACCTAAAGGTCAAGTTTATGGTAGGTCGGAGTCTACCCTCTGCGATGACAACTCATCGAACCCCCGACTGAGCCTTCCCCCATTATCGTTACACAAAGGTACGGATAATATCTGAGACTGCCAAACAAATTATAACTTATTTTATTTCCCCCATATTGTTTGGCAAGTTATTAACATAGACAACTTGTCAGGGGAATACTATACACACCACAGGGTTAATAACTTTATTTGGTATTGTCATCTTGACAGGTGGGGGTGGGGTGGCATACCCCCCTATACTCCCCCCGTATGGGGGCCCCCTCCGTATCCCCCCCGTGGGTGACAGTCTGTCAGGTCCAAAAAGGGGGGGTAATCCCTTAAAAAAAGTCTATACAATTTTTTTGGAAAAATGGACCCCCTTCTTATACGGATAAGGGGAAATCTAAAAAAAAATTTTTGGGAAAATTTCGGTATTTATTAGGAAAGAATATACTATGGGAAAACTTATAATCACTGAAGAAGACAAAAAACATATAACTGATTTATATGAGGAAGTTGCGGTTCTTGATTCTGACAAGTACTTTTCTGATTTAACTTCTAAAGTTAAAACGGGGGCTTGTAAAACGGCTAAACAAATCGAGGGACCAAGAATTAAAATAAACTGTAATGACGGAACTTGGTACAGAATCGAAAAATTCCGTTAAATTAAAAACAATATACTATGGGAAAATTTATAATTACAGAAGAAGACAAAAAACATATAATGGGTTTATATGAAGAGGAGACTGATGATGATGTGGTTGTCGATGAGACAAAGATTGACTCTGAAGACCTTAAGTGTTTCGAGAGTATAAGTGCCGAACAGGCTAAGACTGTGGGACTTAATCACGGAGGAAAATATAAAGTTAAGAAAAAGGGTTGTCGTACTAAGGTAAAGTACAAAGGACCTAAAATAAAATATTATAATAATAACGGATTTTAATTATGAAAAAGAACATTTGTTTATTTGTCAAAAAGATTACCTTCGGTAAGGTATGTCTAGGATGGTGTGGAATTTAAGTAAAAACACAGTATAGTGAAAACCCCTTCTTCAACGGAGGGGTTTTTTTATAATATGTAAAGTGAAAGTCTACTAATCTGTAAAGTGGAGTTATAATCTTCCAAAACTATTAAAAAAAGTGAGTTTTGGAGAATTATAGATGTGGGGGTATTTTCAAAACACGACCCCCTGTTTTAAAATGGTCTCAAATACTAAAAAAAATTTTTGGAAAATTTTATAGAATTTACTATCTTTGTGTAAAAGTATAGAGTAATGGTTAGAAAAGTATTTTTGAGTTTAGGTATTTTGTTTCTTATCTTGGGGAACGTATTATGTTATCATTATAATGATAGGTTATTACACCCAATGACTAACTTGTGTTTGGTATTAATGTTATTATTGAATTTTTACAATGGGAAAAGAAATTAAGTTTGAGGATATCTTTGGTGAGGAGAAGAAAAAAGGTCTTAAGGAATTTATTGATAAACATAAGTTTGAGGAGATGGATGAGTATTTCCAAGAGAGTGAGACTCAGAGATTGGAGGGAGAGATTCAGGAATTGGGAACCAAACTTATTGACCATAGGGATAAGGAAAGAATATATCAGGAGATTCTATCTGATATCAACCATTCCATTATAGAGTTATTCAAAAGGGAGGAAGAGAATGTTCGTTTTAACTTGGGGGAGACTACCGATTATAAACAGTGTTTGATTGGAATGAAGGAGTACTTGGATAAAATTAAATCTACTTATAGAGGAAAGATAACTTTTTAAACTATGAAATACACATTAAATACTTACGGGTGGAGCGGGGAGTTCATTGGGAAGTCCCTCACAAAAGAACAAACTAATCAAATTGAATCCCTCAAGGAAGACCGTCAGGTCGATGAGTTGTGGGAGATTCGTTTTGATATAGATGATGAGATGGACTTCGACATTTGGGATGGTGATTTATTACACATCAATAAACCATTACATAATGGTACCGCTCATTTTGAAGTTATTGATTCGTCTGGGGAGATTGTCCTAAAGTTCGGTATTGAAGATATTGAACCATTGGATATCGACCTTGACCCTTATGAGGTTTATCCCACCGAGAATGCCGATGTGTTCTTTACCATTGATGAGAACAAAGGTGGCTACTGCAGTTACGATTTTGAATCCGATGAGGTTCCCCAGGTTGAGGACTTCTCTTTTACTCACACAACTGTTGATACACCCGAGGGTTTTTGGGAAGTAATCGAATCATTCTTATTTAAGGGTGATGACCTTGAGGTATATGACCACTTGGATAGTATGGGGAAATCTTCTCAGGTCTACATCTTTAAAGAGGAACCCGTTTTTAGATACAACCCTAATCTTTGCGCTTGTCATCCCGATAATGGTGGGGACGGAACTTGCCAGTGTGATTAATAAATTCCCTCACTCTTTAGTGGGGGTTTTTTATTTTGGGAGATTATTTTCATACTTTTGATTGTGGGCCAGTAACCGTTCACCGACTTCGTCGGGTTTTTTCGGTTTCCCCCCTACCCCCCGATTTTTCCGACCGACCGAACCCCTTCGGGTATTATTGGTTTACTATTGACTGTTTATAGTAAACTGTCTACTGTAAACTATTTTATTGTCATCTAAAAAAAGGGGTTGGTTTTTTAAATTAATAATATTATCTTTGTGTATATGAAAACTTTATTATTATTAATCGTAATTTGTTGTGGTTCCGAGAAAGAGGGAACTTATGTTTATGAGGCAAAGAACTTGACAACTAATGAGGTGGGTAAACTTTATAGTGGTGTTAAGTATAATGTCGGAGATACATTAACCATACAAATGAAATAAACTTTATTATGAAAACAGAAATTTATTACAGAGTCTTACATACTTTGGCAGGAATCGCTCTTGGATACCTATTATTCGCCTAAAATGTTTTTGATTATCTAAACTATTTATTTTTAAAACAAATTTTATGAAAAAACTATTATTGAGTATTGTTACGGCTACTATGTTGTTTAGTTGTAATACAACCCCAAAAACAGAAACAGTAGAAGATATTAAATCTGATAAAATCGTTAAGGTACACGAAGGGTCTTTCGCTTTTTGTGGAGCGTCAGCTGCCGTTCCTACAGGAAGAAAGATTATCGTACAAGGTGTTGAGTATGATGAAGGATGTGCAATTTGTCCCGTATTATCAGGACCATCTTTGTCTAACTTGGCAATGGAAGGTGTGAGTGGAACTTACGGTAAGTTTAATGTAAATGAAAACTTCCAAAGTCCTGACGGAACCGATAAAACTGTATGGTCATTATTTTGGTACTACGACTCTTCAACTACAATTCCACAATTTAACCCATCAACTAAAGAATGGGAAATGATGTCACCTGTTAATAGAGCGTTTGTGATTGATTTGGATTCCCCAAGTACAAGTGAGAGTAATATGTTTGCAATGCCAGGTGTGGTTTTCGATACAACATCTACAGGTATTGTGTTAGCAAAAGTATATGGACCACTTAACGAGGCGGCAGTTCCATTACGTAAAGCAATTCCAGTTAAAAATGGACAGACTTCAGTAACGGCCGCTAAAGTTGGATTCCCTTATCCTGTTGGAACACCTGTTCCTGTTGCTGACTATAGTAAAGAACTTCAGAAAAAAGAAAAATAAACTAACTAATACATTTTAAAACCCCATTCTTTGAGTGGGGTTTTTTATTTTTCTGAATATTTATTTGTAAACAAAAATAATATGAAACATTTATTAAATAATTTATCAGAACAAGAGAAGAACAGTATACGTGAACAACATACAGGTGGTATGAAAGTTATGGTAGAAAACTTCTCTAAATTAATCAACTCTAAATTGGGTGATGTAAAAACATTGGTTAGTGAAGCCGCTCTTGCACCTGAACCAGTTATGATGGGTTCAAGAACTGCTAAGGTATTCTTCCCTAAAGAAGGACAATCTAAACTACCTACCCATATTATTGAGAGTATTAAAGAATTTTTAAGACCTACTTTAGCTGAATCTAAAAAAGTTATTGAGAAGTATTATAAAGATAATAAAATACCTAAATTCATTATAGTTGGTGCAGGTACCACAAGCGGAGGTAGTTCAAGTGCGAACGATGCGGTTGCTCAAAAAAGAATTGCTGAGGTGGTTGCAGTTGCAAGAGCGTTAATGGTTGAAATGGGCTACAATGATGAGATAATTAGAAAATTCCTTACAACAAATTCGGATTATAATTACACTCCGACATCTGTGGATGCTAACTTATACGACAGAAGTCGTGTTAAACCTTTAGATGAAGAAAGATTTGTATATGTTACAATCAATAACTTAAGAGAAAAAGGTTTAGATAAATCAGGAATTGGAGATGTTGAGGATTTAATGAAAATAGCTAGAGGTATGAACTTTAATCCTGATGAAGAAGGTATTGCTAAAGCAATTTGTGCATTACAAACTCTATCTGATATTAAAGACTTAGATTACGAGTTAAGAGACTACGGTGGATTACAAGCATTTATTAATCAGACAATCACTGCGGGACTTACAACTTATGATGATGATTCCCAAGAAAGAAAACAAATTGCAGCTTGTTTAAACAGAGCTGCAAAAACAAGTGTTGGTGGAAGAAGTGTTGCTAACATTGTTGGTGATAGTATTAGTATTATGTTAAACTAATAATTAAATTAAAAAAACTTACAAACCCCATTCTTTGAGTGGGGTTTTTTATTTCCCAAGTATTTATCAGTATGAAGTATGTTGTAACATCTGAACAAGTTGAATCTCTGAAGAATAATATTCAAACATTTATTGACTACTCACTCAATTCTATTCGTGAACAATCTGAAGAATGGGGATTGGGGGAGATGGATGAATTGGATGAAATTGATTCTATTGATAAAATAGTTATTGACCGAATAGTGACTTATTCTCGTTTGGTAGTGTATTTGAATATCTATCAGAATAAAGAAAGAGAAGACTATGATAACACAATGGCGGAATTACAATATATGATGAACGATATTTTTCCGACAATTGTTTTTCACCTTAACGAAGTTATACTTGAATAATATGGAATGGATTTCAGATAAAGTAATGAACGATTACCACTTGTTTAACAAGTTGGTCTTTAATACTATTAAAAAAAGATACCCTAATTTGGAATATTTCGAAATTACGGAGGAAAGTTTTAATAAATTATTTTTACCTGAAAGACAATCTTGGGAATATCCCTCATTGGAACTTATTATGTGTGTTGATTTTAATAGATTTGATATTGATAATATGACCGATATTGGAATAGACGCATCATCTTTCATAACAAACGCCTTTAGGGCAATATTCACCGACAGTAATATATTTGAACATTATAACTATATTATGATAGATAAATTTCACCTTAACAAAACTGAATATTGTAAAGGAAAAATAGACTATACAGTAAACTAAAATGCAATATAGTATCAGTGAAAGCCGTTTAGTTAAATTAATCAAATCGTTATTTGGTAGAAAAGATGTGCCAAAATCATTGGTTGATACTATTAGAGAAAAATACGTTAATTCATATTTGTCAGGATTGAAAAAAACCTATACTGAGAGGTTTCACGGATGGGGAAATCTTACACAATGGGACGGACCTAATGATGAAAGAATGATTAGTGTTATTATGAAAGGACGTGAGGGTAATTTAATTAACGTGAATAAAAAAATGATTACAAGTTTTTCAGGATTATTGGGAGTTTCTGAAGAAGATGCGTTAAATTTGGTGATTAATTGGATTAGGCCTCAAATTAAGGGTAAAATTTTAAGTTATCAGACATTTTCTTTCGGAGCATAATAATATTTATAAAAATGAACAAAAAAATAAAAATTAGTGAAAGTGAGTTAGAAAAAATTGTTAATATTGTTAAAGAAAACATTAATATTAACGATTATTCTGATGAAGATTTTATTGAGGTATTCTTTTCTAAATTTAGACCTTGGATTAGGAAAAATCACGGGGATGAAGTTGGTGAATATCCTATGTCTTTACTAGTTAAAACATATATAGACGATTTTTGTAACGATTATAACATTAGTAGTCGTTCGTATGGTGGTATAGCCAAAAGATTATCCGATATTGGTAGAGGTTTTGTTCAAAATAAGTTACATAATTTACCTACTTTAGTTAAAAAGAATAATTTTACTGAAAAATTTAAAAAAGGTATCGATTTAATTATCAAAAATTTGGATTTACCTGATTATGTTAAAGTTAAAATGGAGGAACCTCATCCATATGACGTTAATATGTACACAGAAATTGATTTTCCTAAGTTTTTAATGAGTAATGTTGATAATGACCAGCTTCGAGATATAAAAAACATCTCAAGAAGTATTAGAAATAGTTTTGAAAACTTTTTAGGAGTTGATTATGGTAATCCTGCCCACGGACAATTAAAATTATACCATTCTAGTCGACCTACTATGGTTGGAGTTGATGATTGGGTTACTAAAGTATTAAATAAACAAGTAAAAAAAGAGATTAAAGCTCTTCCTGGAGGTAATCAAATACATTCAATTAAAGTTGATGTGGACGATTACCGTATTAGACTAAAATTAGTAATGAAATCAAACGCAGGGTGGAACGCAACTAGAGATTTAATGCCTAAAATCGAGGAACTATTAACAGAAAAGGGGTATAATAAGCACGTCATATCTGCCGAGAGAAATTAATATGAAATTTGTAGTATTAGAGTCAAAAATTCGAGAGTGGGTTGACGAATTTAAGAAAAATCTTGTAAGAGAATCTAAAGAAACCAAAATTACCTTCCAAATCCTTACTAAAATGATGTTTTATTACCTTGGTATTGAAAAAACTAAGGTCCAACCTGACGAAATTAAATTTTTAAAGGAACATTCTAAAGATTTAGCAAAAATTTTAGCGTTAATTGCAACTTTACCAATCCCACTACCAATTTTTACCGTCTTAATTGCACTTAAAAAGGTCGGAGTTAATCTTTTACCGTCAGATAAGGACTTAGACATTCCTGACAACTATAAATGACCTATTTTAGGGTTTTTTTAACCCATTTGGAGATTCTATAGTAAGAATATATTGAAAAACTTATTGGTAACATTACAACCCAATTAATAACGGAAGTTATTACGTCAAATAACTCAATAGTTCTATTTTTTTTACGAAAAATCATTTGATTATATGATTCTTCACTCTCATAGCTGATTTTAAATGGTTTCCCCATCCAATCACGTATATTTTCACAAAATTCTTTACAGTTACTATCATCACTATATACAATAATAAATTTTACACCCCCAATACCGTATGCAAAATTGGTTTTTGGGTACTTTTTTTTAATAATATCTGTAAATATTTTTATATCGGATTCCATACCTAATTCTAATAATACAGGATTATCAAACAAAACGAAATATTTATCAATACTCGAGTAATAAACTTTTTAACTAAAAAACTATGAAGTTAACAAAAGAACAAGTGATGGGTATCATCAGACACGGTTTAACATTTGTCGGTGGTATCTTGATAATGAAGGGTGTTATTGATGATGCAACATCCCAAGAGATTATTGGTTCAGCAATATCATTAATTGGTCTTGTATGGTCAGTAGTTGACAAGAACAAAGCTTAATTATATTAAATAATCTTTTAACCCCACCCTAATACGGTGGGGTTTTTTTATTTTAAAGATATTTATTAATAAAAAAAATTATGAAAAATATATTAAATAATTTAACCGAGGAAGAAAAAAATAATATTCGTAAACAACACTCAATTAAACTTGTTAGTGAACAAATATCGACTGAACCTAATACTAAGTTAAAAACCGTACCTGAAGGGATGTTAAAAAGTTGTAACCCAAACGCTTTAAAAAATATTAAGTCTGCTTTTTTTGGAGAAAGTACACAATCAATTAAGATTGAAAATAACGTTTCATTTGGTGAAGGCGCGGGGGCTAAAGGTATTTTATTTATAACCGCCCAAGGTCAAGACCCTTGTTGGTGTAGAAAAGAAGAGTTTCAAAAACTTTAAGATATTATTCTTAAATTAAAATTAAAAACCTCATCCTAATACGGTGGGGTTTTTTTATTTTAAAAAAAATTATTATATTTGGGTATGGAAATTGAAAAATCAATAAATCTATTTATAAGAACATTCTATCCCGACATAGAATTTAAAATACATTCTCAATTTGATAGTCATTGGGAGTGCGATTTACCGCATAGGTGGAGGTTTAATGTTGAGATAATTAATTACTCAGGTTATGTAATTTATAATCCCGCAGACTTTAGTCCTGTTCACAAATTAGTTGATGGTAAAACCGTGGATTTAGAAGGGATTTATGATTGTATGGATAAATTTATACCTCATATTAGTAATAAGATAACTTTTTTCTATATGAAGGAGAATGGTATGATTAACAACATACAAAGATATACCCCTAGTATGTCCTCAGGTTCCACATATGTGAACGAATATCTTGTAGGATAATCGTAGTTTAGTCTGTATATTTTGTAGTTTATCAACTATTTATTAATAAAATATTATTAATATGAGACAAGAAATAATAAACGAGGAGTTAAATAAGATGAAATACCTTTTTGGGTATAAAAAGGGTGTTGTAATTTCTGAACAACAAACAAGAGTTAATAGCGGTACTTCAGGAACTAGCGGTACTTCAGGTTCTGCAGGAACTAACGGTTCTTCAGCATCAACTCAAAATCCTGATGATTCGGATTACAGTAAAATAGTTAATTATTATTCAGGTAACACTGACGCAAACTGGGAATTTGTAAGTGGAGGTACACTAGACCATTCAGGGACAATTTTTGATTATATTCAAGTAAAGACTAAAGACACCGCCACAAATGGTAATGATTGTTCTATGAAACTTTATGATGATAAAGATGCGTATAAATTTAACTGTAAGAAATCAAGACGAACTAATGGTGAATGGTCTTGGGACGGGTCTAAACCTACATTTACTTGGGAGGATAGGGTTACTAAATCATCTCCAGGTTATATATCAGATACTGACGCTGATTTTAGTGCCGTAACAGACGATAATAAAATTATGGGGGTAGGTGCTAAAGGAGGTTTGGTTAAAAAGGTTCAAAACTTTTTAGCGTCTAATGGATATACTGGTGAAACCTTTACAAATGACATCCAAGCTTGTGCAACTGATGAAAATAGTTGTGATGGGATTTACGGAGTAAAAACTAAAAATATGGTTAAGAAATTCCAAGAAGATGCCGAAATAAAACCTGACGGTATTTTTGGAACTCAGACTTACGACGCAATGTTTGGATAAAAATATGAATAAAAGAATCGAATATGCTTTGTTAATAAAACAAATTACATCTTGTGAAAACCTACAGAGTTTACAAGATGTAATTCCTGTTGTTAATGATTTTATTCGAAAATATCAATTACGTTCAGACTCTCAAGAGTACAAAAAATTAGAAACGGTAATATCTTTGATGAAGATAAAACTGAAACATAATTTTAACACACTTAAGAATTTAGATGAAGATAGTCTATCTCGAATAATTCGAAATATATTAAAAGAAGAAATTAAAAACAAAAATAAAACCCCAAAATAGGGGTTTTATTTTTTAACGACCTTGTCCCCTATTTAACTTTTTATAATTTTTAGAACTTTTTAATTTAGAGGTTTTAGATTTTGAGTGAACACCAGGACGACTAACCTTAGGTCTTTCGATTTTGGTTGAGGTTTGAGAAGTTTTTGCCTTTGCCATTTCTTTTTATATTAGTTTTATTTACTATTAAATATTATACCACTAAAAAAATAAACAAATTAAGTTTCCTAATATTAATAATCGATTATAATTAAATTATGACAAACGAACAAAAAGCTCAGATGTATGGTGATTTATTGAATCAACATACCCGAATATCAAATAAGATTTCATCTATTAAAGGTGAGAGTCTCGAGTTGAATCAAGAACAATTGAATGAAATTCAAAAGTTACAGAATCAACAGATTAAGATTATGAATGATATAAACAAACTATTAAGTTAAAAAAAAATCCTCTTTAAGAGGATTTTTTTGTTTGTGTAGATTCCGTAATCATATTCTGAATTCCTATTGCTCTTAACCAAATTTCTTGATTATTAAAAGATTCGGTTTTAACATCTTTAGCCATTGCAAATAATTTAGATATTTTTCTAATCATTTTATCCGCAATCATATTAAAAATCTTTTCTTCATATTTGAAATAACGTTTACTATCTCCATCATATTTTGATACTTTATTTAAATATTGTCTAAAGTATTTGTCTTTTTTACCTCTAAACCCAAGAAACATTTCAAATGGGTTGTCAGATAATAACATCTGAACAGTTTCTGCTTTCCAATGTTTTAGATTTAATAAAATTAAGTCTAATGTTCTATCTATAACTTCATCATCACTCAATCCTTCGTATTCAATATTGTTCATATCAAACAAAAATTTAATTTTATCTAAATAATCTCTTAATTCCTCTCTAAGTCCTTCGTAAGTAAAATTTTGAATTTTTTTTAATTCTTTATAAACTCTATTATTCATTAAGAAGTTATAAAAATCTTTCTTAGTAATCTCACCCGATTGAATTGAACCTGCTAATTCAGACGGTCTCACTAAATTTTCAATACTATGCGTAAAATATAAATGGTGAAGGAATTTATTAATTGGGGTAATATCCCCAAACCCTCTATTACTGTATGCACTATATTCACCACGGGCAGTTAAAGAAGTTTTTGGTTTTTTATAATCATCGTATTTGTGTTTAAGTTCGTGAGTAATTGAACTAATAATTTCATTCTTCTCTTTATTAAGATATTCTTTAATATCTTTACCTGTCGCATTTTGAGGTGCGAATAAAACAAACTTGATATGGAATGTGTTATTATCCATAGTAGATTTTATTTTAAAGTTTTTGGTTACTTTAAATGACCCACCTGTGGCCATCCCAACCATCCCAACGTCAGAATCTTGTTGATTTTCTTTAAAATCAAAAACGTATTCAATATTTTTAAACTTTAAATCTCCTACTTTGAATTTCCCTTTAATATATGAATATACGTTATCAAAATCACCAACATTTTCATCCTCATCAATGTGATTTATAACTTCATCATAAATTTGGTTGGCAACATTAACAATATTGTCTGGCACACCTAATACTTCGTCTATCGCTTGTTTTATATTTTCTTTTAGGTTCATTTATATATGTTTTAATAATAAATAGTTAATCTTGTGAGAATAGAAACCACTAAAAAAATATTTGAGACTTTATACAAAGATTTAGAAATTGAAATCAAAAGTTATGAAGTTTTACCTCGAAATAAGTTGACTGAACAACAGGAATGGATTGAGGATAGTCCTGCAATATTTGTTGGGGTGAATATTAAGGGTGATAAAAGAGAGACTAATAACTTGAGTAATACATTAACAATTTTAACAGGTTTTGAATTTAATGTGTTTACTGAGTGAAAATTTACGAAAAAACGAATATTTATAACTAGTTCTAGTTTCTAGTGCACTAGTTTAACTAGTTTTATTAAAATTAATTAATATAATGAAATTATTAAATTTACTTAGTAGTAATATAATACTGGAGGTTTCTGAAAAACTTAAGAAACAACTTGTTACCAAGTTTAGTGGTAATACTACTGATACTGAAGAAGAGATTATTTCCGCAATCGATTCATTTGACCGATACAAACAAGGTTTACCTGCCGATAAGAGAGATATTATGAGATACTCATACGATGAGTTAAAAAATATAGTACAATCTAAAGAAAGTGTTAAAAGTGTTGGTGATATTTTTACAGAATTTAAAAAGAAAGAAAAAGGGATTGAGAATAACGCTTTAAAACGTTACATTAAAAAGTTTTTAGAAATCAAATCTGAATTACCTAAAGACAAACAAAACATTCTTAAATACAATTACCTTGGATTGGTTAAAATTGTGGATGATTTATATTCTCGATTATTGAGTAAAAAAATGTTCGAGAAGTTTTCTAAAGAGAATCCTAATTTAACCCAAGACCAAATATTGTTTTATATCGATTCTTATGGGGAAAATTTCGATTTAATTCCTTTTGAGACTAAAGGTATTGACAAGATGACTTTCAGTGAATTAGAACACCTTTTAGACGGTTTACAAGGAAAGAAAGGGGCGTCTGATAACAACAAAGAAGATTATGGTGATATTGACCTAATTTACGATGAAAATAACCTTAAAGTATTTGCTCCATTAACTAAAGACCAATGTATTAGATTAAAAAATGGAAGAAGTTGGTGTACCAGTCGTGAAGGTAGTGGTAATATGTACTACAACTATAGATTAGGTCACGAAAGAACTCTTTATTACGTTGTCGATGAAGATATGAACTTTGACGATTTAAATTATGCGGTGGTTATCCTTGTTGACCCTGACGGTAGAATGGCAATGGCTGACAGGTCTAACTCAGGTAGATACGGAGGCTCAACAAACATTCCGTGGTCTGAAATAGTATCTAAAGTTCCAAAATTAGAAGGTTTACAAAAGTTATTTGTTCCAAAACCATTAACACAGGAAGAAAGAACGTTAATTAACACAGTTAGAAATGCTAGAGTAGGTGAAAACCCTATGAAATCTTTTAACTCACCTCAAGAAGTTGAAATGTGGTTAGAATATAACAGTCCAAAACTTAGTGACGAACAATACGCACATTTAACTCCTGATTTAAAGAAAAAATATATAGCCTTAGGTATGAACTTATCATCAACAATGATAAAATCATCAGAACCTGAAGTTATTCGTTACTATGTTGGTAAAAAAATTGAAAAACTTAAACAAACAAATGTTAACAATTTAAGTACTGAAGATATTGCTCTTTTAAACACTCCTATGTTGAAAAAACTAAAAGAGGATATGAAAGGAAAATTTGCGAAAGATTTGACAATTAATGGTACTAAAGTTGAAATAGAATATCCTAACGGAAATTCATCTAAATTTGTTGCATTGTACGGATTTGACGAATTATTTGAAGCTTTACCTGAAAATATTACTAATTTCTTATTTAATAACAAATCTAAAGATGACTTTAGTTTAGTGGTACCTCCAACTATTAGTAGATTTAAAAACTTGGAAGCGTTATTGTTAATGAAGTGTGTTAAGAGTCTTCCTGAGGAAGTTGGTGAGTTAAAAAACTTATCTTTCTTGGCTTTACCAGATAACCCATCTTTAACGGAAATACCACAATCAATATTAGGATTACCTAACTTAATGTTTGTTAATTTGAAAGGTTGTGATAACGTGAATATTACTGAAGAATTTAATAATAAATTTAATAACGAAGGTTCAGGATTCTACACAAGAAAATTCTAAAGAACGTCTAAAGTATTAATTAGGGTTAGTTCATCTTCAAACCCAGTATATTTCCAACCCTCATTTATTAGAATATTAAGTCCTGTTGGAAACACATCTAATGAATCGTCTATTTCAGTCGCAAAAACTTTTGCGTGAACAACATACTTTTTTGTATTGGTCGAGTAAGTTACAGATTCTATTCTAACTTTACTACCAACACCAAACATAAGTTCCATATCTTCTTTTTGGATAACGTTAATAAGATGTTCAAGCATTCTTTTCATATTTAATAATTATAGTATAATTAAGAATAAAGTGTATTTATAGATATGAGACTTATTATTACAGAAGAAGAGAAAAATGATATCATAAGTAAGTATAAAGGGAATACTGATGAAAAACTTTTAACTTATCTTAAAAGACATTTCCCAATATATCAAAGAGAGTATAATTTCGGAGATAAGCCATATATTCATAGGAGTATTATGATTGATGATAAGACTAGAAACTTAGACGATAATAAAAAATACTTAGTTGCTAGAATTTATAACGAAATTGAGGATGTATTTCCAAATTTAGATATAAACATAGTTAGAAGGACAATTAAATATTATATCGATATTAATAGGACTTTAGATTAAATAAAATAATTTGATATTTATAAATAAAAAACAGAATGAAAAATAGTTTAGCATTGGTGATAACTGAAAATGATGTTACCCATATTAAAGATTTATATAGACAAACAATTACTGAACAAGCCCAAGATAAGCCAGAAGATGTTAAAGCCTTCCAAGATTGGTTAGATACTACTTACCCTGAATGGTTAAATGGTAAAAAATTAAATAAAGGTAAAGGTTATGGTACCTTTGGTCCTAACACTAAAAAAGCTTGGGATACTCATAAAGAAGAGTTTAAAGGTGGTAAAAAAGAATTTCGTTATTGGGACTCTGCAAATAAAAAATGGAGTGAATTAAAAACTATTAAAGAACTTAATGATTTGTATAACGCTTCGACAATTACCGATGAAACTATAGTTCACAAATTAGGTATGGGTAGAAACGAAACAATTACTTTAAGTCAAACTGATGTAATAAACACTCCCGCACCATATAACGCTCCAACAACTACAACTACAACAGTTGCTTCACAAGAACCTTACAGTGATTATGAGAGAAGTAAATTCGGTGACCAAGAAAGAGGTTCAAAACAAACTCCTTTTGCACAAACTGATGATAAATTTAAATTTAACGACCAAGAAGAATTTAAAAGATGGTATAAGACAATTTATCAAGGGGATTTACCTGCAGGTGCAACCATAACTTTTGATACGGATAAGAAAACCGCCAAAGTTGAAAATAATACTTTACAGAAATCTTTAGTTTACCAATGGTCAAGTAATACGGGCACATACGAGACTCCAACAACAGACCAAGAAGTTCAAAAATTCACATTACCACCAGCACCAGCAAAAAAATAATTGATTTTTTAAAATCAAATTATTATACTTAAAATAAAAACTATGTATTTGAATTTTATTTTAACGGTGTTGTGTTTGATTCTACTAACTTTTTTAGGTTTTGGTATTTTTCTTTATAAAAAGTTTGGAAATACCATATCAAATTTTAAACAGGGACCACAAATCCCGACATTAGGAGACCCTAAACATATGGAAGAATCAATGAAAATGATTAATAGTTTAATGAAAAACTTCCCTAAAAAGTAACAAAAAACCCCCTTTCGGGGGTTTTTTTATTTAATATCTGACGATTCTATCAGTGTGTAGGTAAAACTGTTACCGTGAATTTCTCTAGCTTTTTTACAAATTGTCATAAATTGTTCAAAATCCTTAACATTTGCAAATACTTGACATCCTTCAGACCAGTTTTCAACAAACGTTGAAGTACCTGTTGCGGAACTACGGTGAATGTTAATTCCAAAAATACCTTCTTGGATTACGTTCTCATCGTATTGCATATCTTTATCTTTATCACGGTAAACCTTAACGTTTTTTGCTTGTCTTAAAGCTTCATACTTACCTTGGTGTAACCCAATAGTATGAGACCCTCTATATTGACCCTCAACCAATCTAGCGACACCATTAGCATTATGGTATTCTAACATTGCCTTTTTTCCTGGGTCTGTTGTACAAGACCATTGATGAAATTTCCATTCACCATTTTCTTTATACGATACTGTCATAGTATCGTCAAATACGTTTGTTACTTTATCACCCGTTGCCGAGTTTCTAACTCCTACGATATTAACATCGAAGTCTTTCGCACCTTCAAACCAAACGTAACCTTTTGATTTTACTGCGGATTCAATTTTTTCTCTTGTGTAACTCATAACTTTTTTTTAAATAAATATGAGTAACTAACATAAAAAAACCCCCACTTTTAGTGAGGGTTGAAACCTTGTTATTATTTTTAATTAATATTTTGTTCCGCAATTTGGACAAAATTTATGAGAATCTTTTTTTCGTTTTGAACCACACTCAGTACAGTAAACTTTAATGTCTTTTGACTCGTAAGGTTTAACTGATACAGGAAGGATTTTCCAAACTGATTTTGACACTGTCCAAGAATTAAAGTCTTTGTCGACAGTTGAGAATGATTGTTTACTACTTCCACCCTTCTCTACTCTACCTGTTTCTAAACTTTTAGATTTCTTTTTTCCTGAAAAAAAACTTCTAACGTTAGGACCTTCAAATGTATTTGATGAATTAGATGAATAAGACATTGACACGTTTGAAGAATAGTTAGTTGATGTTTGACCTAATCCTGTTGTGGTATAAGTGTTACCATAATACATTGGTTGAGATGGTGGGTAATTAGTAATCCATATAGGATTTGACATAATTGGTTTGATGTACTCCTCATAGAATTCTATGGTCACATCACCATTGTTTGCAATTGCTTCCAATACCTCATTGGATGACCCATCAACTTCGTAAGTTTCAAATTTAAATTTTTTAGCATCGTCTAAATACCTCTCAAGGAAAACTCTTTGACCAGGTTTAATTACAAGACCACCACCTGAAAGATAGTTTCCGTTAATTTTAATTTTTGCTAATACTGTTGATTGGGATGGGTTAAATAATTCAATTTCAAATTCTTCCCCGTTTTTAAGATAGACTGATTGTCCAAATTGTTTAAGACGTTGTCTGTCTTTTGTAATGAACGCACAAGGCGTTGCAGTTTTTGTTTGATAATACATTTTTTCCTTATTTTAATTTTTATGTTTATTGAACCCCACTTCGTTGGTATTTCTCCAACTCAACCGTCATAAAAAACGGGTGGACCTCAGTAACAAGGTTTCACTATTAAATATATTATTGTTATATTTATTTGTAAACAACTTTTAATAAGTTCTCGAAAGAGATAAACTTTTATATATTACCATATGGACGGTGAGAGTTATAGGGAAGAAAAACATAAAGAGAAAATTGGCGATGCTGAGTCTAATCCTCGCAACGTTCTTCAATCCGTTAGGGTTCGACGCTCTGTTCGCTTTAATAATGAAGTGGACAGGGTCTTATTGGACTACGGATTTAATTTTCTATTGCCTTTCGGCTTGTTTCTTTGGATTGTATTTTTGGTTGTCACCAACATCTAGAAGGGGTTATTATAATTTAAAAAGAAAATTAAATAATTTACTTAAATAAATTTTGTAATCTAATTAACGACTCTGTAACAGTTTCTTTTGTTTCCGAACTCTTTTTAATTAAATCTTCAACTGTCTCATCAGGTACAATTAAATCTTGGTCATCTAATAATTTACTAGGTACCCAAGGAACGTCTTTACCGTTAATTTGGTCAACTTGTACCATATAATAGGCGATAGTTTCTTTGTCAACTATATATTTTCCCGTAGAAACTGTATGAAGAGAACCGTCTTCACAATATTCTGACACCCATTTACCTATCGTTAATAATTCTTCATCACTCAAATTTGGATAATCAACAATTAAATCAACAAATAAAGTGATGTGTACCGCATCATCATCCACATCCTCCATATCATAATCTAAAATATAGAAGTCAAATTCGTAGTCATTTCCGCTGGCTTTAAAATTTAACCAACCCTTAGAATTTTTTCGTATAAAAGATTTTAATTCATCGTTACCTTTAGTTAGTTCACGTAATTTATCGAAACCCCCAAAATACTTGGCGGCGTTAAATATATTACCTTGTTTTTTTATGAAATCGATGATATTATTAGACATACTTATAAATATACTCATTTATTGTTATGAAGTATAACAATATTTAATTAAACAAAGGTATTTATATACAAGAAACTTAATTATGAAAAAAATTATAAAATTAAACGAAAGTGACTTAAGAAGAATTGTCACTAAAGTTATAAAAGAACACGATAATAATATTGTTGAGCCAACAGGTCAATATTATACTTTAGGTGGTTTTTATTTTTATGTTGATGGTAGTAAAATGTTTTTGGCGGACAAAACAAATGGTGAATTATCCCCTAACCTATCCGTTGAATTTCCATCTACAACTGAAATATCTGCAGAATGGACTCAAAAAACTCAAGAGGTTGATGACGAGAATATTAAAGGTAAAGAATTGACAGGATTATCTTTTGACCAAAAAATGAAAAACGCAATTAATTACGGAAAATTCATTTATGGTAAAAACGAAGCAATTGTTAATTTTGGAAGTATGATACCTGTATTATTCTTCTCTCAAAAATTTATGTCACCAACATTAGGTGGTATTGTTGTTGGTACGGAATTCCCTGACGGGGTTGAGGGTAAAATAAACTTGATTGACGCTAAACCAGGTAACAAAATATTCTTCCAACAATCCGCTTTCAAACACGGTAAAGAATATGGTATTAGATTAGAAGTTGCAATGCACGGACAACCAATATCTTTAAAAGATTTTGGAATCAATCAAAATATGTTAAAATTACCTAAGACTTATAATATTGGTGAGTTTTTTGCTGAAAATAGTGCGACTCCGCATAATCTACATACCGCATCTTTTATTAAAACAATTAAAGATTTTATTTCAAACGGTGGTAAAATTAATAGATTAATGATTAACGCATCAACATCTAAATTACCTGCAGGTCATATGGATAATGATACAACTAATCCAAAATGGTCGGATAATACCGAATTTAATGATTTAGTTGTTGGTAATAACGATGATGGTAGTGGTAACTTACAACTATGTAAGGCAAAGGCGTATAACACTTACAATGAGTTGAAAAAGGCTATTCCTGAATTAAATAGTGCTCCTTACGTTTTAAAGGCTGCTGGACCTTTAGGTGAATATGTTCACGTTAAATTTGAGTAAATTTTAAAATATTAAAAAAATTAAAAAGGAAGAGAAATCTTCCTTTTTTTATTTGACAGAGTTAATAAATAATCGTATATTTGTGACATAGTTCTTTAAAACTTAAATGGTAGTGGTAGCTCAGAAGGTAGAGCATCCGTTCGAACAACGGTGTGCCATTGGTTCGATTCCAGTCCCTACCACAAAAAAAGATTTGACAGTTTAAAATAACTTTCGTATCTTTGAAGTATTGAACAGAGGAAGTTTTTTCAAGGGTTTTCATTCACTACACCCGCAGATTTTATTAAACCTCTTTAAACACATAATAAAACGAACGCAAAGTGATAAGGTTTATAGGTTGGAAATACCTTAACTTTTACCTAGAGTACACTAAAATAAGTTTAAATCTGCCAGGTTTTTTACTCACTTTTGTCCTTAATAAAAGTGGTGGATGTTCAACCCACACAGGAACTCAGAAGTCCTAAGTAAAATTTCTAACAATCCCTGACGGGGGAGTACAAAGGGAGGCGACGGTCTCCCTTTTTTTATTTTTAAGATATTTATTGGTATAAACTACCAAGATATGAAAAAAATAATTGATTGGCTTTCAGGCCTATTTAAAGACGAAAAGGGAACTCCTTCATCAAAAAGATTCGTAGGAATCGTATGTGCATTAACACTTTGTGGAACAATGTATGTTAATAGTTATTCACACGGTGATATTAAACCTGCTGACTCATTAGTTAATGCAGTTGCTTTATTGGCGTTTGGATGTTTAGGTTTATCATCATTTGATAAATTTACTGCAATGAAAAAAGATGTTGCAGATGCAACTAAAGAACAAGAGTAAAAATTACTTTAATTAATGTAATAATTAAAATCCCCTTTCTTATTAAGGGGATTTTTTTTATACTTGGGTATGGAACTTTTAAATACGCACCCAATTAAAAAATCTGACTTAGGATTTCACGGAAATTTATTTGGAGGTAAGTTATTGGCTTGGATTGATGCCGCAGCTGCAGGGTACTCTATGCAGTTATGTGATTCCCCAAGAATGGTTACTGTCTCCATAGACAAATGTTTTTTTGAAAAACCAGCAAAGGAAGGACAATTACTTAAAATATATGGATACCCTAGTAAGTTAGGTAACACTTCAGTTACACTATATATGGAGGCAAGGGCTCACAATGTTTATACAGGTAACCAAATAGTGGTTCTTAAAACTAATATTAGATTCGTTAGAATTGATGAGGAAGGTAACCCAATACCTATTAATGAAAAAGGTAGATTACGAATTGCAAAATTAATCGAACAAAATAATTTGGTAGATTAAAAATTTATTTTTATCTTTGTCCTATGATGTCAAAATTAATGAAAATAGGGCTAACATTATTAGGTTTAAGTACAATTGGACTTATTATTGGACTTGCTTTGGTTATTCTGATGTCTTGTGTTTATATTGCAAAATGGGTTTTTTTAAAAATTTGGTCGGTATTTTTTTAAAAAATAAAAGGGGAGTAGCGAATTCCCCTTTTTTTTGTTACCGAAACGGTAACGGTCCTAAAAGTCCTCAATTTTATGAGGGGGCTTGTTTTATAATAAATAGTTTAATATAATTTAATATAATTTAATGTATGAAAAATAATTTTATAAAATTGACGAAAAAAAACGGTAATCCTGTAAATGTAAATCCAATTCTAATTGAAAGTATTGAGAGTATGGATAACGGATTAACTTTAATTAGTATGGGGTTTGGTTCTATTAACGTACATCACGTTACTGAAACTATTGATGAAATAAATAAGTTGATTGAAAAGTCAAATTATTTTACTACCTACATTAAATAAGTTTAAATTATGTTAATACACGTAGGTATTGAAGAGTTTGAAGAAGAATTCAGAACACCTTGGGTTGCGGGGCTAATTAAACACCCATCAATAGATTATGCAACAAATGCGATACACGGTTGGTACAATAATGAAGATAAAATAATTTTTAGATTTAAAGATTATGGGTTTATAAATGACAATCGATTTAATACCTATGACTTATCATACGGTACTGCGGGAATTACAGTTAAAATTATCAAAACAAGACAATAATGAAAAGAAAATTTGATTTTAAAGATATTACAATTGTTCCTGAAACAGTCTCTACGATTAGTAGTCGAAGCGAGGTTAATATTAATCATAAGAACGGGGAATTACCAATTATGGTATCACCTATGGATACTGTAGTTAACCTTGAAAATTATAAACAATTTATTGATTTAGGAATTCCAGTTTGTTTACCAAGAGGAGAAGATATGGTTGAGGATGCGTTTTATTCGGTATCGTTAGATGAATTTGAAACCATTACAAATTTTTATATACAACCAGGTCGTAATATGAAATTTAAAATTTTGGTTGATATTGCTAATGGTCATATGAAAAAATTACACGATTTGTGTAAAAAATTTATAGATAACCGAGATAAAAAACTACATACTCTAATGGTTGGTAATATTGCAAATCCTAAAACTTATAAAGAGTTTGCGAAAATAGGTGTAGACTACGTTAGAGTTGGAATTGGTGGTGGTTCAGGTTGTTTAACTTCCGCTAACACAGGAGTTCACTATCCTATGGCGTCATTGATAAATGAGTGTTATCAATATAAGAAAGATAATGGGTATGATACTAAGATAGTTGCCGATGGCGGTTTTAGGAATTATGATGATATTATCAAAGCGTTAATGTTAGGAGCTGATTATGTTATGTTAGGGGGGATATTAAATAAATGTTTAGAATCTTGTTCAGATGTTAAATTATTTAATAAGATTAAATTATCTAAAAAAATATCAAATTATATATGGTATTTTCACCCTAAATTAAGAAAATTTTTGTACAAATCCTTTAGAGGTATGAGCACTAAAGATGTTCAAAAAAAATGGAATAAAAATACGTTAAAAACGTCTGAAGGTATTGTCAAAACAAATAAAGTTGAATATACTTTAAAACAGTGGACTGATAATTTTAAAGATTATTTAAAATCATCAATGTCATATACAAATTCTTTAAATTTGAAATCATTCAAAGATTCTGAATTTGTCTTTATAACGGAAAACGCACTTAAACGTTTTAATAAATAAAAAATAATATATTGAGTATGTCTAGGATTGATGAACTAAAAAAACAAAACCCTTTATTTGGTGTTAACTTGATTGACATCATTAATAATTTCGTTAGTAAACCAAAGTACACTGAGATGATGGTTAACCTAATTAAAAATAAACTTGAGTCTCAAGAGTCTCATCATAGAGACATTCGTAACGAATTAATTCGAGAATATAATATTCCAGAATCTAAAGTTGATAGTATGTCATATTTTGAATTACAAAATTCTTATAGAATTATCAGTGATTTTGTTGGGTACCAAAACTTTGGAACTATGATTAAATTTATTGAGATGAACGAAAGAAAGTTAATTGAAAATTCGGATTTAACTTCTTATAAAACATTTCAAGAATTAGAATTACAAATGTCTTTAGCCGACCTAAAAATGGTTGACAAAGAAATGGAAAAACAAATTGAGAAATTGTTCGAAGATGAACAATGGTTAGTGTTAAAACCATTATCATATTTGGCTTCCAAAAAATATGGTGCATCTACTAAGTGGTGTACCGCGTCTGATAAAGAACCTGATTATTATTACAGATATGTAAAAAGAGGTATCTTAATTTATGTGATAAATAAAAAAACAGGTGACAAAGTTGCGGGATTTAAGAACATTGATTCCTCATATGAAAGAGAAACTTCTTTTTGGAGTATTACAGACCAACGAATTGATTCTTTAGAGACAGGTTTACCTAATCACATTATGGATATCTTTAGAGACCAATTCTATAATACTAAAGTTAGTAACTGGGATAGTCTAACTGATGATGAAAGAAACAGACAATTGTTGTGGTTGGAAAATGAGTTCTATGGTATGAAAAAGTCACATTCAGACGAAGTGGAAGCCCCAAGAGCCATTGGAGAAAATATGGTACGACCACTTAGAACTATTGGAGATATGTTGGAAAGACTTACCGAAAATAGGGATATGAATGGAGAAGAGGAAATGACGATGGAAGAACCTCAAATGGAAATGATGATGCCTCAAACGGAAATGATGATGGAAGAATACCAACCTAGAGCCGCAAGGTTAATTCAAATGTATCCTGATGACGGACCAAATCAAGCAGGTTAAATAAAAAACCCCCAATTAAGGGGGTTTTTATATTTTTACCAAGTTCTACAAGCCCAATAACGTGGCTTCCATTTAGGGCCTGGATTATCACATCTCATTCTCGCTCTAAAACTCTTTCTTCTTTCAGGGTTATTTTTCTTAATAACCATTCTTTTACCTTTTGCAGATTTACCCCCAAACCCAAAGTTAACTTTAACAACTTTACCTTTGTCGTTTTTAGTATAAACTTTAAATTTCTTAACATCACCTTGCATAATTTTATTTAACTGAACTTTTCTTCCTTGGTATTCAGCTTCGGTAATAGTTGTTTGTTCTACTGAACCAAATTCATCTTCGTATATGAATCTATTAGTTTTAAACTCTTCGTGTAAAACTTGTTTTATTAAAGTTTTTAAATCCATAATTTGTTTTTTTATATAAATATCACTACATTTGCAATATGAAAACACTTTATATAGTTCGAGGAGTTCCTGGTTCGGGAAAATCAACATTTGCAAAAACTTTAGGAGGTACTCACTTTGAGACTGATAACTATTTTATGGTTGATGGTGAATATAAATTTGACTTTACTAAGATAAAGGACGCTCATAATTGGTGTCAATCCCAAGTAAGTAATGCGATGTTGTTAAATTATGCTGCAGGTATTAATGAAAAGATTGTTGTATCTAACACATTTACACAAGAGTGGGAAATGGAGCCATATTTTGAAATGGCCAAAGAATGGGGATATACTGTTTTTACCGTTGTTGTTGAAAATAGACACGGTGGTGAAAATCAACACGGAGTGCCTGAAGATAAATTAGAAATAATGCGTAATAGATTTGAAATTAAATTATAATGAAATTATTTAAAAGCATAATAATCCTTTTAACAATCTTTGGTAGACTATACCTAATTTTTAAAGTAGGACAAGGTTTATATTTTAATCATATCAGTCCTGACTATAGTTTAGACCATTTGCAATGGTATATCTACGCCCTATTTTTAGATTTTTACATTGTTAAGATGTTTGATAATTCAAACTCGGAAGATATTTATTCTAAAAAAGAGGATGAATAATAAATTAAACGAGGAAATAGTTAGAATAAAAAAATTATCCAACATTAATGAATCTGTAATTAATGAGGGGTTATTTGATGATATTAAACAACTAATGTCAATAGCTTCAGACGATATGAAGAATAATGACATTTATCAAAAATTAGTAAATTATTTTAAAGATTTAATACCTGGAATTGGTGGAACGAATTCATCAAACTCACTTAAAATAAGTGAAAAAGGTCAGGAATTATTAAACAATGAAGTTTTTAAAACTAAATTAAAAGAAATATCTGAAGCCATTAATATTGACGAAACCTCAATAATTAAATTAATGAATCACGAATCAGGATTGGACCCATCAATAAAAAATAGTATTGGTTGTGTAGGTTTAATTCAATTCTGTCCTAGTTCTGGTGGTACAAAAAAAATTAACGGTAAATCATACTCTTTAGAAGACCTAAGATATGATTTAGAAACTCAAATGGATGCCATTAAACAGTTTTGGCTTACAGGATATAACTCAGGTAAGATTAAATCTGCCGAAGATTTATATATTTATAATTTTTTCCCTATTGCCGCAGGAAAACCTGATAATTTTGTTTTACAAAGTAATGATTTATCTGCGGAAACGGTTGCAAATTCAAACCCTGGTTTTAATCGAGTGTTGGGTAGAGACAGAAAAACTCCTTTAACTGTTGGTAATTTAAAAGATTATTACCAAAAAACAGGGATGGTTTAATTTTCAGGTTTTAATACCGTAAGAGCTTCAGGGTATTCTTTATTTAGTAAATTTTCATTTTTACCTTCATATGGTATGTTTTGTAAAACATATCTGATAGCGTTCAAACCTGATATTTTTTTATCTATTGCGTCTAAAATAATCCAAGGATGATTCATTGTTGATGTTTTATCGAATAATTTTTCTTTAAATTCTGTAAATCTATCCCACAAATCTTGCATTCTCGAGTCATTAGGTGAGTATTTCCAATACTTTAAAGGGGATTTTTGTCTCATATCAAATCTTTTGGCTTGAGTTTCTTTATCGATTGAAAACCAAAGTTTAAATAAAAAATCACCATCTTTAACTAAAGAATTTTCAAAATCCTCAACACCGTCCATAAATTCTTGATATTCTTGGTCACTTCCATATCCCATAACAGGTTCAACAAGACCTCTGTTATACCAACTTCTATCAAATAGATTAATTTTTCCTTTCTCTATTTGTGATTCATATCTTTGCCACCAATTTTTTCTTTCCTCAGGTGTTGGAACACCCATAGCGATTACCTTATAACCTCTTGGATTCATATTCTCAATAAACTTTTTGATTGTTGACCCTTTACCAGCACTATCTCTACCTTCAAAAACAATAATAACCGTTTTATTATTTTTGTTTAACCATTCTTGTAATTTTAGTAATTCTACTTGTAATCCAAAAAGTTCTTTACGATAAACTTTCTTAGGTACTATTGATGGTTCTTGAGGTTCAAAAGAATAATCATCAGATTCTGGTTCAACACTGTAATCGTCTGCTTCTCTACTTTTTAAAGATTTTAAAACTTTGTCAAAGTAATTCTCAACACTTTTTTTCTTGTTACCTTTTTTCAATAAAACTTTTTTAAGACCTCTATCTAATAAATCAAAATCAATAATTCTTTCATCGGCAATTTTAATAATTGAATTTAAATTTTGTTCTACACTAGGTGTTAACATACCGTTAAATGATAATATGTCTTTAATTCTTTTAATATAATCTTGAGACGAGCCCTCATTAATCGGATTACCCGATATTATTTTATTTATTTTATAAATCTCGTTTAACAATCTATTCATAGTAATAATTATTTCGACAAACTTATTAAGTTACCTATAAATATCTTATTAAGAATTATTATACCTAAGGTACATTAATTGGATATTATAATATTTATAGAATAATAAATTACCAAGATATTAAACAACTATGAAAAAACTCTTAGTGGCTGCCTTGTTATTGCTAACAAGTTCAGTCGGATTCTCTCAAACGTGCCCTACTCCCACGTCATCAGGAGTATACGTCACTCTCGACACCAATTATCAACTAGGTACTGTAGCTGCTGGATTTACTAATGTAGGTATGTGTTTTTACAATAACACAACTACAGACATAACTGCGTTTCAGTATAGAGTTTATTATGATAATAATGCTTTCTCAGGTGTTGACACAGTCACATCCTTGAATACATCTTTTTCACAATATCTTAATTATGTTGATAATCCGTCAGGTGGATATGTTACAATAACTCTTACATACACAGGGTCATTGGCGACATTTGAAATTCCAAACGGACCAATAATTAATTTGAAATTAAATCACGTTTCGGGATTTGCATCATTAACTTCAGTTGCAAATATGTCTTTTGGAACTGTTGTGACATTTCCTGCATTATCTACTAAACAAGATGGTACGGATAATACATTAACACTCCAAAACTTTGGTGGGGTTATGTTACCTCAGACATTTTCTTTTACAGGTACATTTACAAACGTTACAGGTACAGGTGCTAAAAACTTAACAGTTGGTCTTGAGAAAAAACTTAGACCTAGCGGGTCTTGGACATCAGTGACAAGTACATCAACTAATAACTCAGGTATCTTTGCTTTTAACGATATTGCGGTCGATACTACAGGTTATGATGTTCGTATTAAAATTGTTGGAGATACTATGTCAGTAGGTAACGTTATCTCTACGGCAGATGCTCAGAAAGTTAATGATTATGTGTTGGGTACTCAAACCCCAACAGGATTTGATTACTACGCGGCGGATGTTAACGGTGATAATAATATAACTATATCTGATGCTTATGGTGTATTTGGTAGAATCTCAGGAAGATTTTCAGTTTGGCCAAACAGTGTTAAAGACGTTAAATTCTTTACCTCTACAGAATACACAACAATTAATGGTTCATCAACGAATTACTTACCATCAATTCCTGGTACTACAAACTTTACATTTAATATTATTGCAGGAGCACCTTCACCTACATTCTACGTTTTAGTTCCTGGCGACGCTAACGGTACAGGTTATCATATGGCTCGTGTTACACCAATTGAAGTTTTAATTAACCCTCAACCTGGTGTCGAATCACAAATATATAACGTTATTGATAATAGAGTTGAGTATGATTTCCCAACAACATCTATTGAAGTTAATGTACCTAGATTATCAGTTCAAGAAGGTAATTTGGTTAACATACCTGTTAAAGTATTAACAAATAATAATGAATTAGGTTCTTTACAATTTGGATTAAAATATAATGACACATTATTAGAATTCAAAGGGATTGAATCTAAATCTTCATCATCAAGTTGGTTAACTTACTTAAACACTAATGACAATCAAATTGATTGGGGTGGTTATGATGTTAGTAAACATTTAAAACCATTAAGAAATAATGATGAGGTTATTACTTTAAAATTTATTGCAAAACAACCACAGAGTACTTGGGACGAAAGTCCTCTTTGGACAACTAACAAATTTGCAGGTGACAATTTTTGTAAAGATTTAGAAATAACTCCAACAAACGGAGTAGTACAAGTTTACAAAATGGCAAATGGACAATTAACCGACGTAAATGGTATGATTGTTTTCCCAAATCCTACTGAAGATTTTACCACAATTAAATTTGAAGTTAAAGAATATGGACCTGTTAGATTGTCTGTATATGGAATCAATGGAAGTGAATATAAAGTAATTGTAAATGATAAGATGCCTGAGGGTAACTATCAGTACAGTACTAATCTTGGTTATTTACCTGCAGGTGTATACGTTGCAGTTCTTAAAAGAAGTGACATATTACTAACAAGTAAAATAATTCTTAAATAATAATTGAGGTCACAATATGTGACCTCTTAGCCTTTACAATAAACTAAAAAAACAAAAACAAATATTATGTCAGAGGAAACAACAAACGAAACAAACGACGGTACTTGGTCAGGATTAAAAAAGACTATTATCGCAACATTAACAACCGTAATTGCAGGTGGAGGAGTATGGTTATCCACAATGTTATTCGGAGGTCATTCAGAAGAAAAAGAAGAAACTAAAACAGAACAAGCTGCTCCTGCTCCTGTTATTGTAAATGTACAACAAAACCAAGAAAATAAACAAAAAGTTGAAAATGGTGGTACTAACACAATAATAAAAGAAAGAGTTATTGAAAAACCTGTACAACAACAACCTGCAGAATCAAAACCTGTTAAAAAAGAAGAGGAGTCTTGGTAATGAAAAAGGTACTTTATTTTTTAATCACAATATTACTTTTCTCTTGTAAAGTTAACGGTCAAATTGGTACTGTTAAAACTGAAGAATACAAGGCTGAGTTTGAAAAGAAACAATCTATGACGGTTGTTTCAGATTATACAGATACTATCGTAATACCAATCCAAGTATTACAAATCGGGATTAATGAAACTGTTTATGAAATGTATCCTGAACTTAAAGATAAACGAGTTGGTTTAGGGGTTGCAAATATTGTTTTGGAATACCTTGAGATGACCGATAGGTTTATGTTTACTGAAGAAAAAGAAGAAATTAAACAAAGAATGATAGCACAAGACAAGGCGTCTGATAAGGGCATATCAAAAAATAAGATAGACGTTAAAGGTAACGTTATTTTAGCAAAATACTTTGTTTATATAGAAGTATACGACTTTTCAGTATCGGAAGATGAAGTGATTAAATTAACTGATGGAGCAAAGGCAACTCAAACAACAAGATTAGGATTACAAGTTAGATTTGTTGATGCAGAAACGGGTGAAGTAATTACAGGTAGTGGATTAGGTGAGTCCTCAACGGTTAAAACATCTTCATTATTAGATGGTGTTGATGAAATCAAATTTAACCAATCAACCATAGGTATTTCGACAAAAAAGGCTCTTGAAACGGCATCGTCAAGAGTCGTGTCAAAATTAATAAAAAAGGGTGTCTTTAAATCTTAAAAAAAAATGGGAATTAAAAAAATGTTATCTGGCGGTAATGAGTATGTAAAAGTAGAAGATAAAAACAGGTTCTACTATATGTTACAACAAATGCAAGCGAATAGATGGAGAATCACTGCGATTGTTTTAGGATTATTCTTCTTCATTATTTTAGGAATAAACTCCGCAGTATTTTTTGGAATTGCAATCCAAGAATCTTGGAAAGAAATGTTATTAATTTTATTAGGAGCTTTCGTAGGTAACTTAAATAAAGTTGTTGACTACTGGTTTAATTCTGAAGATAGAGATAAAATGTTAATCCAAAAAGTTGATGAGGAAGATGGAACTTCTTTATCTAATACTATGGATGTTAATGGTGGTCTTTAATAATGAGTTTTAAAAAAATTTTATTTACATTATTATTTTTATTTTCAACCATAATAGTTTTTGGTCAGGGGTTTTCGTATACTTTTACGGACCCCTGTACCTTTAAAACTAAAGAAATTTTCATTAATAATCCTAGTGGAAATGTTGCCTTAATATATAACGGACAAATACAAAGTTTTACTCAGTCACAACTTTTATCTGGTGAGTTAGAACAATGGATTAATCAAGTCAATTCCTCAAATCCAGGAGGTCCTTGTAGTGGTGTTGGTTTGTACCAAAACACAACAATAAACGCAATTGTTGTTCAAAATAATATTGCAGTTTTAACCAACGTGTTATCGGCACTAAATGATATTTCATCTATGGGTGGTTCAAATATTGGTGGTATTATTGAAGCCAAAGAAAAATCAAATTCTGAAGATAATAAAAAAAAATCTAATCAAGGACAAAATGTCTCTGGTGGCACACAGTCGGGAAATAATAATACACAAGGACAACCGACAAATGCAACTAACGGTCAAACTAACCCAAATTCAGGGACATCGACCATTAACAATCAAACACAAAGTAATGGTACCACAAATAACAATGGAGGAAGTACAACTACTTCTGGAGGAAATCAAACGAACTCGCAATCACAAACAAGTAATGGAAATAACCAAAACTCTGGAGGAGGTAATCCAAGTCAAGGAACAACAACACCTACGACAGGAGGAAACACTACAAATACAAGTAACCCAACTCAAGGAGGAGGTCAAACGACTCAACCACCTGTAACTAACCCACCAAGTCAAGGAAATGGAAATTCAACTCAATCTAGTACAAATGGAGGTCAAGGAAGTGTTCCCAATAACGGTAATAATGAAAGTCAGAAATCAAATGAGGATAAATTAGGTGAGATGAATAAAACATCCGCAACTAATTCAAGTCAGGTTAAATCTAAAGTTGCTAATGCAAAACAAGGTGGGATATTATTAACAGGAGATATTGTAGTAATTAACAGTGCTTCAGGGGATGACCCACAACAATTAAGAATTAATATGAGTTTAACTAAATCAAACACCAATAATACTTTCGTTAAAGGAGCGTTATTGAATTTTACAAGTTCTATTAATAACTCAAATATTACTTTCTTTGCAGGATATAGAAAAAAGAATTTAACATCAATAATTGCCAATTCATCTATGTTAAATTTCGATAAAGATTTTTTCAATACAACTTCAATTATGGAGTCTTACAAATATAAAAAATACACCGCAACATTAGGAGTGAATTATACTACAGGTAATTTAGGTAGGTCAAAATTCCAAAGTTTATCGGCTTTAGGAGGATTTATTGGTACTTTTAAGGTAACTCCAAAAATAAATAACACAACTATGTTTGTTATGGTGTATTCTCCTTTCGTTTATTACTATGAGGGTATTTGGTATAAATCAGGATTATTGGCAGTTCCATTTACCGCATTTGATTATAGAATAAGTCAAAAGTTCAAATTAAACTTAAGTTTTAGTGGTATACAACAAGTTAAAGATGCCACATTAAATTACCAAGTACTACTTGGAGCTAAAGCATTATTATGATGAAAAATTTATTATTTATTCCGTTGATGTTAGTAACATCATTAATTTATGGACAAAATTGTTACACCGTAAAAAACGTTGAGAGTCTTGCAAAAATTGAGAACATTAACCCTAAAAGATTTACATTAGGTGTTAAACAAATCACTGAAGAAATAATTTCAGAAAAATATAAAATATGTGAGGATGGTGATTCTATTTCTGTCGTTATCAAAAGTATTGAAGCACCTACAACTGGTATATCTATAGGTCCTTTTGAGAAAAAAAGAAAAGTTACAATAGTAACAGTTAAACTAATTATTAGTAATAAAGAATATATTGGTGTTGGAGAAAGTAAGACAGATGTTAAATCAACATTTATTGAATTACAGGACGAAAACATCCCATTTGAAAAATCAGCATTTTCTGCAGCACTGAAAAAGTCATTACAAGATGCAGTGAATAAGTTTTAATATGAAGTTTTTAAATATAATATTATTTTTACTGTTATCTAATATAGTATTAGGTCAGAATTTTACGTATAGTGGTTACATCTATAATGCGGGTGGTTTAGGCGCTCCAAATGTTCCTGTAAAATTATATAAAAGAACAACACCAAATTTAGTTGGATTTACATCCCAAACAAATTATAACGGACATTCTTACTACCGCTCAACAGGTTCAATGACTTGGACATCGGCAAGACAAGCTTGTATCGATATGGGGGGGCATTTGGTTACAATAACCTCAGCAGCTGAAAATAATTTTGTATTTAATACTTGGCCTTCAGGATGGATTGGATTTAACGATGAGGCAATAGAAGGACAATGGAGATGGGTTACAGGTGAATCTGTAGTCTACACTAATTGGAATGGCGGAGAACCTAATAACGCGGGTAATGAAGATTACGCTCAATTTGTTAGTGGGGGTAAATGGAATGATTTACCAAACACTTCTTTACCTTATGTTTTAGAATTTGATTATATTGTTGGTTTTACTCCTTGGGTGTTACATCAAACTGTTTTTACAAATTCAAATGGGTATTTTAGTTTTAGTCAACCAACAAATCCCGCAACTGAATGGTATATTCAAATAGATGTTCCTAATGGTCCCGTTACATCGCTCAGTAATAATGACTTGTATAATGCCAACTTTAAAGTCTTAAATAGAAACTTCACATCAATTGATTATTTTAGGTATGATGTTAACAATGACGGTAAAATAACAATATCCGATGTGTATTACATTCATATGAAAAAGGCGGGATTATTCTTAACTTGGACATCACCATTACCAAAAACAAGGTTATTTACTCAGGCGGAATATAATTCAATAATTAATTCTACTACAGATTTAAGACCAATATATGTCGGTAGTAGTAATATTATTATAAACTCACCCACTAATGGAGGTAGTTCCAGTTATTATATAATTAATACTGGTTATTCTAATTCAACTATTTTAACCTATTAATAGATTTTTTTGGTTTTTTGAGGGATTTTTCGTATCTTTGTGGTATGATTATGGATAAAAAACAAGCCAAAATTATAGCAAATGAAACATTTAATTGGTGTATCAAAAAATTTGGTAACCCATTAAAGACTTTAAAACCTTCTTTAAAGATATCTTTTATTAAATCCAACAAATGTAATTATGGGTTGTATAACTCAAGAGTAATCACCGTTTTTCCATTAGTATGTGAAACTGAAAGATTAATTATTAGAACTGTAATTCACGAATATAGACATTTTTTACAAATGCCTAAAATTAGTAATATGTCACAGTATTCTAAGTTATGTGAAGAATATGACTATGAGAACCATCCATTAGAAATTGATGCGAGGGAATTCGAACAGTTGCACTACAAATCTTGCAGAGCTTATTTGAAAAGAAAAGGTATTATCTAATATATCTAATACTTTGTGGTATTTATTGTTAAATAAACGACAATAAAATACTATAAAAAATGTTATTAAAAAACGGCTCGAAAGGCGATGATGTAAAAAAACTACAACAAAAATTAGGTTTGAATTCTGACGGAGTATTTGGTCCTGGAACAGAAGCTAAAGTTAAAGAATGGCAAGCGGCAAATGGATTAACCTCTGATGGTATAGTTGGTGACGGTACTTGGTCTAAAATGTTTGGTTCACAAACTCAAGAAACAAAAGTAATTAAAGAAGATGTAGTAATACCTACAGGTGGCTCATTAAATTTAGAAAAACTTAAAGGACATATACCTGATTCGGTTATTGCTCAAATTCCTGATACCGCAAAAAAATTCAACATAACAACACCATTAAGATTGGCACACTTCTTAGCACAATGTGGTCACGAATCTGGAGGATTTAAAGCAGTCCAAGAAAACCTTAATTATTCTGCGGATGGTTTAAAAAAAATATTCCCTAAATATTTTCCTGGTAATCTTGCAGAATCATACGCGAGAAACCCTGAAAAAATTGCTTCTAAAGTTTATGGAGGAAGAATGGGTAACGGTGACGAAACAACCAAAGAAGGTTTTAAATTTAGAGGTAGAGGTTATATCCAATTAACTGGAAAATCAAACTATACAAACTTCGCCAAATTTATTGGAGAAGATACAGTTGCAAATCCTGACTTAGTTGCGACAAAATACCCATTAGCATCTGCGGCTTTCTTCTTTGACTCAAATAAACTTTGGTCAATTTGTGATAAAGGTGCTGACGACGCTACAGTTACTGCGGTAACTAAAAGAGTTAACGGAGGTACTATCGGTTTAGTTGATAGAATTAAACATTTTAAAGAATATTATAATTTACTAAAGTAATAAAACAGTATGGACGAAACACAAATAGAATATAAAAGTGAGTTTCTACCTAACATAACCATAGTTGTTGTGTTTAAAGAAGACCCTTTATACCCACAAGTTAATGAGTACTTTGATGAGTATGGGTACGGATTTATGGTACCTGGTAAAGATTTGGTAATAATCGATGGCGAAATTTTAGAGGAAGTTGATGACACAAGTATTATCAAATTTATTGAAGCTCACGAAATTTCACATATATTATTAAATCATTCAGGGCCTAGAGATGAGAAAGAAGAACTTGAGGCGGATTTAGGAGCTTATTTGTTGTTGAGTCATAATGGTTATAATAATGCTATTGATTTGTTATTAGAACACTTTGAGGATAGGCACGGAATTAAGTTTTCCGAAGATTTATTACCTGAAATTTCAAAAAAATTAGGTTTTGATTAATGTAAGACTTGATTTTTTTAAATTTATGTAGTATTTATTTATACGTCCGCCCTCCTTGGGCGTTTATATATATCCTGTACTAAAAGACCTGAGAAATTTTTCTCGGGTCTTTTTATTTTAAAATAAATTGATTATCTTTGTAAAAAATTAAAATTATGAAAGTAGGGTTTGCGGATAGTTTTTGGGATAGTCTTCAAAGAATGGCAAGACACCAAACTTGGTGGTATAAAGCATATGAATTATTTCGATATGACTTACCAAGGTTTTTTAAGAATGTTTGGACATTTAGAAAAGCGTTATGGAGTCATTATTGGTTTGACCATCACGGAACTTTAAAATTCCTTGAGATTGGGTTAACTAATATTTCAGACACTGTTGAAAAGTACGGTAATGAAGTTGACGGTCCTCGTTTAAAGAAAGTTGCCGCAATGCGTAGAGCGATTGAGTTAATCAAAAACTACAATGAGGATAACTACATTCAAATGGCCGAAAAAGAATTAGGTGAATTAGTACATCACGATTGGGAATTCGAACCTGTTGAGGATAAACCAGGATACAGTCGTTTAGTCGATAAAGACACTGACGAAGAAAGAATTCATAATCGTAAAGTGTTTAGTAGAGCTCACGAGATTGAGGAACAAGAATGGAACGAACTTTTTAAAATCTTAAAAGGTCAGGATTATGAAGAATATCGTGAATTATACGACGCTCAAACAGAAGAAGAGAAAAAAGAACGAGAGCTTTGGAACGAATGGTTTGACGGTTCAGGAATAAAAGGTTGGTGGGATTAGTATGATACTACAATTAAACCCAATGATTCCAATATTAAGAATTTCCGATGGAATGGAGGGGTACGCATTTTTAGTGATAGATTATTCCCAAGAACACAATTTACTTTTTACTTGTGCAATGGATAATGGGGAAATATGGACCTTAAATAATAAAGAAATAAGGTTCTGTAAAAATATATCAATGGATAGGAAAGAAATTAAAAAAAATGATTAACTTTGTATTATGAAAATTACATTTATATCAGATACACACACAAAACACAAACACATAACTAAGGATTTACCTGGTGGTGATTTGTTAATCCACGCAGGAGATATGTCTTCTATGGGTTATGAGCACGAAATCAGAGAGTTCTGTAAATGGTTTGACAGTATTGATAACTACGACCACAAAATCTTTATTGCGGGTAATCACGATTGGGGGTTTCAAAACAACGCTGAGAAAGCAATGCAAATTGTTAACTCTTACAAAACCGTTGATTACTTACAAGATGATTGGTTAAAGGTTGGTGATGATGAACAAATGGTTAAAGTTTATGGTAGTCCTTGGCAACCTGAGTTTTATAATTGGGCGTTTAACCTACCAAAAAATGGTTCTGAGTTGTTAGAAAAATGGAATGCAATCCCTGAGGATACTGACATATTAATCACTCACGGTCCTGCTTGGGGATTCTTGGATGATGTTGAGGGTCGCAGAGGAGACCATTTAGGTTGTGAATTGTTGGCGGAAAGAATTAAGACTATTAAACCAAAAATTCACGTTTGTGGACATATTCACACTGGTTATGGTCACTACTTTGATGGACACACCCACTATTTCAATGCCGCAGTATTGAACGAAAGATATCTTTACGCTCATACTCCTTGGAACATTGATTGGGACCCAATCACAAACAAAGTTACTTTTTTGGGTAACGATTAAGAGAACCACCTTCGGGTGGTTTTTTTATTTCCAAAGTATTTATTTGTATGAGAAGATTTGAAAACGAATTACCTTTATCGGTATTAAAAATGATTATCAAAGAAATTGATAAAGAATCAGCAGAAAAAAATATTGATTGGACTTACGATGATGTTTATGATGACAATATTTTAGAGTTAATTGATTCCTCTCTTAAGAAATTTGGTATAACTGACATTGATTGGGAGGACTATGGATTTTTTTGGAAATTATACCAAGATAACCATAACTTTAATGGGGAAGGGGATATTACAATCCCAAGAATAATGTCTTTTCCTGTTGTGGTTAAAGTTAATGTTTCAAAATATTGCGTGGAAGAATACCTACATAACATTGAAACATATTCAAAAGATTATGTTAACAGTTTTGTATATAATGACCCTGATGGTTTTGATTATTATGACGGTAAATTTTTGGACGAAGACGTATATGATTCTGAATCAGGTGAATGGGAAATTAGAAACATAGGTAACGGCACATTAGTTGAAGCTAAAAAACCTAAAAAAGTTTTAACAGAATCTCAAAATAGAGAATTACAAGACTTACTAATAATGAAAAAAACTATAGAACAAAGAATTAAGACCCTTTCTTCTTGATAGTCTTTTTCTCCGCCGCAACGTGGTCCTTTAATGTTTTTTTAGTTTGAGGTTTTGGGGGTTGATACCCCTTTTTATATTTAATCTCAACCTCAACAGGACCATTTTGAGTTTTATTTAAATCGTATTTCCAAATGCTAATGGTTTCCTCGTCCTCATAAATTCTTTCAAATTTAACGGGTCTATCCTCTTTCTTATTATTATTAATCTTACTCATACTACAAAGTTATAAATATTTTTGTAAAATAAAAAATAAAATTGTATTTTTGTACTATGAAAAAAATAATCACACTTATATTAATGTTTTTGAGTACAACGGTGTACTCCCAATATGCGTCAATAACTGCGTTTCCTGAAGACAATAGCATTCTAATTGGTTCTGAGAATGTGGATGGTAAAGGATGGGGATTCCACTTTGGTGTTTACTACCAAATTGGAGCAACTCAGTATCCTTATGTGTATCGAACTCCATATGAATATTTAAACAGAATTGGTATCAATTATGGTTTCTTAAAAAATGGTATTGTTGTCGGAGCTGGTATTAAAGCTGATATGATTAATTTCTTTGAACCACAATATTACCCCGATTTTTTTGTCAAGTTACAACCAATTAAATTAATTACTCAAAAAAGAGATATGTGGGATGTGTCATTAACTTTAAATTATTCGGATAAACCATATGTTGGTTTTGGAGTTGCAATTCCGATTAATAACAGATATTAGAAGTATTTATTACTATGAATAGTGATAAAGAAACTTATAAATTAGTTAACAAAATACTCCAAGAGAAAGTTTATACTTATGATGGACCATTAACTAGTTATAGCGGTATTAAATTAAAATTTAATTATAAGTTTAAAATTGTTGGTAATATCTCATTAAAACATATGGGTGAACCAATGAATCATTTGGCAATCGAATTAATTGTTGTCGATATTGAATATAAAGAGTTTATTGACTTGTTTAAATCATTCGATACCGATGATTTGTATAAGAACAGATATAACTTTGAGGATAGGTTTTATTATCTAAGTGGTAAAGTAAAAAACCAAATCTGGGATGAACTAAAGTATTTTAGTATTACAGATACTCCTGAAATTGTTAGAGTTAAAATTGATATTCCTGAATTAAATAATAATGAAATGAAACAAATTACAGAATCTAAAAGTGAAAAAAGAGACGTTGTTAGAAAATTAGTTAGAGACATTATTAGTGTGTTTAAAAAAGAAGGTGAAGGGGAATACGATTTACCAACAGACATTAATGGTGAAGATTACTATTATTTTGATAATTTAAATACCGAATTTAATCTTGAATTACGAATTGTTAAAACCGACACTGTCGATGGATTTGAATTAGATGGGGGTTATTATGAGGAGGATGATGTTATGGAAATTGAAATATTATTTAATCCTGATTTTTTCCCACAACAATTGTATGACTTGGTTGGAGAATTAAATGAAACTGTAAGACACGAATTACAACATTTAATACAGTACGAAAAAGGTGAGACTCACGAACCTGATGAAAGTAGTTCGGAGGTTTATTACACCCAACAACACGAATTAGATGCTCAAGTTGCGGGATTAAAAAGAATTTCAAAACTTAGAAAACAACCATTTGAAAAAGTAACAAGAGACTGGTTTACTAAAAACATCAACAAACACGGTATGGATGAAAAAACTGCAGAAAGAGTAATCCAAAGAATATTACAATTTCATAAGAATGGTAAATAGTGAGTATAAAATGCTTGAACGATTATTATCTCATAAAAAATATGAGGATAATGGTCTTGTATATAATTTTGTTAATATAAGACACGAAAAAAATTCAATACGTACAGATATTCAAGTTGAGGTTCCTAAAGATAGAGGGTGGAATGAGTATATGTTGGAGTTCTTCGCTTACAACATAATAAATGAAAAAATTAAATTCATTGACTCTACGGGTAATATGGATGTTAAGTTAGATAGAATTTATGTTAACGGAATCCCAATTAATAAAAATGATTACTATCTACCTACCAAATTAGAAAATAAGTTAGAAAACGTTTTTAAACAAATACCTGACTTTGGTATTTCATATGAAGATTTTGGAGTTCTATTTAAAGTTAAGTATGACGGGATATATGATTTATATAATGATGATTACCAAATAGTGGTTAACTGTGGTATTAACATTGAAAAAATTATACTTAAAAAATACGATTCAAATAAAAGGATTGTAATTACTTCAATACCACAGAGTTTGGTCGATTCTCTATACACTTTATTGATAGAAAGAACTGATACGGAATTAGAAGAACTTAGATATAATATTGAAGGTCTTGTATATCGTGAAATTTTTGTGGATGGGTTCAGTTTAGATAAAACTGAAGAAAATTATTTGGTTGTTTATTTAATACCTCAAACAATATGTGGTAAAAAAGTAGAATCATATTCTAGTGGTGAAATGGACGATAATGAAATCGAACAATACTTTAGAAAGTTAGTCTCTAAATCTATTAACTAATTTTGTAATTAGTTCTTTGATAACAACACCTGAGACACTTGTCAATCCAAAGGACATAAGTCTTAAGACAAGTTCTTTAATATCACCTTTATCTCCCCCTGTTTGACCCATTTCCCATAACATAGGTAGTATTGGTATAATAAAGGCGTAACTCATAATGTTAGTTACATTAAACAAGGTCATATTTAGACTTTGGATGAAATTAAGAAATGCGGATTTTAATTTACTTCCTTTTTCTAAGGCAACTTTAAAAGCGTCAGTTAATCCGTTTTCTTTAATATACTTTAATAATTCATTAATATTTTTGTTACTTTCTTTAAATAAAATTGCACTAACTGCACAAACTATACTGGCGGTTTCAAATTCATTTAAGTTAAAATCACCATTCTGAATAAACTCATTAAGAGGTCTCATTACACCCCCAACACCTGCACCCCAAATAGCTAACATCTGAAGGTTTATCCCAACGTTCTCTTGAGTTATTTTAATGACATTTAACGCAAAATCTTTTAAACCAGAAAGATACTCACTAATTTCTTTGTTTGAGTTCTCTAAAAGTATTTTACGGTATTGTCTTTCAGTTATTATTAATTTCATACAACAATAAATACTTACAATATATTTATTGTTATGATAAACAGTGAATTAAACATTGGGGATAAAGTAATTCTTTTACATATGGAAGGGGAGATGATGTCTCCTGGTAGTAAAGGAGTTGTTACCAAGGTCTCAAGAGACCCTTTTGAGTCAGGTAATCACAAAATATATTCAGTTAGGTGGGAGGACGGAAGTCAATTATCTATACTGTCTGTAAGTGATGCTTGGAGAAAAATTGAAGACGAACAAATCACTGAGAGTTTTGAACAAGCAAAATGGTTTATAGATAATAAATCTATTGTCCAATTTTTTAATACACGATTTTTAAGTCAATACCTTGAAAAGGTTAGACAGTCAGGAATAACAAATATGTTTGGAGCTTCCCCATATCTTTATTTAGGGAAAGAAAGAATCGAACACGAATTTAAATATAAAAACATACCAAACGAAGAAGCATTTGAAGAAGTCTTAGAAGATGCTGATAGAGCCCAAAGTGAAATGGTTCAGGGGGTTTTAAAGATGTTGGAAAAAGAAAATGTAGAACCAAGTCTCGAGAAGATTAATAGAACTATTCAGAGGTACGCCACACTGATTCTTAACTATTGGATGAGAATCCATTAATAAAAAAGATTTGGGGGTACTTTGAAAGGATAGTTAATAAGTTACCAAGATATTAAACAAAAAGCTCTAATTTCCCCCCTTATAATCTTTATAATTAAGAATAGAGAAAATATTTGACCTTGTAAAGATATTTATAATAAAAAAAATTAATTATGAACGCATATTTTTTTACAGTTAGTGAAGAAGAAAGAAGTAATATTCTTGACAAACACAAAACACTATACGATGGATACTCAGTAAGAAATGAAGTACCTAATGAACAACCACTATATGTTCAAGATTTCGCCAACGACAAAGTAGGAGTAACAATTAAATCTAATGGAGAAGTAACTGGTTACGACAATAAAATTTACATTAAAGAATCTAAATCAGTTTGTTCTGAATGTGGTCTATATGAAGAAGTATGTGAATGTGGAAGTTCTTATATGGGTGAAAACGATGACGTTGAGTTAGAAGACTTTAGTGAGGGTGACGCATTCTCAGATGAAGAAACAAATGAGGGTATTTACGATTTAGGTGACTTAGACGATAACGATAAATTTGATTATACTGAAGAAGAATGTTATGAGTGTATGTCTGAAGATGTTAATGATTTAGCAATGGCTGAGGAAGACCCTAATTTGGCATTAGCGATGGCAAATATGGAAGAGGAACTTGATTTTGATTCTGAATACCTTGATGACGAAGAGATTGATGTAGACACACACCAAAAATTAAAAGAGTCTTTAGATATGTTCAAAAGATTCCAAAAATACCTTTAATTTGGACTTTTGATTATTTCAAGATATTTTATAGTAAAATAACAAATTATGGAAATAGTTGAAATAATCTCTTACTTTGTGAATGACTCTACAGACACAATAGAAATTAAGTTTAGACTTAATGAAGATGACGAATCTGAACTTAGATTCGATGAAATAGAATTACGTGAAGCTAAAGAATTTGGATACCAACTTGTAGTTGAAGATTTAGATTTTTTCACTGATGAAGATGAGGAAGATGAGTTGGGTGATTTTATTGACGAAGGAATAGACGAAGATGAATTATTATCGTTCATCAATGAATATTATATGATATATCCTGAAAGACTACCTGAAAAAGATTTATACTAAAAGATAAAAACCCTCTTATGAGGGTTTTTTTATGGACCTATTCTTGTTAGGTGTAATGTAATTGAAATATTAGGACCTACCTCGGCATAACCCCATTGACCTGAACTACGTAGAGTTAAACTTTCTGCTTGGTCATCAAGGATTTTAAAAATACGTCGACTACCCTCACAATTAAAATCAATATAACCTAATTCATAATTTGAATTATGATTAATAATCCCATATAGATATTGTTTGGTCCAAATATACTGACCCGTCATAGTATTAACAGGTTTCATTGAGATTATTTGATAATCAAAATGCCATTTAGTAAAACCAACCTCAATAGTATCCATAGGGAATCGCTCCAAGGGATTGATATAAACAGTCCCAGGTAAATAAATGGTATCATCAGGAGTGACGGCATTATCAACTTTTTCAAAAGTAATTTTATCAATAACGTATTCACCACTTAGACTAAGTAATGTTGGTTGTTCGTATTTCTCACAAGAACTTAATCCAACAATTAATGTTAAAAGGAATAATAAATTTTTCATAGGGCAAATATAGACTTTTTTTCTTTAATAACAAATATTTATAAGATAATATGAGAACAGACATCGATTACCTTATAAATTTAATGGAGAGATATACCACTAATCCTGGTATAAATACTTCTGAACTTGGAGAACAAGAAACTTCTTCAGAAACTTCGAGCGGTGAATCTTCAGGTGAAGGTGGAAGTGCAAAAGCAACTACTTGGTCTGATATTGTAGGGTCAACTTTAAAAAGAGGACCTGCAAATCCAATTAAAAACGAACCAATGGCTGATAGAGTGAGTAGGTCAGGACCTGCCAATCAAGTTAGTAGTAAAACAAAACACTCGGATATTGTTAAACCAACAAGAGGACCTGCAAATCAATTAACTTAAAATGAAAGATAATAAAATATTAGAAGGATTAGAATCTATAGATAGAATTAAACTATTAATGGGTTATTCTTTAGGTAAAACTTTGAATGAAAATAAAGAAGACCTAAATTTAATAATCTTAGAACAACTTAATAGCACCGCTTCCGATATTGCGGTAAAATTAATTGACGCATTATCTGGATGGGTAGATGACGATGAAGATGAAGCTTTATCACAAATAAAAAGAATTAATAGTAAAGAATTACTAAATAGAGTTAATGATTTAATTAAGACCAATAAAAAAATGGCATTAAAAGACTATCTTAATAGCGAGATGTCAGATGTCGATTGGCAATATAAATCAATATTTGACCACCTTAAAAATTTAGACTCTTCGTATGGTGGAGGGTATAAAGAAAACAAAACTTATCAAACCATAGGTAAAGGTATTGATTATGTTACAGGTGGGGATAAAAAACAAGGTAATAATAAAACAGAATTATCCGTACAGAAAAAAGAACCTAATATTATTAGCCCAAATGGTTTAGAAACTAAAGGTCCTTATATGTCTGACGGACCATCAGGTAGTACCGTTAGTTCTGAGTTACCAACCGTAAATGTACCATACAAAAATAATACAATTATTGTTGGGGATAAGAATGATTCTACATTTTTCTACACAATTAAAAATAATACTAAAAAAACCATTTCAATTACTGATATTAAAACATCCTCTCCTGATACTTTATTAGTGTCACCATCATCTAATAATATATTACCAGGTAAAAGTATTAAATTATTTGGTGAGACAAAAGTGAAACCTATTGAATTTACAAAACCTGATAAAATTCAGATGGCGAGAGATAATACTTATGTGGCACCTAAAACATTACCTATTGAAAAATTTGTAAAAACAACTAAAGAATCGGTAAATGATATTGTGGTTAAAACAAATATTGGAGACATTAAAATTGACATATTAACAGATATAAGTGAGGCTTCAAAAACTCAAAAAGAATATATTAGATTATATAACGAAAGGAAAAGTATTCCTATTCAGTTACCTAACGGTAATTGGTCTTCAGGTGGATATTCAGTACCTGAGTATTTCAGTCCTTTCGACTATGATGAGTTTCTGTATGAATTAAAATCTTTAGTTAAATCTTGCCCATCAATTTCTTATTTATATGAGAAATATAGTAATCATTTAAATGAACAATCTGTAATAGGAGCCCCTAATTATGGTACTATCTCAAAACCGACTGAAGATGAAAAGACTAGATGGGCTTGTCAAGATAAGGCTAATGAAATTATTGGTAAATATAAAAATGATAAGTTCCCTCACGGAATCACTAGAGAAGACTTAGAAGATTTTAATCAAAAATATAATAAAGAAATTTCGGCGTTAAAATCTTTTGAGAATAATCATAAAAAAATGAGAAATCGAGAACCTTATGATTATTATTTTAGTGAAGGTTCTTTAACTGCTAAGGAGAAAGAAGAATACAATAAATTAAAATCTAATGTTGAAAGGATTTCACAATATTATGGTTTTGATAGTAGGAACGGATTTGAAAAATGGTTTGATGAGTGGTCTGCAGTTGCTCAGATAGGTGCCGCGGTTGCTTTATTTATTGGTGGGTTTTTTACTGAAGGTGCGACTTGGACTATGTTAGGAGAGGTTTGGACTTGGTCTAGATTTGCAATGGTTGTTGATTTAACATTAAACGTAGGTATTGGATTGGAACATTTAAGAAGAGGTAATACTAAAGAAGCTTTAGTTTCTTTTGTGTTTGCTGGTCTTACACAATTACATAAAATTTATGATATTGTTAAAATTAAGACAAATAATTTAGGTATAACTAACTATAAAGAATTAGGAAATTCAATTGCTAAAAAAATATCACAACCAGGGGTTTCATTATCTACCGCACAAGAAGTTAATGCTTTTATGGCTCAATTAACTAGACAAGAACGAGCGGTATTTAGAACAGTTGCAAGAATTGACGAAACAACTTTAAAAAATTCTATAGGTGATTTAGCTAATGAAGTTAGAAAAGTTAAAACAGGATACGGTAAAATACCATTCACAAGTGCTGAAAAACTTATAAAACAAGGTGGTAAAAATTTTGTGGCTAAAGCCACTGTGGATATGGGGGTTACTTTACCATTAGTTAGACTCACATATGACAAAATAAAATCAATATTCAAATCTAATGGTATTGATATTACTTGGGGTGAGAGGGATAAGAAATTACTTGAGGAATTAGCTGAAAAATTAACAGAATCTGAAATAAAAAGAATGGGGATTAATATTGAAAAAGTTTACAATTCTTTAAAAGAGCAAGAGCAAAAATATTTTGCAGAACAAATGCAGAATGTTTATAAATCGACAGATTTTATTAATATTGCTAAAATGACAGAAGTCCAACCATTGATTCAAAAAATAAAAGATGACTTACAAAAATCTTTAAAAGATACGGAATCAACTGTTTCTAAAATAGATTTATCAGGTAAATCTTCTGAATTTGACAGTTTGAAGAAAAAATATTTGGATTTATATAAAAATAAAAATGTCTCTGACACTACTAACGTTAATAAATAACGAAGTATTTATATTAAAAACATAAAATGAATAAATTATTATTATTTGAAGATATAAGAAGAATCGCGTCTATTATGGGTAGTACCCCTAATTATTCTATTCTTTTAGAACAGGCAGGAGTTACTGATGATATTGGTAAACTATTTTATAAAGGTGTTGAAGAAATAACGGGACAAGCCGAAGCATCTGCAGAAAAAAGATTAGAAAAGGCGATTGAACAAATGGCTAAAGGTCTTGAACAATCTGAAGACGATATTTTAAGAAATATTGAAAAATCATCAATTTCTGTAGAACAAAAAATTGCTCAGATTTCTAAATTTTTACAAAGTAACCCACAAATAATGTCTAAAATTGAGAAACAACTAATTTCTGATTTTGGGTATAATGAAAAAATTACAAAAATATGGGATAACTTTATTGGTTCTCCTAAAAATGGTAATCTAATGAATGAGTGGTATGAAAGTTTGGTTAAAGAATTAAACGATGTTGAGTTGGCAAAACAGGCCTTTAAAGATATTATGAAAGATATGAATATCCCTGAAGGTTTAACTAACAGATATTTAGAAACCACTACCGCAAAAATTGAAAATGGAGTTGTAAAAATAGAAAATTCTGTCCAAAAATCTGTTGAAGATGATATTGTATCTTCAGAAGCTGGAACAGAGGCAGGAACTGGCCCTGGTCTTGAAAATTCAGTTGAGACTATTACAAGAGAAAAAACAACTTCAGGTGTTTTTTCTTCCTTAGTAAAAAGTATGAATAAACAAGATTTGGAAACTATTGTTAGAGTATATATAAGAATATTTAAAACACCACAAGCTTTACAAGATGAGTTTAGAAGACTTGCAGAATCTGCTGAAGCTAAGATAAAAATGACTCCGCCTCAACATATTGATTATGAGATGAAAAAAATGGCGGATGTTCTAATTGCGACAAAAAAATGGTGGAAAAACTCACCTAAGGACTTGTATAACCAATGGATTACTAACACAGAAAGACCAATACCTAGACAAATTGTTGCCAGATTAGAATCAATCGGGGATGAAAATAAATTTAAAGAACTATTTAAAGAACTAACAAAACATAAAGAAGTTTATGACCCTGTTCTCGCCGAATGGAATGCTTTTAAAAAATTATGGCCTTTAAGATTACCAAAACTACTTGGGGGAAAAACACCAGGATGGTTTATATTTAAAAAATTTACCCCTGAAGACCAATTGGGTAAAAGATTAACAAATTTGTTAATTTTAAAAGACCCTAGAACTGTAGAAGAAATGAAACAAGCCCTTCTGGTTAATGGGGTAAAACAAGACGCACTTAGAAATATCATATCAAGAGTTACTTTAGAGGTGGTTTTATTACCTGTTTATCTTGCAACGGTAGGTCAAATATTTAGACCAGTTGTTTCACTTGCGGAAACAGGATGGAATGCGTTACCTTGGACCGACGGAGATGCTAATTGGATAGAATATAATGAAATTAAAAGTTCTAATCCTGTTGAAATTATGAAAAACGATTGGATTCAATGTTTTAAGAGTATGTTTCCTGATAGCACTTGGGAATGGATTAAAACAGTTATAGACCCAACGTATATTGATGAATTTTGGAATAATGTGTGGACTCCTATTGTGACTGAAAAAAGTGAAATAAATGTGGATGAACTTAAAAAGAAAGCGCAACAATTTACTAACAAAAAAAGTCAAGAATTTAAAGATTGGTATAATACTTTAGATGAAAAATCTAAAAAATTTGTAGATACTTTAAAATCTGAAGGTGATGAAGCGGTGGAAAAGGCTAAAAAAGAAACTCAAGAATTAATCAATAAAGGTAAAGAAGTAGTTGGTGAAAATTACACAAACGACATATCAGGATTTATAAAATGGTTTACTGAAGTTAAAAAAATGAAATTAGCTGATGCTGATTTACCTTACATTAAATCAGCGGGTAATAATATTTATACTTTTGAAGACGCTAATGGTACAATATATAAATACGAATATTCAGGAACTACTTTTAAAGATAAAACAAATTAAATTATGAAAAATATTAAAAAAATAATATTGGAGCAATTAACTCCTGTGACTAGAGGTTCTAAGTTAAGTCCTGAAGAGTTTGAAAAAAAACAAGTTAAAGTTGAAGGCGAATATAACGAACAAGTAACTAGAGGTGGAGGTTCACCATCACCTGCTCCCGCACCATCACCTTCACCCGCTCCTGCTCCTGCTCCTGCACCTGCTCCATCTCCAGCCCCTGCACCAGCACCAGCACAAAACGTGTTTCCAACTTGTATTACAAGAATAACTAATATACAAATAAGTGGAAATGTTGCAAAAGTAACTCAAGATGGTGTTACAGTAACATTTAACTCAGATAAGACTTATACCGCAACTAATGGTAGTTCAGGAGGATGGGAATGTTATGGTAATGATATTATATGGACAAGCGCTCAAACAAACACCCAAGGAAATACTAATTCAGGACAAGCTGGTGGAGGAACTCAATGGATTGACAGTTTCCCAACTTGTGTTAGAGGATTAAAACAATATTATAACCCACCTAACAACTATGTAATTGGTTTTGGTAGTGATAAAAATGGAGTACAATATAGTATAGCCTACTTCAAACAAAAAGAGGCCAAAGGTTATGTTTGTAGAATATATTCTTTAAACGGTACTGAAATTGGTACTGAAAGTAGTAACGGTTATTATAACTGTTCAAATAATGACCAACAAATAAAAATCACAGATATTAATGGAAGAGTAATTATAGGTTCTGTTGTTTATGGTGGTAGTTTTGACGGAGGGTCTTCATCTCAAACAACTGGTGGTGAATCAGGAGGACAAAAAGACCAATCAACAATGTTAAAAGAAAGATTTGAAAAATATAATCTTGGCGGTTTAGAGTTATTAGATGAAGATGGTAATTTAGATGAAAACGCATTAAACAGAGGAACTGATGTTGTTGAATATTACATTACTCAGGATAAAGCTAGGTCTTACTTCTTTAGAGTTTATTTGTCTATGTTAAAGGCGTTAAGTGATTATTTAAAAGTTACTAACAAACCTGAACAACAAACTATTGTTGATGAAAATAGAACAATATTAAAACAAATTGGTGATAAGGCTAAAAATGAATTTGCTCAAAAAGGAAATACTGAATGGGACGCTTGGTCGAATCCGTTAGCGGAAAGAATGAGTATGTATGACCAAAAAGATATTACTGCAAGTTTCCCTAATGCTAACTCACAAATAGTTGCTTACGTATTAAGAGGTGAAGGTGGTTCTAGAAAAGATTTAGAACAAAATATAACATCATTAGATTCATTCTTACAAAGTACTGAAGTTACAGGTAAATGGTGTAAATCTACATTGAGAACCGCAGCTAACTGTGCGGCTCTAAGACAAGAAGACCCAGGATTATTTAACCAATTATTAAAAGGTGATAAGACTGATGAAATTACTGTTGGAAGTTGTAGTGGATACGATACTCGTAAGAAACAAGAAATTAAACAAAAACTTGTTGACTGTTCTAACGCAGGTGCATTTGACAAAGATAAAACATTACAAAATGTTTACAACAGATTGGCAAGTCCATCACAAGCAAGATTTAGAATTGAACCTAACGCAACAGACGCGTCTCAACAACCTGACGATGCTCAACCAAAAAAATAATTTAAAATATGAGTCTTAAAAATACTATAAAGAAAAACTTAATTGAAACCAAGGAAGTTAAAAAACAAGTTTTAACTGAATCAATGATTGTTAAAAATAGATTTAATTTCATTCTTGAGTCAAATAAAATTAAAAACAAAAAAGACCTTGATAAGGTATTTGTAACCATTTTAACTGAAATGGTTCACTTACACAAACAAGGGTTCGATAATTCTATAATCGAAGAAAACGTATCAAGTGTTTTCAACGTATTGGGTAATCTTTTTGGAGGTACTACAAATGCGGTTATTGAATTATTCAAAGAAAAAGGGGTTAAATTTATTTTAGAAAAACTTGGAATAGAAGATAATAATTTCCTAAAGAATTTTTTAATTACTGCTTTAGGGAATACAGATTTAAAAGATGTTCCTAAACTTTTCACTGAATGTGAATTCTTAACTAGAAAAATTGCAGAATCAGTACCTGAAGCATATCTAAGACAATTAGAATATGAAAAAGGTATGGGTGGTGATTTTATGGATTATGTAAGAAACTCTTTGTATGATGTTATTAAACAAAGTGATTTTGCAGACAAGATTGAAAGTAAAATTTCAGGTATTGTTTGTCCGTTAGTTGAGAGAATGTCAAGTAAGTTCAATGAACAACTTGGCACTATGAAATCTTCATTGATTTCAAACCCTATGAATATCCAGGCGTAATTGCTTGTTTATTATAAATAATATAAATAAAAGGAGGGGTAATTTTTCCTGTGAAAAAGGAGGTCGTTTGACCTCCTTTTTTTATTTCTTAGTTTTTACAATCTCATCAATAATTCCGTAATCTAAAGCCTCTTGTGATGACAACCACAAATCACGACTTGCATCTTTCATAACTTGTTTTGCGGTTTTACCACAATAAGAACCAAGTAATTCAAATAACGTTTCATTGATTTTTTTCCATTCTTTCATATCGATTTCCGCATCTTGAATGTTTCCACGGAACCCACCTGAAGATTGGTGTAACATAGTACGAGAGAATCGTAGTGAGGAACGTTTACCTTTTGTACCAGCTCCTAATAGTACTGAACCCATTGATGCCGCCATACCTGTATTTACGGTACGGATATCACATTTAATGTAGTCCATTACGTCTACCATACTTAAACCTGATTTAACTGAACCACCAGGACTGTCAATGTGCATTGTAATGTCAGAATTGTCCGCAGAATCCAAGAACATTAACTGAGCCTGTACGATGGTTGACATATTATCATTAACTTCACCAGCGACCCATAGAATACGGTCTCTCATCAATCTTGAGAAGATGTCGATTTGAGTTGCTCTCATTTCTCTTTCCTCCAAAATGTAAGGAGTCATAGAGTTCTCAATTTGTTTTGAATAATAATCCAAATTACTCGATGGTTTGTACAAGTGTTTGGTGTAATACGATTTAAATTCTTTTCCGTAATCCATAATTAAATTTTAAAATTTAGTATCAGAGGAGGGACTCGAACCCTCACGCCGTAGCATATGCTCCTAAGGCATACGTGTCTACCAATTCCACCACTCTGATATTTGGCCCCACCTGAGATTATGGTGAGTAGATATTCACAGTTTTTCCTATTGAAAAACCCAACGCGTCTTACCGCTTAAAACGTCAAACATACTCGGTGGATTTGTTACATCCAGGCTCCGACGACCCCCTCTCTAAAGTCGTGGAAGGCGACAACTATAACATCTTGAAAGAACGTTACCAAACTTTCAGAGTATCTCTTACTCTTAGTACTCGGGGCGGGAATCGAACCCGCACGGACCTTACGGTCCATCAGATTTTCTTACCACTATAGTTTTCACTACCAACCAAATTGTTGTTTGTGGTCTGGACTATACCTTAACCTTATCTTTTCAGACTTAGGTTCTCCGTGTCTAGTCTCTACACCTTCCTCTTTCGAGGCTTGGCTCGGTATTCCCATTTGAAAGGGTTCACCGAATTTACGGAGTTCTACATTGAGAATTTCTTCTCAAGCACTCAAATCCTGTTTTTACTTCTATAGGTGTCTGTCTGAGAATGACAGTTTGGACATAATAATCTTAAGTTATTCAACTTATGATTAGTACGTACACCATCTATATGGTCAAGTTCAAGACTAATTGGTTTACCATTCCACTCATTTATTTTACATTCAGAACAAACATTATTGAGAATATTTTCTCTTAACATTCTATTCTTAAGTTTAAAAGTCTGGTAACTTGGATGTTTACCTTCTAATATTTCGTCTAAAGGTATTGAAACGGATGACATATCCTTTTTTACACCTTTACCCGATTGATTCGGATTATAAACACCTAGTTTAACCGCAATACGTTTAAAAGTATTGAAGTGTAATCCAAGTTTAGCTGAAGCTTGTGCCATAGTCATAGAACTAAAAACCACTTCTTTAAATTCTGTTTCACTTATTTGTATTCTCATACTAATAAATATACAGACATTTAGAATTAAGTCTGACGTGTCTACCTATTCCACCACCCGAGCGTTTCGTATATCAAAGAACAGTACAAATGTACGGCGTATTTTTTAAACTGTCAACACCCCGAATGAATTTTTGTAATCTTCCCATACCCTTTCCAAAGAATTATTCACCACGTCAATAAACAATGATGGTTCATACGGTTTTTTACGTAGAGTCATACCTGCCTCTTGAGGTGTTCTATCAGCTTTATGTAGGTTACATTTATGACAACAAGTTACAAGGTTAGTCCATTCGTTTGAACCTCCTTTAGATTTAGGAATAACGTGGTCTAAGGTTAACTGTTTAGTTGAACCGCAATAAACACACTCTCCACCATCTCTCCGATATATTCTATGTCTGTTAACCCGAATATTCCTAACCCTAAATTTTACGTATTTAAACAAACGTATAATTAATGGACGTACAAAGTTTTGGTATCCTGCAATAATAGGACTTTCGGAACTCTTAACGATTTCCGCTTTACCCTTGAAAACTAGTTTAAATCCTTTTTGTGAGGATGTCACGTTTAACGGGGTATAATCTGCATTTAACACTAATACTCTTTCCATATCTTGGCAAATTTAATAATTTTTTTTCATTAAAACAAAAAAGGTCACAATTTCTTGTGACCTTTCTTTATACGTTTTAGTTTTTTTTGTTCAATTTTATTTTTGTTTATCTAAATCGCGTAAGGTCACTCCTCGAACACATAACAGTGCCGACGTAATATTATCCTGTACTAAAAGACCCATATTCAATGATTTCATATTCATCACGATTTTCTTTATTTATAAATATTATTGTTTTTCAGAAACTGCCCTACCTTTTAATTCTTTCCAATCTTGTTCAGGTCTAACTTCTAAATTAGTTTTCCAAGCCGCCTCTAAAATGTTCATATTACAACCTACTTCAGACGCCATAGTTATTAACGCATTAATATCTTTTGGAAAACAAGTACCTCCAAACCCTAACTTACCATCAGGACCTGGAACGTGTAAATGAGAATCTCCAATTCTACCATCAGAAGCAAACCCGTATAACGCTTTTTCCCAATCTACGCCAATTAATTTAGAAAGTCTATAATATTCGTTCATTAAACTAACTTTTGTTGCAAAAAAAGTATTATTCATATATTTTACAAACTCTGCGGTTTTAGAATCGGTATGAATGATATGTCGATTCATAAACCTGTCATTAAACAGACCCTCAACTTTTTTGGTTAAGTTCTCATCACCGCCAAGTATAATTCTGGCTTGTGTTAACATATCAAGCTTTGCAGTCCTTTCAGTTAAAAACTCAGGTGAGAACACAATGTTATGACCGTACTTCTTAATTAAAGATTCTGTGGTACCAGGTAGAACTGTTGATTTTATAATAAAAATTCTTGTTTCATCGTAAATAATATTACCAAAAAAATCTTCAATATATGATATGTCTTGAGTACCGTCATTATTCATTGGCGTCGGTAAACAAACAAAGATAAATTCTTGATTCATAACCTCATCTAAAGTATTTAAACTTTTTAATGGGTTAACATCGTATACTTTAACATCTGAGGTTGGACTAAAGGCGAATGAAATACTCTCACCAACAAACCCATTTCCTATTACTCCTACTGTTTTTTTCATATTATAGATTTACAAATAATTATAGTTATAATTATAGTAAGAATTAGAATTAAATGAATAGTGATGTAAACTACGAATCATTCGGTGGATGGGCAATTTCAAAAGAGCTTTTTGAGTGGATTTTAGAAAACTTACCAAAAGGTAGTACAATCCTTGAATTAGGTAGCGGTAACGGTACCAAAGAATTAGTAAAATATTATAATGTTTATAGTATTGAACACGACGAAAAATGGCTTGGTTTAGTACCTGAGTCAAACTATATCTACGCACCTTTAATTGATGGTTGGTATGATGTAGAAATATTAAAAAATGAATTACCAATCCATTATGATTTATTACTTATTGACGGACCTGTTGGAGAAAATAGAGTTAATATTATTAATCACTATGATATGTTTAAACAAAACATACCTATAATTATTGATGATACTAATAGAGAGAATGATAAAAATATGTCGATATTCTTGTCGGAAAAACTAAATAAAACAACAACCTTATCAGTGGGTTGTGAAGAAAAAATATTTACAATATTATTTTAATGAAAAGTGGTGAAAAATATGATTTTTGTGTAATAATTACGACTTACAATCGTGAGGAAATGTTGAAAAATCTTTTAGACGATATTTTTAAAAATACTAATTACAAAATATTAGTAACCATATTTGATGACGGTAGTAAAGATTCATATAACCTTGAGGATTATGACGTAAAATATATTAAGTACATTAAAAATAATGGATTAAAAAATGTTTGGAAAGTTATTACTGATACGTTTAAATACTGTAAGAATATTAACTCAGATTATTTTGTTTATTTACAAGATGATTTAAGATTAAAAGATAACTTTTTTGAAGAAAGTGTTCGTATTTTTGAAAACATACCTGATGAGAATAAAATTACTTTGGGTACGCTTATGATTGAATCCCAAAGGAACCAACCAAAATGGACAGGTTTTTTACCAATAGAATATGATGACTATTATAAAACACAATGGTGTGAATTGGTCTTTATCT